>SKEM01000863.1_pt1 | contig 16744 bp, 14 predicted proteins | sample 4826731 | NCBI WGS metagenome assembly SKEM01 (sample SAMN11008809, study PRJNA524170) | human gut metagenome | biome: Human fecal sample; material: Feces; isolation source: fecal sample from pouch patient p37 | host: Homo sapiens | place: Israel: Tel-Aviv | collected 2015-07-27
TTCAATGGTCTAGTCACCTGCATGTAACTTGTAAGTATCAGCAACAGTGCTACCTGGGAAAGTAAACTTAGCTTCAATATCACCATCAGGACTATTCAAGTCATCAAGTGAAATATCCTTGCCATCGACAGAAATGTTAAGAGTTGGGCTTGCATCACCGCCGGCATTAAAGATATAAATGGGATCGTCTTTTAAACTAGGTGCTGTGATATAGTTAACTTCGATTTCTTGCTTATCCGCATTAGGCAATGCAAGCTGATCAAATCCATTGGTATAAGTTAAATTCAGCTTAAATTTATTAGTTTTAGTGGTATATAAACTCTTTGGCGCAGTCCAATCACTAACACCAGCCGTAATTCCTAGAGCATAAGCTAAAGCGTAGTTTTCGTAGAAATATTCGCCAATTTTTGGCCAGTATACATCAACGCAGTTGTTTATTATGGGACAGCTATTGGCTTAATTATTCTATTTACAATTATCAATTTCTTGGTATCCTGCATCGTTCTTGCTTCCTTTGTTCAATACGTGCCATCAATTTTGGCAGTTATCAAATTCAAGCACACCAATGAATTCCCTAACCATGGCTTCAAGCTTCCTGGCGGCTACACAATTCCAATCTTGGCTTTGTTAATTTCCTGCTACATGGTTACTAACTTCACTTGGAAGACAATTTTGGTTGGTGTTGTAGTCGGTGTCTTGGCTGCTGTCGCCTACTTCTTTATTGAAAAAGACGAAAAGGCAGAACAAAAGCACCAACAATATTTAGCTAAAATGCGGCAGAAATAGCTAAAAACAATTAGACGCAAAAAGGAATCGAATCAAATTGATTCGGTCCCTTTTATTTTCACTCGAGATTTACGATAAATTTATTTTGTTCGCTTGTGAACGTATATTCGAATTTAGTATAAATTTTATCCGTAGAAAAGCTTAAGCGGTGGCAATCCTTCAAGGAGATGGTGCTTATGAGTGATTTTTAACTCGTATTCCTATCCTAATAGAAAGAAGACGCCTTCGTGTCTGTATCAGATGCGTTACAACTAATGCTAGCATTCGGCTCATTTGTCGTTATGTTAATCTCATTAGTTGTGGAGTTGATTAAGTTCTTTAATCAGCAAAACAAAAAATAACTGCTTTAGCTCTGCAAAGCTGGCAGTTATCTGATAAATCATAAAATTATTGGATAGCACCCGCAGATGCTATTTCTACATTAAGAGGTTGGCTCATTTGCCGACCTCTTTTTCATTACTATTATAGCAAGTTTTTTAAGTCCGTACAAAAATATATCAATGAATTATCTTAACTAAAAATAGCGATGGCACATTCACCATCGCTATCCTTAGTTTTATTCAAATATTAATTATTCAACAGTAACACTCTTAGCTAAGTTACGTGGCTTATCAACATCTAAGCCCTTATCCTTAGAAGCGTAGTATGCAAGAAGTTGAGCAGGTACAACTGTCAAAAGTGCTGACATGTAGTAGTTAATTTCTGGCAAAACAATGTCATCGCCTTCGCGAGCAAAGTCCTTACCAACAATAGTAATTACACTAGCACCACGAGAAACAACTTCTTGAATATTACCACGAGTAAGATCAGCAGTAACTGGATCATTAATCAAAGCAACTACCGGAGTACCCTTTTCAATTAATGAAATAGTACCGTGCTTAAGTTCTGCCGCTGCAAAACCTTCAGTTTGGATGTATGAAACTTCCTTCAACTTAAGAGCAGCTTCAAGAGCAACAGCATAGTCAATACCACGACCAATGTAGAATGCATTTCTTGATTTAATCAAGTAGTCATCTGCGAGCTTCTTGATCTTTTCCTTACCGTCAACGATTTGTTGGATGCCTTCTGCAGCCATTGCCAAATCTTGACGCAAGTCCCAATCCTTAGCATTTTCATTATTCAACTTTTCACCAAGAGCCTTAGCAAGAACAGCTTGTAAAGCAATCTGAGCGGTGTAAGCCTTAGTTGAAGCAACGGCAATTTCAGGGCCAGCACCCAAGAGCATTGTGTAAGTAGCTTCACGAGAAAGAGTTGAACCTTCTACGTTAGTCATAGTTAAGCTTGGAATGCCACGCTTGTTAACTTCCTTCAAAACAACACGTGAATCAGCAGTTTCACCTGATTGAGTCAAGAAGATGAAGAATGGGTGCTTGCTCATCATTGGGAAGTGGTAGCCAGCTTCTGAAGCCAAACCAACTTCGGTTGGAATACCAGTGTAATGTTCAAAGAGAGTCTTACCAACTAAGCCTGCATGGTAACTAGTACCGGCAGCGAAGATGTATAAGCGGTCTGCCTTAGAAATAGCATCAAGAATATCTTGATCAACCTTTGGTTCACCATTTTCATCAAGGTAGTTTTGTGACATGTGACGCATTACGCCAGGTTGTTCATCAATTTCCTTAAGCATGTAGAATTCGTAAGCACCCTTTGAAGCTGCGTTTGGATCAATGTTCAAAACGTGAGGTTCACGGTCAACTTTTTTACCATCAACAGTTTCAATAGTGTAAGAATCCTTAGTAATGTCACCAACATCCCCATCGTGCAAATCAACGAAAGTCTTAGTTTGGTCCATTACTGAAATAGCATCTGAAGCAATGATGTTAAAACCATCACCGATACCAAGCATCATTGGTGACTTGTTCTTAGCGATAAAGACATGATCTGGTTCAGTATTATCAACAAGCAAGAATGCGTATGAACCCTTAACAAGCTTCAAAGCTTCCTTAAATGCTGAAAAGCCATCCAAATTCTTGTCGCGTGCAATCTTACCGATTAATTGTACAACCACTTCAGTATCAGTATCTGAGTGGAAGTGTACGCCTTGTAAGTACTTTTCCTTCAATTCAGCGAAGTTTTCAATCACACCGTTGTGAACCAAGTAGAAACGCTTAGTTTCATCAAAGTGAGGGTGAGCATTGTCAACAGTTGGCTTACCGTGAGTAGCCCAACGGGTATGACCAATACCTACCAAACCCTGTTCATCTGGAGTCAACTTTTCTTTTAAGTTTGAAATACGGCCAACAGCCTTAGTCAAATATTCATTTCCATTTAAATCATTCAAGTAAATACCAGCTGAATCATAGCCACGGTATTCCAAATTTGTTAATCCGCTTAAAATAATTTCTCTTGCTGGTTTACCAACAACCCCAACAATTCCACACATAAATTTTTCTCCTTTGGTCTAGTTCGCTTTTTGACAGTGGACTAGTTTGATTTCATTGTTACAGTTGCAATAATATTCTTTTTTGCCAAAGCGGTCAAGTGATTATTATCGAAATTGGTATAATCGATTTTAGAGCAAAAAAACAGCGGTCATTTTTAATATACTGATCGCCATTTTGTATGTGTAAATTTAAATTACTTAGTCTTAATATCCTTACCTTCAAAGCTGTCTCTCATCAATTGAGCAATTTGACTAATTAATGGAGCAACTGGGTTAGTTACAGTATTTTGGTCGCCGTAAGCTTCAACAGCTAATTGGTCAACCTTCTTATTGAATTCATTTTCATCAACACCGTAATCCTTGTATGCCATCTTGATACCAACTGATTGAGCTAAATCGATAATCTTTTGAACTAATTCTTCAATCAATTCAGCATCGCTTGAACCGGTCAAACCGATAGCTCTAGCAATTTCTGCGTAATCCTTGTCAGCACGGTAAACTGAGTAATGAGGCCACATAGCAAGCTTTTCTGGACGCTTAGCATTGAAGCGGATAACTTGTGGTAAAGCAATAGCATCGCTGACACCACTTGGAATATCAAAGGTTGAACCAACAGTGTGGGCAATTGAGTGTTCCAAGCCAAGGAATGCGTTCGAGTATGCCATACCAGCAATAGTAGCTGCATCGTGCATCTTCTTGCGAGCATCAAGATCACCATCATATGACTTCTTCAAGTTAGCGAAGATGATCTTAATAGCTTCAAGTGACCAACCACGAGTAAAGTCAGTAGCCATAGTTGAAACGTAACTTTCGATTGCGTGACCTAAAGCTTCAAAGCCTGACCAAGCAATCAAGCGTTTGGGCAATTTTTGTACGAATTGGTCATCAACAATAGAAACATCTGGGGTCAAAGCATAGTCACAAAGGGTGTGCTTAATACCAGTCTTAGCATCGCTAATGACAGCGATTGGTGAAACTTCTGAGCCAGTACCTGAAGTGGTTGGAATACATACAAGTTGAACGCCGTTAATCTTTGGGAATCGAACTACTCTTTTTCTGATATCCAAAAACTTTTGATAAGCCTCTTCAAACTTCATTTCTGGATTTTCGTAGAATAAACGCATTACCTTAGCAGCGTCCATGACTGAACCACCACCGATGGCGATGACAACGTCTGGTTTAAAGATGTTCATTCTGTGAACCCCATCTTTAATGACGTCGGTGCTTGGATCAAGCGTTACGGCCTTGAAGACTTCGTATTCTTTTTGACCACGACGCTTAGAAATAATGTCGGTAATTTCATCGGCAAAACCTTGGTCAGCTACACCTTCATCAGTAACGATGAAGAAACGGTTAACGTTTGGCATGTGACGTAAGTAGTTAGCAGCATTGTGTTCGAAGTAGGTCTTTGATGGTACCTTTACCCATTGCATGTTGTCACGACGCTTGGCAACAGTTTTAATGTTAAGCAAATCGCGAGCACCAATGTTGTGTGAGAAGGTGTTAGCACCATATGAACCAGTACCCAAGGTAAGTGATGGAAGCATGTTGTTGTAAAGGTCACCGATACCACCAAGAGCAGCTGGTGAGTTAACCAAGATACGGCATGCATCCATCTTCATTGAGAATTCTTTGATTACTTTTTGATCACTTGAGTGAAGTCCAGCAGTGTGACCACGACCACCATAATCAAGCAATTCTGAACAAATTCTGAAAGCATCATCATGATCTTTAGCACGGTATAAAGTGAAGACTGGTGAAAGCTTTTCAGCTGAAAGTGGGAATTTTCTACCAACGCCCTTGTATTCAGCAACAATAACCTTGGTCTCCTTTGGTACATCAACGCCGCAGAGCTTAGCAATTTCATAAGCTGACTTACCAGCTACAGGACCTGCAACAGTACCACGTCTTGGATCGATGAAGTGTTCTTCAAACTTCTTAATTTCTTCTTTGTTCAAGAAGTAGCAGCTCCACTTCTTGAATTCTTCCTTAACTCGGTCGTAGATTTCATCATCTACAACAACTGAGTTTTCAGAGGCACAAACCATACCATTATCGAAGTTCTTTGACAAAACAATGTCGTAAACGGCACGGTCAATGTTAGCAGTCTTTTCAATGTAGGATGGGCCGTTACCAGGACCAACACCGATGGCTGGCTTACCTGATGAATATGCGGCCTTAACCATACCAGGACCACCTGTAGCTAAAATGGTTTGAACACCTGGGTTATTCATTAAATCAGTAGTAGCATCCAAACTTGGTTCTTCAATCCATTGAATTGCATCTTTTGGAGCACCCGCAGCAACGGCTGCAGCTTGAATGATCTTACCAGTTTCTACACAACACTTTTGAGCTTGTGGGTGGAAGCCGAAAATAATAGTATTTCTAGTCTTTAAAGCAAGCATAGCTTTGAAGATAACAGTTGAAGTTGGGTTAGTTACTGGAGTAACACCGGCAATAACACCTTTAGGTTCAGCAATCTTGGTTAAACCTAATTCCTTGTCTTCCTCAATTACGCCAACAGTCTTTTCGTGACGTAAACTATTCCAAATATTTTCACTAGCGTACATGTTCTTAGTAGTTTTGTCTTCTACTACACCACGCTTAGTTTCTTCAACAGCCATCTTAGCTAGTGGGTAAGCATTTTGTTCACCTGCAGTAGCAACTGCTTCACAGATCTTATCAACTTGTTCTTGTGTGAAGTTAGCCATTTGGTCTAATGCAACATGTGATCTTTTTACTAAATTATCAACCATGTCGTAAATTTGCTTTTTCTTCTCTTCCTCTGTTTGAGTCTCTTTTGGTTGTGTCTTAGCCATTATTTTATTACCTCTAAGATCTACTAATTCTTGTGAACTAATTTACAATGTCAACTATAGCACAATAAATTTAAAAGTAAACGCCATAATTTACGTAATTCACTAGTGAACAAGCATAAAAAATCACTCTATAATTTACTCTCAGACTAATGAAAGCGGTTGCTATTTTTACTAGTTTGTGAATTAACAAACATATTAATTTATATTATTCTTCTGAATTTTTTTAAAGCTTTCCTATAATCACTGGTGCTCGATTGCAAAAATGATAAAATATTAAGTACATGTGAGGAAACTGAGAATATGGGGGGAAATATATGAGTGAGAAAAAATCAGAGACTAGTTCTGGATATAAAAGAACCCTAAGCAATGCTCACATTCAATTAATTGCTTTGGGAGGAACAATCGGAACCGGTCTTTTTCTAGGTGTCGGTGACAGTATTCATAGGGCCGGGCCTAGCGTTATCTTGATCTATATCATCGTCGGTATTTTTCTATTCCTGCTCATGCGTGCATTGGGCGAATTGATTATGTCCGACCTCAACAAGCATACTTACATTGATTTTATTGAACAATATCTGGGTAAAAACATCGGTTTTATCACTGGTTATCTATACTGGCTTAGTTGGATCACCTTAGGAATGGCAGAAACTACCGCCTTAGGTATTTATTTCAAATATTGGTTCCCAACTTTAAAGCCCTGGATACCTGGCATTATTACCATTGTTGCCTTATTAATCATCAATTTAATCTCGGCGCGTGTTTTTGGTAATTTGGAATTTAGTTTTGCTATTATCAAAATTATTACGATCGTCGCTTTCGTTTTATTGATTTTGTATCTATTAATTACAGGTGGCAAAACAAGTTTCGGGCCTGTAGCTTTTGCTAATTTAGATGATCATGGCGGATTTTTCGCTCGTGGTCCACACGGCTTTTTACAAGGATTCCAAATGGTAATATTCAGTTTTATTGGGGTTGAATTAATTGGTTTAACGGCAGCTGAAGCTCAAAATCCAGAAACCACATTAAAACGCGCAATCAATCAATTGCCAATCAGAATTATCCTATTCTACGTGATGGCGATTTTAGGAATTTTATTGGTTATTCCTTGGTCAAAAGTTTCAACTAACTCTAGTCCTTTTGTGCAAGCTTTAGGTGCAACCGGTATTCGCAATGCCAGTTCAATTATTAACTTCGTAGTAATTTCGGCAGCGGTCTCCTCCACTAACAGTTTTTTATACAGTGCGGGACGACTTTTGTTCTCAGTTACTTTCCACGGCAAAGGCAAGTGGAATCAAACTTTTGGTCACTTATCCAGACGGCAGTTGCCACAAAATGCTTTAATTTTGTCAGCATTATTTATGGCCTGCGCACCACTGATTACCTTGATTATCGGCGATCAAGCCTTTAACTTTATTTCATCTACTTCAACAAGTATGTTCTTGATCATCTGGTGCTTAATGGTTTTGACCCACATTGCTTACAGAAGAAAAACACCTGAAAATAAGTTAAATGACTTCAAAATGCCTGGCTTCCCTTACGTTGATTATTTGATTCTATTGTTCTTCGTATTGATGATCATCTTACTTTTGATTTTACCAAGCTACCGCATCCCAATGATTTCAGCTATCGTTACCTTCATCATCTTGTACTTAATCTCCAAACTCTGGAGTGACAAAAAAGAAGCTTAAAAAAAGACGCGACAATGTTGCGTTTTTTATTCTTTTATTTTTTTGATAATTTTTGCAGGTACGCCAGCAACTACTGTGTTTTTCGGCACATCCTTAGTAACCACTGCTCCAGCGGCTATTACAGCATTTTCACCCACAATTACGCCTGGACAAATGGTAGCCCTGGCACCGATCCAGGCATTTTTCTTGATAAGTACTGGCTTTAATTCGAGTTCTTTTGTCCGCTTAGGTTTTAAACCGTGGTTAACGGAAAGAAGATATGCACCTGGTCCAATTGAAACATCGTCTTCAATGGCGATGCCACCTAAGTCAACCATCATCACATTGGAGTTAATAAAGACGCGTTCACCTATTTTGATGTTGTGGCCGTAATCCGTGTAAAATGGCAATCTAATTTCTGTACTCTCGGGGATTTTTTGTCCTGTGATTTCACTGATTAATTGCCGCGCTTCACATTCATAATGACGCTGCGCGTTCAAGTTCTGCAACAAGCGCTGATTTTGTTCGACAATTTGGCTCAGATCATTTATATGATCTGAGTTTTTTTATTTATTACACAATTTTTTAAAATATTAGTGGATTTATTAAATAATGAGTGTTATTATTGAAGCCGGAATTCAGGTAAGCTAATTCAGTTTTTAATTTGTGAAAGGAGGCGGCAATATGCAAACTAGAAAAAATGCTGTTTTATTAGCATTTATGATGATTTTGACTAGTTTACTATTGCTAGTAAGTTTATCTGCAAATATTACTCATGCTGCATCTACTTCAAACACGCAGACACAGCAGTTAAGAGGGGGTAACCCAAGTTCTATAAACAATGGTCAAGGTGAAGGAAACCCCAATTCGAAAGATTCGAAATCTGATTCAAAAGAAGCTACTTCAAGTAAAGCAACTAATTCTGAATATAAGAAAAAAGATTCTACTCAATCAGATCACATGGCCAATGTAACGATTAATAAAATCGCTTCTGATACCCAGAAACAATTGGCCGATGCTCATCTTCAAATTATTCAAAAGTTGGATAATAATCGCGAGAAGGTAGTAAAAGACTTTACTACTAATGGTGAGGCAAGTGTGTTCAATCTGCCTAAAGGAAATTATATACTTAGAGAAACATCGGCTCCTACAGGATACGCTTTAGCAAGCGATCAACCATTTACAGTTAATGATGAAAATGTTACTACTACCATAGGTACTACTGTAAGAGCTGGTACAGGTGATACAGGTAATAAGATTTACGTCGATTCTCTTAAAGAAGAAATCTATATTGATAGCAAAAATAATCAAAAGGATTTAGGCTATTGTTTTAATATTTTTAAGCATTATCCTAATGATCCAGCTTATAGTGATAAGGTTTCCTATAATAGAACAAGTATCAGCGATGGTTCTTCAGTTAATAAGTATATGCGTACTCCACGTCAAGAAACGGATGAAGATAGCTTAAAAGCCATTAGAACTATCATTTGGAATGGTTTTGCATCAAATCCAGACAATATTCAAACAAAATATGGTTTAACAGATGATGAATTGTACCGTATCACTCAGCGCGCTGTTTGGTACTATACTGATAACGCCCCACTTAGTTTAGGTATGGATACTGATGGGCTTAAGCTTGACAGAAAGGTTAGTGATGAAGTACTGTTAAAAGCTTTACAAGATATGGTTAAAGTAGATCCAAATAGTCCAATTCCTAATGGAATGACAATAGATTTCTTTACGCCAGACAATGATAGTTACCAAAATATTTTAGCTGCTTCATTTACTTCAACTCAGACTAAGGCTGGTAAGCCGGTTACAGTTACATTAGTAGATTCTAAAACAGTTCCAGAAGTAAAGCCAAATAAGCCATCTACTCCTGAAGTAAAGCCAAATAAGCCATCTACTCCTGAAGTAAAGCCAAACAAGCCATCTACTCCTGAAGTAGAACAACCTAAGGCAAACACTCCAACTACTCCGGAAGTAGAACAACCTAAGGCAACTACTCCAACTACTCCAGAAGTAGAACAACCTAAGGCAAACACTCCAACTACTGAAGAAGTAGTACAACCTAAGGCAACTGAACAGCCATCTGACAAGAAAGCAAAAGTTAACTACCAAAAAGCAGTTTACAAGGCTAATAATTCACAAAAGATGCCAAAGGCAACTTCAGTTGTTTATACAGCTAACAACTCAGAAGCTTTACCAAAGACCGGTGCAAAGCAAAGTGCACTTATTGTATTAATTGGTCTTGGTATGGTAGTTTTAAGTGGTTTTTTATACAAAAAAGAATTCTAATTAATTAGAAAAAGATTCAATTATTCGAATTGAATTTTTTCAAAACAATGAATAATAGTTAAATTAAAAGGCTCTCTATCAAATGTTGTTGATAGAAGTCAAATATAATTTAGATTAAGCATTAAGCTATTTGATAATAGCTTGATGCTTTTTCTTTTAGAATCGCATCTTTTTCTTCTAATTTGATTCTTGTTACTAAATGATAAAAGTTGGAATAGCCATAAGCAGTTCATTCAATTTGCTTTATTTTGCGGTTAGTACCTTCAAGGCAGCCATTTGATTCAGTAAATCTAGCAGCGTTAAGCAAATCATAAAGACAACGTTTAAAGGTTTTTAACGTAATGTTCATTTGATAACCTATCTTTACAGTTGAGAAGTTTTCTTAGATCAGAAACATTTTTATTTATTAGGGCTTTACTAATATCTTGTAAAAGATTGTAGGTATTCTCTAATTCTTCACTTAGCGCTAGTCCATCAGTCACAATTTGTTCCTGAGTTAGTGTATCTTTGAGGTGCCATTCATAATGTGGTTTTGTCTTTTCAAGATCATCAAAGGGCTTTAAATATAGTTTCCAATAATATTTAAGCAAGTTATATTCACGTGATCCTTTATGGTACTTCTTCATAACATGAATACGACATGAGTTAAATGAACGGTTAAGCATTTGAATGATGTGAAAACGATCAAAAATGATCTGAGCATTAGGAAATAGTTCTCTGGCCATTATGTCATAGTAGTAATTAAGATCCATCGTAACGGTTTTAACCTTCCTACGAATAGTAATTGGAAAGTGCTTAAAATACTTAAGAATATTCTTTTTAAATCTATTAGGTAAGATTTTGAGCACATGGTGAGACTGACCATCAAGGGCAATAAAGTGAAGCTGACGACCCACACCTTTGAATTCATCAAAAGCTAAGTGTTCAGGTAGCCAGTCATAATCTTGGGTAGAAGTAGTCTGATATTTTTCAAGCATTCGTTGAACAGTACAAGTTGAAACTGAGTTTTGGATGGCAATAGTTTTCATTGACATGTCTTCAGTTAAAGCAGAAATAATCTTTCTTTTCACTGGATTTGAGATATGACAATACTTATTTACTAAATTAGTTTCAGCCATAGAATTATGATGACAGTCTTGGCAAATAATTCTTTCTTTGGCTATTCTGATAAAGACAGATAGACTAGCATCTAAAGCAAGATAACGGACATTAGAATAAGAATGGCCATTGTGCCAAATATGATCAGAGCCACAAACAAGACAATGATCAAGATGAAGGACAGCATGATAGAATTTGGCCTCACGTCCACGATATTTCCCTAATGAAGTATCAAGGAATTCTAAATTATCTGCTTCAATATTAAGAGTAAATTTAATATAATTATTGAGAGAAGTCATAAGCAATCACCTTAATTTCTAAAGAGTAGTATCAAAGGATATTAATGTAAGAGGCCTATGGCTTCTTTTTTGTGCAAAAAAATCCTATTGATAGAATATCATAGAAATCTATCAACAGGATTTATCATAGAACCGACAATTTCTTGAATAAGTTCTTTATCTTGGGTCTTCATAATCTGCTACTCCTTTTCTTGCTCATTTTTAGTTTAAAAGATAAAGTAAGTAATGTAAAAAACTTATTAAGTATCACGTATAATAACTTTTATTTATGGTGAAAATACGGAATTAAGAGTTTTAAATTATTTCGTTGCCACAGCGCAAGAGTTAAACATGACGAAAGCGTCACAGAAATTATTAGTTTCTCAGCCTGCTTTATCACGCCAGATTGCGGATTTGGAAGACGAATTAGGGGTCAAGTTATTCAACCGCCAACCACGCCATTTAACTCTGACACCTTCAGGACAATATTTATTAGAGCAAGCAAAAGAAATTTTAGCTTTAACTGCCAAAACTAAGAGCAACCTGCAATCATCAGCTGTAATCAGTGGTGATTTAACTATTGCTGCCGGCGAAAGTGTTGGGATGCAAAGACTGATGAATATTGTAAGTAACATTATTCAGGACTACCCTACAGTTAAAATTCATATTTTAAGTGGTGACTATGAATTCGCTGAAAAGAAGTTAAACATCGGTACAGTCGATTTTGCGGCTATCATTGGTAATGTTAACCTTTCAAACTATGCTTCCATTCAATTGCCAGAACGAGACGTATGGGGCGTATTAATGACTAAGAATGATCCTTTAGCTAAAAAGAAGGCAATTACCCCAGCGGATCTGGTTGGCAGAACCGTCTTAAATTCTCAACAGGCTGACACGATGCACTATTTCGATAATTGGCTTGGCAATTACAAAGACGACGTCAATTTCATCGGAACGGTCAACCTAAGCTTTAACGGAACTTTACTAGTTAAAAACAATGCGGCTGTGATGTTAACACTAGATAAAATTGCTAATACGTCTAGCGAATCAGGTTTAACATTTAGGCCAATATCGCCAGCTTTAAGTGAACCAATCACGGTTATCTGGAAACATGAGACTAACTTATCACCCGTTGCCGAATTATTCTTAAATAGATTGCAAGCTTCTATTGCTGGTGACTAAAAAAATCCCAAGGCCATTCGACCTTGGGATTTTTAGTTTGCTTTATTTTTTCTTACGAGTAAAACGTTGCTTAATTTGTTGCCACATACTTAATGCTTTACGCATATGGTCAGCAGGTACGTATTTTCTTATTGCACGCAATACCTTTTTAGGATCACGCGCAGCGAAGATAAATTTACCATTAGATTTAGTTCTAATTTCAAAACGTGGAATATAACGTCCATTAAAATGAACATCCGCAACTACATAAGTTACTTCTTTCCATGGAATTTGAACATAGTCTTCAACATTTCGCTCATTATAAAATTCAAAAGCTTTATCGCCGATCATAATTTTTCCATAGGATGCAATACCTCTAAACCAGGTACCATCAACGGTTAGATCGACTCTTGTGTTAATTGATTTAGCCATTTTTTATTAAAGAATGCCCCATACGTGGAATAGAACACCGATAACGAAGATACCAATGATGATCCAGATTGGTGAAACCTTCTTCTTCAATAACCACATACAGAAGAATGTCAAAAGAAGACCAGCTAAACCTGGAATCAATGAGTCCAAGTTGTCTTGCAAAGTAGTAACTTTAGTACCGCTCAAAGACTTACCATTACCCATGTTCCATTGAGTAAGAACTTCTCTAATACCTTTGGCACCTGCTGGAATCTTATCCCATTCAATGTAACCACCCTTTTGGATAGGGGTTTGAGAAACAATTGGAGTAAACTTGATATTTACCCAACGTTCAATCAAGGCACCCAAGACGAACATACCCATCATTGAAGCACCACGGGTAACTTTTTGAAGCATACCACCTGACATGTCGTTAGTGATAGCTGAACCAGCCTTGTAACCAAATTCTTGTGTGTACCATAAGAAGGCAATTCTGATGATGTTCCAGATAACGAAGAACAAGATAGGTCCCATGATATTACCTGAAATGGCCATTGATGCACCTAAGGCACCAACAATTGGACGAACAGTGTACCAGAATACGGGGTCACCAACACCGGCCAAAGGTCCCATCATACCAACCTTAACACCTTGGATAGCGTCGTCCGTAACAGGAGCACCGTTAGCTTTATCTTCTTCCAAAGCCAAGGTAACACCAAGAACTGGTGAAGCTAAGTATGGGTGAGTGTTAAAGAATACTAAGTGTCTTTGTAAAGCGGCAGACAAATCTTTCTTGTCTGGGTATAACTTTCTCAATGCTGGAATCATTGAGTATGCGTAACCACCGTTCTGCATTCTTTCATAGTTCCATGAACCTTGAAGGAATTGTGAGTGCCACATAACGTTAAAACGGTCACGTTTGGTTAATTTAATTTTCTTATCAGCCATTATTTAAATCCTCCTCTATGCGTTCATTTTAATAATCATCAATGATATCGCCGAGTGGATCGCCGGTACCGGCATCGCCAGAGTTGTTTGAACCTGAGCCGTTGCCACCCTTAGCTTCAAGAGCTAAGTACATCAAAGCCATTGAAAGACCGATAGCACCAAGGGCGATCAAAGTTAAGTCCTTGATAGCAGCTAAAGCGAAACCAATTGCGAAGAATGGCCATACTTCTTTACTTGCCATCATGTTGATAACCATAGCGTAACCTACAGCAACAACCATACCACCACCGATGGTCATACCAGCTGATAACCATTGAGGCATCATTGCAAGCCAACCTCTAACAGTGCTTGCTGGGATAGCCAAAAGCAATGCGGCTGGGATAGCGATTCTCAAACCTTGCAAACATACAGCAATCCATTGCCATACGTTGATCATACGCCAGTTACCCTTCTTAGCTTGTGCGTCCATGATGTGAACGATAGCAGTTGAGATAGTACGTACGATCATAGTTAAGAACAAACCAGCAACAGCCAAAGGAATAGCGATACCAGTAGCAGTACCGATACCAGCAGTACCTTGACCACCTTCAACCAAGATAATAGCTGAAGCTACTGAAGCCAAAGCGGCATCTGGTGCAACAGCGGCACCAATGTTTGCCCAACCTAAGGCGATCATTTGTAATTGACCACCCAAAATAACACCTAAGTCCAGGTGACCGGTAACTAAACCGATCAAAGTACATGCAACTAATGGTTGGTGGAATTGCCATTCATCCAAGATACCTTCCATACCTGCAAGAAAGGCAACACCCACTACCAAAATCATTTGTATAGCGTTCATTTATTTACTCCTAATTAATTATTTCTTTTGTTCGTCAAGTAAGGTTTGAGCCTTCTTCAAGATAGAATCCATGTTACCTGGAGCATCTGAAGGAACCTTTCTAACATCAAACTTAACGCCCATCTTTTCAAGTTCACGGAAAGTATCAACGTCTTCTTGGTTCATTAACAATACGTTGTTGGCGTTAACGTCGCCTTCCTTGTATGACATTGAACCAACGTTGATATCCTTAAGATTAATACCGCCCTTGATAGCTCTCAAAACATCTTCTGGATTTTCAAACAAAAGAAGTGCGTGTGTGTTACCAAATCTTGGATCCTTTGCGATTTCTTCCATCTTCTTAAGTGGAACAGTGTGAGCTTTAACACCTGCAGGTGCAGCTTCACGAATCATACTCTTACGCAAGTCATCCTTAGCAACACTGTCTGAAACAACAATTACTCGATCTGGCTTCATTGCTGGAATCCAACCAGTAGCAACCTGACCGTGAAGTAAACGTGAGTCGATTCTTGCCAAAACGTACTTAATGTGACCGTCACCAATTACAGTACCTTCTGGAATTGACTTCTTACCGCCCTTAGCTGAACCCTTGTCAGCGGCTGCTACAGGAGCAGCGGTCTTTGGCATTAAGTCAGATGGCTTAGTCTTGATACCATCCTTAGCAGGTTCAACTACCTTTGTAGCGATTTGACGTGCAGTAGCATTAGCATCCATCATTCTTTCAGTTAATGCTTGTACAACCATTGGTAAATTCATACCAGCTACAATTGCCCATTTATCATGCTTTTCAGCAAGACCATTTGCTTGGTTAAATGGTGTACCACCCCACAGGTCAACCAAGAATAGAACTTCATCTTGGTTTTCAAATGAAGCAATTGCTTTTTCCATTTTGCCACGAATGTCATCTGGGCCTTCACTAGGCTTTAAGATAACATGAGCAAAATCTTTTTGTTCACCGAAAAGCATTTGCGCAGATTGTGCAATACCATCGGCAAAACCACCATGGCTGGCTAAAACAATTCCTACCATGTAATTTCCTCCTCTAGATCAAAAAAATGAATCCGCTTTTATTATACGATAAATGCTTTCTTTTACAAAGGAATTTTCGAAAATAATTTCAGTTAGAGAAAATAATTTCCAATTTCTAAACTCCCTGTCCCGCTAGCTAAGTGGAAAAATAAAAAGCAATTTGACATTACTGCAAATTTGCTTTTAGGTGAATTTTATTTCTAAAAAATTAATCAACCGCGACAAAATATTTTACTTCTGCGGCGAAATTCTGTTTCATAACAGAATCATAGTAACCAACTTCCATTAGTTCATCCCCACCATAAATTTGACCCGTATTTTCATCACGGTAATCGAGATCAGGATTTAAGCCATATAACTTTGTCTGAGTAAATACCGGCTGAACCTGCGCCATAATATTGAAATTCATTACTAAAACTTCTTTTTGATCTTTAGAAACGAAGTTCCATGCTGCCTGATTGCTGCTAAATGGTGATTTCAAGCGATAAAAATCGCCGAATTGAATTAAATGACGCAATTTTTTATAATCATTAATTTCTTTCTCTATCTCTAAAGAATCCTCAGATGATAACTTGGTCAAATCCAATTCATAACCTAAATCACCACTCATCGCAACGGCATAACGCGTTGCAAGTGAAGTATAACGACCATTTTGTTCATTAGGACTCACAGATACATGAGCACCCATCATATTAACCGGATAAACCAAGCTGGTACCATATTGAATTTTCATTCGATCAACCGCATCTATATCATCGCTCGTCCAAATCTGAGGCATGTAATAGGCCATGCCTGCATCAAAACGGCCACCGCCACTAGAGCAAGCTTCAAATAAAATATCGGGATAAGCAGACACCAATTTTTCCATCAAATCATATAGACCTAAAACATATTAAACAAAAAAGAAGGAAGCTAGGCTTCCTTCTCTCTCCTTACTCCGGCTGTCAGACTCGAACTGACGACATCTTGATTAACAGTCAAGCGCTCTACCAACTGAGCTAAGCCGGAATATTAAAAAAGAGCAC
>SKEM01000867.1_pt1 | contig 16621 bp, 12 predicted proteins | sample 4826731 | NCBI WGS metagenome assembly SKEM01 (sample SAMN11008809, study PRJNA524170) | human gut metagenome | biome: Human fecal sample; material: Feces; isolation source: fecal sample from pouch patient p37 | host: Homo sapiens | place: Israel: Tel-Aviv | collected 2015-07-27
ATATTGGCACGGCGAATGGCTCTGGCAAGCCCCGCAATCCGGCCGTCTCGCCCTCGCCAACATCGGTACCGCGCCCACGTGGATCCGGTTCCGCGGCGCATCGCATATCACGACGTTGCATGCCGTGTGGGGTGACGCGGAAATCGAGTGGGAAGGAGACACGAATGACCTCCTGCTGGACACGCGTGACATGATCCCGTCCGCCGGGCAAATCACCGCGGACTGGGCGCTGCCCGTCCAACCCGGTAAAACCCTGCTCACGATCCAAACCGACTGCTCGACGCTCGACGTCGGGATCCGACCCGCATGGAGGTGACCCATGAGCCTGCTCGACCTCGAACCATGCACCGTGCACGCCTATGCGATCACCACGGGTGCGCACCTGTACCGGCTGCCGTATTCGGCGGCCCAATGGCAGGAGAGCATCAAACAGCCCGGGTCGCTCAGTGTGACGGTGCCGCTCAGCCGCGAAGCCAAACAACTCGATTTATGGTCGACACTCAGGCCGTGGAAGTGCATGCTCGCCCTGCAACGGGGCCGCTCCGTGATCCACGCCGGCCCATTGACCGACCTGCAGTGGGACGCGGGTTCGCGCTCGCTGAGTCTGACCTGCGGCGGTGGACTGACCTTGCTGACGAAACGCCTGGTGCTCAACAGCGCGCTCAAGGATGGGTGGAGGGACGGCACGGTGCTCGTCGACGAGGAGCATCCGGCGGCGAACATGACGCTCGCGTGGAAACGCACGTGGTGGTGGGTGTGCATCGTGCGCCTGATCCTCGAGACCAAGAAATGGCAGGACCTCCCCATCGACCTGCCGTCCATCCAGGAACCGGGCGACAAGCAACGGACGTATTTCTCGTGGGATCTGGCGACGGTCGCGGACAGAATCTCGGACATCATGAACCTGTCGGGTGGCAACGAGGTCGTGTTCGACCCATACCTCACGCCAGACAACCATCTGCGGTTCCTCCTGCGCGCCGGCAAACCGGAATTGATCACCACGACGCACATGTGGGATACCACGCTGCCCGACAGCCGCGTCGACCTCGAATCGGTCTCCGGGTCGGGCAGCAACCTGACGAACCAGGTATGGGCCACAGGAGGCAAAGACTCCGACAAGACACTCATGTGCCGCAGGACCGCCACACCATTGGCCGGCTACGGGCTCATGCAATCCGCCAACACGGCACACACCACCGTCGAACGCCTCTCCACCCTCCAACAGCACGCCACCGGCCAACTCGCCAACGGCTGCTGGCCCGACGAGACCTTCAGCCTCAAAGTCGGCGAGGAATGGGACGTACAGGTCGGCGACCATGCCGTCACCAGATTCTCTGACGATTACCTCGGCGATCAGACCCTCGAACTCAAAGTCACCGACATCTCAGGGGACACCGGTTCTGACCTGCTCACCGTCACATGCAAGGAGGTGTGCTGATGCCTATCGCAGGGCCCAGCGCCGCGCCACTCCTGCGCTCAGGAGCTCGCGCCGGCAGCATCATCGTATGGATCGGCGGACCCATCACCGCAGGTGGGGGAGCATCCGCACCGGCCAACCGCATGAGCAGCATCGCCAGCCGCGACCTCGGCCTCACCGAAAAAAACTACGCGTCGACCAACGCGACCGTCTCCAACGGGTTGGTTACCCGCTGCTACGCGGCCCGCAACGACACGTCCTACGACCATGCTCAGGTCGCCTACGTCGTCCTCACCGGCGGACTGCAGGATCCGATCAGCGCACTCTCATCCGTCATCTACAAATCCCGCGACGCGGTCAACGAATGCAAAAAAGCCTTCCCACGCGCGCGCATCATCTGGGCTGCCGGCCCAGGCAGCCTCGCCGGTATGAACGGCACGCAGCTCACGGACTCCACGACCATCGTCTCCGCGATCCTCGGCCAAGCCCGGAGTGCGGGCGCGCTTGCGGTCAACCTGCGCACCGTGCTCGGCACCGACACATCCATGCAATCCTCCGGGATCCTGCCCAACGACGCGGGACACGAGGCGCTCGCCCAAGCAATTGTCGAGGCGATCGAGGACGACCGCGCCGAACCCGTGGACACGCCCATCACGCCCACGCGCACCTACTCGAGCGGGCTGAACGATTGGGCGAGCCGGCAGGTAGAAGCCACCCGCCGCCGCGAAGCCGAGAAACGCGAGGCCAACCGGCCCACCGGCACGGAGCTCGGCGGCGTCACGCAGAAACTGGACGAGCTCACGCAGGCGCAGGGTGTGCAGCAGGTGCTGCTCGAGCAGCAGCAGGACGAGCTTGACGAGCACCAGCAGGAGCTCGAATCGCAGCAAAAGAATCTGCAGAATCAACAGAACCAGCTCACCAAACATCAAAACGAGCTCGAGGCCCAACAGAAAAGCCTCAAATCGGCTCAGGATGCAATCAAGCAAGCGCAGGAGCAGCTCAAGAAGGTCGTGGGCGACCAAGGCGATCAAGTCACGAGCCTGCAACAGGTGTCCAACCGGCTCACACAGGTCACGACCGATCTGCAAAACACCACAACCCGGCTGAACGACATCGAGAAAAACATCAATTCAGACATGCGTATCCGAGTCACCTACATCGAAACATGGCTGAAGAACAACTTCCAATTCACCCCATGGGGAGGCTGATATGAGCGTGACAGGCAAAAAAATCGGGCGGCTTGACATCCGGCTCGTGCGTGGCGACACCCAGCGCGTCGGTGGCCGATGGCGCAAACGCAACCTCACCACCGGTGAGATCACACCGGTCGATCTGAGCGCGTGGAAAGGCACACTCGAACTGCGCTCGCCGGACGGGCGCGAGCAGTGGTATACGCAGGCGTGCGCCACGATGACCGACGATGGCTACGCAATCTGCGACGTCCCGGCGACTGCGTTCACGGCGGCCGATTGGGATGTGCGCCGTACCGGCCAGTGGAAGGTCACCGTGCGTCACCCGCTCACGGGTGAGCGCAAGACCATCGGCTGGGGCTATTGGACACTGAGCGACTAAGGAGCAATCATGACGGAGCAAATCGTTGACCTCACCGAGGGTGTGATGCCGGGGCCACAGGGTCTGACAGGCCCCCAAGGCGAGCGTGGTCTGCCGGGCGTGGATGCGGTGCCGGCCGATGAGGCCGTCGCCGCGTACATCGCTGCGGCAGACTCGCAGACCGGCATGCTGTTGGACGACAAGTTCGCGCTGCGTGACAAACGCGACAGCATCGTCGTCATCGGCGACTCGATGAGCGTGGTGAACAACAATGTGGTGGGCACGCGTTGGCATGAGCAGCTCGCCAAACGCTTGGGGCTCGTGGACCATAATTACGCGGTCGCGGGCCAGTCCCTGACCAATGGCCAGTATCAGGCGCAGGTCGACAAGGCCGTCGCCGACAAAACCTACGACCACGCCAAGGTCAAATATGTGTTCATCTCGGGCAGCACGAACGAGCCCTCGTACAACTACGCTAACTACCGTACACAAATGGGCGCGATCGACGAGAAGGTCCGTTTGAGTTTCCCGAACGCGGAACTGATCGCGTTGAATTTCGTGTTTTTCTTCAACGTGCGCTACGTCAACAATGGTGCGAGTAGTGATCAGCGGCCGCAGAACTTCGCGCGCCAGATCCAGTTTTTCAGCCGTGTCTTCGCGGAGTACAAGTGGACGGTCATCGACTGCGACAACTGGTTCAAATACGCTCCCGACATGCACAAGGGCGACGAGCTGCACCCGTCCGTCGAGGGGTGCACGCGCCTGGCGAACATGGTCTACGGCATCCTGCACGACGGCGTCACCCCGAGTAATACAATGCACTTCGCGGACGTGATCGCCGTCAACTGTTCGTTCACGAAGGCTCAGGTGGACGCCGACCCCGGCCTGACACGCCCCGGCATCCCCACAGGCGTGGACCTCAAGGCTTTCACGGACCTGTGGGCCGGATACTCTCAATCCTGGTACAACTACACGCTCCAGCCACACGCCGACTCGATGAGCATGGTCGCCTACGGGCGCCTCAAAATCAACAAGGAACAGGCACTGAAATGGAAGACGAACTCCGACAACACGAATTTCTTCGGGTTCGAGTTCCCGTTCCTGGTCAAACCATGGCCTATCCCGTGGAACTATGCGCAGAACGATTTCTGGACTGAACCAATCGAACCGTTCACCCTGTCCAATGGTGTGGCGATCAACACGCGCATCAATTACACCAAAAAGACCGACCCACGCCTGCCTGTGCCAGATGATGCAAGAAAATACATCTACGTGCGGTTCGACTGCATCATCGACCCCGCGTCCTACAGTGCGAGCCCACAGCTCAAACCCTACAACATCGGCCACATCCTCAATCAAAACCCGTCCGACATGTTCACCTTCGAATGGAAATTCCAGAAGGTCATCGCACTGGACGCAATGTACCTATAAAGGCAGTCAAGCCCGGCATTTCCAGGGCCATGGCAATCCCGCCATGGCCCTCCTTTTATAGATAAACCAAGGAGATATCATGGCATTGAAGTTCATCGACATCGCATCCCACCAATACGACGTGCCGGCGAAGCATGCGCGCATGGAGGAGGCATGGCCCCAGACGGACGGTGTCATCATCAAGGCCACGCAAGGCGTGGGCTACGTCAACCCGCACTGCGACACGGCATACCAGCGTGCCAAGCGCGACAACAAGCTGCGCGGTGTCTACCACTACGCCTCCAACGGCAATCCCGAGGCCGAGGCAGAGTTCTTCGTCGCGAACATCAAAGGGTATATCAAGGACGCCGTCCTCGTACTCGACTGGGAACAGTACCAGAACGAATCCAACTGGGGCAACACGGCGTGGTGCCGCCGCTTCGTGGACCGCGTGCACGCGCTCACCGGCATCTGGCCGATGATCTACGTGCAGGCATCCGCAATCGCGCAATGCGCGGCCTGCGCGAACGACTGCGCGCTATGGGTGGCCGGCTACCCGGCCGGCGTGAACCCGCTCACATGGACACCAGGAGCGATGCCATACAACATCACGCCATGGCAGACCGTGACCGGCTGGCAATGCACCGAGGGAGACGGCTGCGACCGCAACCTCTTCTACCTCGATGCGGCCGCGTGGAAACGCATCGCCACCGCCGGCGCCACCACTACACAGCCATCCAAGCCGGCCGCGGCACCGTCCAAGAAGAGCGACGACCAGATCGCCGCCGAGGTCATCGCCGGCAAATGGGGCAACGGCTCTGACCGCGTGACCCGCCTCCGACAAGCAGGCTACGATCCCGCCAAAATCCAGGCCAAGGTCAACGCACGGCTCGGCGCCACCAAACCGGCCGCCCGAACCTATACCGTGCAGGCAGGAGACACGCTCTCGGCCATCGCCGCGAAATACGGCACGACATGGAACACACTGGCACAGAAAAACAATCTCGCCAACCCGAACCTGATCTACCCGGGCCAAATCATCCGCATCGACTAGCAAGGACACAATGAACATCAACTGGATCCTCATCATCGTCGCGCTCGCCTTCATGGCCCTCGACGTCATCTCCGGCCTGTGCAAGGCCTGGTACCTGCGCGACATGCAATCCCAGGCGTTGCGCCGTGGCCTGTTCCACAAGATCGGCTTCATGGGCGCCATCACACTCGCCGGCCTGTTCGAGTGGGCGGCGGCCGTCACACCACAGATCACCCTCGCCGTGCCGCTCATGACCTGCGTATGCGTATACGTGATCCTCACCGAATGCATCAGCATCCTCGAGAACCTCAAAGCGATCAACCCCCACATCGCCGGCATCGCATCCAGATTCCCACAACACCAGACGGACGCGGACCTCGTCATCGAGACCACGGACGAGGGAAACCACGATCAGAAGCAACCAGCGGAATAATATTCAGCGCGAATAAACATGCCCCATGTATCCAAGGTGACCGGATACATGGGGCTCTTTTCCTTTATCCGCTTGTCAAGAATGCGCGTATTCGACAAGAAAGGGGGTACGAAAACGGTACGATGAACGCAGACTATCCTGAAAAAATCACCCACAGGCCAAACATAAGCGGTGTTCACGAACCATTGCAAAATAAAGCATCAGCGTACATTTGAAACACTAGCGGCGGAATTGAAAAACCTGCCATATGCGACAGAATGTCGCAGGTTCAAATCCTGTCAGCCCGACGATCATGCGGGGCCGTTGTCGATACGGCTCCGTTTTTCTGAGTCGCCCGATGCTCTGCTCCCTGTATCCATGCCGGCATTCGTGAGATGTGCGCCCCATGTTCAACCGTTGCCATTACGATGAAGCCTATGACCGAACATGATACCCAACCTTGGCCGGCGCCTCTCGCCGAAGGGCCGCTTGACGCCACCGTCACCATTCCGGGCAGCAAATCGCTGTCGAATCGTTTCCTCATCCTCGCCGCATTGAGCACGCAGCCTGTGCATATCCGTGGCTTGCTGTGTTCGCGCGACACCGAGCTCATGATCGGGGCATTGCGCGCGCTCGGCGTGACGTGCACGCAGAACGACGATGACGCGACGGACGTCACCATCACCCCGCCCGCCGACGGCGTATTCCACGGTGATACCGATGTCTATTGCGGGCTCGCCGGCACAGTAATGCGCTTTGTGCCCCCACTGGTGCTGTTCGCCAATGGTCCGGTGCGGTTCGACGGCGACGAGCAGGCGTACGCGCGACCGATGAAGCCCCTGCTGGACGGTCTGTGCCGTTTGGGTGCGCACGTCGAATACCACGGGGAGGAAGGGTATCTGCCGTTCACCGTCACCCCGCCGACGACGCTGGAGTCGAACCGTCGCCCTGTGGTGAAGATCGATTCTTCCGCTTCGTCGCAGTTCATTTCGGGATTGCTGCTCGCGGCGTCACGCCTGCCGAATGGCCTGACGCTCAGGCATACCGGCCGCAAACTGCCGAGCCTGCCGCACATCCGCATGACCATGGAAGACATCAATGCCGCCGGTGGTGCGGTCGAGATGACCCAACGCGGCGAATGGACGGTCGAACCACGTGCATTGACGATGGCCCAGGAAATCACCGTCGAGCCGGACCTGTCGAACGCCGCGCCGTTCCTGGGCGCCGCCCTGATCGCATCAGGGTCGGTGAGCGTGCCGAACTGGCCGGCGCACACCACACAGCCCGGCGGGCTGTTGCCGGCGATCCTGCACCGGTTCGGCGCCGACGTCACGCTTGACGGCACTTCGTTCAACGAGCTCGCTGATTGTGAGGAATTCGACGACCGCTACTGTGGCACGCTGACGGTGCGTTCCGATGGAGCCATTCGGGCATTGGGCGAACTCGACCTGTCCGCCGCGGGGGAGATCGCACCGAGCATCGCAGCCATCGCTGTGTTCGCGGACGGTCCATCGGCCCTCACCGGCATCGGGCATCTGCGCGGTCATGAGACCAACCGTCTGGAGGCGCTCGTGCGTGAGATCGAGCGTGTGGGCGCGCATGCGCATGAACTCGCCGATGGCATCGCGATCGAACCGGCTGCGGAAGGCCAGTTGCATGGCGCGGTCATGGCATCCTATGCGGATCACCGCATGGCCACATTTGCGGCGATGCTGGGCCTGCGCATCGCGGACATCTCGATTGAGGATGTGCAGACGACACGCAAGACGATCCCTGATTTCACCGGCCTGTGGACCGCTATGCTGGCACAGCATGAGTAAACCGTTATGGTGCAGTCTATGCGGTAGGGAATACCACAGGAAAACAGTTGTGAACGTTTTGTCAATATATGTGGTTTTGGCATCGTTCGAATGCTACGCTATGGCAGAATAAATTCCTGTGGGGGGGGGGAACACGAAAGAGGCCAGCCGGATTCGGCTGGCCTCTTTTCATCGTTCAGTGAGACGGATGGCGCAGATCGCTCAGGCGATCTTGTTGCCGTAGGTGTCTTCGCCCTTTTCGGCGATCGCGGCGGAACGCTGTGCGATTGCAAGCTCTTCGTTCGTCGGGACAACGGCGATGATCACCGAGGAATCCGGCGTGGAGATGATGCGCGGTTCCTTGGAACGGGTGTCGTTCTTCTCCATGTCGAGCTTGACACCGAACGGGGCGAGCTTCTCGCAGACCATGCGGCGCACGATCTCGTCGTTTTCGCCGACGCCAGCGGTGAACGTGATGACATCGAGACCACCGAGCTGGGCGGTGTAGGCGCCAATATAGCTCACGATGCGGTGCACGTAGACGTCGAGCGCGAGCTTGGCGTTCTCGTCGCCTTCGGCGATGAGGCGATGGACTTCGCGCATGTCGCCGAAGCCGGTCATGCCCATCATGCCGGACTTCTTGTTGAAGAGGTCATCGAGCTCATCCACATCCATGTGCGCATTGCGGATCAGATGGAAGACAGCGGCCGGATCGATGTCGCCGGTGCGGCTGCCCATGACCAGGCCCTCGAGCGGGGTCAGGCCCATCGAGGTTTCAATCGGCTTGCCGTCGATTTCGGCGGAAGCGGAGGCGCCGTTGCCGATGTGCAGCACAATCTGCTTGAGGCCTTCAGCGGGCTTGCCAATGACCTCGGGGACCTTCGAGGAGACGTACCAGTGCGAGGTGCCGTGGGCGCCGTAACGGCGGATCTTATACTTCTCGGCGACTTCACGGTTGAGCGCGTAGGTGCTGGCGGCCTTCGGCAGCTGCTGGAAGAAGGAGGAATCGAACACGAAGATCTGCGGTACATCCGGCAGCAGTTCGCGCATGACCTCGGCGCCCTTGGCCTCAGGGCCGTTGTGCAGGGGAGCGAGCACCGCGAGGTCCTCAACCTGCTTGATCGTCTCGTCAGTGACGAGGGCCGGGTCGGGGAAAGTGCTTCCGCCCTGGACCACGCGGTGGCCCACGGCCACGATGCCGGCGCTTTCGAGGCTCGGACCGTATTCCTCAAAGAAACTGAGCACACGCTTGAGACCCTGCTCGTGGTTGTCGATGCGTTCTTCGAGCTCGTGCTTTTCGCCGTTGTATTCGTACTTGTAGTGGCCGTCGATCGGCTCGCCGATTTTCTCAACGAGACCCGAGGCAATACCTTCGCCGGTTTCAAGGTCGACAAGCTGGTACTTGATCGAGCTGGAGCCGGAATTGATAACAAGGACGGTTTTTGCCATTCTGGGCATCCTCCATTGGTGTTTTGTGTTCACCGCTGTTGCGGCTTTCCAGAAGTACAGGGTACTCGCTGTTTGCTACAAAAAGATGACGGACGACACAATGCGGGCGTTGTGGTTCCACTCCATGGGGTAGTGGAACCACAACGCCCGCATCGTGTTCATGGTTGTGCGTCGTGCCTCAGTCGTTCTGCTGGGCCTCGATGGCGGTGAGCGCGATCGTGTTGATGATGTCCTGCACCAGCGCTCCACGACTCAGGTCGTTCACCGGCCTGTTGAGGCCTTGCAGGATCGGTCCGATGGCCACGGCGCCAGAGGAGCGCTGCACGGCCTTGTAGCAGATGTTGCCCGAATCGAGGTCGGGGAATACGAACACGGAGACACGGCCGGCGACGGGATCGCCGGGCGCTTTGACCTTGGCCACATCCGGCGACCATGCGGCATCGAACTGAATCGGGCCCACAAGCGCCAGGTCCGGATTCTTCTCACGCACGATCGACGTGGCCTGGACGACCAAATCGACATCCGGGCCCTTGCCGGAACCGAGCGTGGAGTATGAGAGCATGCCCACACGCGGTTCGACCGAGAACGCCTTGGCGGTCTGGGCGGACTGCAACGCGATGTCAGCGAGCTGCTCCGGATCGGGGTCGAGGTTGATGGCACAGTCGGCGAACACGGACACATGGTCTTTGAGGCACATGAGGAACGCACCGGAGACGGACTTCGTACCGGGCTTCATCTTGATGAGCTGCAGGGCCGGACGCACCGTGTTGGCGGTCGAGCTGATGGCGCCGGAGACAAGGCCGTCGGCCTGTCCGAGCACCACGAGCATCGTGCCGAAGTAATTCGGGTCGCGCAAGGTCTTGCGGGCCACATCAGGGGTCATGCCCTTCTTGGCGCGCAACTCGCACAGTTTGTCAATCATCTCAGTGAGCAGCTGCTCATCCTCCATCGACTGGAAGCGTGCTTTGCCAAGCGACTTGAGGTCGAGCTTCTTGCCGCGTTCGAGGATCTCGTCGCGCTCGCCGATGATCACGATGTCGACCACATTCGATTCGAGCAGATAGTTCGCGGCGGTGATGATGCGGTCGTCGGCACCTTCGGGCAGCACGATCGTCTTGCGGTTCTTCTTGGCGCGCGCGAGGATGTCGTATTGGAAGGCGTACGGCGTGGTCGGCGGCACGAAGGGGGAGTCCAGTGTGCGCAGCAGTTCATCTGCGGGCACATGCGCGGCAAAGGAGCCAATGGCGTCGTCGGGAGTGGCGTTCTCTTCGAGGTCGAGGAACGGCACTGTCCAGACGGGCACGTCATAATCATTGAAATAGGTGCGCAGCGAAGTGCACTGGTTCTCGTCGCAGCCAGTGATGAACACACCGATGACCTTGGTGCCGGCGTCGACGATGATCTCGGTGCATGCCTCGATCGTCTCATGCACTTGCTGTGGGGTGCGGTGCAGTGTGCAGACGGTCAGCAATACCGGTGCCTGCAGATCGGCGGAGACGTCGGCGTTGAAGCTGAATCGTTCCGGGTCGCCGACGTCATTGCGGTCGCTGCCGACGATCACGCGCACCGCGGGATTGAGCTGGGCGTTCGTGTCGATGAATTTGCTGACGATCTGCGCGCGGGCGCTCTGCTTGTTGATGCGTGCATCGCGCAAGGTGACGCCGATGGCCTGCTCGCGGGTCTGATGCGCGTTCGCATAGTCGAGCAGCGTGTCGGTGAAGGTCTCCTTACACGAGACGGCGGGGCGGAACACACTCGTGACATTGGTCTTGGCGAGCAGGGCAACGAGACCGAGCGCGACTACGTTGCGTCCATTGCCGGGCTCGGGGCTGATGATGCTCACATTCTTGAGGCTCACAATGACTCCTTATGATGCATGCTACGTTGCGTGCATGCGAGGTGGTGCATGGCTGCGCGTGCGGGGGAAAAGGCACGCACTCTTCCATTGTACGCATTGGTGGTCATGTGGCAATTCACCCGGGCACGGGTCGCACCTGTGACCGGGAACGCATGCTCAGATGATATGAAAAAGGCGTGTGGAAACGAATTTCCACACGCCCTGGTTCCCTGTATGCTGATTACCGGGAAGCGTTAACCCTTAGGCTCACTCGTTGTCGCCAGCGGTCGCCGCGGTCGCGGAGAGCATCTGCGTCTCGTCGACCTTGACATCCGGGTACACCCAGTCGGTGAACTCCGGAATGTCGTAGCCGTTGTCGACCGCGAACTGGAACGCCTTCTTGCGGAACTCGTTGAGCTCGTTGATCTTGTCGGCGTACTTGTCGGCGTCGATCAGCTCGAGGGCCTGGGCTTCGAGCGCGTAGCGATCCATGTCGTTGACGCGGACCATGTCGAACGGCGTGGTCGTGGAGCCCTGCTCCTTGTAGCCGACGACGTGGAAGTTGTCGTGGTTCGGGCGGTCGTAGATGAGGCCGCGGACGTCCTGCGCATAGGAGTGGTACGCGAACAGGACCGGCTTGTCGGCGGTGAAGAGCTCAGCGAAGTCCTCGTTGGACATGGCTTCGTCGTTGTTCTCCGGGGACTGCAGCTTCAGGAGGTCAACGACGTTGACGACCTTGAACTTGATGCCTTCCTTGTTCAGGGCGTCGGAAGCGGCCATGATCTCCTGCGTCGGAACGTCGCCGGCGGCGGCGAGGACGATCTGGACCTCGTCGTTGCTCTTGGCGTTCGAAGCCCACTTCCACTCGGCGGCGCCGGCCTCGAGCTCGGCGCGAGCCTCGTCGAGGGTGATCCACGTCGGAGCCGGCTGCTTGCCGGAGAAGATCGCGTTGATCTTGTTGGTCGACTTGAAGCACTTCTCGGCGATCGCGAGCAGCATGTTGGCGTCGGTCGCGAAGTAGATGTTCGTCACGTGGTCGTTGTTGAACGTCTTGTTGATCAGGACCGAGGTGACACCCGGGTCCTGATGCGAGAAGCCGTTGTGGTCCTGACGCCACACGTGCGACGAGATCAGCAGGTTGACCGACGAGATCGGCTTGCGCCACGGGATTTCGCGGACGGTCGCCTCAAGCCACTTCGCATGCTGGTTGAGCATCGAATCGATGACGTGAGCGAAGGACTCGTAGGTGCTCCACATGCCATGGCGGCCGGTGAGGATGTAGCCCTCGAGCCAGCCTTCGCACTGATGCTCGGAGAGCTGCTCGACGACCTGGCCGGTGACGGCCATGTTCTCGTCGACGAGGGCTGACAGATAGCCGTTGTCCCACTGCTTCTTCGTGACCTCGTAGGTAGCGTTCAGTCGGTTGGAAGCGGTCTCGTCCGGTCCGAAGATGCGGAACGAATCCGGGTTGTTCTTGATGATGTCGCGGCTGTACGCGCCCAGCGAGCGCGGAGCCTCGACCTGGCCCCAGCCATGGCCGTACTCCTTGACGCCGGTGACCTCGTACTGGTCGAGCTCAGGGAGCTTCAGATCCTCACGGATACGGCCGCCGTTGGCGTTCGGGTTGGCGCCGATGCGCAGCTCGCCCTTCGGCATGAACTCGGTGACGTCATCCTTGATGGAGCCGTCGGCGTTGAAGAGCTCTTCCGGCTTGTAGGATTCCATCCAGCCCTTGAGGACTTCGAAGTGCTCTTCGGTGTCGCGGGCGGAAGCCAGCGGGACCTGGTGTGCACGCCAGGAGCCTTCGGTCTTCTTGCCGTCGATGAACTTCGGGCAGGTCCAGCCCTTCGGGGTGCGGAAGATGAGCATCGGGTAGAACGGACGCGTCATGTCGTCGGTCTGGGCCGCGGCCTTGATGTCGCAGATCTCGTCGAAGATCGTCTCGAACAGCTCGGCGAAACGACGGTGGATCGACATGTGATCCTCGTTGTCGAAGCCGGCGACGAACTCGTACGGGTGGTAGCCCATGCCGCGGAAGAAGTCATGCAGCTCTTCGTCGGAGATACGGGCGAGGATGGTCGGGTTGGCGATCTTGTAGCCGTTGAGGTGCAGGATCGGCAGCACGATGCCGTCGGTGCGCGGGTTGACGAGCTTGTTGGACTGCCAGCCGGTGGCGAGCGGGCCGGTCTCGGCCTCGCCGTCGCCGATGATGCACGGCACGAACAGGCTCGGGTTGTTCATCACGGCACCGTACGCGTGGGAGAGCGCGTAGCCAAGCTCGCCACCTTCGTGGATCGAGCCCGGGGTCTCCGGGGCGAAGTGCGACGGGATGCCGCCCGGGTAGGAGAACTGGCGGAAGAACTTCTGCAGGCCAGCTTCGTCCTTGGTGATGTTCGGGTAGTACTCGGTGTACGTGCCGTCAACGTAAGACTGGGCGGTGCCAGCCGGGCCGCCGTGGCCCGGGCCCATGATGAACACGGTGTTCTGCTGGTGGTCAGCGATGAGGCGGTTGATGTGGGCGAGAAGGAAGTTCAGGCCCGGGGTGGTGCCCCAGTGGCCGACCAGGCGGTGCTTCACGTCGTCGCGGGTGAAGGGTTCCTTCATCAGCGGGTTGCTACGCAGATAGATCTGGCCGATGGACATGTAGTTGGTGACGCGCCAATACTTGTCCATGCCTTCGATGGCTTCTTCGGAAACCGGACGATCCAGCTTCTGCCACGGGGTGCCAATAACAGGATTTGTCATGTGTACTCCTGTACTCCTGCACAATATGTGCGATTGTTTGTTCCAATGTGGCCACGGGATCCGCATGTCCTCCCACTGGGGAGGAACCCCGTGTCCAATCGAGAATCATGTTACGTGTACTCTCTGACTTTTTGCTTCTTTTTGGGCATGTGTGTGCGTAAATGTGACATTTCTTACCTCTTTTGCAAGCTTTATCAGTTGAATTGTGCATTCCGGAATTACCTCTCAACCCTCGTGGAACGCTGCAATAGCAATGATTGCAAGCGTATGTGCATGGTTGATCCCGTTCGATTGGACACAATGCACGGCGGCGTGTTGCAGTAAACCGCACATTGCGAGGAATCAGGCGTCGCAGTAGCCCTGCAATCCGATGCCGGTCCTGTATGGGCCGGCTTGTCTACTTGCATGCCCACAATGGAGTATGTCAATTACACGCCACAACATACCTATGTATTAAGGGGTTCAACTTATGGCACAAGGGCCTGTACTCGTCGTTGATTTCGGCGCCCAATACGCGCAATTGATTGCCCGTCGCGTGCGTGAGGCCAACGTCTATTCGGAGTTGGTACCACATTCCATGCCGGTCGAGGAGATGCTCGCCAAGGACCCGCAGGCAATCATTCTTTCCGGTGGCCCCGCCTCGGTGTTCGAGCCCGGCGCCCCGTCCATCGACAAGAAGGTGTTCGAGTCCGGTGTGCCGGTGCTCGGCATCTGCTATGGATTCCAAGTGATGGCGCATGAACTCGGCGGTGATGTGGACAAGGCCGCACTGGGTGAATACGGCAAGACCGAAACGGTCATCGACGATCCCGACGGCATCCTTGCCGGCTCGCCATCGGAGCAAACCACATGGATGAGCCACGGTGTGGCTGTCAAGGAAGCCCCCGAGGGCTTCGAGGTGCTCGCACACACCGAGGGTGCGCCGGTGGCCGCGATGCAGGACCCGCTGCGCAAGCTCTACGGCGTGCAGTGGCATCCAGAGGTCAAGCACACCCCGAGGGGCCAGGCGCTCATCGAACGCTTCCTGCATGATTGTGCTGGCATCGGCCGTGACTGGGACGCCGCGAACATCATCGACGATCAGGTCAAGAAGATCCGCGAGCGGGTCGGCGACGCGCAGGTCATCTGTGGCCTGTCGGGCGGTGTCGATTCCGCCGTCGCCGCGGCTCTCGTACACCGTGCGATCGGCGACCAGCTCACCTGCGTGTTCGTGGACCACGGCCTGCTGCGCAAGGGCGAGGCGGAACAGGTCAAGCACGATTTCGTGGCGGCCACCGGCATCAAGCTCATCGCGGTCGACGCCTCCGAGGACTTCCTGAATGCGCTCAAGGGAGTGTCCGATCCCGAAACCAAGCGCAAGATCATCGGTGAGAAGTTCATCCGCACGTTTGAGAAAGCACAGCGTCAGGTCATCGAGGACGCAGGCAGCGAAGGCAAGGAAGTGAAGTTCCTTGTGCAGGGCACGCTATACCCCGACGTCGTCGAATCCGGTGGCGGTGACGGTGCGGCGAACATCAAGTCGCACCACAATGTGGGCGGCCTGCCTGACGACCTCAAGTTCGAACTGATCGAGCCGCTGCGCTCGCTGTTCAAGGATGAGGTGCGCGCGATCGGCACCGAGCTCGGCCTGCCGGACGAGATCGTCTGGCGCCAGCCGTTCCCGGGCCCGGGCCTCGGCATCCGCATCATCGGCGATATCACGAAGGAACGACTCGACATTCTGCGCGACGCCGACGCGATTGCCCGTGAGGAACTGTCGAAGGCCGGTCTGGACCGCGACATCTGGCAGTGCCCGGTCGTGCTGCTCGCCGACGTGCACTCCGTGGGTGTGCAGGGCGACGAACGCACGTACGGCATGCCGATCGTGCTGCGTCCCGTGAGTTCCGAGGACGCGATGACGGCCGACTGGTCGCGCGTGCCGTACGACGTGCTCGCGACGATCTCGACGCGCATCACGAACGAATGCCGCCAGATCAACCGTGTCGTGCTCGACTGCACGTCGAAGCCTCCGGCGACGATTGAGTGGGAGTGAGTGCGACGCTCCGGTCTGGGAACACTTCTGAGTTGCCCCTCCATCGAGCATGATTGGGTCCATTCCATGGGAGAACGCATGAACTGCCGTCCTTATGGATTGTGCTCCGCATGACGAGGCCTGCCGAAGTACGTTCGGCAGGCCTTTCTTTTTGGATGAATGCGCACTGTGACAGGCACCGTCTGGAACGGGAATTATATATTCGTCGACGGCTTGGTGCGGTTGGTTGCCGGTGCTTCATCGGAGGAGGCATGGCGTTCCAGCAGTGAGAACAGCACGGTGCAGCATACCGCGAAGAGCACACCAATCATGTTGTCGTAGATCCGCAACGTCACAGATCCGGAGACGCCGTAGACGCTCTCGGCAAGCAGGAGGGCGCCGAAACAATTGAGGGCGTTGTTTACCATGTACTTGCTGGAGAATCCCATACAGATGCCTGCGATGGGGCCGAACAGGATGCGGGACCCGGCCGGTACCACAAGCGAGAATCCGGCATATAGCAATGATCCCACGACAACTCCGCCTATGCGCTGCAGCGCTCGCATTGGCAGGCTCGTTCCCGCTTCGCCGAAGGGGAGAAGCACCGACATGCAGGCATAGCCCACCCATACGCCTCGAGGCAGTCCTGCCAGTTCCCCGATGAGCAAAGCCATGGCCACCCCTGCGGACAGTCTGATCTGCCAGAGTCCCTTTGCGCTGGATACGCTGAATGCAGCCAGCATGTCATGCAAACGAACATTCTGGAACTTCCCGTGGTGCTTGTGCAGGAGCACGGCGCTGCATGCCAGCCACAGCAGCAACGCCAGCACACACCGGCTTGCGAGCGCTTCCCCATTCACAGGCGTCTGGCTCACGAACAGGTATCCGAACACATAGAGTCCGGCGTTGCCCATCAGTGGCTCGTCGGCAACGAGTATCAGGATGACGGTGATGAGC
>SKEM01000871.1_pt1 | contig 16573 bp, 6 predicted proteins | sample 4826731 | NCBI WGS metagenome assembly SKEM01 (sample SAMN11008809, study PRJNA524170) | human gut metagenome | biome: Human fecal sample; material: Feces; isolation source: fecal sample from pouch patient p37 | host: Homo sapiens | place: Israel: Tel-Aviv | collected 2015-07-27
GGAAATACCGCACCCGCCGGCAGTCTGCCGTCTGACAGCGCATCGCCATCAGGGTACGAAACACGCCAGAGGGCGTGGTTCCCGCAGATCAATGCGGGGACCACGCCCTCTGGACTCAACGTGTGTGCTCGGCGGTGTCCTACTCTCCCACACCCTAGCGAGTGCAGTACCATCGGCGCTGGGAGTCTTAGCTTCCGGGTTCGGAATGGGACCGGGCGTGAACCCTCCCGCTATGACCACCGAGACGACCAAGCAGGCAACACACGGTCGTCGGAGAAACCACTATCCAACATGTCACACAACCCCGCCAGGTGAGGCTCGAGCCGTGACCGACCAGCCCCTCCTGCTTCTGTTTTTTGGGGTTGGTGGGTTGGTCGTGAACCGCACAGTGGACGCAAGCGCAAAAGATCATTTCACCCCCCCGCCACGAACGTGGTGGGGCGCGTGTTGTTTGTGTCGGCCAATTAGTACCGGTCAGCTCCAACCCTTGCAGGTCTTCCACACCCGGCCTATCAACCCAGTAGTCTACTGGGGGCCTACCACAACCCCGAAGGGTCGTGTGGAGACCTCATCTTGAAGATGGTTTCCCGCTTAGATGCTTTCAGCGGTTACCCATTCCGAACGTAGCCAACCAGCCATGCCCCGGGCGGGACAACTGGCACACCAGAGGTTCGTCCGTCCCGGTCCTCTCGTACTAGGGACAGGCCTTCTCAAGTCTCCTGCGCGCGCAGAGGATAGGGACCGAACTGTCTCACGACGTTCTAAACCCAGCTCGCGTACCGCTTTAATGGGCGAACAGCCCAACCCTTGGGACCTGCTCCAGCCCCAGGATGCGACGAGCCGACATCGAGGTGCCAAACCATGCCGTCGATATGGACTCTTGGGCAGGATCAGCCTGTTATCCCCGGGGTACCTTTTATCCGTTGAGCGACGACCCACCCACTCGGGATCGCCGGATCACTAGTTCCTACTTTCGTACCTGCTCGACCTGTCGGTCTCGCAGTCAAGCTCCCTTGTGCACTTGCACTCAACACCTGGTTGCCGACCAGGCTGAGGGAACCTTTGAGCGCCTCCGTTACACTTTAGGAGGCAACCGCCCCAGTTAAACTACCCACCAGGCACTGTCCCTGACCCGGATCACGGGCCGAGGTTCAGGCGCACGCCATAACCAGAGTGGTATTTCAACGACGACTCCACAACCACTGGCGTGGCCGCTTCACAGTCTCCCACCTATCCTGCACAAGTCATGGCGGGCGCCAATACCAAGCTATAGTAAAGGTCCCGGGGTCTTTCCGTCCTTCTGCGCGTAACGAGCATCTTTACTCGTAATGCAATTTCGCCGAGCTCATGGTGGAGACAGCGGAGAAGTCGTTACGCCATTCGTGCAGGTCGGAACTTACCCGACAAGGAATTTCGCTACCTTAGGATGGTTATAGTTACCACCGCCGTTTACTGGGGCTTAAATTCACCGCTTCACCCGAAAGGGGTTGACGGTTCCTCTTAACCTTCCAGCACCGGGCAGGCGTCAGTCCGTATACATCGCCTTGCGGCTTCGCACGGACCTGTGTTTTTAGTAAACAGTCGCTTCTCCCTGGTCTCTGCGACCCTCACCCCTAGCCCGCAAGGAGCTTCAAGGCTTGGGCCCCCCTTCTCCCGAAGTTACGGGGGCATTTTGCCGAGTTCCTTCACCATGATTATCTCGTGCGCCTAGGCATACTCTGCCCGACCACCTGTGTCGGTTTAGGGTACGGGCGGCTGGCACCATCGCGTCGAGGCTTTTCTCGGCACCCCAGGATCACCCTACTTCCCCACCCAAATGGGCGGGTCACCATCACGTCTGACCCTCATGCTGCCCGGATTTGCCTAGGCAGCGGGCTGCTCGCTTGAACGGGCCAAGCCATTAGGCCCGCGGAGGCTACCACTGTGCGTCACCCCTGTTAATACGCTTGCCTACCTGCACGGAGGGTCCCCAGACCAACAACCACCACGACACGGACCACCGAAGTGATCACATGACGCGTTCGTGGCCGTCGGCGTGGGTTAGCACCCGCGCGTCAGCATGGGCGGTGCTTCGCCGGTACGGGAATATCAACCCGTCGTCCATCGACTACGCCTGTCGGCCTCGCCTTAGGTCCCGACTCACCCAGGGCGGACTAGCCTGGCCCTGGAACCCTTGGTCATTCGGCGCTAGGGTTTCTCACCCTAGTATCGCTACTCATGCCTGCATTCTCACTCCCGCACCATCCACCCCTGGATCACTCCGAGGCTTCACCCGGTGCAGGACGCTCCCCTACCACCCGCAACCCCTGCCACGTCCATCAAGGGACAGGAGAGTACACGCTGCGGATCCGCGGCTTCGGCGGTGTGCTTGAGCCCCGCTACATTGTCGGCGCACGATCACTTGACCAGTGAGCTATTACGCACTCTTTCAAGGGTGGCTGCTTCTAAGCCAACCTCCTGGTTGTCTGCGCGACCGCACATCCTTTCCCACTTAGCACACGCTTAGGGGCCTTAGCCGGCGATCTGGGCTGTTTCCCTCTTGACCACGGAGCTTATCCCCCGCAGTCTCACTGCCCCGCTGTAACCCGAACGGCATTCGGAGTTTGGTTGACGTCACTAACCCTGTGGGGCCGATCAGCCACCCAGTAGCTCTACCTCCGCCGGGGACCACGGGACGCTGCACCTAAATGCATTTCGGGGAGAACCAGCTATCACGGAGTTTGATTGGCCTTTCACCCCTACCCACAGCTCATCCCCTCCATTTTCAACTGAAGTGGGTTCGGTCCTCCACACGCTCTTACACGTGCTTCAACCTGGCCATGGGTAGATCACCCCGCTTCGGGTCTAGACCGTGCCACTAAAACGCCCTTTCGGACTCGCTTTCGCTACGACTCCCCCCAACGGGTTAACCTCGCGACACAGCACTAACTCGCAGGCTCATTCTTCAATAGGCACGCCATCAGCCCAGCAGGCCTCTGACGGCTTGTAAGCGCCCGGTTTCAGGTACTATTTCACTCCCCTCCCGGGGTACTTTTCACCATTCCCTCACGGTACTATCCGCTATCGGTCATCAGGAAGTATTCAGGCAACCAAGTGGTCTTGGCAGATTCACACAGGATTCCACGAGCCCCGTGCTACTCGGGCAACGCACCCACACAGCCCACACAGTTTCGCCTACGGGGGTCTCACCCACTACGCCTCCCCTTCCCAAAGGATTCAGCTACCATGCGAGTTTCTCACTGCGCCCCACGCCGGCAGACGTGAGAAAGGTGCGCCCCACAACACCGCAACCGCAACCCCTGCCGGGTCATCACACGGAAACGGTTTAACCATCATCCGCTTTCGCTCGCCACTACTCACGGAATATCTTCTCCTGCGGGTACTGAGATGTTTCACTTCCCCGCGTCACCCCCTACACCCTATGAATTCAGATGCAGGTGACACCACATAACTGGTGCCGGGTCCCCCCATTCGGAAACCCTCGGATCACAGCCCGTTAGCCGGCTCCCCGAGGCATATCGCAGGCCACCACGTCCTTCATCGGCTCCTGATGCCAAGGCATCCACCGAACGCTCAAAAAAACAAACAAAACATGCAACAACCACAAGACCAACAGGCCTCATGATTGACAAAGATCAAAGATGCTCGCGTCCACTATGCAGTTCACAACCAACCCACCCACACCACCACCCACCAACAACCATCAAGGGCTGCGAGCTTCGTGCGGTGAGGCGCCAGGGCCACCAACCCCCAAACAGAGGGCCGGCACTGTGTTGCCCCAGAACCCCGACAGTGCGCCACCCCCGCAACCACCCCCAGGCGAACCCGGGGAGGGACGGGGGCACCACCAACAAGCAGCCCCCACCAAAGGAGAGGACCACCTGCACGGTGACGTGCTCATTCATGCCGATAGCGTTCCAACCCCGCACCACCAACCGACCAACCACTGTCCGGCTGGCCCGTCACCGGTGGTGACTCATAGAAGGGCTCCTTAGAAAGGAGGTGATCCAGCCGCACCTTCCGGTACGGCTACCTTGTTACGACTTCGTCCCAATCACCAGCCCCACCTTCGACCGCTCCCCGTAGGGCCACGGGCTTCGGGTGTTGCCGACTTTCATGACGTGACGGGCGGTGTGTACAAGGCCCGAGAACGTATTCACCGCAGCGTTGCTGATCTGCGATTACTAGCGACTCCAACTTCACGGTGTCGAGTTGCAGACACCGATCCGAACTGAGACCGGCTTTAAGGGATTCGCTCCACCTCACGGCATCGCAACCCACTGTACCGGCCATTGTAGCATGCGTGAAGCCCAAGACATAAGGGGCATGATGATTTGACGTCATCCCCACCTTCCTCCGAGTTGACCCCGGCAGTCCCCCGCGAGTCCCCACCACGACGTGCTGGCAACACGGGACGAGGGTTGCGCTCGTTGCGGGACTTAACCCAACATCTCACGACACGAGCTGACGACAACCATGCACCACCTGTGAAAGCGCCCCACAAGGGGGAGACCACATCTCTGCGGCGGTCGCTTCCATGTCAAGCCTTGGTAAGGTTCTTCGCGTTGCATCGAATTAATCCGCATGCTCCGCCGCTTGTGCGGGCCCCCGTCAATTCCTTTGAGTTTTAGCCTTGCGGCCGTACTCCCCAGGCGGGGCACTTAATGCGTTAGCTACGGCGCGGAAACCCCGGAAAGAGCCCCCACACCTAGTGCCCAACGTTTACGGCGTGGACTACCAGGGTATCTAATCCTGTTCGCTCCCCACGCTTTCGCTCCTCAGCGTCAGTAACGGCCCAGAGACCCGCCTTCGCCACCGGTGTTCTTCCTGATATCTGCGCATTCCACCGCTACACCAGGAGTTCCAGTCTCCCCTACCGCACTCAAGCCGGCCCGTACCCACCGCAAGCCCCCAGTTAAGCCAGGGGATTTCACGACAGACGCGACCAGCCGCCTACGAGCTCTTTACGCCCAATAATTCCGGACAACGCTTGCGCCCTACGTATTACCGCGGCTGCTGGCACGTAGTTAGCCGGCGCTTCTTATCCAGCTACCGTCAACCAAGCCAATAAGGCCTGGCCTGCTTCACTGGCGAAAGAGGTTTACAACCCGAAGGCCTTCATCCCTCACGCGGCGTCGCTGCATCAGGCTTGCGCCCATTGTGCAATATTCCCCACTGCTGCCTCCCGTAGGAGTCTGGGCCGTGTCTCAGTCCCAGTGTGACCGTCCACCCTCTCAGGCCGGCTACCCGTCAAAGCCTTGGTAGGCCATCACCCCACCAACAAGCTGATAGGCCGCGAGCCCATCCCCCACCAGAAAAACCTTTCCAAACCCCACCATGCGGCAGGGAATGAGTATCCCGTATTAGCTACCGTTTCCGGCAGTTATCCAGAAGAAGGGGGCAGGTTACTCACGTGTTACTCACCCGTTCGCCACTCATCCACCCCAGCAAGCTGGGGCTTCACCGTTCGACTTGCATGTGTTAAGCACGCCGCCAGCGTTCGTCCTGAGCCAGGATCAAACTCTCCAAAAAAACTTGTCAAGAACAACCCACAATGGCCAAGGCCCCAGCAGGGCAGCCACGCAGGAAGCCAAACAATAAACAATTCAGAGAAAAAACATCTCCAGGCTCAACCCACCCCGCAACCGACGAGGAAGCCGGGGTGAGCAAACCAAAACAAAACAAACAAACCAAACAACCAAACCACCCCACAACAGGGCAGCACCAGCCATCCAGAATGCTCACTATGGCATAAAAAACATGACACACTATCGAGTTCTCAAACAACACACTCACCCGGCTCTCATTACTACGTTTCCGTAACAACTCGCTCCGGCGAGCGACCTACACAACTTTAAGGATCCGTTCGCCTGATGTCAACTTCGAGGAATTGCTCTCGGTCACATCGGAGGAGGCCTCCATGTTGTGCGTTGCGTTGCCGTGCCAGGCTTTCGCGGCCCTGCCGTGCGGCGCAACGGGCTGTACTTTAGGCAGCCGCCCCCCTACCGGGTCAAACCGAGAACGCATGATCCGAGCCACAGCTCGTCACGCCGCCGTCGCCGCCCGTTCACCCTCCCGGGGCGAGCCCCGCAAGGCGCTGGGACGACGGTCCCGACTCCGCCACTGTCGTCGGACAACCGCCCGCAACACACCCATGCAAGATCTGCACAGTCCTTGCATGCTCAACTTGCACGTGCTGCACTACGGCTCCGGTTCAATTCAACCCTCAACATTCCCAGCGGGCCCACCCCAGGTCCGCGCGATATCCAAGGAGACACAGTGGCCTCCACTGACACCATGGCCAAGGACGTCGTCCGCGGCGAGGACCGAGTCACCTCCGCCGCCGGCCGCAAGGTCCTCGCGGTCCTGCGCATCATCATCGGCTTCTACTTCCTGTGGGCCTTCATCGACAAGACCTTCGGCTTCGGCTTCGCCACCGCTCACGAGAAGGCCTGGATCCGCGGGGGCACCCCCGCCCAAGGCTTCATCAAGTTCGTCGCCGCCAAGAGCCCCTTCAGCGGCTTCTTCAACCTCTTCGCCAACTCCTTCGGCGACATCCTCTTCATGCTCGGGCTCCTGGCCATCGGCACCGCCCTCATCCTCGGCATCGGCCTCAAGGTCACCTCCGTGGCCGCCCCGCTGCTCCTCCTCTTCATGTACCTCGCCGAGTGGCCCATCGCCACGGGCGGCACCGAGGACGCCGCGACCAACCCGATCGTCGACGACCACTGGGTCATGGCCTTCGCCATCATCTTCTTCATGCTCGTGCGCGCCGGCGACACCTGGGGCCTCGGCAAGTGGTGGCGCGGCCTCGTCGACGAGTCCTGGCTCCGCTGACCCCTCCCCCACCCACCGCGGCGATCCCGTGGCACCACGCAGAACCCCGGTCGAGCAGCTCGCTCGACCGGGGTTCTCCCGTACCCGTGCCGCGGGCTCCGCAGAGACCGCGCCGGTCCGTCGTCAGGACTCAGAGGCCAGACGACGGACCGCCGAGGCGACGGCGTCGGCGACCCTCGTGTCGAAGGCGCCCGGGATGATGTAGACGGGGCTCAGATCCTCGTCCGGGATGACTGAGGCGATGCCCTCGGCCGCCGCGCGCAGCAGCTCCACCGAGATGTCCGTGATGCCCGTGTCGAGCAGGCCGCGGAACAGGCCCGGGAAGGCCAGGACGTTGTTGATCTGGTTCGGGAAGTCCGAACGGCCCGTCGCCACCACCGCGGCGCGGTCGGCGGCACCGATCGGGTCCACCTCCGGTGTCGGGTTCGCCATCGCGAAGACGATCGCGTCCTCCGCCATGACGGAGAGGTCCGCCGGCTCGAGGATGTTGCCCGAGGAGACGCCGATGAGGACGTCCGCGCCGGCCAGCCCCTCCTTGAGCGAGCCCGTCACGCCGCGCCGGTTCGTGTGCTCCGCCAGCCAGCGCCGGTGCTCGTTCATCCCCTCCGTGTGGGCGGCGTCGAGCGCCCCGGAGCGGCCGTAGCCGACGATGTCGGTGGCTCCGGACGCCATGAGCAGCCTGGCGATCGCCGATCCGGCGGCGCCGACGCCGGACAGGACGATCCGCACGTCCTCGATCCGCTTGCCCACCACCTTGAGCGCGTTGATGAGCGCCGCCAGCGTCACGATCGCGGTGCCGTGCTGGTCGTCGTGAAAGACGGGGATGTCGAGCTCCTCGCGCAGGCGCGCCTCGATGTCGAAGCACTTCGGGGCCGCGATGTCCTCGAGGTTGATGCCGCCGTAGGCCGGGGCGATCGCCTTGACGATCGCGATGATCTCCTCCGGGTCCTTCGTGTCCAGCGCGACCGGCCAGGCGTCGACCCCGCCGAACTGCTTGAACAGGACCGCCTTGCCCTCCATGACGGGCATCGCCGCCGCCGGGCCGATGTCGCCCAGTCCGAGCACGGCGGTTCCGTCGGTGACGACGGCGACCGTGTTCTTCTTGATGGTGAGCTGGCGGGCGCGCTCGGGGTGGTCGTGGATCGCCTTGCAGACGCGGGCCACGCCGGGCGTGTAGACGCGCGCGAGGTCGCGCCGGTTGTTGATCGGGTAGCGGGGGCTGATCTCAATCTTGCCGCCGACGTGGGCGAGGAAGGTCGAGTCGCCGACGTTGTGCACCTCGACGCCGTCGATCGCCTTGAGGGCCTCGACGAGCTCGGTGCGGTGGCGGGAGTCGCGCGTGTCCGCGGTGAGGTCGACGGTGAGGCGGTCGCCGTCGGTGTCCGCGACGTCGACGCCGTTGACGATGGCGCCGACGCTCGAGGCCGTGTCGACGAGGGTGGTCACCGCCTTCTGCGAGGCGGGCACCGAGAGGTGCAGGGCGACGGTGTAGCTGGGGCTGGGCTGCGCCATGGGGCTCCTTCGTGGGCGGGCGGCACGACGTCGTGCGGTCCTGGTGGGGTCCTTCGCCACGAGCCTACCGGCGGTCGGGCGGCGGCGACCGGGACAGCGGTCCGGGAACCGGCGTCCGCCGCGTACGACGGACGGGCCGGGCACGACGGTCGGGCCGGGCCCCGTGAGGAGCCCGACCCGTCCGGGTGGTGCTGGTGCTGAGAACTGCGGTACGACCGAGCTCAGCGCATGGTGCGACCGAACTCGCGAGCAGGATGTCCCGATCTCGAGGTCAGGATGTCCCGATCTCGCGAGAAGGGGCGGGGTGGTTACTGGGCGACGCGCTCCATGACGAGCTCGCGCACGCGCCTGGCGTCCGCCTGCCCCTTCGTGGCCTTCATGACCGCGCCGACGATCGCGCCGGCCGCCTGCACCTTGCCGCCGCGGATCTTGTCCGCGACGTCCGGGTTGGCGGCGAGGGCCTCGTCCACCGCGGCCAGCAGCGCCGAGTCGTCCGAGACGACCTCGAGGCCGCGGGCCTCGACGACCGCCTCCGGGTCGCCCTCGCCGGCGAGCACGCCCTCGAGGACCTGGCGGGCCAGCTTGTCCGTGAGGCGACCGTCGTCGACGAGCTTCTGCAGCTGCGCGACCTGCTCCGGCGTCACCGGGAGCTCCTCGAGGGAGGTCTCCTGCTCCTTGGCCTTGCGGGCGAGCTCGCCCATCCACCACTTGCGGGCCGCCTGACCGGAGGCGCCGGCCAGCGTCGTGGCCTCGATGAGCTCGAGCGCGCCGGCGTTGACGACGTCGCGCATCTCCTCGTCCGCGAGGCCCCACTCCTCCTTGAGGCGACGGCGCTTGGCGGCCGGCATCTCCGGGAGGGACTGCCGGATCTCCTCGACCCACTCGCGGCTCGGGGCCACGGGGACGAGGTCCGGCTCCGGGAAGTAGCGGTAGTCGTCGGCGTCGGACTTGACGCGACCGGGCTTGGTCGTGCCGTCGGCCTGGCCGTGACGCGTCTCCTGGAGGACCGTGCCGCCTGCGGCGAGGATCGCCGCCTGGCGCTGGATCTCGTAGCGGATGACGCCGTCGATCCCGCGGAAGGTGTTGACGTTCTTCGTCTCCGTGCGGGTGCCGAGCGGCGCGTCCGGGGACTCGCGCAGGGACACGTTGACGTCCGCGCGGACGTTGCCGCGCTCCATGCGGGCCTCGGAGACTCCGAGGGCCCGGAAGATGTCGCGCAGGGTGCGCACGTAGGCGCTGGCGACCTCGGGGGCCTTCGCGCCCGCCCCGATGATGGGGTGGGAGACGATCTCGACCAGCGGCACGCCGGCGCGGTTGTAGTCGACCAGCGAGTGGTCGGCGCCCTCGATGCGGCCGTCGGCGCCGCCGATGTGCGTGTTCTTGCCGGCGTCCTCCTCCATGTGGGCGCGCTCGATCGGCACCGTGAAGAAGGAACCGTCCTCGAGCTCGACCTCGAGGGCGCCCTCGTAGGCGATCGGCTCGTCGCTCTGGGAGGTCTGGAAGTCCTTGGCGAGGTCCGGGTAGAAGTAGTTCTTCCGGGCGAAGCGGCAGGACTCGGCGATGGAGCAGCCCAGCGCAAGACCGATGCGGATCGCGTACTCGACGCCCTTCTTGTTGACCACGGGCAGGGCGCCGGGCAGGCCGACGCTCGTGGGGGTCACGCGGGAGTTGGGCTCGCCGCCGAAGGTGTTGGGGGCGGCGTCGAACATCTTGGTCGCGGTGCCGAGCTCGACGTGCACCTCGAGCCCGATGACGGGGTCGAAGCGCTCAACGGCCTCGTCGTAGTCCATGAGCTCATCAGCCATGGCTCAGGCCTCCTTCTCGTTCAGCTCGGGGGCGCGGTCCAGCAGGTGGCCGCCCCAGGACTCCTCCAGCGCGGCCTCCAGGACGGCGCCGACGCGGTAGAGGCGGTCGTCGGCCCGCTGCGGGGCGAGCACCTGGAAGCCGACGGGCAGGCCGTCGTCGGAGAGCCCCGAGGGCAGGGACATGCCGGGGACGCCGGCGAGGTTCGCCGGGATGGTCGTGACGTCCATGGCGTACATGGCCATGGGGTCGTCCTTCTCGCCGAACCTGTAGGCGGTGGTCGGCGCAGTCGGTGAGACGAGGACGTCGTACGTCGACCAGGCGGCGGCGAAGTCGCGCTGGACGAGGGTGCGGACCTTCTGGGCGGAGCCGTAGTAGGCGTCGTAGTAGCCGGCCGAGAGCACGTGCGTGCCCAGGATGATGCGGCGCTTGACCTCGTCGCCGAAGCCGGCGCCGCGGGTGGCGGCCATGACCGTCTCCGCGGTGACCGGGCCCTCGCCGGGCTCGACGCGCAGGCCGTAGCGCATGCCGTCGTAGCGGGCGAGGTTCGAGGAGACCTCCGCGGGCATGATGAGGTAGTAGGCGTCCAGCGCGTACTCGAGGTTCGGCAGCGAGACCGTCTCGATGGTCGCGCCGGCGGACTCGAGCAGCGTCAGGGCCGTGTGGAAGGAGTCCACGACGCCCGGCTGGTAGGCCTCACCGCCGTCGAGCTCGGCGATGACGCCGACCCGCAGGCCCGTGAGGTCGCGCCCGGCCTGGGCGGCGCGCACGACGTCGGCCATGCCGCGCGGGGCGTCGGACAGCGACGTCGAGTCCAGCTCGTCGTAGGAGGCGATGACGTCGTGGAGGAGGGCCGTGTCCAGGACGGTCCGGCCCATGGGGCCGGGGGTGTCCAGGGACGAGGCCATGGCGATGACGCCGAAGCGGGAGACGGTGCCGTAGGTCGGCTTGACACCGACGGTGCCGGTGACGGCCGCGGGCTGGCGGATCGAGCCGCCCGTGTCCGTGCCCAGCGCGATCGGGGCCTCAAAGGCGCCGACGGCGGCCGCGGAGCCGCCCGAGGAGCCGCCGGGGATGCGGCCGAGGTCCCAGGGGTTGGCGGTGCGTCCGAAGGCGGAGTGCTCGGTGGAGCCGCCCATGGCGAACTCGTCGAGGTTCGTCTTGCCGAGGATCGGCAGGTGGGCGGCGCGCAGGTTCGCGACGGCGGTCGCGTCGTACGGCGGGACCCATCCCTCGAGGATCCTCGAGGCGGCGGTCGTGACCTGGCCGCGGGTGACGAAGAGGTCCTTGACGGCGACCGGCACGCCGGTGAGCTCGCCGACTCCCTCGCCGGAGCGGCGGGCCTCGTCGGCGGCGTCCGCGTCAGCCAGGGCCTTCTCGGCGGAGACGTCGAGGAAGGCGCCCACGGCGCCGTCGACGGCGGTGATGCGGTCGAGGTGCGCCTGGGTCAGCTCGCGGGAGGAGACCTCCCCGGCGGCCAGGGCGGCGGCCTGCTCGGCCGCGGTGCACTTGATGAGGGTCGAGGCGTCGGTCATGAGGCGGAGTCCTCTCCCAGGATCTGCGGCACGAGGAACATGGACTCCTCGCTGGCCGGGGCGCCGGCGAGCAGCTCGTCGACGTCGAGGGTCGGCCCCGCGACGTCCTCGCGCAGCACGTTGGTCAGCGGAACGGGGTGCGAGGTGGCCGGCAGGTCCGGCGTGACCACGCTCGTGACCCGGGCGAAGGAGGACGCGACGGCGTCCAGCTCACCGGCCAGGCGCGTCACCTCCTCGTCCGTCAGGGCCACGCGCGCGAGCGCCGCGACGCGGGCGACCTCGTCCTTGGAGATGGCAGACATGGGGCGAGTGTATCCACCCGGCCGGGCGGCGCCGTCATCCGCGTGACACCTCGGACGGCGGGCTCCTCGCATCGCGGGGACCACCTCCTCCCCATGCACCACCTCACACGGCCTCACCCGCGAGGATGATTGACATCGCAGCGACCTGCCGGTGTCATGGTCCGGTGCCCCGCATCTCGCGGGCGCTACGGACAGGACGGCCCGCTACCCGGCGGGCCCGCCCGGGACAAGGACACCATGCGCAGCGAGGACCTCCCCCAGAGCAGCACGCGCCCCTCCGACGACGAGACCGCCGTCCTGAGCTCGCCCTACGGCGACGCCGCAGGATCGCGCCCGGCCGCGGCCTCCGAGGCGCCCGCCGACCGCGTCTCCCGGACGTCGATCATCCCCACGAGCGGCGCGACGGCCGCCAGCGCCCCCGAGCCGGCCGAGACGACCGTCGTCCCCGCCGTCGCCCCGGCCGCCGGAGCCGCCGAGACGACGACGCTCGCCGCCGTCACCCCCGACGAGGCGAGGGACGCCGAGGACGGCGGCTCGCACGCCGGCACCTGGGACGACGAGGCCGAGGAGGCGCCGCGACGTCGTCGCCGCTGGCCCTGGATCGCCGCCGCCGCGCTCATCCTCGTCGGCGTCGTCGGAGGCGGGGCCTACGCCTACTCCGAGCACTACACCGACGCCGCGACGCCCGGCACGACCGTCGCCGGGACGGACGTCTCCGGCATGACCCGCGCCGAGATCGTCTCCCTCGTCGAGGACGAGGCCGCCAAGAGCGAGGTCACCATCACCGGTGACGCCACCGCCACCGCCTCCCTCGCGGACCTGGGCACCACGGTCGACGCGGAGAAGACCGCCGACGCCGCCATGGCCGCCTCCGGGAGCGTGACCGGCCGCTTCAAGGCCCTCGTCGACCACACGAGCGTCGACGTCGTCACGAAGACCGACGTCGCCACCGCCCAGGAGTACGCGCAGTCCCTCGTCCCCGCGGACAAGACCGCCGCCAAGAACGCCTCCGTCGTCCTCTCGGACGACGGCACCAGCTTCGTCATCACGAACGCCGTCAACGGCACGAGCCTCGACGCCTCCGCCATGGAGGAGGCCGCGAAGGCCGCCGCGCAGGACCTCACCTCCAAGTCGATCTCGGTGAAGTACTCGACCACCCCGCCCGCCGTCTCCGACGAGGACGCCCAGAAGGTCGCCGACGCCGCGAACGCGCTCGTCGCCCAGGACGTCACCGTCAGCAACGAGGACGGCTCGAAGACCTTCACCCCCGACGAGGCCACCAAGGCCTCCTGGGTGACCGTCACCGCCCAGGACGGCGCCGCCCCGACGCTCGGCGCCAACGGCTCCAAGATCGGCGAGTGGGTCGCCACTGAGGGCGCCACCCTCAACGTCGACGCCGTCACCGGCGTCCGCAACGTCAACTCCAAGGGCGACGTCGTCGAGACCGTCACCGAGGCAGTCGACGGCACGAAGGTCGCCAACATGGACGAGATCGCCACCGCGCTCACCGAGGCCTTCCCCAAGGGCCAGGGCTGGACCGGCACCTTCAAGACCGAGACGACGAAGGCCGAGTGGAAGGAGCGCACCATCGCCGACGGCGCCGAGAACCTCGCGTACCAGGCCGCCGAGGGCGAGAAGTGGATCGACATCGACCTCAGCAGCAAGACCGTCACCGCCTACGCGGGCTCGACGGTCGTCCGCGGCCCGGTCAGCGTCGTCGACGGCGCCTCGGCCACCCCGCCCGTCACCGGCACCTTCCACGTCTACCTCAAGTACGCGTCGCAGACGATGCAGGGCCAGAACGCCGACGGCTCGGACTACAAGACCGAGGGCGTCCCGTGGATCAGCTACTTCTACGAGGGCTACGCGCTCCACGGCGCCCCGTGGCGCTCGAGCTTCGGCTACTCCGGCTCCCACGGCTGCCTCAACATGCCCGTCTCCGACGCCAAGTGGTTCTACGACTGGGACGAGGTCGGCACGACCGTCGTCAGCCACTACTGAGCCGCGACCGGCGCTCAGCACGGGGCCCCGGTGACCTGATGGTCACCGGGGCCCCGTCGTCGCTCTCGCGGGTCGCGCTCGCTCAGGCCTCCGGGTCGCTCGGCTCGGGAGCCGCGCCGGGGGCCCCGGCGGCAACGGCGGGTGCGGCGTCGGTGGTACTGGTCGTCGGCTCCTCGGGCTCGACGAAGGCCCCGGGCCCCTCGGCGAGGAGCCGCTCGAAGCCGGCCTCGTCGAGGATCGGCAGGCCGAGCTCGCGAGCCTTGGTCTCCTTGGACCCGGCGTTCTCCCCGACGACGACGAAGCTCGTCCGCTTCGAGACGCTGCCGGCGGACTTGCCCCCGCGGGAGACGATCGCCTCCTTCGCGCCGTCGCGGGTGAAGCCCGTCAGCGAGCCGGTGACGACGACGGTGAGCCCGGCAAGGGTCTGAGGGGTCTCCTCCCCCGACGTCTCGTCGGCCGTGCGCACGCCCGCTGCGGCCCAGCGGTCGAGGATCTCGATGTGCCAGTCGACCTCGAGCCAGTCCCTCCAGGCGGCGGCGATGGTCGGGCCGACGCCGTCGACCTCGGAGAGCTCGGCGAGGCTCGCCTCGCGCAGGGCCTCGATGGAGCCGAAGCGGCCGGCGAGCGCCCGGGCGGCCGTCGGCCCGACGTGCCGGACGGAGAGCGCCACGAGGACCCGCCACAGCGGCTGCTCCTTGGCGCCCTCGAGCTCGGCGAGCATCGCAGTCGCGTTCTTGCCTGGGACGGTCGCCTTCTTGACGGAGCCGTCCTTCTCGTAGGTCTGCTTGGACCAGAAGAAGCGGGTGAGGCGCCAGTCCCCCGTCGGCTCGCCGCGGCGCCGCACCGGCTGGTAGACGAGGACGTCGCGCAGGTCCTCCGCGGTGAGCTCGAAGAGGCCCGCCTCGTTCGTGAGGACCGGCTCCTGCTCCGCGACGCCCACCTCGGCGACGGTCCGCTCGACGAGGTCGAGGCGCTCGGCCGCCGGCACCGCCTTAAGCTCGGCCGCGGGCTCGCGGACGCGCCCGCGCTCGGTCTCGAGGTAGTGGCCGGTGGCGAGGGCCGCGAGGGCCTCCTCGCGGCCGGCGTCGGGCTGGGTGAGGGCGGCGGCGGCCTCATCCCCGAGGCCCTCGACGTCCAGCGCCCCGCGCGAGCCGACGTGGGCGACGCGCTCGGTGAGCTGGGCCGGGCAGGAGCGGGTGTTCGGGCAGCGCAGATCGACGTCGCCCTCCTTGGCCGGCGCCAGCTCCGTCCCGCAGGAGGGGCAGATCGCGGGCATGACGAAGGGGCGCTCGGTGCCGTCGCGCAGCTCGAGGACGGGGCCGACGATCTCGGGGATGACGTCGCCCGCCTTGCGCAGGATGACCATGTCACCGATCCGCACGCCCTTGCGGGCGACCTCGGTGGCGTTGTGGAGGGTGGCGCGGGCAACCGTCGAGCCGTCCACGAGGACCGGCTCCATGATCCCGAAGGGCGTGACGCGGCCCGTGCGGCCGACCTGGACGTCGACGTCGAGGAGGCGGGTGCGGACCTCCTCCGGCGGGTACTTGTAGGCGGTGGCCCATCGGGGCACGCGGGAGGTGTAGCCGAGCTCGTCCTGGCGGGGGCGGGCATCGACCTTGAAGACGATGCCGTCGATCTCGTGGATGAGGTCGTGGCGGTGCTCGGCGTAGCGGGCGATGTAGGCCTCGCGGGCGGCCCGGCCGGAGACGAGCTCGTTGTAGGGCGACACGGGCAGGCCCCAGCGCGCGAGGAGCTCGTACCACTCGTGCTGCGTGTCCGGGAGGGACTCCCCTGGGGCCGGGGTGAAGGCGCCGATGCCGTGGGCGATCATCGCGAGCGGGCGCGAGGCGGTGACGGCGGGGTCCTTCTGACGCAGGGAGCCGGCGGCGGCGTTGCGGGGGTTGGCGAAGACCTGGAGCATCGGCTCGCGCCTGACCCGCCTGCCGGGCTCGGAGGCGGCCTCGGCCTCTCCGTTGCGGGCCTCGCGGGCGGCGTTCTCCTCCTGGCGGGCCCGGTTGAACTCGGCGAAGGCCTCGACCGGGAAGTAGACCTCGCCGCGGACCTCGATGAGGGAGGGGACGTCGTCGCCGGTGAGTCGCTGCGGGATGGACGAGATGGTGGCGACGTTCGCGGTGACGTCCTCGCCGGTGGTGCCGTCGCCGCGGGTGGCGGCGCGGGTGAGGACGCCGTCCTCGTAGGTGAGCGCGATGGCGAGGCCGTCGATCTTGACCTCGGCGGTCATGGGGAGCTCGCCGTCCGGGACGCCGAGCTCACCGGCGACGCGCTGCGCCCACTCCTCGACCTCCTCGAGGCTGAAGACGTCCTGGAGGGAGTACATGCGCACGAGGTGCTCGACCGGAGCGAAGGCCTGCGTGCGCGAGCCGCCGACCTCCGCGGTGGGCGTGCCGGCGGAGGCGAGCTCGGGGTAGGCGGCCTCGAGGTCCTCGAGCTCGCGGTAGAGGGCGTCGTAGTCAGCGTCGGAGAGCGGGGACTCGGCGTCGACGGCGTCGTAGTAGGCGGCGCGGGCGCGCCCGACGGCGGCGGCGAGCTCGCTCCAGCGGGCGCGGGCGGTCTCGGGGACGC
>SKEM01000872.1_pt1 | contig 16566 bp, 17 predicted proteins | sample 4826731 | NCBI WGS metagenome assembly SKEM01 (sample SAMN11008809, study PRJNA524170) | human gut metagenome | biome: Human fecal sample; material: Feces; isolation source: fecal sample from pouch patient p37 | host: Homo sapiens | place: Israel: Tel-Aviv | collected 2015-07-27
TCGTCATCCTCTAAATTTAATTCAACTTTTGGCATAATGAAGTTCCTTTCAGATTTCACAAAGTCCTATTTAGAATTTACACCAATTATACGGACATAACCCCGCAGCAGAATACCGCTTCGGGAAGGCCAACTAGTTTTTGGTATTTAATGTGTCAACTTGACAGGGTACAGTACCCCAAATTAATAAGTTCTATTTATATTTTGGGCAAATATACGGGCGTTGTCAATCAACCGGTAGATTATTTTTGTTATCAAAATTTGTTATCAAAATAAGGGAACTCTCATCAATTTAACGCTGATAAGGAACCCTTGCTATCCCTTATTTATCGGTGCTAAGGAGCAAAATGACCGGCAAACAAGTTCTACAGTCAAATATTTCGAAAATAAAAATACTAATCGAGTTGCCATTTTAAAAATGAGAGCGGCGCCAATCTTTTTTGATCCACTGATCGTACGGACTTGATTTAAATCAAAAAAACCGATCAGCTTTCAGCCAATCGGTTTTCTGTTCTTATTCCATATTACTATGCTCGTGCGCTGCTTCTTCATTGGTAGTGTGATCGCGCCGACTAAGCTTTAGGGCCAGAACGTCCAAGGTAATGTGAACAGTTTGGTCAAATAGGGTACTGAGTAACTGAATTGATTTTACCCCATCCCCAGCTTTTGTAGCTCCCGGAACAACGATCGTAGCATCGGCCAATCCCCCCAGTGAGGATGCTTGGTTACTGGTCACCCCAATTACTGTCACCCCATTGTCGTGGGCTTTTTGAGCCATTTCAACAATGCTCTTGGTCTTCCCGGATCCGGATACTGCCAACAAAACGTCCCCCTCTTGAACTGATGGAGTGATCGTTTCCCCAATAACATAAGGGGTGTAACCAATGTGCATCAGCCGCATAGCAAAGGCCTTTGCCATTAGTCCTGACCGTCCAGCCCCAAGTACGTATACTCTCCTGTCCTTGGTGATTAATGGTTCGATCGCATCTAACTGACTTTCGTCAACCAAGTCCAATACTTGATTGATTTCTGACTTAACTTCTTGAATTAAACTCATGCGTGGATTACCTCCATAAATTTCTGTGCTTGCGCAACCGGGTCGGCCGACTTCATGATCTTGCTACCAACAATAACTGTTTCCACCAGTCCCTGTTCCTTAAGTTGCTTAGCGGTGGCTAAGTCAATCCCCCCAGCAACGTTAATTCGTTTAACATGCGGGAACTCATTAACAAAGGCAGCTACAGCCTCTGCCGCATCAAAGCCGTCCTGGCTGTCCTTAGCATGGTGAAGTCCGTAAATTGCTTGGTCGAACTGGGTAAGTTGGGCAATTTTTTCATTAGTAACTTCCATTAAATCAATAAACATTTGACCGCTTTCTTGGTTGGCGACTTGATAGGTCGTCTTGAGAGTACCTACCGACGCAGCACCCATCACAGTTAAAATATCGGCACCAACTTCAAACCCCCTTTCAAACTCGTATCGTCCTTCATCAATCGTCTTGAGATCGAGTAAGAGTTCACTCTTTTGCATCCCTAGAGTATCCTTTGAAAGTTGAAGCAACCCATAATCCTTAACCAACGAGGTCCCCAGTTCGATTATGTCAACTACCCCATCGAGCTTTTTCACAACTTCTTTGGCCTGGTCTAAACTGACACGGTCAATCGCAACTTGTAACTTCATTATTACTCTTGCACCCCTTCCCGTTGATAAAAGGCTTGTAGTTGTTCAGGCGTTGGGTAGCCATCGTTATCACCGGGTGTTTGAACTTGGAGTGCCCCTACTGCATTCCCGCGCATAACGGCACTCTTCAGTGATTTTCCTTCCAAAAGGGCGGTGATTACCCCTAAGGCAAAACCATCACCAGCCCCAACGGTGTCAACAACCTGGTCAACCGAAAATCCATTGACCAAAAAGGCTTCCCCATCTGCTGTCTTAACATAAGCACCTTCAGACCCAACTTTGACAATCACAGTCTTTGTTCGATTCCCTTTCAAGTAGAAGTCCGCAATAGTTTCCGGATCATCGGAGCCCATCAGAATCTTTCCTTCTTCCACGCCAGGCAAGACAATGTCGGCCATTCCAGCCAATTCATTAATGGTTTCAACCATATCGACGTTACGTTGGTCCTTCCAGACAGCCGGTCGCAAATTCGGGTCAAAGGTGGTTAAAATATCTGCCTCGTTCAAGCGGTGAAAGAGCGTACGGAATGACTCTTCAGCCGTTTGCGAAATCCCCGGAAAAATACCAGACATGTGGGCAATCTTGACGTCGCTCAGATCAACTTTGTTAATCACTTCTGGCGTCAGATAACTGGCCGCCGAACCCTTGCGGTAATTAAAGGTCTTTGGATCGCCCTTAGTCACTAATTCCTTGAGTTGGTGGGCCGTCCAGTGATCGGGGTCATAGCTAACATAAGTCGTTCCCACTTGGTGCTCAGCAATCGTCTTCTTAACGTATTGACCAAATGGATCCTCCCCCACTTGGGAGATGTATTCAACTTCGTGTCCTAACCGACGAACCCCAATTGCCACGTTTAGTTCAGCTCCACCAAGAATCTTGTGCCAATCTAGGGCTTCAGCCATCAATACGTCCGGCTCTGTTGAACAAAAGGTGACAATTGGCTCGCCAATGGTAATTACTTCACTCATTTAAATCCCTCATTTCAAAATATTAACCAAAGAAGTGGTAGACAAGTAGCTCGTTAATAATTGAGACAATCCACATAACAGGAACGCCATATTTCAAGAAACTCTTGGAGTCAACCTTCATATACTCAAGTCCCCAGACGTTCCAAGATTGGGTAATGTCTGTAGATACAGCCATCAAAGTTGCAACGTACATCAGTGGTAACAAAAAGGCGTCTGAGAAGAGGCCTATTCCTGACAAGACCGCAACTGTCGCTGCACCAGCTCCCCACACATGAAGCGGTCCCCGAAAGAGAGCCAAAGGTGCCAAGATTCCAATTGCCAAGCATAAGATCAAAGTGTTGTGTGGCAAAAGGGCATCAAAGATTGGCTTAAACCGTACGGCATTCAACGAGGCAGCCCCAGTAAAGAAGGTTAAGGCCATCAAAAACATGATTAATCCAGCTATATTACTAATGGCAGTTTGAATTGTGTCGTTCAAAAACTTTACCGTCTGCTTATAGTCGCCGCTAAATTTACCCGTTAATAACATTGCTAGAATTACCCCGATCGTCAAACCAGGAATCGCATCCCACTTAAAGATCATGTTCATTGCTACCGGTACGACCGGAATAATGTAAGTAATAGCCGGAACTTTTTTAATCTGATCTGCTTTATCAGTTTCACCAATTGCCGCTAGGTTAGCATCGGCATTGGCTGGATCAATCTTCTTACGGTTAACAAAAAGCATAATTAACACGGCAACAATTTGTACCAACATAGCACATACACCAAAGACTAAGTAAGTTCCACCATACTGCGCCTTAGGAAAGAAAGCCTTCATTTGGTTGTAAAGTACTACGTTAATGTACATCGGTGCTCCGATCGATAGAGAAAAAACGGCGAGGGCTAAATCCCTTGGCATCCCAATTGATAAGAGAATTGGTAATAGAATCACCCCAATGGCGATTACGGATCCAACTCCGTACGCTGATACGAAGATCAAACAAGTCACAAAGGAAACCAAAATTGCTGCAATCATCGGTCGCTTCTTCCCAACCTTATTGGTGGCTGCCGAAATAGAAGGGGCGATTCCACTGTCAACTAATACCTGCCCAAACCAAGAACCGAAGACAATGTAGATAATCGTCGGCCCATAGTTAAGAGCGGGCGTGGCAAATACCTTTTCAATCGCAACATTAAAAGGTACTAACCCAATCACCGACCAGAGAATCGCCATCACGAAGAAGCCAATCATCAAATTGCCCCCCTTCATAATGTAGTAAATGAACCCAACAAAGGTTATCAAAAGGAGGATTGCAATTATTGTCGAAGTCATAATATCACCTATTCATCCTATTCTTTCAGGGTCAAACTGACTAACGTGATTCGGTTACCAGCCGAATTTGTTTTTCAATCGCTGCATCGTTATCCATTGGGAATTCCAAAGCGACTTGGGCATCCTTTGGTAAATAGCTCGTGATGATTTGCCAGTTAAAAAGGCCCCGGTCCAAACCGCTGGTGGTAACCATCTTACCTTCTGCATCTAGCATTGAATTCTTCAAGTGGATGTAGTCACAGAACGGCACTAGTTGTTTCGCACAGGTCACAGCATCAAAGCCCGTGAAAGCCCAATTGCCAAGGTCATAGACGTACCCAATCGTATTAAAACCTGCCTGTCGAGTCGCCGTTAAGAAGTTAAGGATTGCCTCTGGAGTTCCCGAAATCGGCGTTTGGTCGTTTTCAACGTTCATCTTGATTTCCGCTAAGGGAAGACTACCAAGTACTTCAGCAAGATCACCATCAAACTTGGCAAAGTTGCCAGTATTAAACTTGATTTTTTGAATCCCCATCTTCTTCCCTTCTGCAAAGTATTGACCTAGCTTAGGGTTAATGGTTCCATCTGTCTTAAAAATCTCATCTGGAACACTATAGTTAACGATCAATCCTTTCTTATCCGCCTCCTTTTTAACTGCAGGTAATTCACTATCCAAATCCGTAAAGTACTCCCGTCGCACTTCAATTCCGTCTGCTCCTAGGGCAGCCACGCGTTCCACTAAGTCAACCTGACTGGTCCCAGATTGGACATCTTTTTCAAAAATCCAGGTATTTAAAATTAACGTCATTTTTATTCCTCCTAGTACTTGTTTAACTCAGCCACGCGCTCTAATAGTTCTTTAAATGACAGGTCCTCAAACTTCTTTTCTCCCTGTCGCTTGAAATTAGTCCGTTCGATTTGGTTAAAATCTTCAACCAAGTAGTAAGCCGTTAAGTAGCCAAGTAAAAAATGTTTTGCCTGCTTAACCATTTCTTCTTCCGGAATGGATTGTTCCGTTACCACTTGTGCAAATTCTAGCGAAAAATTACGGGGATCAATTAAAGTTCGTTCATCCATTTCGTCCTCCTGTGGATCCGATTTCATCAACTAATTTACGCTTTATAATGTAACCGGTTAACCAAAAATAATCAAGTCAAATTTTAAAATCTATATCTTTTTAAACACAATGGGTTTACCGGTTACATTTATAAAACGTTGATGTAATAACATTTAAACGGTTACCCATAAATGCAAAAAAATTCCCTAAACACACGCAAGCTGCGATCAATCTTTACCATTTCCCCAACTTTAGAATTTAAATCACAATTATGATTAACTAGCTCCCTGAAAGTTCTTTTGCTAAAATAAGGCAACGTAACAATCAATTTAAGAAGTGGGTGGCACATAATGGCAAAAAATTCGGGACGCGCAACAATTCGGGACGTAGCACGGGTGGCTGAGGTATCGACAGCCACCGTATCGCGCTACTTAAACGGTAAGACAGCCAAGATGACGGACGCCACTGCTCAGCGAATTCAAATTGCAATAGAGAAGCTCAAGTACGTGCCCAACTTTGCGGCCCGCGAAATGAACCACAACGCCAGTAAGATGATTGCCGTCGTAATTGCCAACATCGAAGATTATTTTTCGATCGAAATTTTTCGGGGTGCTTCTGCCACCCTGGAAGCTAATGGTTATATCGCCGTCTTACTCGACGCTAACTCCCAAGAAGCCCGCGAACGCCAGCTATTGGCCTCAGTCAACAAGCGTAGCTTCGACGGCCTGGTCTTCCAGCCCCTAACTAACGAAGCCAGCCAGATCGCTAAGCAGGCTACCCGTGACTTCCCAATCGTGATTGTCGACCGCAAACTCAATCGCTCCCCCTGGCCCCAAGTGGTCACCAATAACTTCACAGCGGCAAAGAACGCCACCACCCACTTCATTGACAAGGGGTTTGACAACTTCATCGTCATTTCGTCAACGATCAGTCAAGCATCAACCCGGCGTGACCGTTATGCCGGTATCAAAGATAGCCTTACTAACTCCCAAACCTTAACCACAATCGAAATTGACGAGCAGAATTACGACTTAGCCACCGTGATTGACCAAGTTGAAGCAGCTATTGATCCCTCTAAACGCAACGTTCTCTTTTCCTTAAAGGAACGCTGGCTATTGGATCTCCTACCAGTTTTAATGCGTCATGACCGCTTAGACCCAAACAAAACGGCAGTAACCGGTTTTGCTGACACCGAATTGATCAATAGCATCTGCCCATTCGCCCAGATGGTATCTCAAAAGCCGTATCTGATGGGGCAACAGGCAGCCATAGTGCTCTTGGAAATGCTAAAAAAACCTGATGCACCACTAGATGACGAGATCATTGTCGACGCTGTCTTAAAGGACTAACTCCAAAAAAATAGCTGAAGATTAATGCGCCTAAGTGACGTAATCTTCAGCTATTTTTTATTTATCCGGCTACCAGTGGTTGGCCCACACTTCCGTATACCACATCCCAATCACCCGCATCCACAGGGTCCCCACTCCACCCCAAACAAGCAGGCAGAAGATCCCTAAGGCCAGGTTCATTTTCCACCAGTTGTTTTGGGTAACGTAGCCAGACCCAAACATGATTGAGGAAGGACCGGCGTAGTGGGTGGTGGAACTAAAGATCGCCCCATCAACCCCTAACAGGAGCGCCGCTAGCATTGGGGGGACCCCACCGGAAATCGCCACCCCTAAAAAGGCGCAATACATTGCCGACACGTGGGCGGTGGCCCCGGCAAAGAGGTAGTGAGAATAGAAGTAGACCAGGAGTAAGACGGCGAGGACCACGCCCCAACCAACCCCGTGGAGGCTATTACCAATCGCCTTCGACAACCAGGGAATGAAACCGAGCTTATTCAACCGACCAGCCATGAAAATCAGAATCGAAAACCACAACAAGGTGTTCCAGGCCCCGGTTTCGTGCAGGATGTCGTTGATCGACAACACGCCGGTCAACAACAGCAATGAGACCGCCATGAAGGCCACTAGGGTCGCGTCCAGACCAATGAAACTGGACAACATCCACAAGATTAGTGCCAGGATAAAGACGGTCGCCATTAGTTTTTCGGGCAAACTGACCTTCCCCATCTGCGCCAACTCCTTGTCGGCCCAGGCCTTGGCGTTGGGGGTTTCCTTAACTTCCGGCGGGTACAGCTTGTAAATAACCAGGGGGACGACGATCAGGCAAATCAAGCCGGGGACGATCGCGGCCATTAGCCAACCCAGCCAGGAGATGTTCACCCCGAGTTCCTTGGCCATGGCGACAGCCAACAAGTTCGGCGCCATGGCGGTCATAAAGAGGCTACTGGTGATGACGTTACCGTGAAAGGCGGCGAAGGTCAGAAAGGAACCAACCTTCCTTTGGGCCCCGTCCTTGGGGCTGGACCCGTAGGCTGACGAAATGGATTCCAGGATCGGGAAGACAATCCCGCCGGCCCGGGCGGTGTTCGACGGCGTGGCCGGTGAAGTGACCAGATCGACGCCGATTAAGGAGTAAGCCAAGCCGAGCGTCCGCTTCCCAAACAATTTAACAAAAATCAGGGCAATCCGCCGCCCCAAGCCGGTGTTAACGAAGCCCCGCGATAAAAAGTAGGCCATGGCGATCATCCAAACCGTACTGTCGCCAAAGCCGGTCATCGCGGCGTCCATCGTCGTTACGCGGAGTAAAACGCTGATGCTTAAAGCGATGATCGCCACCCCCGCGATCGGCAAGGGTTGGGTAATGCAACCAATGATCGTGCCGACGAAAATGGCGAACATGTGCCAGGCGTTAACCGAGACACCGGCCGGCTTCACCGGGGTCAACAACCAAATAACCAAGCCGATCAGGACCGGCCAGAGCAACTTTTTATAGCGCACTTGATTTAACTTCATCGCTGATGTCCTCCTCGGCTTGGCTTAGGATCACTTGCATGGCCGCCGCGGAGGCCTGCATTTGCTGAAGTTCAGAATCAGAAAGCTTCATTTCGATCACGGATTGAATGCCGCCGGCCGCCAAGATTGCCGGGGTCCCCAGGTAGAGGCCATCGACCCCGTATTCCCCTTCCAGCGGCGTCGAAACCGGCAAGACAATTTCTTGGTCGCCCAGAATTGCTTGGCAAATCTTCGTCAGGCTGGTGGCCACCCCATAGAAAGTCGCCCCCTTATGGCTGATGATTTCGCCGCCCTTATCGTGAACGATTGCGGTCAGCTTGGCTAACAGTTCGTCATCGACCCCCGGGTAATCCTTGAGGGGTTGGCCGTTGATCGTGGCTTCGTCGTAGGCACCAAAGGAGCTGTCGCCGTGTTCCCCTAACACGTAGGCGTCGATGCCACTGGTGCTGATGCCCAATGTTTGCCCCAGGGCAACCTGCAGGCGGGCGCTATCAAGTGACGTCCCCGTGCCGATTACCCGCTCCTTGGGGAAGCCGGACAGGCGCTGGGTCAGGGTGGTCAAAATGTCCACCGGGTTAGCCGAGACCACGAAACAACCGGCAAAGCCACTGGCGACAATCGGGTCGATAATCGACTTCAAAATGTTGGTGTTCTTGCTGACCAGGTCCAGTCGCGATTCACCGGCCTTGCGTGGCACCCCGGCCGTAATGACCACGATATCGGCGTCACTAGCGTCCTCGTAGTCCCCGGCGTAAACGTGGGCGGCCCCCATCATTGGGGTCACGTCCTCTAGGTCAATTACGTCCCCGTGGGCGTGGTCGGCCCGCAGGTCAACAATCACTAATTCGTCAACTCCGCCGTGTTGCAAGAGCGAAAAGGCAAATGTTGAACCAACCGCCCCGTCACCAACTAAAACAACTTTACTCATCTGGATTTCCTCCTTATTCATCATTGGAATCGCTTTCAAAAATGAACGGCGACGCCCCTTCAGCCGTCGTTTTTAAGGGGGCCTCATTTCGTCGTAACTAGCTTCACAAGTTTCCTTGCAAAATAGCCCCAGACCGCAAACGAATAACGATCTGGGGCTGGTTAAGTAATGGTGGCGAATTGTAGAATGAGGTTAGCCAGTCATTGGCAAAATAAAAAACGTCATTGTGACGTATCGTGTATCATTTTAAGTGACCAAACCAAAATGAGGAGATACGTACAATGACGCACTTAAATGATATCACGACAGACACTAATGTTTCTACTAGATCTAAAGGTTCTCACCTGACGATCGATGATCGTGTTAAGATCTCTGTGCTTAAAGAGCTTGAATACTCTAACCGAATGATTGCCCAGTATATAGGTGTTGCTCACGGGACCATTGATCGTGAGATTAAGCGAGGAATGGTCACCAAAATGTCCAAACAGTCGAATAACGGTAAGGTTTACTGCTACTACAAGGAATACTATGACCCTTATACGGCTCAAGAACGTTGTGAAAAAAGCAGGTCTAACTGTGGCAGAACACCAATTTATCAATCATCTCCTGAAATCATTAATTTGCTTGATGATCTTATGTTGGGCGAATTTGACTTTAAGGATCATGACAAGTTTGAATCATTAGATTCGCAAAAATGCTCACCTTACGCTGCGCTCAAGATTGCAGAATCGTTTGTTAATGACGACGTAAAGCTTCCCGCATCGGAAAGGTCCATTTACAACTGGATTGATAAGGGACTCCTAAGAACGAAGAATATTGACCTTCTAGAGAAAACTCGGCGTACTAAGGCCAAACATGGTCGAACTCCAAAGCGTGAACAGCCAGGTAAGAACATTTCCCAACGACCAAAAGAGGTGGAAACTCGCACCACTTTCGGTCATTGGGAAATGGATACCGTTCAAGGTAAAAAGTCAGCTGAAGATCCAGTAATTCTCGTTCTCGCAGAGAGACTTACCAGGTATAACCTTGCTTTTAAGATCACATCAAAAACGCCTAATGCGGTTTCTAGAGTTATTACCAAGCTCAAAGAGCTTACAGGTGACTACTTTGACGAGATCTTTAAAACAATCACTCCAGACAATGGTAGTGAGTTCTTTGAGGTCGCTAATGAAGTTGACCAAGTATACTATGCTGATGCTTACTCTCCATGGCAACGAGGGACCAACGAGAACAACAATCGGCTCCTTCGTAGAAGTATCACTAAAGGTACCAGTTTACAATTGTTCAGTGAATTTGACGTTGAACAAGCAAACCTGAGGCTCAACTCCTACCCAAGAAAGATTCTTGGTGGTAAGTCTTCTCTAGACAGATTTGAAGAGGAAATACTTAAGATAATTGACCCTGAAACATTAGCAGTATAAACCTCGGCCACTCCCGTGGCCGGGTGGCTCACTTAATCTTGCAATTTAGGGTTAAGTAATGGTATTTGGTTATTTGGGTTACTTGATGAAACTGACCTGTTTTTGAATCCGCTTGATCTCTTTTTCCTTCCGTTCGTTAAAGATGACCTTGTTCTTTTCAAAAAGGTTGTCGCCGTTGGTGTCGATCGAAACGATCAGCGGGCCGTAGTCCTTAACTTCACATGACCAGAGGGTTTCTGGCATCCCCAGGTCCTTCCACTGGGCGTCAACGATCTTTTGCACCTTGAGGGCCGCGTACACGGCGTTGCCGGCTGGGTAAACCAGGTGGAGGGCCTTGTACTTCTTGCAGGCGCGCTGGGTCCCGGGGTCCATGCCGCCCTTGCCGACGATCAGTTTGACGCCGGTCTGCTTGACGAATTCTTCTTCAAACTTTTCCATCCGCATGCTAGTAGTTGGGCCAACGGCAACCATTTCATAGGTGCCGTCATCGTTAGCCTTGATGATTGGGCCGGCGTGTAAGATTGCCTTGTTGCGGACGTCGACTGGCAGCGGCCGGTGTTCTTCCACCAGCCGGCGGTGGGCAACGTCGCGGCAGGTGGTCAAAGAACCGTTGAGGTAGACAATGTCGCCGATTCGAATGTCTTTGATGTCGTCATCGGAAATCGGGGTTGTTAAGTGATAGGTCTTCATGATTAAAGTTTCACTCCTTTGTTGTATGGCAATTCGTAGTTGAGGCCCTTGTCGAGTTTGATGTAGCCACGGCGGTGCGACCAGCAACCGGTGCTGACGGCCACCCCAATAGTGGATGGGTGCCGGGCGGTGTTGACCACGTTCACTCCCATCACCGACTTTTGGCCCCCAAACCCTTGCGGCCCCAGGCCAATGTTATTGATCCCCTCTTCTAGCAGGCGTTCGAGCTTAGCGGCGTTGGCGTTTTCGCTGACGCTGTCAACCCGGCGCATTAAGGCCAGCTTGGAGTTGAGGGCGGCCGTTTCCACTGAGGTAGCGACGCCGACCCCCACTAGTAACGGTGGGCAAGCGTTAACCCCGTAACTGGTCATCCGGTCCATGACGAAGCGCACGACCCCTTCGTAGCCTTCCCCGGGCATCAAGACCATGGCTTCCCCCGGCAGGGTGCATCCGCCCCCGGCCATGTAAACGTACATTTCAATGTTGGAACTGTTGCCGTCGATCTGGGTGAAAACGGATGGGATCCCGTCCCCAATGTTCATACCGGTGTTGTACTCATCGAAGGTTTGGACGGCGTTGTGGCGCAGTGGGGTTTGCTTCGTCGTCTTGTAAACGGCGTCCTTTAAGATCTGGTTGAGTTCGCCAAGCAGTGGGAACTGGGCGCCGACTTTAACGAAGAATTGCAGCGCCCCGGTATCTTGGCAGCTCGGCCGCTTGAGCTTGTTAGCTAGCAATTGGTTTTCCATCATCGTGTCGTAAACCAGCTTCTGGAGCGGGTCGACTTCGATCTTTTGTAGTTCTTGTAGCTTAGCGGTCACGTCATCGGGCAGGCTGTGGCTGATCACGGAGATGTAGTCGGCTAACAGGTCGCGCATCTCTTGGCCCTTGGGTGATAAGGTGGGCGTCGTGTAGTCATAGGTCATGGTATCCATATTCATTTCCTTCTTTAATTTACGACCCCATTTTATTAAAGGCGGAGCGCCCCTACGAACCCCTGGATGACCTGTTTACTTATCCGGAACACGTAAAATATTTCACAATCTTGTTAATTCCTCCACTGCGACGACAAAAAAAGACCTCCCCGCCGCCGTGGTTTCCCGTGGCGAAGGGTGATCTAATGCAGTTTACTCTAATTGGCGCCCATTCGGTATTCCAATCCTGGGGACAAAAATCTTCTCATCCTCGATTATTGATCAAGCAGTGCTTTTAATTGGTTGACCTTCTCCTTGAGTTCCTGGTACTCGACGAAGTGGGTCCGGTAGCCGCAGTTTTCGCAGGCCGACAACGGGGTCAAGGTACGCCTTGTCAACCAACCGTTCAACCGTTCTTTTAACCACTCCCCTTGTTTGACGGTGAGGGGTTGCTTGAACTGGTCACTTTGTGGGCGTTCATGGTCGGTTAAATGGCTCCGGTAAGCCGAGGGGGGTTGGCCAAAGTGCTTTTTAAACATCTGGTTGAAGGATTTAACCTCCTTGAAGCCATTTTCAAAGGCGACGTCGGCGATCTTGGCTTGGGGGTCCTCCAAGTCAAAGAGGGCGTGTTGTAGCCGGCAGCGAGTTCGGTATTCGTAAAAGTTAATCCCCAACTCGGCCTTAAAGATCCGCGACAAATAGGCGGTTGAGTAGTGGCTAAGCTCGGCGGCCTTCTTTAAGCTAATCTCTTGATCGTAGGCTTCGTTAATGTAGGAAATTACCCGCCTTAACGACCCTTGGCGCCGCTGCAAGCGAACGGTCAGCTGGGTGGTCGGGTTAAAGAAGTCGCTAACCAAGAGTCCGACCAGGCGGTAGTAGTGGCGGTTGATTTCAAACTGGTTGTGTTTTCCCGCCTGCATCCCCAAGTAGAGTTGGGCTAACAGTTGGCGAATCAGGTCGTAGTCCTTGTGGCGCGGGGCCTTGACGCTGTTGAGTTCAAAGGACCCATAGGTTAGGTCCACCCCCTGGTCAATTAAAGTCTTGGGGTCTAGGTGTAAACGCATGGCGATGCAATTCTCGGTCAGAGCGAAGGTGGCGTGACCGCTATTGGTATTGATTAATATCAGATCGTCTTCTTGCATCGTGTACTGGTGGCCATCCACGTTGGCGTCAACGGTCCCCTTCAAAAGCCAAATTAATTCAATTTGTTCGTGCCAGTTGTAGTGGTAGTTACCAATTAGGTAGGCCAACAGGTCGAAGGAAACCCCGGCCGTGGCCGTGTACGTAATCCCATCTAACATCATGTTCCCCCTCAAATCCATTCCGATCAGTTCCGGGTGTGCAACCGTATTCTACCCCTTTTTCATCACAACGTACTCTTTTTCACAGTTTTTAAATAACAATTGTGCACCCTTCTTACAGGTAGGTCGTGTAAAAAAGTACCCGGCCAGGACAAAGGCCCCAATCGCAATCAAGCGGCGCAAGAGCGGGGCCGAAACGTGGCGAACCACGATTGGGCCCAGGTAACCGCCAATGAAAAAGCCGGCCCCCATCACGATCGCGGCGCCCCAATCAATGTGGGCGGTGAAAGAGTAAATTAGCATCGCCACCAAGTTCGCGGTCAGGATCGCCAGGTTCTTGATGGCGTTGCTAACGACGAAGGTTTGGCGAATCGTGACCGTCAGGACCGCCAATAATACCATCCCAGCCGAGGCGCCAAAATAGCCGATGTAAATGCCGACCGCTAAAATCGCCAGCCCCTTCCAAAAGAGGGCGGGCTTGGATTGGGCGTGTTCTTGGCCGACTTCTTTAGTCAAATTCTTTTTGGGCACCAGCATTAAGATCCCGGCCGCCAGGATCAAGAAGGGTACTAGGTGTTCAAAGGTAGTTGCTGGCGCCGTAACCAACAAGAAGCTCCCGCAGATGGATCCTACCAAGGTCAGGGTAATGACGGTTAGCGTGGTCTGGGGACTCGTTTTGAGCTCCTTTTGCGACGAAAACAGGGCACCGAAACCGGTAAAGACCGCCGAGGTGGTGTTAGTAACGTTGGCGCTAACCGGCGGCAGGCCGATACTCAGTAGCACCGGGTAAGAAACTAGGTAGGCTAGGCCGGCCGTGGTACTCAATAACCCGGCTACAATGCCAGCCACTAGTAGGTAGATAATGATTACAATGCTCATGACGTTCCCCCGTCCAGATCGTTTTTGCCTAGCTTACACCAGAATGAATTGGGGTGGTGCAAAAGTTTAAGGGCACCAATGTCAAAAAAAGGATAGTCACGAGGGGGTCTTACGGCAGTCACAATCCCTGAACTGACGCCCTTTTAGGGTCGTAGCCTCGGTAGTGTGCTCCAAGTCAGGTCGTTGAAAATTATCAAAAATCGCCTCCCTTTCCGACTTGTTAAGTCTTACACTATTGTCAAGGAGGGAGCGCCATGCATCACGTTTTACTAGCCACTAACTGCGCCATCACCAGCGCCGGTTTAGCGACTTTAATCAACCAGGAGCCTGATTTTAAAGTCGTAGCCACGGTTAACTCCGGAATTGACACCGGCCTGGCGCTTGAACGTCACCAAGTAGAAATTGCCATTATCGACCTGGCCATGCGCGGCGAAAACGCCCTGCTGACGATCAACCGGCTACACAAGCAGTTCCCAACGGTGGGCCTAATCGCGCTCGGCTCACCGGATACGCCCACCCCGCTTGACACCCTTCGCGAGGGGGCGCTGGGTTACTTGCTAGCCGACTCCCCGGTTGCCGAACTTTCCTGGCTCCTCCGCTCGGTGGCTGGCGGTCAGCTCGGTCTCGACCGTAACCTACAATTAGGTGCCCACGACCGTCAGCAATTACTGCAATCAGTCGGCGCCTTTCCTAACAACCGCTACGACAAGCTCTCGGCCCGAGAACGCGAAGTCCTCCCGCCAGTGATCCTGGGTTACACTAACAAGCAGATTGCCAAACGGCTCTTTATCTCGGTTAAGACGGTTGAGGCACATAAGGGCAATATCATGCAGAAGTTAGCCGTCAAGAGTCACTGCCAGCTGGTGGAGTATGCAGTGGCCCACCATTTGGTGAGTTTTTAGGCAAGGAAAATTTCCAAAAGACAACAAGAGGCAGGGAGAACGCCGTGCTCCCCTGCCTCTTGTCGTTTAGTGTTCCAATTGTCGAATCACCCGCGCCGGGTTACCCACCGCAACCGTGTAGGGCGGGATATCCTTGGTGACCACCGAGTTGGTGCCGACAATGGCGCCTTGGCCGATCGTCACCCCCGGTAAAACACTGACCCGGGCGCCCAGCCAGGCGCCCTTTTCGATGTGAATCGGCTTGGTCATGATCGTGCGCAAATTGTCGGGCTCGTGGTTAACGGTGAAGAGCCCCACTTCCGGCCCCAGCATGGCCCCGTCGTCGATCTGCACCCCGCCTAACGACATCATCGTAACGTGGTGGTTGATATAGACGTTTTTGCCCAGCGTCGCCTGGCTGGCACAGTCGACGCTCATTGGCGGCGTCAGGTAAGTGCCATCCTTGATTTGACCGTTAAAGAGCTCGTTTTCAGGCTCCACCAGCCGTTGCTTAGCGGCCGGATCAGTTTGCCGCAGCTGCCAGCAGAGGTGGTCGCACCGGTCGATTTCGCCGTGGACCTCACGCTGGTAGTCGGCATCCCGAATGTCAATGTGTTCGCCCTGGTGGAGGCGGTCAAAGACGGTCATTACTTCTTCCCCTCTTCCATCCCGGTCGCCAGACCCGGTTGTAGCGGGCCGTAGTAGTATGACGCCGTGGCGCCCCCGTCGACGAGGAAGGTGGCCCCGGTGATGAATTGGGCCCGGTCGCTCATCAAGAGTTCAGCCACGTCGGCCACTTCATCGGCAGTCCCAGGCCGCCCCGCCGGACTCTTGGCAAACATGTTCTTGTAAAAGTCGCCCCGGATCCCATTGAATTCGTCGAGGGCCAGCGGGGTGACGATGATCCCCGGGGCAATGTCGTTAAGACGGGCCCCGCGTGCACCCCACTTAACAGACTCGCCCATCACCCGCTTTTCGTTGCACCGCTTAGCCAGTTGGTAAGCTTGCAGGGTGGTTTCGATGTTTTCCTCGGCTAGAAGGGGCAGGTCCAAGAGTTCTTCGGTCGGGGTCAGCGCCAGTTGCCGGTCCTCTTCTGGGGTCAGCTGCTTCATCCGGAAGCCGGATTGTGAAGAGATGGCGATCCCGGCGCCGCCTTCTTCAATCACCTTACCGACCTCCTCTAGCAAAACGGCGGTCCCGTATAAATCAACCTTCAAAATCGTTTCGATTGAAGCCTGCGACGGCGACACCCCGGCCCCGTTGACTAGGTACTTGACCGGCCCCATGCTCGTGGCCTTTTTAACCATCGCCTGGATCGAAGCCCGGTCGGACAGGTCCATCACCGTGGTCGTGACGTCAAAGCCAGCCTCTTCTAAGACCTTGCCGATCGCCTTGGCGTTTCCCTCGCTCTTGTCGCCGAGTAGGATTTGCTTGCCGTAGCCCATCCGCCGCGCGATTGCCAGCGAGATTTGCCCCGCCCCGACTACGATCATTACTTCTTTTGCCATTTGTGTTGCCACCTTTCGTTTACTTGATGGTTTAATTGCCTGAAATGTCAATTTAAGTTAGAAAAAAGTTGTCGTTGATCCTCTGTGATATGTTCCATCAATACCTCATAAGGTGTCCGATAGTCTAGTGACTTTCTTGGAATTCGATTCCGCTTACTCATGAGCTGGTTCACTAACTCATCTGGAAG
>SKEM01000878.1_pt1 | contig 16529 bp, 10 predicted proteins | sample 4826731 | NCBI WGS metagenome assembly SKEM01 (sample SAMN11008809, study PRJNA524170) | human gut metagenome | biome: Human fecal sample; material: Feces; isolation source: fecal sample from pouch patient p37 | host: Homo sapiens | place: Israel: Tel-Aviv | collected 2015-07-27
ATAATCTTCATCTGCTTCATTGGGGTCCAAGTCAATGATCGGAAGCATTTGCTCTACCCGCAATTGACTGGTCAAACTATTGACGTGGTGATTATAACAGACATACAATTCATCAAACAATTCATTTTGATACATTTGGACTGTCTTATTGATGATCTTCCGCACTTCATCAAAGCTTGGTTGATCCGCTAGCCCACGTAGTTCATAAACCGGCTGAATGCCTCTTGCTCTAAAGAAATCTGCCCCAATACTTCCAATACAGATGACTTCAAAATCCTCACCCGTTGGATGGTATTCTTCCTTCAATTCCATGACTGACTTGAGGATAGAGGCGTTGTAGCCTCCCACTAGTCCACGGTCAGAAGTGATGACAATATAAGCAGACTTTTTGACCGGACGACTCTTTAAAAATGGATGGTACTTAGCATTTTCAGCCTCGTGTCCATGTAAGAGGTCTGTCAATAGTTTACGAACCTTAGATGCGTAAATTTGGAAGTCCTTTGCAGCTTGCTCAGACTTCCCAAGTTTGGCAGCAGATACCATCTGCATAGCATTTGTAATTTGACTGGTATTCTTTGTCGATGCAATTTTATTTTTGATATCATTTAAAGAAACTGCCATCTGCCACTCCTATTTCTATTTGAAACTTGATTGGTTGACAAAGTCAGTAATCACTGCATCCATTGTTTCTTCACTTGGAAGATCTTTGGTCGTCCGAATGGTTTCAAAGATTTCTGGATGATGCACTTCTACAAAGGCAAACAATTCCTCTTCAAAGCGAAGGATATCATCAACAGGTACACTATCCAAGAATCCATGTGTCAAAGCATACAAGATGACTACCTGTTTTTCGACAGTTAATGGTTCATGGACTGGTTGCTTCAAGACTTCTACTGTCCGGCGACCACGGTTCAACTTAGCTTGAGTAGCAGCATCCAAGTCACTACCAAACTTGGTGAAGGCTTCCAACTCACGGTAGGAAGCTAGGTCAATACGGAGAGTCCCCGCAACCTTCTTCATAGCCTTGATTTGAGCTGATCCACCAACCCGTGACACAGAGGATCCCGCATCGATGGCTGGACGAATTCCTGAGTTAAAGAGACTATCTTGTAAGAAGATTTGTCCATCTGTGATCGAAATCACGTTGGTTGCGATATAAGCAGAAATATCTCCTGCTTGTGTTTCAATAATTGGAAGCGCAGTGATGGAACCACCACCTAATTCATCTGATACTTTCGCAGAACGTTCCAATAAACGGCTGTGAAGGTAGAAGACATCTCCTGGGAAGGCTTCACGTCCTGGCGGACGACGAAGAAGAAGGGACAATTCACGGTAAGCAACGGCTTGTTTTGACAAATCATCATAGACGATCAAAACGTGTTTGCCATTGTACATGAACTCTTCGGCCATCGCAACCCCTGCATAAGGTGCAAGGAATAGCAATGGAGACGGTTGTGAGGCTGATGCCGTTACCACAATGGTGTAATCCATGGCTCCATACTTGCGAAGTGTTTCTACTTGTGTCCGAACCGTTGATTCTTTTTGTCCAATTGCTACATAGATACAGATCATATCTTGATCCTTTTGGTTCAAGATGGTATCGATGGCAATCGAGGTTTTTCCTGTTTGACGGTCTCCGATGATCAATTCCCGTTGGCCCCGTCCGATTGGAACGAGGGCATCAATGGCTTTCAACCCAGTTTGTAGAGGCTCTGATACAGATTTCCGTTGCATAACACCAGGAGCTGGTGTTTCAACTGGACGGAATGTATCTGTCACGATTTCTCCCAAGCCATCCACTGGCTGACCAAGAGGATTGACAACACGACCAATCAAGGCATCCCCTGCAGGGACTTCCATGATTTTACCAGTCCGACGGATAGAGTCTCCTTCACGAATATCCGTGAAATCACCCAAGATGATGATCCCGACATCCGTTGTTTCTAAGTTTTGGGCCATCCCGTATGAGCCATTTTCAAAGATTAACAACTCACCACTCATGGCATTTTCAAGACCATGAGCACGGGCAATCCCGTCACCAATGTAGGTTACAACACCTGTCTCAGTGACGTCAAAATTTGGCTGGAAATTTTCAATTTGTTGCTTAATTAAAGCGCTGATTTCTTGTGCGTTAATCGCCAAAATTCACACCACTTTCTATTTCAATTTAGATTTTATAACTTGCAATTGGTGTTTGAGACTGGTATCCAACGTTTTATGATTGGCTGTCACGACAAAGCCACCAATTAAATCTGGATCGATCTTTTGTTGGATCGAGCGAACTTGAATCCCAAATTTTCTTTCGATAATGGGTACTAGCTTTTGCTCTTGAACAGGATCCAAACCAGCAACTGTCGTAACAGTGACGACAAATGCGTTGCTCAACAGTTGAATCTGATCCAAACAAATCGTTACAATGTCATAAAATAAGGCTTCACGATGATTGAGAATAACCACTTCAATCAAATGGTCGAGTAATTGTGAATCAGAGGGTTGAAAAAGTCTTAGACTTTTTGCTTTCTCTTCATCCTCTACACCGATATGAGCTAAGAAGTTAGCAAGTCCAGTCTCCTCAAAAATGCCCTTGATTTGGGTCAATTTTTCAAAGACAAGATCTTGTTCTCCTTTTTCAAAGACCAATTGAACAAAAGGCTGGGTATATTTCTCAATCACCATCAGTTGCTTTTTGTCCATTAGGCTTCTCCTAATTCATCAAGATAGCGATCGATCAGTTGGCGTTGACCTTCAGCATCCAGCTGTTGACTCAACAATTTGCTGGCAAGATTGACAGTGAGATCTGCCACATCGCCTTTGATACTGTTCAATGCTTCTTCTTTGTTATGCGCAATTTCTTGTTGCGCTTTTTCTTTCAAACGTACTGCTTCTTGAGTGGCTTCTGAAAGGATCTGAGATTTGTTCTTTTCTGCAGTTTCCTTTGCATTTTCGACAATAGACGCAGCTTCTTTGCGGCTACCTGCCAACTCTTCTTCACGTTTACTTGCTAGTTCCTCAGCTTTTTGACGAGCTGATTCTGCTCCATCAATATCATCTGTAATCTTTTTGGCACGCGCTTCTAAAATTCCATTGATATTGTTCCATGCAAATTTCTTTATTAAAAAGATTAATAATAGGAAGGAACCAGCAATGAGAATAAAGTTACCAATAATTTCACTCATTGATACATGCATTCTTCTACTCCTCCTCTACTTACTCTTCGCCATTAATTTTCTTACCAATGTAGAGAGATGACAACATGGTAAATACATAGGCTTGGATACATGAAATAAAAATTGAAAATGCAGTCCATGCCATGCTACCAATAAAGGCAAATGGATACCAATAGAAAGCTTGGTGTGATAAGTTCACGAGCAAGCTTGCTAATACCTCACCCGCAAAGATATTTCCGAAGATCCGAAGTGCCAAGGAGGCAAAGTTCGTTAATTCTTCCAAAATATTCATGGGGGTCATGAATCCAGGTGTCACAAAAGCCTTTAAATATTCCTTCACACCACGTCGGCGAATTCCTTCTACATGGGCGATTAAGGTGATCAAAAATGAAAAGGCAAAGTCATAACCCAGGTTAGCGGTTGGTGATGTCCACAAATTGTAACCATTGGTCGTTTCGATTTTAGCCATCAATCCAATGTTATTGGCCACTAAAAGAAATAGGAAAAGAACAAACAAGAACAAGGAATAGTCCTTTATATAATGTTCCCCAATATTTCCTTTGGTGAAGCCTACGACAAAGTCATATGCGTATTCCAGCACATTTTGTTTGCCCTTTGGTCGGATCGTCATTTTACGGCTGGCCCAATAAATAAAGCCAAAAACCACCAAAACAGCAATCAAGGTCATAGCAAGTAGGGTCAAATTAAAAGTTACAGGTCCAAGAGTTATCGTTGGAGTGATACTTTCTTCCAAGTTTTGACACCTCCTTTTCTAAAATAGAAGTGCTTATTTGATAATGAAGGCCATAACCAAGGTTACGAAGAAAGTACCTTCGACAAAGGCAACACCAAGAATCAAGAGGCTACGCAATTGACCAATAATTTCTGGTTGACGAGACGCAGATTTCAATAGGCTGCTCATCATCAAACCTTCTGCCAGTGATACACCAAAGCAGGCTAAACAAAGACCTAAAAATGTTAAATTCATGATGAATTCTCCTTTTATAAATTTTACCTCCTTAGTTTACTCCTAAAAGATATAATAGTCAAATATTTCCTAGAAAAGAAAGCGTTTTAGTGAAATTACGTTATTTTTTTAATATGATAATTTTTCCGACCTACGATTGATTCCTTTTAATTTTTAGACACTTTGTCCACCTCTATTCATTTTTTCTTCTAAAAAACTCTCACCTGCTCAGCAGATGAGAGAATTCGATTATTTAAAGATAGACGTTTTGAAACTGTCTGTTTGTTGCAGCAATTTCTTAAAGACTTTTTCTTTCAGTGCAACCGTATTGTCAAATTTGACAGAACCGTTACTTAGAGTAACCTTATCTTTATCCACTGCTTCAGCAAATGCACGTTTCAAGCCTTCATAGCTATTGTAGGTCTTCCCATCGATGACAATAGCCTGAATTCCATTTTTGGCACTGGTCACCACTTCATTGAAGTAAGCTTTCTTCCAGTCTTCAAGGGTACTGAATCTTCCATCAGAAATCTTCTGAATGACGAAGTCATCTCCTAGAGTGGCACGTCCAGCTTGTTTGGACTCTTGTTTATACTTGTTTGAAGCATAACCCAGGAATCCTTTTTCATAGCCATAGTAACCCCAGAGTCTGAAGGTATTGTGTTTGAAGGACATGGCTCCAGGAGCCCCTTCACTGGTGTTCCCACCATAGATACCTGTCATCATCGGCACAGTCACATAGGCTGAACCAAAGTCAGATGGATTATAGACGCCATTTCCAGGACCACGGTTGGTCATGAAATTGTTGGTGATGAGGTCATCTACTGTATGTAAAGCAATCGCTTTTTCCTCATCACTCAAAGCCCGAACCTTATCGAATTGATTCTTGGTGTTAGCTCCTCGGTATTGTTTATCAACCTTCTTGAACCAAGCGTTGTTTAAGTCCTTACTATGTTTGTCCAATACAGCTTCCCCTTCTAGGTAATCCAGAAGCATGAGCGTATCGTTATAACCTTTCATGTAACGATCAATTTCATCGCGTGATTGAAGATTGTTTGGATTGGTATTGTACCATTGGTTGCCATCGTTAGGACGTTCATAGGCCATGTTGAGCCCTAAAGCTTTGTATTCCCCATTTGGATTGGATACGGATGGTGTTTGGAGCATTCCTTGGGCAAAGGCTTCAATATCAGTTCCTTCGCGGTGTCTCCAACCACCTAAGTAAACCATACGGTCATTGACGTGCGTCGTTTCGTGCGTGAAGGCAGAGACCCCAAAGTCACTGATCATATCGGTCACCATGAAGAAGACAGAGTCATCTTTATATGGATTTCCGTAAATTCGCGCCACTGCTCCCATTCGCCAATCTGTCGCATGATAACGATCGGTTGGACCATACAATTCACGGATTGGAGCCACATCCTTGCCACTGTTGGTATGTCCATAACGGTCTGTACTAATGCCCTTGTAGTTTTGGTTATCAAGGACAGGGGTCGGCACCATATTGTTGCTCTTCAAGAGCTGATTGCGAACCTTATCCGTTGCTAGACGTGACCAGAAATCTAGGTAATTCTGTTGGCCTTTCGCTACCTTGTCAATTTCCTCTTTGAAGGCCGTTCGTTCCGCTTCCGTGTTCTTGCCATATTTCTCGAAGGAACTATAGGCCATAGTGTTGTAAGTTGAAATCAAGAACATATGAGCATCTTTTAAGTTCAAGAGTGGCAAGATCATTTTACCGTGAACATCATTGTTTAAGCCCTCATAGGCTCTGTGTTTAGCAGACGCGAATGCTGGATTGGTCGTCTCAGGCTCCACAATATAGACATTGTCTTTGGTTGCTTTGATGAACCAATCGTTCAAGTCTGTCTCTTTTGTAAAGAGCTCCATATTGTACTTCAAGAAGTCATTGAGGTTGCCAGAAAGAGTCGATTTAGCCACGACTTCACGGAAAGCATCGTGGGTACGAGTCCCTTTGATGTAGTCTTCTTTTGAGCCGATTTCAATCAAGCGGTCTAAGACATCAACATTCTTCCCATAGAAGTCTGGCTTGAACAACATGAGTTGCCTGAGATTGACATTATCGAATTTCACCCCGAAATAACGGTTGAGGTAAGAAAGACCCAAAAGAACAGCAGCCTTATTATCATCAATCTTCTTAATGAGCGCACGTTTGGCAGCCTCATCTGTGTTTAATTGATGGTCTTGGTTTTCAACCAGTTGTTTGACAAAGTGAGTCAGATTGTCCTTGACTTCTTGGAAACTCTCCTCGAGGTAAAGGTTCTTAATAGCATTGATTTTGTTAGGACCTGTTCTACCAAGATGTGTGTAGATTGGATCTGATTGTAATTCGACAGGGCTTAATTTCCCTACGATAGCACTGATGAGATCGCTCCGGTCTTTGTCCACCATATTTGGCGTGTAGACTACTTCACCGAGCTCCGCCACACTGTACTCTTTGACTTGTTTGACTTTAGACTCTTTCGGTGAAATGCTAAAGATATCTTTGGTCTTATCCGCATAATGGATCAGGATGTGATCCGCATCCGCTAGTTCCGTGACAAAATCATTGCCCTTCATAGCCGTTACAGACAAGACTTCCTTGATCAAGAGAGGACTCGTTGCAGCCAATTCATTCCCTTGGTCGACAATCCATTCTTTGTTGTAGAATGGTTGCAATTTAGCAATATTGCGGTAAGCTAGCTCACGAGTCGCATCGTAACCAGTGATGGCCTTGTATTGATCGTCTTTGCTAACAAGGTGATTGAGCGTATCTTCAATCGGTTTGCTGCTGGTGAATTTATCAGCAGTGATTCCCATTGCTTCGATTTTCTGCTCAGCTTCTGCTAGTGAGATGCTTGGAATTTTACGGGAGTTGTTAAAGGTTTTCTTCCCTTCACTCACGCCTTCCACACTGTAATTGCGCTTGGTTCTTGAATAGGTGAAATAATCATCTGCGTCAATATCGGAGTGTCCGAAGACCATCTCACCAGTTTTGACTTTCATCATGGTGATGTTGTCTTCAATAGTCCCCAAGGCCCAGTTGGTCCCTAGTAATCCACCAGATTGAACCGCTTCTTTGAGTTCAATTGAACCTTTAGCAACTGAGTTTCTGAGGACCCCTTCTTTACCGACTGTGTGGTTATTTCCTCCATTTTGAGAGGAATAGACGAGACCTGCCGCTTTGGCTTTGTTACCAGTCATTTCAGCATCAACGTAAGCTTTTTCTACGACACCCTTCCAGTTCTCACCAACAACACCCGCTAGATAGCCACCTTTGTTCCCAGCAGCGTGCAGTTTCCCGATAAAGGCGACATTACTTACTTTTCCACTGCCATCAATTTTATTGACGATCCCTGCTACGTCATTGTTCCCAACAACACTTCCTGTTACTTTAACGTTCTCAACAGTTGCATTGTTTTTGATGACACCTGCGATTGGTGCCACTCGATCTGTCCCAGGTAGGTCAATATTGACATTTTCAAGCAAGAGATTCTTAACTGCACCACCTTCGATGTTACCAAATAATGGTCTTGTAATGTTATGGATGGCAAATTTATTTCCATCCGTACTTTCCAAAATTCCCTTGAAGGCATTGGTCACATAGGATTTCCCTGCTGGCTGGACATTAGCCGCATTCATACTGCTACCAAGCTTAAAGGTACCAGTCGGATTGGCTTGCATAGCTTTTACAAGTTCGTTGAAATTGTAGTAGACATCACCTTCATGAGCTTTTGGTTTCGCAATATAGTGGACATAGTCCTCACTAAACTGTTGATCTGCAGTCCGTTGGACCAGATCAGGAGCTTTGGCTGTTACTTTGTAGAGGGTCGCGCCGTCTACCGTCACTTCTTCAATTTTATCAACCGCTAGTTTTGTAACCTTATTATCATGGGTGGTGACCTTTAAGTAGTAAGGCTCCACATCTGAAGGTGTTTCTGACAAGAGGCTACGATCGGTCTCAAGGCCTTGGTCATCCACGCTAATCAGACTAGTTTCCTTGATGTTTTTGATTTCAACTTTTTTAAGATCAATTCTCAGCGGTTCTTCCTTGAGAACTTCTTCTTCATCCCCATTTCCACGGTCATAGACCATAGTCGTTGCGAGCGTATAATTCTTGTAGTAGTCTAAGTCTGCTAAGGCAGCTGCTAAGTCCGTCTCTGAAAGGGCAAAAGTTTTCACCACTTGATCACCCTTCTTCAATACAGCCTGGATGGACTTGATGGTCACACCGTCTGGTTTATCCAAATGATAAGTAGCTTTAGCACTGCGCTTCAATTCTTCCTGATCGACCTGGGTCAAAGTTAAGGTAGGCTTGTCAAGTTCTTTGGTCCCTTGTTGAATGATCTGATCTTGGGCTTGTTCTACTACTTCTTCAGAAATTGTAGGAGCATCCGTTGTTTTGACACCTTTAATGGTCTTATAGACCTTGGTGATTTTTTTCTTCCCATTTTTACCGACTTTAGAAACCCTTTCGGTTCCTTTTAGCAAGGTGGCATCTTGTTCGGTTACCGTCTTAAATGGAATTTCTTCAAACGAAACATCCTCTGTTTGGCCTTCAATCGCCTTAGTCCCACGACTAATTTTTTCTGTCACAGGAACTTTTACCGTTTCAGTGGTCGTGCTCACGGGCTCGCCAATCTTCTCACCATTGACGGTCTTATAAACTCGACGAATCTCCTGGCTACCAGCCTCGCCTTTCTGAAGGAGGCTTTCTTCATCGGTGTAACGATTGGCGTCCGTTACATACTCTGTTTCATATGGAAGGATTACCGTTTCTGTCTCTGTTACCGTCCCTTCCGTTACTTGATAGGGTGGGTTCTCAGGTTGAACAGGAGCTTCGCCGACATGGCCTTCTTCTTGTGTCCCATTAGCCGTTACAACTGGAGAAGGGCTGGGTTGAGGGGTTGGTTGGGCATCTTCTTTTGTCCCAACAGCAAGAATTTGTGAAACTGGTTCTTTAGTGACCTTGCTTTCAACTACTCTGCGAACTTCTTGTCCATCTACCACACTCACTTCCGTCAATAGGGTCCGCTCCCCATTTTGGCCAGCAGTCAGCACCTTGGTTTGCCCTTTGGCTAATGTAGGATCAGCTTGTTTGACAGTTTCAAATGGCACAGGCTCAGCAGAGACTTCCAGGCTTGGTTTTTCAACTTGAGGAAAGGCTGGAGCGACTTCTGGGGTCACACGCGCTTGTGGTTCCACTTGTGGAATCCCTGTACTTGTTTTGATCGTCCCTTCTATAGAAGATTTCGTTTCCTGAGTGGCCTTTGGCTCTTGTAAGCTCGTCTTTTGGACTGACGGGTAGCGAAGATAGCCAACATAGTCGTAGCCGTCAATTTGAATCACTCCATTTGCAAGATCTTCGCTCGATGCGATCGCAAGATCCTGATTATAAGCGCGCAAGACTTGATTTTGTAGGGCTGCGACTTCAACTGGAAGTAGAAGACTTTGTCCCATGGCTCCAATCAAAAGGACGCCCATGACCTTCTTCCGGTGCTTTTTAGAGAGTAAGAGGACAGCAAAGGAAGCTGTGGCTAGACTTAGGCCAAAGAGGGCCACTTCCTGACTTCCAGTTTGGGGAAGCACTGGCTGAGTTGCCTCCTTCTTCTTATAGACTAGAAAGAACGTATCTTCATTTTGATAGTCTTCAGGAATTGCATGAATCACCTGTGCTTTTTCTTCAGCGGTTAGCTCTTCTTCTGTCACATAACCTAAGTGCACATTAGCAGGTAAGGTCACCTGATCTGCTTGTACAGGACGAGCTCCTAAGAGAGTTCCCCCTAATAAAAAGGCTCCAATGGCAACAGGACCAACCCCGACAGATAATTTCCGAATCGAATATTTGGTCATTTTTTCAAAAGTTTGTTTCGCTTTTTTCATCCTAAAATTCCTATATAGTAATATTTGAACCACATGTAGCCCTTATTGATTAAAGAGGATGGGACCATCTCCAAAAACAAGGACCTTCCCGGGATTTTTTACCTTTACCTATCTTATCTTTTTTCTTCTATTTTAGCAAGCTCTAAAACTCAAAAAAATAAACCGTTTTCTTTATAGGAAGAAAGCAAAACAAAAAAACGCCTCGAAAGGCGTTTGTATCATAGATCTATTTATAAGGATTGGTACAAATCGTTGTATCGTTGACTAGCCGTATCCCATGAGAAATCACGAGTCATGGCTTGTTCTTGCAGGCCATACCAAGCCTGTTTGTCATTGTAGTAAACAGCTAAAGCCTCATCAACTGCCCAGTTAAACCAGTAGCCAGATAAATTATTGAAGCTAAAGCCTGTTCCACTTCCATCAACAACATTATAAGGTTGGACCGTATCTCGAAGTCCGCCAACTTCATGCACCAAAGGAAGGGTTCCATAACGCATGGCCATCATTTGAGAAAGGCCACATGGTTCAAAGCGACTTGGCATCAAGAAGACATCCGACGCTGCATAGATTTCTTGAGCCAATTGGACATCAAATGTGATATTCGCTGAAAGTTTATCTGGGTAGGCTTGACCAAACCAAGCAAAGGCATTTTCAAATCCAGGATCTCCTGTACCGAGCAAGACAATCTGAATATCCTTTTGCAAAAGTTGATGCAACTCTTCTACCACCACATCAAAACCTTTTTGACGTGTCAAACGAGAGACGATCCCAAACAAAGGAACATCATCGCGAACAGGTAGACCAACACGTTCTTGAAGAGCTCGTTTGCTAGCTGCTTTACCTGAAAGATCTGAGAGACTGAAGTGATACGTCAAGAGTGGATCCGTTTCAGGATTATACAGATCCGCATCAATCCCGTTAACAATTCCGGTCACCTTGCCAGACTCCATTCGAAGGATCTGATCCAAGCCACAACCATATTCAGCAGTCATAATCTCATGCGCATAGCTAGGAGAAACGGTTGTTACACGGTCAGCATATAGAATACCAGCTTTCATCCAGTTCAGGCAATCATTCCACCGAAGCGTTCCATCTGCATAGCGTTCAAATCCAACTCCGAATAGGTCCCACAACATTCCTGGGTCGAACTGACCTTGGAATTCCAAATTATGGATAGTCAATACTGTTTTAATTCCATGATAAGCTTGAATCCAACGGTATTTTTCCTTCAGCAAGAAAGGAATCATCGCCGTATGGTAATCATGGGCATGAAGAACATCTGGAACGAAGTCAACTCGTTCCATCGTTTCTAAGGCCGCGAGCTGGAAGAAGGCAAAGCGTTCGCCATCATCGAAGTCACCATACACATGTCCTCTAAAGAAATAGTGTTGGTTATCAATAAAGTAAAAGGTGACGCCATCGCGCACAATGCGTTTCACACCAACATATTGACTTCTCCAGCCAACCTTGGTCTCAAAATGCAAGATATCTTCAATTTGATCTCCAAACTTAGCCTCTACCATATCATAGTAAGGGAGGATCACGCGCACATCATGACCACTTTTCGCTAAGGATTTAGGAAGAGCGCCAATAACGTCTCCCAAACCACCTGTTTTAGAAAACGGTGCTCCTTCAGCTGCAACAAATAATAGTTTCATTAGACAATATCCTCTGTAACAATCGTTCCTTTTTTAACCACGACAGGTGCTTCTTCTGTCCCACGAATCGTCACACCAGCAGCCACTTCGACACCCTTATCCAGGATGGCATGTTCGACGATTGCATTTTCATGAATCACAACACCAGGGAAGAGAAGACTACTGCGGACCTCTGAACCTTGATGAAGGTGTACCCGACGTGAAACAACGGATCGTTCAACGGTTCCTTCTACAATACTACCCGAAGCAAATTGAGACGATTTAATATGTGAAGTCTTGGAATAATACGTTGGTTCTTCATTCTTCACTTTCGTATACACTTTTTGATTTGGTGAAAAGAGCTTCATGAATTTTTGGTTTTCCAACATATCCAAGTTTGCATGGTAGTAGGATTCCACTGAATGAATATTGGCAAGGTAGCCTGTATATTCAAAGGCAAAAGCATTGTATTCCACTGCCAAATCACGCAAGATATAGCGCAATTTTTGTGGGTATTCTTTCTTGGCTTCTTCTTCAATTTTTTCAATCAACCAAGGAGTGTCCACAATAAAGACATCTGTTGACATGTTGTAGACTTCGTCAGGATCCTTGCCATCAAAAAGTCTTTGCTCTGTAACATGGTCTGTTTCATCAATTTTCAAGACAGCATTGACTTCAGAGATATTTTGAAGATGCAACTTTTTGTAAACAACTGTAATCGGACGGTCAACGCTATTATGCAAGTGGAAAACTTGATTGAGGTCAATATTCATCAAAACATCACAGTTTAAAGCAACTGTTTGGTTGGAACCAGACCGTTTCAAATAGGTCAATAATTGTTGGTAGTATTCTGGCCCTACCGTTGTATTTTCAACTGGAGTATTATAGATTCCGAGGTAATAGTGGCTCAATAAAGTAGACAAGCCCCACTCACGACCTGAACGAATATGGTCAAAGACCGAACTAATATTTTCTTGTTGGAAAATCCCAAAAACACTACGAATACCAGCATTCGCAAGACTAGACAACGGGAAGTCAATCAAGCGGTATTTCCCATCAAACGGTAGGGAGGCTACCGGACGATGGCTGGTCAAAGTGGACATATCATGATACCCAACTGTATTTCCTAAAATGGCTGAATATTTATCAATCTTCATCTGTTGCTACCCCCACTTTTTCATTGTAACCGACAACTTGTACTTCCTCTGTTCCATCAATCACGACACCTTCTGCAATGATTGCACCTTCTCCGATAATCGCGCGTTTCACGACAGCTCCTTTACCGATAATGGCATTGCTCATCACGACAGCATCTTCAACAACTGCTCCTTCACGAACTTGAGCTTCTGTTGATAAGATGGAGTGTTTGACTGTACCGTCTACCGAACAACCGTCGACGACAAGAGAATCTTCGATGTGGCCATGTTCCCCAAAGAAGTTCGGTGGAGAAATGAGGTTGCGTGAATAGATTTTCCAGTGACGATCGCGACTATCCAAGGCATTATTTGGATCGATATATTCCATATTGGCTTCCCAAAGAGACTCAATCGTACCAACGTCTTTCCAATAACCATTGAATTCATAAGCATAAACACTTTCGCCTGATTCTAGATACGTTGGAATGACATTTTTACCGAAGTCTGACATATCGATATCACTCTTTTCAGCAGCAACCAACATATTGCGCAGACGAGCCCAGTCAAAGATGTAAATCCCCATTGAAGCCTTAGTTGATTTTGGTTCAGCTGGTTTTTCTTCAAATTCGACAATCCGATTATTGGCATCTGTATTCATGATTCCAAAACGGCTTGCTTCCTTCAAAGGTACATCTAGGACTGCAACGGTCAAACTTGCATTATTATCCTTGTGCGCTTGAAGCATGTCATCGTAATCCATCTTGTAAATGTGGTCCCCAGATAGAATCAAGACATATTCCGGATTGATGCTATCGATATAGTCGATGTTTTGAAGAATAGCATGGCTAGTTCCTTCAAACCAACGATTTCCTTCACTAGCTGAATAAGGTTGGAGAATAGACACACCCGTATTGATTCCATCTAAACCCCAGCTGGAACCATTCCCAATATGGCTGTTAAGGGCAAGTGGTTGATACTGTGTAATCACACCAACATTGTGAATTCCTGAGTTGGCACAGTTTGATAGCGCAAAATCGATAATCCGATAGCGCCCACCAAATTGAACCGCAGGTTTTGCGATGTTTTTGGTTAATTTTCCAAGACGTGTTCCTTGCCCACCGGCAAGAATTAAAGCGAGCATTTCATTCTTCATTGACTACTTCCTCTTTTTAAAGCTTGGACTCCCTTAGAGTCAACCGATCATCATTTTTTATCTGATGTTTTAGATTTCGTTTTGCGAACCTTCCGTTTCACCTTCCAAATGCTAGCTCCTAAAGCCGGCAAAGTAAAGGTCAAAGTTTGTTCATAATCCTTCCACAGTCCATCTTGAGACTGAACTGTCGGATTGTGCTCTTTCCAGACACCTCCCCATTCTTCTAATTCTGTATTCCAAATTTCTTCATAGACCGCTGATATAGGCACACCAATCGTAAAGTCCTTGCGTTCTACTGGTGCCATATTAAAGACGCACACCAAAAGATCACCCTTACGATTTTTCCGGATCATAGACAAGACGCTCTGATCCCGGTTATCTGCATCAATAATCTCTAAGCCATCAAAGCTATCATCAATCTCCCACAATTCCTTGTGTTCTTTGTAGAAATGATTGAGCTGAGAAGTGAAACGACGCATCTTAGCATTCATTTCATCCTCTAGATTGCCCCATTCCAATTGCTCTTCTGACTTCCATTCCAAAAATTGACCAAATTCTGAACCCATAAAGAGTAATTTCTTACCTGGATGGCAAATCTGATAGGTCAAGAGGTTACGGAGTCCAGCAAATTGATTGTAACGATCTCCCCACATCTTATGCATCAAACTCTTCTTACCATGCACCACTTCATCATGTGAAAATGGTAGTAAGAAGTTTTCAGAAAATGCATACATGAAACTAAAGGTTACCAGGTTAAAGTCAAATTTCCGGTAGATGGGATCTTCTTCGTAGAATCGAAGGATATCATTCATCCACCCCATATTCCATTTATAGTCAAAGCCAAGTCCACCTTCTTCTTCAGGACCCGTGATCTTTTGACCAGCAGAACTTTCTTCTGCAATCATCATGACATCTGGGTGTTCGTTCTTGATAATCGCATTCAAACGTCTAAGGAAATGAACGCCTTCGTAGTTGAGGTTTCCACCATCAATATTTGGTGTCCATGGACCACTATCATAATCAAGATAGAGCATATTGCTCACAGCATCGACCCGAATCCCATCTAAATGATAGGTATCAATCCAAAACTTCAAACTAGAAATCAAGAATGACTGGACTTGATTCTTCCCTAAATCGAAGTTCAAGGCTCCCCATCCGTAGTTATGGGCCCGATGTTCATCCTGGTATTCAAAGGTTGGTGTTCCATCATAATAAGCCAAGGCATCATCATTGATAATGAAATGTCCTGGTACCCAATCCACGATCACTCCGATATTGTTGAGGTGGCATTCTTCCACGAAGTCTTGAAACTCTTCTGGGCTACCATAAGTCTGCTCGAGTGCAAAATATCCCATGAGCTGATAGCCCCAACTCAAGCCCAATGGATGGGCCATCACTGGCATAAATTCCACGTGGGTGTAGTTCATCTCTACCAGATACGGAATGAGTTCATCTTTTAGTTGTTTGAAGGTGTAGGAACTGTGATCCTCATTTCGTTTCCAAGATCCTGCATGAACCTCGTAAATATTAACAGGTCGTTCCTTAAAACCAAGTTTTTTACGGCGTGCTCTCCAGAGACCATCTTTCCAGTTTTTCTCTGGAATGGTCTTAATAATAGATCCTGTATTGGGTCTCTTTTCCATCCATAACGCTAGAGGATCGATTTTTTGCACCTGATGACCATTTTGTCGAGTCACCAAATACTTGTATATATCTCCCTCTTTTGCATCGGAACAGAAGACTTCCCAGACGCCTCCTTCATTACGAACCATTGGAATTTTATGAGCTTCCCAATCAGTGAAATCACCAATCAGATCCACCGCCTGAGCATTGGGAGCCCAAACACGGAAGGTAAAGCCTTCTTGTTCTCCCCTTGTTTCCTTGTGAGCTCCTAAGTACTCTTGAAGATGGAAATTATCCCCTCTTCCAAATGTCCATAAGTCTGTGCTTCTATCCATATACTCACCTCTTTATTTTTTGAAAGCGTTTTCTAGTTGTTTTTATTTTACTATAAACTCACTTAATTTTCAAGTTTATTCCTGTAAAATCATGTAAATTTATCAGGAAAAGTTTTTCCATTTTCTTTCCCGAACCTTTTACTTCATTCCTTCGCTTTCCTCCTAATCTTACTTACGATTATACTATATATACGAGGAAAATTAAACAAAAAACCGAACATTTAAATCACTATTTTTATTACTAACTAGTTTATTACGAATAAAATGAACATTTTTATGTACAATGTAAAAAAAGACTAAGACAAATTTGTCTTAGTCTTGATCGACTCTTAGTCTACGTTCACGTATTCTTTTGAAAGTTCAAGAACTTCTTCCATTGTTGAACATTCAGTCAGAGCACGGTTAGCGTATTCTTGCATTTTAGCTGTGTCGAGTTTCTTCATCAAGCTACGTGTACGAAGGACAGATGTCGCTGACATAGAGAACTCATCCAAGCCCATTCCGACAAGAAGTGGAACAGCAGTTTGGTCACCAGCCATTTCACCACACATACCAGCCCATTTACCTTCAGCGTGAGCCGCTTTGATCACATTGTTGATCAAACGAAGGATTGATGGGTTATATGGTTGGT
>SKEM01000880.1_pt1 | contig 16514 bp, 15 predicted proteins | sample 4826731 | NCBI WGS metagenome assembly SKEM01 (sample SAMN11008809, study PRJNA524170) | human gut metagenome | biome: Human fecal sample; material: Feces; isolation source: fecal sample from pouch patient p37 | host: Homo sapiens | place: Israel: Tel-Aviv | collected 2015-07-27
GGACGGCGGGGGAGCCGTCCCACCGGCCCCGTCGCGGCTGGCGTCAGGCGCCGATCGCCTGCTTGATGGCGTCGCCGGCGGAGGTCATCGTGGAGTCGGGGTCGGCTCCCTTGATGATGTTGGCCTGGGCCTTGCCGAGCGGCGTCCAGACCTCCGCCATCTCCGGGATGGAGGGCATCGGGTCGGCGTTGTCGGCGGCGAGCTCGGAGAAGGTCACCATGTTCGGGTAGTCGGCCTTGAGCTCGTCGGCGAGGTCGCTCTGGACCGGCGGGAGCTGGTTGACGTCGAACATGGCCTTCGTGATCGTCGTGTCCTTGATGACGTCGGCGACGAAGGTCTGGGCGAAGGCGGCGTTCTTGCCCTGGGAGGCGATGTAGAAGCCGTTGACGCCGGCGAAGGGATGGGCGTCGTCCATGCCCTCGAAGCCGGGGATCTTGACGAGCGCGTAGTCGATGCCGGCCTTCTCGATGTCGGAGATGGCCCAGGGGCCGGACACGAGGTAGGGGGCCTTGCCGTCGGTGAACAGCGAGATGGCGTTGTCAAGGGTGATGGAGGTCTTGAGGACGCCCTCCGAGCCGAGCTCGGCCATCTTCTCAGCGGCCTTGAGGGAGCCCTCGGCGCCGACGCCGCAGTCCTTGGCGTTGAGCGAGCCGTCGGAGTTCTTGCCGAAGAGGTAGCCCCCGGCGGAGGTGTAGATGGGCTCCATGTGGTAGGCGTCGCCGGCCTCGCCGACGGGGAGGGAGAGGATGGCCTCGGTGCCCGCGGCCTTGCCGGCCTCGACGAGCTTCTCGATGGTGGCAGGCTCCGCGTCCTGGGTGAGCTTCTTGTTCACGAAGAGGCCGAGGGTCTCGACGGCGTAGGGGACGCCGTAGAACTGGCCGTCGTAGGTCATGGCGTTGAGGGCGACCTCGGAGAGCTTCGACTTGGTGTCGTCGGCGATGGTGACGGGCGAGATGGCACCGTTCTGGACGAGGTTGCCGAGCCAGTCGTGGGCGCCGACGACGACGTCCGGGCCGTTGCCGGCCTGGTTGGCGGTGACGAAGGTGGACTGGAGCTCGTTGGCGACGGTCTGGACCGCGACGGTGATGCCCTGGGAGTCGCCCCACTTCTGGGCGGCGTCCTTGAGGGAGTCGGACTTCTTCTCGTCGGCCCAGATGACGAGGTCGGCGTTGGCGTCGCGGGCGACGGCCGTCGACGAGGCGTCGCCGGAGTCGGCGGAGGCGCCGTCAGTGGCGGACGAGGTGCTGGAACCGTCCGAGCCGCAGGCCGCGGCGGCGGCGAGGGTGGTGGCGATGGCGGTCATGGACAGGAAAGACCGGCGGTTGAGAGTCACCGTGATTCTCCTTCGAATCGAGGGGGTCGTCATGGGGGTGGACCCGTTGCACGAACGAATGTAACCGCGGCATGAAAAGTATGCAAGCACTTGGCGTACGTTGCAGTGAGGTGAGGCAGGTCACCGTCTCAGGAGGGTGCGAGAAGAGCGCTCGAGCGCGCCTTGGATGGGGGGCGGCCGGTCAGCGCACGGACTCGGCGACGAGCCACGTCGTCGTCGACGGCGGCACGAGGAGCCGGCCCTCGGACTGCTCGAGCGTGCGCGAGGCGAGGATGATCGCCGCGCCCTCGGGCAGCGCGACGGGTGTGTCCGTCGTGTTGACGAGCACGAGGACGTCGCGCGTCAGCAGCGTGAGGGCGTCGCGCGGACACCAGTCCATGCCCTCGACGAAGGCGAGCGGCGCCGTCGACAGCGCGTGCTCCCGGCGCTGGAGGGTCGCGTGCCGGACCGTCGCCAGGGGCGAGCCGAACTCCGAGCCCTGGCTGTGCGCGAGGGTGTTGACGGCTGCGGCCAGCTCGGTGGGGGAGTCGGGCTTGTCCGTGTCCAGGAGCCCGACCTCGTCGCCCTGACGCAGGTACACCGATCCGGGCAGTGCGAGGACGAGGGCCTGGAGCGCGAGCGCGCGGCGGAGCCGCTCGTCGGCGTCGGTCTCGAACCAGCGGCGGCCGTCGCCCGGGTCGTGCTCGTCGTCGAGGTGGTACTCGGGCAGGTAGCGCCAGACCGGCACCGCGCCGAAGCGGTCGTGCTCCTCGAGCGAGCGGCTGATGTGGCGGGTGAGCGACTCACGGTCCCAGCGCGAGAGCATGAGGGAGTCGTCGCGCAGGTGGTGGAGCCAGTCGTCCTGGAGGTGGTGGCGCAGCGCGTCCGGGTAGTCCGCGGACACGTCCGCGCCGATGATGCCGTCGTCGACGTACTCGGCGACGAGGCCCTGGAGCACCGCGAAGTACTCGCTGAGGCGGTCGAGGTCCGTCTCGCGGGCGACCTCCGGCGGCACGATGAAGCCGAGGTCGACGCCGTCGGCGCCCGTGGCGAGGAAGGTCTCGGAGCGCTCGAGGATGCCCTCGCCCTCCGCCTCGTTGCCGGCGGTGATGGGGTGGTGCTCGAGGGCGCGGGCGCCGGTGACCGGGTCCTGGGCGCCGGAGACGCGCACGAGGACGCGCAGGCCCTTCGCGTGCGCCTCGTCGATGAAGGAGCGCAGGGCGTCGACGTCGTGGACGGCGTCGAGGAGCGCGGGGCGCAGGACCACCGAGCCGAGGCCGAGGGACAGGACGTGGTCGATGAGACCGTGGGAGGCGGCGAGCTCGACGCGGCCCATGCGCGTGGACCCGACCTCGTAGACGAGGCCCTCGCGCCACCACTCGAGGGGGCCGTTGTAGGGGCGGTGCACGAGAGTCGTCGTGGTGGTCACGGCATCGGCTCCCTTCCACCGGGCTGGGCCCGGGTCCTGCAGCCCTGCGAGCCACGGACCGATCGCCCGCGCGCCCGCCTGGCGTCTTGCCGAGCCATCTTAACCCGGCGCTGCGATACCTTGGGCCCATGTCCACCAGCCACGAGAGCGCGACGGTCTCCGCCCCCGGAACGGCCCGCTCCGCCGCGGCCGGCGTCGACGGCGAGGAGGTCCTCGCCCGCGAGGCCGCCGTCGACCTCCTCGGGGAGGAGCCCCTCGGCCGCGAGGCGGCGGCCGGCCTCCAGGGCTACGCCGCCCCCGACGTCGAGCGCTTCGTGCCCGAGGTCGGCAAGAGCTCGCGGCGCACCCCCTTCGAGCGCGACCGGGCGCGCGTCCTCTACTCCTCGGCGCTGCGGCGCCTCGGGGCCAAGACCCAGGTGCTGGGCCCCTCCTCGGACGACTTCGTGCGCACCCGCCTCACGCACTCCCTGGAGGTCGCCCAGGTGGGGCGCGCCCTCGGTCAGGCCCTGGGCTGCGACCCGGACGTCACCGACACCGCCTGCCTCTCCCACGACCTCGGCCACCCGCCCTACGGGCACAACGGCGAGAAGGCCCTCGACATCGTCGCCGCGGACATCGGCGGCTTCGAGGGCAACGCCCAGACCCTCCGTCTCGTCACCCGCCTCGAGCCCAAGGTGCTGGGCGCCGACGGGCGCAGCGTCGGCCTCAACCTCACTCGCGCCAGCCTCGACGCCGTCGCCAAGTACCCCTGGGCCAAGGGCGAGGGGCCCGGCGGACCGCCCGGCAAGAGCGCCCGCAAGTACTGCTGCTACGACGACGACCGCGAGGTCTTCGAGTGGATGCGCGCCGGCGCCCCCGTCGGCCGCCGCTGCCTCGAGGCCCAGGTCATGGACTTCTCCGACGACGTCGGCTACTCCGTCCACGACGTCGAGGACGCCGTCGCCCTGCGCCGGATGGACCCCGCGGTCCTCGACGCGGACGGGGAGGTCGGCGCGATCCTCGACGCGACCCTCGACTGGTACGGCGGAGACCTCAGCCGCGACGAGCTCGGCGCCGCCTGGGAGCGCCTGCGCCGCCAGCCCGCCTGGCTCACCTCCTACGACGGCGGTATGGCGGCCGCGGCCGGCCTCAAGGACCTCACGAGCGGGCTCATCGGCCGCTTCGTCTCCTCGGTGGCCACCGCCACCCGAGAGGTCTTCGGCGACGGGCCGCTCACCCGCTACGAGGCGGACCTCGTCATCCCCGAGGAGACGGCCAGCGAGATCCTCGTGCTCAAGGGCGCCGCCGTGCACTACGTCATGGCCCCGCGCGAGCACGAGCCGGTCTACCTGCGCCAGCGCACCCTCATCTTCGACCTGGCCGACGCGCTCCTCGAGTCCGGCGACGCCCACCTCGAGCCCGTCTTCGCCCAGGCCTGGCGCGACGCTGCCGACGACGCCGGCCGCAAGCGCGCCGTCGTCGACCAGATCGCCTCCCTCACGGACACCTCTGCCTCCGCCTGGCACGCGCGCCTGTGCGGCATGTTCTCCTCGCTCTGAGCCGCTGCACCGGTCCGGGGTCGTACCCGCAGCGCGCAGGGTGAAGGGGCGTCCGTTCTCGACGTGGGCCGCGCTTAGGATGCAGCCATGGCGGGACTGATCAAGCGCGAGGACATCGAGGCGGTGCGCGATCGCGCCAAGATCGAGGACGTCGTCGGCGAGCACGTCACGCTCAAGAGCGGCGGCGTCGGCTCCATGAAGGGCCTGTGCCCCTTCCACGACGAGAAGACCCCCTCCTTCCACGTGCGCCCCCAGCTGGGCCTGTGGCACTGCTTCGGCTGCGGCGAGGGCGGCGACGTCATCTCCTTCGTCCAGAAGATCAACTCCCTGTCCTTCACCGAGGCCGTCGAGTACCTCGCCGGGCGCGTCGGCGTCCAGCTCCACTACGAGGAGGGCTCGGGCAAGGTCCGCCGCGGCCTCGAGCCCGGCACCCGCCAGCGCCTCCTCGACGCCAACCGCCTCGCCCAGGAGTGGTTCACCGCCCAGCTCGCGACCCCGGCCGCCCAGGCCGCCCGCGACTTCCTCACGGGGCGCGGCTTCGACCGCCGCGCCGCCGACCACTTCGGCTGCGGCTACGCGCCCGCCGGCTGGGACAACCTCGCGGGCCACCTGCGCTCCAACGGCTACACCGAGCGCGAGCTCGTCGAGTCCGGCCTGTGCTCCCAGGGCGGCCAGAACGGCTCCCGCGTCTACGACCGCTTCCGGGACCGCCTCATCTGGCCCATCCGCGACGTCACCGGCGCCACCGTCGGCTTCGGTGCCCGGCGCCTGTCCGAGGAGGACAAGGGGCCCAAGTACCTCAACACCCCCGAGACCGCGATCTACCACAAGGCACAGGTCCTCTACGGCCTCGACCTCGCCAAGAAGGACATCGCCCGGACGAGCTCGATCGTCGTCGTCGAGGGCTACACCGACGTCATGGCGGCCCACCTCTCCGGCGTCACCACCGCGGTGGCCACCTGCGGCACCGCCTTCGGCGAGGAGCACGTCAAGATCGTGCGCCGCCTCCTCGGCGACGCTGCCGACCCCTCCGCCGGCGTCATCGCCGGGAACCGCGCCCGCGGGGGAGAGGTCGTCTTCACCTTCGACGGCGACGCCGCCGGCCAGAAGGCGGCCCTGCGCGCCTACGGCGAGGACCAGCACTTCGCCGCCCAGACCTTCGTCGCCGTCGACCCCCACGGGATGGACCCCTGCGACCTGCGGATGGCCGAGGGCAACGACGCGATCCCGCGCCTGCTCTCGCGGCGCGTCCCGCTCTTCGAGTTCGTCATCCGCACCTCGCTCGCCCACCTCGACCTCGACACCGCCGAGGGGCGGGTGCGCGGGCTGCGCGCCGCCGCCCCCGTCGTCGCCGGCATTCGGGACCGGGCCCTGCGGCGCGAGTACACGCGGCGCCTGGCCGGCTGGATCGGCCTGCCGGAGACCGAGGCCGTCGGCGCCGTGCGCGCCGCCGAGCGCCGCGGCATCCGTCCGGGCCTTGCCGATGAGCCCTACGGCGACCCCTACGAGGATGAGGGCGCGCCGGACGCCCCCGGCGCCGCCGCCGGCCCGGGTCTGCCGCCCGTGACCGACCCCGTGGCGCGGCTCGAGCGCCAGGCCCTCGAGGTCCTCGTCCAGATGCCCGTCGTCGCCGCCTCGGAGGGCGCCGACGACCTCGACCCCGCCGCCTTCACCCAGCCGATCCACCGCGCCGTCTTCGAGGCCATCGAGGCCGCCGGGGGCGCCGCGGAGGTGCCGGGCCTCGTCGAGCGGGCGCAGGCCGCGGGCATCGCGCCCGCCGAGGCCACGCAGCGCGCCACCATCCACTGGATCGAGGAGGTGCGCGCCGGCGCCATCGGGCCCGTGAGCGCCGCCGTCACCGAGCTCGCCGTCGCCCCGCTGCCCCTGCCGACGCCGCGCGGCAAGGCCGCCGAGTCCGGTCAGCCGGACCCCGAGGCGGCGCGCCGCTACGCCTCCGGCGTCCTGCGAGCACTGGCGCGCACCGGCGTCAACCGCCGCCTCGCCGAGCTGCGCGCCCGGCACCGCCGCATGAGCCGGGACGACGAGGGCTACCGCGAGCTCTTCGAGGAGATCGTGGGTCTGGAGAACCGCCGCCAGCAGATGGCCCGCGAGGGCTGAGAGCGCGACGATCCGGCCGGGCGGCGCCGTGGCACCGGGACGCCCGCGAGTGTCCACCGGTGCGCCGCCGGGCCCGCCGGCCGGCTGCCCCGGCGGACGGCGCTGCCTGAGCCGCCTGAGTCGCTCGCGGCGCCCGCCACGGGCCCGAGACGCGACACGAGCACGACGAAGCCCCTGGACCCTGAGGTCCGGGGGCTTCCGTGGCTCCCGCGACTGGACTCGAACCAGTAACCGTCCGATTAACAGTCGGATGCTCTGCCATTGAGCTACGCGGGAATCGCGCTCGGCGCGGGTAGAACCTTAGCAAGGTCCTCGCGCCGCCGTCGAATCGTCGCCCGCCGCGTCGCGACGGGGATGACGCCGAAAGGTCAGCGTGTGGGCAGCCCCACACCGTCGCTCACGCGGCGCACGAGCCCGGCGAGCACCGCCCGGTCCTCCTCGGTGCCGACCTCGGAGGCGTCCGGGTCCGTCACCGTGTACAGGGCGCCCTCCGGGTCGCGGCGGACGCTCGCCGTCGCCCGCCGGCCGGAGGGGAGGATCCCGGAGACGTGGTGGACGATGGCCCCGTCGACCCCGTGACGCAGGGCGCGGGCGAAGGGCTCCTCGGCGACCTCGTGGGCGCGGTTCGAGCCGTCGGACTCGATGTAGCGGAGCGACCGCGGGATCGTGAGGAGCAGCTCCTCGTCTCCCGCGGGGCGCACCGCGGGGTCCCGGCGCAGGAGCCCGAGCGTGAAGACGCGCGCGTCCTGGTCCCAGGAGCCGCGGGACACCTCGTCCCAGCCGAGGACGTCCTCGACGCCGTCGGCGCCCAGGAGGACGAGGCGGTGCGGTCCGGCGACCGCCCAGCGCGAGCCGTCCTCCTCCACCGGGACCGCGCCGAGCGGGCGCTCCCCGTCGGGCAGGAGGGCCGCCATCGGCGGCGGCAGCTCGGCGTCGGGGGTGCTCCGACGCCGTGAGGATCCGGGGACGAGACGCGCGAGACGCCGTGAGAACGAGGGCATGGCCGCAGGGTAGCCGCCCTGGCGGCGAGCCCGTCAGTACGGACGTGCGAGGATGAGCCCATGGCAATCCGCGACATCCGCATCATCGGCGACCCGATCCTGCGCACCGAGTGCGAGTGGATCACCGACATCGACGACTCCGTCGAGGCTCTCGTCGAGGACCTCCTCGAGACGGTGGACGACGACGGTCGCGCCGGCCTCGCGGCCAACCAGATCGGCGTCGGCCTGCGCGCCTTCTCCTGGAACATCGACGGGGAGATCGGATACATCCTCAACCCGCGCCTCGAGGACCTCGACTGGGACGAGTACCAGGACGGCGACGAGGGCTGCCTGTCCGTCCCCGGCCTCTTCCTCCCGACGAAGCGCGCCTGGTACGCCCGCGCCCGCGGGATCGACCTGGACGGCAAGGAGGTCGTCGTCGAGGGCGAGGAGCTCATGGGCCGCTGCATCCAGCACGAGTGCGACCACCTCGAGGGCCACCTCTACCTGGACCGCCTCGAGCGCAAGGTTCGCGCCAAGGCCATGAAGGCGCTGCGGGCCCAGGGGCTGTGAGTCCCGCGGTACCGCCCCGCTGAGGGGCGGTGTCCACGGGGCGGCACCCGGTTCCGGCCGCCGCCCGGGGACCGGACCCGAGTCCGTTCCCGCCGCTCCGGACGGTGCGCCCACCGGCGCGCCGTCTGGACCATCCCGGGGACGGGTGCGACCATGTCCCCGCACGCCGCGTGCGTCACGTGACAGCCCGGTACGAGTCGAGACCGTTGGGGAAGACGAATCTCGAACCGACCAGGAGGCGATTCATCGTGAACGGTGCCTACACCCGCGGTGTCCTTTTCGTGCACTCCGCGCCCCGCGCCCTGTGCCCGCACATCGAGTGGGCCGCCGCGGAGGTGCTGGGCAGCCGTGTCCACCTCGACTGGACCGAGCAGCCCGCCGCCCCGGGGATGATGCGCGCCGAGACCAGCTGGGTCGGTCCCGTCGGGACCGGTGCCATGCTCACCTCCGCCCTGCGCGGGTGGGCCAACCTGCGCTACGAGGTCACCGAGGAGGCCTCCGCCGGCTCCGACGGCGGGCGCTGGTCCCACACGCCCGACCTCGGGATCTTCCACGCCCAGACCGACGTCCACGGGAACGTCGTCGTCCCCGAGGACCGCATCCGCGCCGCCCTGCTCCACGCGAGTGAGCCGGTCGTCATGCGCCGCGAGCTCGACCTCGCACTAGGCCAGGCCTGGGACGACGAGCTCGAGCCCTTCCGCTACGCCGGCGCCGGCGCCCCCGTGCGCTGGCTCCACCGCGTGGGCTGAGTGCCCTCCCGCCGCACCGCCCCTCCGGTCCGCTCGTCGCGTCACCGGCGCCCGGGCCGGAATATCCGCCCGCGCCGAGCCGTTGCCCCGTGACAGCACCACCTGAGGAAAGGCAGTACCCATGGCACGCAAGGCCCTCATCGCCGTCACCGACTTCGGGATCGAGGAGCCCGAGCTGGTCTCCCCGCGCGACTCCCTCCGGGCAGCGGGCTTCGACGTCACCGTCGCCTCCACCACCGGCGAGCCCGCCCAGACCGTCACCTCCGACAAGGACTGGGCCTCCGTCCAGGACGTCGACACCGCCCTGTCCGGGGTCTCCGCCGAGGGCTACGACGTCCTCGTGATCCCCGGCGGCACCGTCAACGCCGACACCCTCCGCATCGACGACACCGCGCGCGGCCTCGTCAAGGAGTTCACCGAGGCGGGGAAGACCGTCGCCACGATCTGCCACGGACCGTGGATCCTCATCGACTCCGGCGTCGTCGAGGGCAAGACCCTCACCTCGTACACGTCCATCCGCCCGGACCTCGAGAACGCCGGCGGCTCCTGGGTGGACCAGTCCGTCAAGGTCTGCCCCGCCAAGGGCTGGACCCTCATCACCTCGCGCAACCCCGGTGACCTCGAGGACTTCAACCAGGCGATCATCGACGAGGTGCCCGAGCGCGCCTGATCGCAGCTCCCCGGGCCGCTGGGCGCGACCGGCGGACGGGAGCACGGACACGGAGCGGGGGCGCCCCCATCAGGGGTGCGGCCCCGCTCCGGCGTGCCGGAGGGCGCCCGCGGGCGCGGCCCCTCAGCGCGTGAGGACGAGGGCGACGTCGTGGCCGCCGAAGCCGAAGGAGGTCGAGGCGGCGGCTCGCAGCCCCGGAAGCTCGCGGCCCTCGGGGCCGACGACGTCGAGCCCCGTCCCCACGATCTCGGGGGCGATGCCGCCGGGCAGGAGCGTCGGCGGCAGCCAGCCCTCCACGAGCGCCATGACGGTGAGGACCGCCTCGAGGCCGCCCGCGCCGCCGAGGAGGTGCCCGGTCGCGGACTTCGTCGCGCTCACGGCCGCTCCTGGGACGGTGCGCGCGAGCACCCGCGCCTCGACGACGTCGCCGGCCGGGGTCGAGGTGGCGTGGGCGTTGACGTGCCCGAGGTCCTCGGGGGACAGACCCGCCCGCTCCAGGGCGAGACGCAGCGCGCGCTCCTGCTGGGCTCCGCTCGGCTCGGGCCGGGCGACGTCGTAGGCGTCGGCGGTCACGGCCGCGCCGGCGAGGACGGCGAGCACCTCGGCACCCCGGGCCGCCGCGGGGGCGGCGGACTCGAGGACGAGGACCCCGGCGCCCTCGCCGAGGACGAAGCCGTCCCGGTCGGGCGCGAAGGGGCGCGAGGCCGTCGTCGGGTCGTCGTCGCGGGTCGACAGGGCGCGCATGGCGCCGAAGGCGGCGACCGTCATGGGGTGCAGGGCCGCGTCCGTACCACCGGCCACCACGACGTCGGCGCGGTCCAGCGCGATGAGGTCCGCGCCGTAGGCGATGGCCTCGGCGCCCGAGGCGCAGGCCGACACGGGGGCGTGGATCCCGCCCATGGCGCCGAGCTCGATGCCGACGGTGGCCGCCGGCGCGTTCGGCATGAGCGCCGGCACCGCCGTGGGCAGGACCCGGCGCGGCCCCTTCTCGCGCAGCGCGTCCCAGGCCTCCATGACGGAGAGGACCGGTCCCATGCCCGGGGAGACGGAGACGGCGAGGCGCTCGCCGTCGACCTCGGGGGAGCCGGCCTGCGCCCAGGCCTCGCGGGCGGCGAGCAGGACCACCTGGCTGACGCGGTCGAGGCGGCGCCGCTCCTTCGGCGTGAGCAGCTCGGCCGGCTCGACGGCGAGCGGCGCGGCCACCCGGACCGGCAGCGCGTGATCCTCGGCCCAGGGCTCCTCGAGCGCCCCGACGGCGCAGCGGCCCTGGTGCAGGGCCGCCCACGTGGACGGCGCGTCCCCGCCGAGGGGGTTGGTGGTGCCGAGGCCGGTGACGACGACGGTGCGGGGCGGCAGCGCGGCCGCCTCCGGCGCGGCCCCCACCTCAGGCCTGCTTCTGCTCGGTGACGAGGTCGGCGAGGGCGCCGACGGTGGGCAGGGTCGGGATGAGGGAGTCGTCGAGGGCGACGGCGAAGCGCTCCTCGACCTGGGTCGCGATGGTGAGCAGGCCGAGGGAGTCGATGTCGAGGTCGTCGGCGAAGCGGGTCTCGCGGGTGATGGAGGCGGCGTCCGTGCCGGCCTCCTCGGCGGTGATGTCGGCGATGGCGGTGAGGACGTCGGTGGTCTCGTCGGCCATGGGGTGCTCCTTGGTTCCTGGGTGCGGGTGGCGGCGGTCGCCGCCGGCTGGCGCCCATTGTGACGCACGGACGGCGCCCGGGGTCGGTCGACGGCGCGCCCGTCCGCGGCGGGCGAGCAGACCGGCTCAGTCGGCCCGCTTCGCGGCGTCCTCCAGGGAGCGCAGTCGCGTCACACGGACCCCGGGCAGGTCCCGGCGCGCCATGCCCGCGAGGGCGCCCGCGGGGGCGAGCTCGACGGCGGCGTCGGTGCCCGAGCCGAGCAGGCGCTCCTGGACGAGGTCCCATCGCACGGGGCGGGTCACCTTCGCCGCGAGGTCGTCGAGGAGCCCGCCGGCGTCCTCGCCCTCGGGGTGCAGCACGCCGTCGGCGTCGTCGATGAGCGGCCGGACGAGGCTGCGGCGGGGGAGCGGCGCGACGGCCTCGGCGACCTCGGGCGCGGCCGCGGCCATGAGAGGGGTATGGAAGGCGCCCGCGACGGCGAGGGGGAGGCGCCGCGCGCCGGCGGGCGCCTCGAGCGCGTCGATCGCGGCGCTGGGGCCGGAGGCGACGACCTGCGTCGAGCCGTTGACGTTGGCGGCGGTGAGCCCTGCCGCGCGGACGGCCTCGAGGACCGCCTCGCGGTCCCCGCCCACGAGGGCCACCATGCCACCGGAGGTCGCGGCGGAGCAGCGGGCCATCGCCCGGCCGCGGGCGGCTGCCAGGGCGACCGCCTCGAAGGGTGCCAGTGCGCCCGCGAGGGCCAGGGCGGTGAGCGAGCCGAGCGAGTGACCGGTGACGACGGCGTCGGGCGTCGCCGCGCTGTCCTGGTCCACCGGTCCCTCGTCGCGGAGCAGCCCGGCCGCGCGCGCCGAGATCAGGCTGGTGGCCACGACGAGCGGCTGGGTGACCTCGGTGGGGCGGATCGCCTCGGCGTCGGCCTCGGTCCCCAGTCGCAGCAGGTCGAGCCCGGCCGCCTCGGACATCGCTCCCAGGAGGTGGCGGGCGCCGTCGTCGACGAGCCAGGGCTCGAGCATCCTGGGCTTCTGGGCGCCCTGGCCGGGGCAGAGGATCGCGCGCACCTCAGACCTCCCGGCCCTCAGCGAGCCGACCCGCGATGATCGCGAGGTGGAGCATGAGGCCGTCGCGGGGGTCGGTCGCGTCCCATCCGACCTGCTCGCTCACGCGCCCGAGCCGGTACCGGACGGTGTTCGCGTGGACGAAGAGCGTGCGGGCCGTGGCCTCGAGGGAGCCGCCGAGCGCGAGATAGGTCGCCACCGTCTCCTCGAAGGGGTCGCCCATCTCGTGGAGCGGCTTGGTCACGAGGGCGAGGATGCGCTCGGTGGCGAGCTCGTCGCCGGCGAGGAGCCGCTCGGGCAGGAGGTCGTCGGCGTGAACGGGGTTGGGCGCCTCGTGCCAGCCGGGCAGCGCCCGAAGTCCGGCGAGGGCGGCGCGCAGGGAGCGGCCCGCCTGGGCGACGGTGGGGACGACGGGCCCGATGACGGCGGCCCCCCCGAGCTCCTTGGCGATGGCGAGGGCGGCCTGGTCGACCTCGTGCTCGGCGGCGGTGCCGTCGGGTGCGGCCGCGCCGATGACGATGATGACGGAGTCCCCGCGCACGGAGACGAGGACGTCGGAGGTGTGCTGGCGGCACTCGTGACGCAGCCGGGAGGTGCCGAGCGCGTCGAGCCCGGGCGTGCGCGCGGCGATCGTGGCGACGGGGCCGGTGCCGTGCCAGCCGGCCGTGCCGGCGCGGGTCACGGCGTCCTCGGGCGCGTCGTGGAGCATGGCGTCCACGGCGACCGACTCCAGGCGCGCGTCCCAGGCGCCGCGCGCCTCGGCGGCGCGGGCGTAGACCTCGGCGGCGGTGAAGCCGATGTCGCGGCCGAAGGAGAGCGCGGCGATGGCGACGCGGTCGTGGTCGCGCTCGGGGACGACCTCGGGCGCCTCCTCGACGACGACGTCGAGCACGGAGCGCACGAGGCCGAGGGTCTGGCCCAGGGTGATGGTTCCGGTGAGTCGCTCGGGGGCGACGGAGAAGATTCCGCCGGGGGAGACCTCGGCGCTCGGGTCGGCGACGGAGTCGACGAACATGGTGACGCCGAGGGAGGCGACGGCCTCGATCTGGTGGCGCGGCTCCGCGGGCAGCGTCCGGTACCAGGGGTGGCTGGCGCTGACGCGGTCCAGCGAGTGCTCGATGATCGAGGTCTGCGCGCGGCGCAGGGCCTCCACCGCGGGGGTGCTCAGCTCGTCCATGTCCGGCATCGTATCGGCAGGCCGGTCGGGTCGAGTGCCGGTGGGGGGACGGGCGCCGGGGCCCCAGCCACCTGGGTCCGACGACGCCCGGTGGTGACCACTCCCATCACGTGAAACATGCCTGTAACCTCAGGGACGGGCACACGCCGACGCCGTCGCGTCAGGCCGCGCCCGGCCCGCCTCGACGAGGAGACGTGCCGCACCACGGTTCACGAGACCGATCCACGGAGGATCCACGATGACACAGGCCACCCGCACCGAGGAGGACCTCCTCGGCGCCCGACAGGTCCCGCTCGAGGCGTACTGGGGCGTCCACACCCTGCGCGCCGAGGAGAACTACCGCATCTCGCACGCCACCATCGGCGACGAGCCGGCCTTCGTACGAGGCATGGTCCAGGTCAAGAAGGCCGCCGCCCTGGCCAACAAGGAGCTCGGGACCCTCGAGCCGGACAAGGCCGACGCCATCGTGTGGGCCTGCGACCAGATCCTCGACGACGGCCGCTGCATGGACCAGTTCCCCATCGACGTCTTCCAGGGCGGCGCCGGCACGAGCGTCAACATGAACACCAACGAGGTCGTCGCCAACCTCGCTCTTGAGCACCTGGGCTACGCCAAGGGCCGCTACGACGTCATCAACCCCAACGACCACGTCAACAAGTCCCAGTCCACGAACGACGCCTACCCCACCGGCTTCCGCATCGGCCTGCACCAGCTCGTCGAGGCGCTCATCGAGGAGCTCGAGCGACTCATCGACTCCCTGTCCTCCAAGGGCGTCCAGTTCAAGGACGTCCTCAAGATGGGGCGCACCCAGCTCCAGGACGCCGTCCCGATGAGCCTGGGCCAGGAGTTCGAGGCCTTCGCCGTGCTCCTGGGCGAGGAGATCCCGCGCCTGCGCGCCAACTCCGGCCTCCTCCTCGAGGTCAACCTCGGCGCGACCGCCATCGGCACCGGGCTCAACACCCCGCCCGCCTACCAGCCCACCGTCGTGCGGTACCTCAGCGAGATCACGGGCCTGGAGGTCAAGGGCGCCACCAACCTCCTGGAGGCCACCAGCGACACGGGCGCCTACGTGTCGATGCACGCCGCCATCAAGCGGCTCGCGGTCAAGCTCTCCAAGATCTGCAACGACCTGCGCCTGCTGTCCTCCGGCCCCCGCGCGGGCCTGGGGGAGATCCGCCTTCCCGAGCGCGCCGCCGGGTCCTCGATCATGCCGGCCAAGGTCAACCCGGTCATCCCCGAGGTCGTCAACCAGGTCTGCTTCATGGTCATCGGCAACGACGTCGCCCTCACCTTCGCGGCGGAGGCCGGCCAGCTCCAGCTCAACGTCATGGAGCCGGTCATCGCCCAGACCTCCTTCGAGTCGATCAGCCTGCTCATCAACGCCATGCGCACCCTTCGCGAGCTGTGCGTCATCGGCATCGAGGCCAACGAGGAGGTCTGCCGGAACAACGTCCTGTCCTCGATCGGGATCGTCACCTACCTCAACGAGGTCATCGGCCACCACAACGGCGACCTCGTCGGTCGCGAGTGCGCCCGGTCGGGGCGCAACGTCCGCGAGGTCGTCCTGGAGATGGGCCTGCTCGACGAGAGGACGCTCGACGAGCTCCTCAGCCCCGACAACCTCCTCCACCCGCACTACCGCGACATGTCCTACTACTCCGGCGCGGACCCCACCATCCGCACCGGGACGACGCCGGACGAGGCGTGCACGCCGCCGTCCGCCGCCTCGCCCGACGAGGGCGACTGAGCGTCGTTCGTTCGCGCTCAGGCGGCGTGCGCCGAGGCCGCCTCGAGGGCCTCGGCGCACGTGCGTCGGTACTCGTTGTCGGTCAGGGACCTCGCCCCGGGCTCACCGAGGGCGTCGGCGCGCAGTCGGCTCGTCTCCGGCGAGCGCCACGCCGCCACGGCGACGAGGCAGGTCGTGCCGAAGGTGAGCCCGCCGACGACGGCGATGATGAAGCCGAAGGAGGTTCCGGGCGGGCACAGCCACGCGAAGCCATCGCCATGAGGCTGGACAGGGCCGTCCCGAGGTTCTGGCCTATCGCCATGCCCATCACGCGGCTCGAGGTGGGGAACTGCTCCGGAAAGAAGGAGGGGAAGACGGCATCGTAACCCTGGTAGAGCGTGCCCCGCATGACGAGCGCCAGGACGATGATGAGGAGTATCGACTCCCGGCCGATCGCCCACAGGGAGGCGAAGGACAGGACGCCCGAGGTCAGTGTGCCGCCGATGAGGAGTGGGCGCCGCCCGACGCGGTCGGAGGCCGCCGCGGCCGCTGGGATGATGAGGACGGCGGCGAGGTTGCCGAGCACCGGGATCCAGAGGAAGACGTCGGCGTGCCAGCCGATCCCGTAGTCCTTCTGAGTGGCGAGCGAGGCACCGAAGACCGTCGTCGTCACGGGGACGACGTTGGCCAGGGACATGACCATGACCCGTATGACCGTGCCGGGCGTCTCGGTGAGCACCCGGCGGATCGGAGGGATCGCCTCATGGGACGTCGGCTTCGACTCCACCGTGGCGAGGCGGGCGCGGAAGCCGAGGAGGGTGACCGCCGCGGAGACGAGGAAGGGGATCCGCCAGCCCTAGGATTCGAAGGCGGTGCTTGGCAGGAGCGCGGCGAGCGGGATGAAGGTCATCGCCGACACGATCTGCCCCAGCTGAGCGCCCTGGAGCGTGACCGAGGTGCGTCGGCCGCGCAGCCCGACCTGCGTCTGCCCCATGATGAGCGTCGAGGACCCCGAGGTCCCACCAGCGACGGCGAAGCCCTGCACGAGGCGGCAGGCCACGAGGAGGATCGGTGCGAGCACGCCGGTCTGCGCGTTGCCCGGCAGGACGCCCAGGGCGACGGTCGAGGACCCCATGAGCGCCATCGTAAGGATGAGCGTGTGGCGGCGACCGCGTCGGTCGGCCATTGCCCCGAGGACGAAGATGACTACCGGGCGCGCGAGGTAGCCGACGCCGAAGATGCCCAGGGAGGCGATGATTGCCAGGGCCGGGTTCTCCGACGGGAAGAAGACGGCTGGGAAGACGAGCGCCACGGCCTGCGTGTAGGTGAGGAAGTCGTAGAACTCGAGCATCGAGCCGACGGCGCTGGACCGGGCGGCCTGTCGGCCGACCGCGTGGGCGGACCGGGCTCCGGCGTCGGTCGGGGACGGCGCCGTCACTGCGGGCCCTCCTGATGGGCGGCCGAGGAACGGCGAACGAAGGTCACGGTCCCGGGCACGGTTCCGGGGGAGCCGGGCACGACGAGGGGCGGGGCCCCGGGGGATCTCTCCT
>SKEM01000881.1_pt1 | contig 16509 bp, 19 predicted proteins | sample 4826731 | NCBI WGS metagenome assembly SKEM01 (sample SAMN11008809, study PRJNA524170) | human gut metagenome | biome: Human fecal sample; material: Feces; isolation source: fecal sample from pouch patient p37 | host: Homo sapiens | place: Israel: Tel-Aviv | collected 2015-07-27
TCATCCACATTGAGCCGATCTCAGTATATTGTTCTCCTTGAGCCAATAACTGTTCTGGAGCAAGAGAAGCAATTCCAGCGGTTCCTTGAGTATTCGGAATAACTGATTTCTCTGTCATCATCCCAACAGTGTCCGATTCAGCTGATTGAGGCTGCATTGTTTTGAACGTCAGAATTAATTCATTTATGGCCCTGATAAGTTCCGTAATTTCAGAGTCAGAAGTGATCACTTCGCCTATACCGTCGGCATAGCGAGGTATGAGTTGTTTTGTTTTAGAAGCATTCAAAACCTTTGAACCTTTTGGCAAATCTGGTAATAAAATGTTTCTACCCTGTGGAACAAAAGGTGTTCCACCTTTCGGAATGACTAACTCTTTATATAGCGATCCTCGTTGATCATTAACAATTGCGGGACCGCCTAAATGATAGTTTGTTCCTTTTTCAAATCCAAGCGCTTCTTTGACACCTTTACCAAAATCTCCGACGAATTTTAATGTCTTTGTAATCACTGATGGCTTTTCATTGAATTCATCAAAATCTTTACTAACTTTTCCAATCTTGTCAGATGCTTGATCATCGGCTTTGAGTGTTTTTAAATTAGGTTCTATCTTTTTGTATTCGTCTAAAGTAATAGACCCGTCTTTTACTTTTTGTTTTAAATCAATATTATCAGCTAACATTTTTTTAATGTTGTCTGGAATTGATTGCCATGCAGCGTAAGTTTTTTCGGAACCAAACACTTTATCTAGCAAGTCGGAATTATTTCCTAAAATCTTTTTTTCTTGTTCGGGTAATTGATTCCATCGATTCATACTTGTTTCGGAAGTCATCAATTTGCCCAAGAAATCAACATTATCAGCTAATATTTTTTTCTCTGAATCTGGAAGGGAATTCCAACGAGCAAATGATTGATCAGAACTATAGATTTTTTCTAAAATATCGTAATTATCGCCGAGCAGTTTTTTTATATCAACAGGAAGAGAGTTCCATTGATTCATTTTTTCTTCTGAACCTTTAAGGGTTTCTAAAAAAGAAATGTTATCCGCTTTTAGATCTTTTATTTGTGGCTTGTATTCATCCCATAACCCTAAGTTAAGCATTGTCTCAGCCATGGTTTCTGGAGTATTAGAATATAAGAATGCATTTTTTTGTTCTAGACTAAGTTCGTTCCATTTTCCAGAGTCTTCTAATGCTTTGTACATAGTTTGGGAAAACTTATCTTGTAAAATAGCTTTTTTATCTTCCCAAGACATTCCATCCCACCAGTTATTTGCAATAGCTGCCTCTCCAACAATTAATTTCGCATTAGAGTTTAGCTTTGCATCATGAATAACAAAACGCAAATCATTCCATTTAGCACTATCTTTTGTGGCCTCGATTACTTCATCTTTAGCATTAGTTTTTACTTCTCCCGTTTTTTCATCAAAAACTAAAGAATTCCACAATTGAGAAGCCTTTTTCCCTTGCTCACTAGATTCATTCGCAGTCCATGACAACTTGTCTGCATTCTTCTTAGCATTTTCAGCTATTTGATTAGCCATGCTTGTCGAGTTCCGAAGAATTTCATCATTCATTTTTATAGCTTCAGTTCCAGCTTCACCCATGCTACTAATTAGTTGTCCGTTTGCGAAGTAAACTTCTTTAGATAATTCTGGATATTTTTTTGCAATCGTTGCTATTTGTGCATCGAATCCATCTGTGGTAGTTTGATTAATTTCATCCCAAGCAGCAAGAAATTTTTGAGCAAATTCCCCATCGAGATTGTAACCTAAGTCCTTCAGGTACTTTTCTTTCTCTTCTCGGCCTTTTTGAGCATGCTCCTGAGCCGCTTGCCTCTGTTTTCCTAAGGATTGCAACCAAAGCTTGGCTTCTTCTTCGGACGCTTTCGAAACATCACCGTTCATTGCAGCGAGTATCTTTTTCTTTTCTTTTGCAGAAACATCAAGAGTATCAACGTATGCTCGAGTCGTGTTTTCAGCTAAGTCTTTAATTATTTTCGCTTCATTTACACTAAGTTCACGGTCGTTATTAGCAGCATTCTTTTTAATCTCAAATATTCTTGCAGTATTCTCTTGAATCGTTTTTAATGCAGTTTCAGCTTTTTCTTTTTCATCTTCAACCATTTCTTTGGTAGCTATATCAACTGATCCAGGTAACTCTTTTATTAACTTATCTAATCCATCAATTTTATTAATCAAACTCTGTTCTATGGTTTGTCCAATGGTTTCAAAGTTTTTAATCATTTGACCAGAATCTGTCGCAAATCCTTGTTGCATTAATCCGAACTGACCACTGGCAGTTTGTGTGTTGGTCTGTACTTTATCTAAAACCGTATCTGTTGTTTTTCCTACGTCTGTTCCCCACTGACCTACACGTTGCGCAGAATTCCATGCCTCTTCGCCGAATAACTTCCATGCTCCATATCCAAGCGCTAAAGTTCCTCCAACACCCGCAACTCCAATAAGAACAGGAGATAACGCTCCTAGTGCGCCGGTGAAAGCACCAATTCCACTGATTCCTGCCGCATTAGTAGCAGCAGTTCCAAATTTTGAAATTTGAGTTCCAGCAGTTGCCATTTGTGGACCAATTTTGCCAGCGGATTCACCAGCTAATAAAAGTCCACTAGAAAAACTAGCCAGCGCCTTTTTCTCAGCTGCTTTAGCGGCTAAGTCTACAATTCCGCCAGTCAATTTCCCAACCGCAGTTTTAGTCTTTCCAATGACTGTAATACCGCCACCAAGCAATTTTAAAGCAGGACCGGCAGCCGCAGCAAGGCCAAGCCATTTTAGGATATTCTGCTGTTGTTCTTTGTCAAGATTCGAAAAGCCTTTCGCCAAATCTCCTAATCCTTTGATTAGAGGTTTTGACGCTTTCAAACCATCACGTAATGCATCTACAAATGGTCCGCCAAGATCGATAGCCGCGTCAACAGCTTCATTTTTTAACATCTTAAGTTTGGATTCTGTGGTTTCGTATCGCTTGTTGGCTTCTTCAGTTAATGCAGAATTTTCTTTCCAAGCTTTATTGCCTGTCTTAATGGCATTGTCAAATACTCCGCTAGCATTCGCTGCACGTAGAAGGCTATCTCGAAGACGAACCTCCTTAATATCCATGTCATCTAACATCTTGATTGCTGACGTACCTTGTTTTTCAGCATTTGAAAGACCTTGGATAAATTTCATAATTGCTTTAGAGGGATCATCTTTGAACAATTTAGAGAATTGTTCATTTGAAATACCGGCTACGCTTGCAAAATTCTCTAATGATGTTTTAGACTTATCAGCTTCCTTGTACATTTTCTTCAAAGAAGAACTGTTCATCCCTAACGCTTCGGCCATTGATTTGAGAGGTTTGCCGCCGTTTACCACTGCTTGACTAACTTCGCCTATTGAAAACCCAGCATTGTTGGCTCTTTCTTCTAGTTCTCCGAATGCTCCTGTTCCTTTTTCAACAGCTAGTTGCATTTGAACCATGACCTTGGATATAGCAGAACCACCCGCTTCAGCCTCAACACCAACAGAACTCAACGCAGTTGCAAACCCGAGAATATCACCTTGACTCATTCCAACTTGCTTACCTGCACCGGCAATTCTCAAAGCCATTTCTGTAATTTCGGATTCGGTTGTTGCATAGTTATTCCCTAAGTCAACTATCGCTGAACCAAGTTTGTCAAAATCTTTCTGGCTCATTTGAGTAATATTCGCAAAACGAGCCAACGAAGTTGTTGCACTTTCAGCAGACATGTTCGTTGACTCGCCTAAATCGATCATCGTTTTAGTAAATGATTTTACATTTTGAGTTTTAATCCCTAACTGTCCGGCTGCTTCAGCCACTTTAGCAATTTCAGAATGACTAGATGGTAACTGCTTAGCTAAATCTCGAAGACCTGACTCTAAATCAGCATATGAGTATGTCACGTTTCCATTCGAATCCACGACTTCATCATTCGTCTTTTTTACACCTGCAAAATCTGATTCCCATGAGATAGCCGCCTTTGTAACTGCTGCCGATCCAGCCAGTAGAGGGGCAGTGACTCCAACAGTCATAGCTGTGCCCACACCAGATAATTTTTGACCGAAGTTTTCAATTTTCTTACCAGAAGCCATCCACTTATCTGATTGTGCTTTGAGTTTGCCAGTCAATCCTTCTGTTTCGACTTTCATACGAGCCATTTGGCCCGTCGTTGTTTTCATCTGTGCTGTAAAACTAGCAGAACGTGCTCGTGCTTGGTTCAATTCGTTTGCATATTTTGTCGTGGAAGTAGTTGCTTTCCCGTTTTCGTCAAAGCTATCCTTATAAGCTTTTGTTAGCTTTTCGATATGTTTTTCGTTCGCTTGGACTACGTTGCCTAAGCCGTCATATTTCGCTTTTAAAGCGCCTAGTTTATCACCAGACGAATTCATGACTTGCATTTGCGATTTCATCGCTTTCATCTGATGATTGACCGCGTTTTTAGCGCCTTGCAACCCTTTAGAAAAGGCAGAACTATTCAAATCCAACTTGATAATCATATTCCCAAGCGGTTTTCCATTTGCCATAATTTTCCTCCTTTCCTAAATTGATTTAACGAAGTCTTTCAAATCGACCTCTTTTGATTTTTCTTTCTTGGGTTCCGAAAAGATAATTTGAATGAGAGCTTCAAAGTCAGCTTCTTCGATATCTTCCAACGTCCAACCGTTTTCAATTAATTGCCTGCAAAGGTTAAAATAATTTTCTTCTGCTTCTTCAGGGCTTACTTTTTTTCATCAGTGGAATCGTCTTCCTTGATTCCTAAAATATCCATATAGACTTTGTTTAAAGCGTTGAATAATTCATCGCTTTCAATCCCGTCTAAAATTGTGTCTTCTGTAACTTTTTTATCATTAAAGACTTCAACAGCTAATTCAATCAAAGCGTCTAACTGCGTACCCATGTCTGCGTCTTTTGCATACATTTTCCGACTGCATTGGATAGCTTTACGGACCGCACGACCTTTGACTTTCATTTTTTCGTGGACTACTTTTTCGCCTTTTGCATTTTCTAACTCAAGTCTTACTTTCGCCATCTATAATTTCCTCCTAAAATTTACAAAATAAAAAAAGAGGACTGGTTTAGTCCTCTCTGTTTTAGCCTCCAACTACAGCTGTCGGGAATACTAATGCTTTCAACGCAGTAATTTTTGCTTCATCATCGCCACTGAATTTCACTAGTGATTGTCCTTTAGCTTCACCTTCTGCATCATTTGCGATTGCAGAAAATACATATTCTTCTGCCTCAGGCTCAAAAGCTTCGTTAGTTGTTGTATTTAAGTTGATCGATTCACGGCTAAATTTGCCTTTAAACAAACCAAGCATAGCAGTTTCACCACTTAAATCTTCTGATTCCATTAGTACGGCACAATACGGTGGTTCAGTGTCTTCACCTAAGAAGCTAAATCCATTGGTATCGTCGACTTTATATCCCAAAATCTTATCATTTGCGCCATCAGGTAAATCTAGTAAGCCAAAGTTTGCTGAGATATCGCCCGTACCTTTTTGAGAAATGTAATAAGGAATATTTGAACCGTACACTTTAGATGCTTCTTTAGACAAACCACTGATTTCAGCCGATACAGTAGCTCCTTCGTCTTGCTTTCCTTCAATTACAATTAAATTTGCTGTTGGAATTTTCCCGTTTTCATCGAAAACCCCGATTGTCATTTTTTTAAATCCTACAAGTGTCAATATAATCACTCTCTTTCTTAATTTTTGACAACAAAAAAAGACACGATTTTTCGTGTCTTGATTCCTGTTATTCTGTTTTAATATTGTGTATCGTAAATTCGTGTATTCCCGTCATAACGACGCGCGTCGACGAACCGTTTTGTTTCCGGAAAATACTCATCTAATCCTTGCCCCGATACTTGGCCAAAGCCTAAGTTTTTCATTTCTTTTTTAATCTCGTATTGAATTTGTTTCGAAGTCGCTCGATATTTTGATTCCACATCAATTTGGATTAAATGCTCAATCGAAAGCTCTTGATCACTACCGTGATAGGCCTCATTCGGTACATCAACGGGCCGAAGTGTGATAAATGCACCTGATTTATCAGCTGTTTCAGGTTGCTCATAAAACTTAATTCGATATTCTTGCGAATCGCTGTTATAAGTCATTTCGTGGATGTAGGCATTCGAAATTAACGCCTCGTAAATAATCATTAATATGTCTTTCATAGGCTTTTCTTAACCTCCATTTCCACGGTAGACAAATAAAATGGTTCAGAATTTTTCAATGATTTCGTGATAACCCCGAACCCACGCGGCTTAATCTGACGTCCGTTTCTTGTATAGCCCCATTCGTTTAAATGGATTAATCGATAACGTTGATGTGGACCATTCCAACCGATTTCTGCTTCAGTATTGTAATTTTTATATGTCGCATTTTTACGAACAACTTCATCAATCGTGTATCCTTGATCTTTAAAAACGAGCATGTCAGACTGTAGACGTTTCTCGACTTTCTCAGCGCCGGTATTGATTGCTTTGCGAGCAATCGATCGGACTTTTTTATCACCAAGTCTTTTTTCCATTGCTTTTAACGTTTCGTTTACGCCTTTAACTTCTACGCTATTCATCGGCATACACCGCCAAAAGAATCGTAACGAAACGATTATCCGTAAAATCATTTCGAACATCAGCAATATTCCACCGGATTCCGCTATAGCGCCTGTCTAAAATCTCCACATAATGTTTATTAGAGACTAAATAGTCTTCTTGCGGATCTCGGATAGTAATTGTAACCGCCTGCTTAGTCGTTTTAGAGTTTAAAATTTCTAAATCTTTCATCGACGGATTATATATTTCAGCAAAACAACTAAAAGCAATCTGTTTTTCTTCTTCACCAGGCATCGGCCCTGGTTTTGGCTTATAGCTAAAAAATTCAACTGGCGTTCTCATCGCACCATTATTAACTTTAGGCTTCTGATACTCAAACGTTGGTTTCTTCATCGCTAACGTCCTCCTCCACATAATTCGAGAGAGAGACGGCCATTAATTCGGACAAAAAATTTTCATTAAAAAATTCGAGAGAATCATTGTAAACGTATCTGCTACGTTCAATGATTAATTCTCGAATTTCTGGCTTAGTAATATCTTCACTTCCGCACCAGCGCTTAATCGCTGCCTTCGAACTTTCGAGGATGTTTTTAAGATTTTCATCATCCGCTCCATGAAAGATTCGCATACGAGATTTGAAATCTTTTAGCAATTGTTCCATAGGCTCTCACCGCCTAATCTTTTTTCTGAATAAAGCCACTACCAAGATTTTTTTCAATCTCCTTAGCACGCTTCACAAGTAAATCGATTTCCTGACCTTTTTCGTAAAGTTCTTTGGTGTATTTATCCCTAAAACTTTTAAGGATTGTGTACTTCATCTTCTCACTACCCTTCCGGAGTAGGGTCGACAGGCGTTTCATTCACTTTTAATCCCCAAACAGCCGCCGTTTTATCATCTTTTGCTTTTCCATAAGCAAATTGTTTAGCAGTATACAAATCCATATCTTCGATTGCTAACGTTTGATCGTATTTGCGCAATGTGATTCCTCCGCCGATATAAGCATCGTAACGTCCGCTAACGAAAGTAACGACTTTTTCGGAAACTTGTGCCAAAGATTCAACGATTTTAAGATTATAAGGGAGAGCGGTTACGTATACGCCTTGCGCATTTAAAGAAGTGTATTGGCGTTTAACATCCCAAGCGTCAGCAGGGTTAACAACCATGACTACTTTGCCATCAACAGCAACAGCACGACCTTTTTCGTCAGTGGAATGGTGTTTGTATACGTTCGTTAATTCTTTGACTGTAGTAGCAGAATCAGCAAAAGTTAAATCACCAATTGAAGTTTTTTCGGGATATACTCCGCCAGTGATAGCCACGCCAGCTTGTACTTGACGATTTAAGCCGATTGGCTTGCCGTTTCCGTCTCCTGCTAAGAACGCCGCTTCTAAAGCAACTGCAAAAGCTTCATCGATTTGAGTAGATACAAAAGATTCGATCCAAGCAGGGCCAAAGTCTTTCAAATCTTTCGGAATTACAACGAACGCCGTTAATTTATTTTGAATAGCTTCTTCTTCACTAAATGCTGCATCTAATTGGCCTTTTATCTCGCCGTAGATATTTCCCCACACAGCGACTCCGCTTGTTTCAGACTTCAAGAATTTCAATCGTAGCCCTGCATTTACTAAACCGATTTCAGCTAATAGTTGATGGGCAGTAGTTAAGTTCTCAAAGATTCGATCAATGGTTTCTTGCGGAAGTAATTTTTCTTCCTTGTAGCCAACGTCAGTGGTAACTGCATTAAAGAATTTCCGTTCTCGTGCAGAAAGTTTAGCGTCTGCCGGATTAGCAGCAATCAGCCCTTCTGCTTCAGCACGTGCTTGTTTTTTTGCTTCGTTTAACAATTCATCAAGCATCGCTCCATATAGTTCATTTTGTTTTTCAGCAGGCTCATTATTGTTAACCGCCGCTAAAAAGTTGTCACGAATCGTTTTGAATTCGTTTGATAATTTCATAGTCATTCAGTATGACCTCCTTATTTTTTGTATTAAAAAAGGAATCGTTTAAAACCAGCGTTTTCTGGTTCTTTCGATTCCGTCTTTTTAGTATTTAATTTTTCAGATACTTTGTTTGCTAACTCGTCTAAATCAAATTGAGGTTTTAACTTTTCAGCCAATTTTGCAATCGCATCTGGCGGGATAACTGGTGACAAGCTCGCAACTAGCAACGGCGCCTCATTGTTTTCAAACATGACTTTATCAGCAAAACCGTTTTCTACTGCTTGTTCAGCGGTAAGCCACGTTTCATGATTCATCAATTCCAGCAATTCAGCTTCTTCAATGCCCGTTTTTGCAATATAAGCATTCGCGATTGATGAGTTATAATTTTTCAATACTTCTGCTTCGTGAGCTAACGTTCGATGATCGCCAGCAGCAGCGCTTGAAACATTATGAATCATAATTTGAGCAGTCGGACTGATTTCAATTGTGTTTCCAGCCATTGCAATCACGCTTGCGGCGCTTGCAGCAATACCTACGATTTTCACAGTCACGTCACCTTGATAAGCCCGCAAAGCTGTGTAAATCTCACTACCTGCATATACGTCACCACCTCCCGAATTAATCACGACCTCTAGCGGTTCGTTGTTTTCAGGCAATAAAATATCTTTCGGTGATGTGCTGTCCATTTCAAACAAATCGTAAATCCATTTTTGATTATTAGAAATAATCGTTCCTTTAATTTCCAGTTTCGTCATTTACTTCCTCCCCTCCTTTCGCTTTCTCATAATTTTTGGTGATATAGAATTCATCTCCGCCTTCGATACTTTCATAATCGACTTCTTCGCGAATTTCATTTCGATTGAATCCGCCGCTTGAAATTAACTTGTCTACTGCATCTGCCAAATCAAAGATATCTTTCTTGTCAACGCCTACGACTTTAACTTCTGTTCCGCTCACGTACTCAGACTTGCTGATAGTTTTGGCGTTTAGCTCGTCTTCAATTTTTTTATTTAAAGACTTCACACAATACTTATTCAGCACTGTTTGTGCGCTTTCCAAATCTGCTAATTCTCCATGTAAAATCGTGGACGGTATACCTAAAATATCCGCAACTTCATCAACAAACTGACGTTTTAATTTCTTGAGTTCGTCCATAGATTGATTTGTTTCTCCAACTGTGTTCGTCAGTTCGTTATACTCAAGGCCGCTTTGCAGCGGGACAACGGCAATTGATTCTTTGCTAAATTTGGCATACACCTTATCAATGTATGTCTGCGCCTTTTTTTGTAATTTATCATCGAATCCACGCCCATCTTTACCAGTTACCGTCGCTCTGATTTGATGATTCCGCATAGCTACTTCGACCATACGATTGTAGAGAGACGCATAATCTTCATAAAGACCGCGCACATATCTGCTTAAATCATTGTTGTTGTACTGTAGAAAGATTACTTCGCTCATCGGAAACTTACGTTTAAACTCATAACCTTTCAGCCACACACTTTCGAAAACATCTTCATAAAGCGCATATTCTTTTCTAACGTAGCTTTCTGCAATCAATAACTGATCATCATCAGATAAAACAATCAAGACTTCGTTTTCAGTAATTAACTTATAAATTACTTGTTGCCAAAATGATGAAGCTGATTGGTCCAAGTTGGGTCGCACATTTAATAGGTAGGTCCAATCATTCGTAACTGGCTGTCCTTTCTTCCGAATCCTAAATTCAGAACGGCTAAAAATTCGAGCCAAGAACTCAGCGCACGTATCGATTGCCAAATGCTTTAAATAAAGCGTGTGGTATTCGTCAATCAACACATCAAAGTCATAACTCGATTCAATCTCTGAATTTTTTTTGAAAATATCAAAAAACGATTGAAATACTCCCAATATTTACACACCTCCCTTCACTGCTTTAAAAATCCCAATCTTCCATCATGTCGAAGAATCCTTCTATATCAACATCTTGGATTTCTTCTCTTTTATATAAAGCAGCCAAGAAGGCATGGAAGCCGTCTGTTTTTCGACGGACTGGTTCTTTTTTCAAAAACGTTTTATTACCAGATTTATCAACTTTTGCATAACTGTTATTGGTGTACCACCTCATCGAAGGATCATCGCCAAAAATAAATTTCTCATTAGCAAACCCATCTTCAATTATTGGTGCCACTTTAGACTGCACACCTCGAATATTCCGAATGAACTCATAGTTATATCCTTCTTTTTCAAGTAACGGCTGTAGCAAATCCATTCGATAACCATCTGCACAAACCATCTCTATTTGATACAACTCACGTTTTTCATTCAACCAATCAATTAGTAGTTGAGGAGAAATTGAAGGAGCATCCACGATTGTGAATATTCCTTTATCTGCCCATTCTTTGATTGGTGCTTTGATTTTAAAAGTGTCTAAGAATTCTTTTCTGGCAAAGCTGTGTTGCATCCAGATAAATTTCTCATCTTGTTTAAAGAGCAGCCCAACACTGGCGAAATCTCGAATTTCCGCATAGTCAAAGCCGGCGACACACGATTTTCCTTTTAAATCACCAATCGGCTGATTAGTAGCTAGTAATTTTTCGTGCGTAGTAATATCTGATTCCATATCGCCTTCGGTAAAATTCATCCGTTTGACGACAAACTCCCGGCGACCAGACGGTTCTTCTTCTAACTTTAGGTATTCGTCCATAACAGTTTGATACAAGCGTTTGGCGTAAGGAGAATCTTCTTCGAACATCGGATTCGCTTTAGACCATAATTCCGGTTTTTCCATCTCTTCGATCGTGTCGAGTTTACAAATAAATGGAAACAAACGGTCGTTCTTGTTTTCACCAGTGAATATTTTCTGTGCGCGTTCTAATGTCCGGTCATAAAAGCCTTCTCGGACGTGTCCATTCGTTCCGTTGTAAAATGTCCGTGGATGTTGAATCTTACCTAGCCCACTCCGTTGAATGTCCACGATATCCGAGTTCTCGAACATGTGAATTTCATCGAATTCTAAACAGCCATCCCGAGCACTATCCATCGTTTTCGGGTTGTTGGTCCGATAACTAAAAATGGAATTCGTTACTCGATTGGTGATTGCCATTTTCGTTAAATAAAACTGCTGTTCTAAACGTTTCGCCTGAACAGTTTCATAGACTTCTTTAAAACTAACTTTCCCTTGTTTTTCCGAATTGGCAGTAATCGTCACATCGTAATTTCGCACACCATAGAGCGGGGAAATAAAGAACGAATCTCGTGCAGACATGAAACCATTCTTGCCACCCCCGCGCGCGATAGAGTTCAAAATTTCATTAAAAAACACCTCGTCATCTTCTTTTTTGTAAAGAAAAATGAAAGGTGTAATAAATTTCTGATATTTAGCTAACGGAAAAAAATTTTTCTCGGCATAACGAATAAATTTGTGAATCATCTCATCGTCAAAATACAAATCATCTCTCGGAAGGACTTCCTTTTTGAGATACTCGACAAGCTGGATACGCTCTTTGTTAAACGGAATTTTCCCCCGTTCATACAAATCCACATACTCATCAAAAAAGTAAGGTTGTAGCAACGTCATAGAAGATCACTACCATCTAACGCAGCAGAAGCAGCCGCATCTCGTTTTTCTTCTGGCAAATAGTCAGTTAACTGCTTGACAATCCGCTGATACGATTGATCTCGTGCATTATATTGTTTAGCAACCGGCCGCTCCCGTTCGTAAGGTATCTGATTTTCTGACTGAGAGAATAATTCATAATCTCCTTTTTCAGAAATATCAATCCACATTTCGTCTAGTAATATTTTTAATCGTGCCGCTTGAGTCACCAGACCCGATACAACTTTTTTCTTATCGTCAGCCAAATCAAAAAACAATTCATTCAATCGTTTTTCCTCAGCAGCTACTTTTTCATTTCTGATTTTTAAATCCGCCATCCAATCACTTCCTTTCTTACGGGAGGGGGTTATGCGCATATCGCTAATAGATTTGCGGAGTTGACCCATCCACCGGTTTCCCGTTAGATTTTTTTACCCCAAAATTTTTGACCCGGGGGTACTATAGATTCGTGGACATAGTCAAGATGAAATAGTCTTCTCTTTTTTTGAACTTTAACGAGCCATTTTTCTACCACCACTCATCTGCCCATTTCTTAGCTCTGCTTTTGGGACGATAATTAAACCGATGATGGCGGCGATTGTGGCAGTCTTTACAAAACCCTTAGATTATCCATATCAGTTGCTAACTCTGGATGATGTTCCAGCTCTTTAATGTGATCCACTTCTAAGATAGCATCATTAACAGTTGTCACTTTACCTTCTTCTTTGCACCACTGGCATTCATAGTGGTCTCTCTCTAAAACTTGAAGCCTTAGCTTCTTCCACTGTGATGATGAATAAAACTTCGCTCTGTCCTCTTTTGTAGTTACTTCAATCATTTACATATCTCTCTTGTGTCCGATGGTCTTTCTGTCTAGGTATCTATCATTCGGTGTCGAATAGTATTCAATATTGATATCATTAGCACCACAATCATTACTGCTAAAGTCATCGACCTTCCAATGATAAGAGATATCAACTAAACATTCAGGATACTTACCTAGCTTCTCACCTCGATACAAGACTTCAGGAACCGAATCAGTATCCTTCAGTTTGATTTCTAGTAGGTTAGGTTCCTTTGAAAATAGTTTATTCGTCTCATGCTTACTCAATATTCTTGTCCCTTTAGGAAGCCAGTCTCTGTCAACTAATACTGGTAATCCTTGTTGTATTCGAAGAGAATTAATTGGTTCTAAAGGTAAGTTCGAATCCTTACTCAAAGCTAATAAGGCTTCATATTCTTTTTCCTTTTTAATTTTATTCTTTAGAAACAAATCCAATAACTTCATTACTCTTCCTCCTTAGTCCACTTAAAGAATCTAAACCATGCAAGTGTCTGTTCCTTGCTGTCATACTCAGGACTGCTGTGACTCTCTGACTTAAGCACATGAATAGCAATGTCATCTACAGTGTATGAATCAGGTAGCTTATCTCTTGCGTGATTGAAACGCTGCTGCAAGTATTCAAAGTATGTCACCTTAACCACCTCTTTATGTTTGCCTGTATATGTTCATCCTTAAACCAACCAATACCAATGAGAACTAACTTATACTGATCAATCTCATTCGGTGTCGCTTCATCCGTCAGCTCAACAATGGTATAACGCTTTGCTATCTGCGCAGACATTGCGCGCTGCGGATAGTTGCCAGCTAATGAAATGTACCAGTAGTTTCTCAATTGGATCAGTCCTTTCTTCGATATATCTTTCTTCCATATCGCCTAATGACTTCATTGTTTTCTTTACGTTTATATGTATTACTCTTTATTGGCTTTCGAATAGTAAAATATGGAACAGTATTAGACTCAGCATATATGTTCGTCACCTCATACCTTTGTTCTAAATATTGCGGTCGATACATTCAAATCACTCCTTGAGCAAAATAAAACAGCCTCACGAGGAGACTGCTAAACTAAGCCTTCATTCTTTAACTGCTCATATAGCTTTGTTGCTCTGTTGATTCCAATTCGCATTCTGTGTTGTAAATGAACTGGCTTTAATTTTTGTTCAACCCCGTTAAAGTCAATTGCTATCTTTCTAGCTTCACTAATTAATTCATCGTCCATAATTATTTTTCCTCCAATAATCGGCCATCGAAAATGTAGGTTTTCGGCCAAAATAAAAAGACCGCCTAAGCGATCTCGATTATGTATATTTCTTTAATTGTTCTTCTACATTTTTTCTGAACTTTTCATTCTTAGTTTTGAACTCTTTGTTTTTCTTTTCGAATTCAATTCTCTTTTCTAAGTTGTTTTTCTCAAAAGTTCTGTAGTCATTTCTTAATTCATTCCATTGTTTTAACATCATATCCAAAACCTCTTTCAAGTAATTTTGATTATGTACTTTAGATAGACAGGGTTACCGATTCTATCCCAGCCATCGTGGAATTAGTCTATCACTAACTCCGACCATCTAACCAAATATGTATAAAGCAACCTACATAGCACCGTCATCGTGCTGTTCCTCCACGTACCACTTATATCCTCGGTTGCTATTGACGTGAAACGAGGTTACCAACTGAGCTACACGTCTAAGTCACTGGAGTGGTACTGCCCCACTCATATCTATCTAAAATAGATCAAATCGCATAGCGCCTGTGAAGGTTTCTGCTTATCTGTTGCGTCTTCTAGTTCCGCCACAGTGACATGTTTAAAAACTCAAAACTCAATAGATTCAGGCTTTTCTTCCTGCTTCAATTATTTTCAAGGTTATTAGGTTACACGCCCAAGAAGGCTGAACACTACCGAGCTACAGTAATGCTTCTTCTTGCTTATCTTGCGTGGTCTGGCATAACAGCCAACAACTTTCACTTGAACATTCAGCATTGTCTGTTTTCCATAGCTTGGAATTTTAATGTAATGCCTGACAAGTTAAGCTACTCGTGCCAATTTCTTTCGTCATTCACCTATTTCTAGGTTTCTCATCAGTAGCGATTATTTTGAGTTTTCTTAGGTTTGTCTGGCTTCTCACACCACACCTGACTAAGATTATTCTCCACTGGAGCGTCTATTATCTCGCCCGAAAGTCTTGCACCTTACCTCTGCATAATGTCTACGCACCGCTTTGCATATAATGGCTTTTACCATTAGTTCCGATCATATTACTACGACCCATACCTAAGTTAGAACACAGTATCCCGTATTCTCGCTTATTACGACTTATCCCACGTTGCCCTAGCTCGTTGTTCAAACGATCTACACTAGGTTTGAATCTGTTGAGTTTTCAATTTTCAAAATACAGGCGGCACTGAACTTTATTCAGAAATGGAGTTTTTCAACTCCATTCATCTTTAATTTTTTTGTGTGCCGCCATTAAATCCACCAAGCTAGACGTTTGTATGTTAAGGATTACAAGGAGAAACGTCTGCCAATAAAGTTAGGTTGAGTCGTCTGCTTGGTGAATTAATTCATAACTCTCTGATAATACTATTTTAGGGTATTGACAGGGTGGTCTACCACACGTTTTAGAACACTTTTCCTTGTTGGATCGCTAAACTTTCTAAAATTTTAAATCGCTTTTTATATACTGCCGTTTTAGAGCAATGTTCATATTCAGCAATTTCGCGCCATTCTAGATAATCTAACTCTCCCCATAGGTATTTATCTACAATGCCCTTTAGTTCTGAACTGAGGCTCTCATATGCATTTGAAATATCCATATATAGTTTAGAATAATAAAGATAGCTTTTATTGTCTTCTCTCTTTATTAAATCAGTCAGGGCTTTTTCTGTATGAGTTTGACTACCCTTAATCCAAGAATTTGCATCTTCTGGTTTCCACTCTCTAGCAACCAAAGCCTCTGCTATCTTGCTAGGTATCTTTTTATATGATCTGAAATCCTCTTCCAAATCCGCTAACTTAGTTTTAGTTAATTCTGACAATGACTATCCCCCACTTGATTAACGTTTTATTTTTGTTATACACATATCAACAGGTTTATCCACAATATATCGTGGGAACTTGCTTTCGCCTACAATATATTGTGTTTTTAACTCCTGTATGCTAACTCAACATTTAAGTTCGTCAATCATTATTTACAGCCTTACTAACATTTTCTTTTCCAAGAAGTACTTCTCCGGTTCCTTGGCATCCGTCCAAGACTCCCTTGATGTAGTAATAACGATTGCTATTCTGTTGTTGCTTCTCCATCAGTTCAATGTTAAACACTTTTATCTTTTCAAAGCTGTTTACCATTAATGAAAATCTATAATTAAATGTTATAGATCGATAAGCAAATCCGATAATTACTCCACTAATCAAGAAAATAAAGTTCATTTCATACCTCCTAACCCTATGCAATAGGCGACATTAGCGGATTAATTAAATGGTTCTCCCATGTTTAATCTATCCTCACACGCCTTAGTAATCGTTTCTAGCTCTTCTTTATATGTTTTGATGTCGTTAATAGGCTTGTCGCCATGTAAC
>SKEM01000887.1_pt1 | contig 16384 bp, 16 predicted proteins | sample 4826731 | NCBI WGS metagenome assembly SKEM01 (sample SAMN11008809, study PRJNA524170) | human gut metagenome | biome: Human fecal sample; material: Feces; isolation source: fecal sample from pouch patient p37 | host: Homo sapiens | place: Israel: Tel-Aviv | collected 2015-07-27
CAAGTTTCAAACATAAAAAATTCATAATTCATTTAATTCCCTATTGGCTAGGGCCTTCGAGCCCAAAAAGGAAATTATTGATATGTGATTTTTTTCATATCAATAATTCTTTGATAAGTCACTTTGTCCCTTTTACATCAAGGGTTGTAGCCGTTTTCCACGATTTTTATCGAATAATAACAAACGGCCCATTTTGGGCGTTTCATTTATCAATGATTTGATAAAAAATCATCACTTTTTCGATTTATGATCAAATTTTCATGAAATATTAATTACAAAATCAATCACTTATTATCGGTTAATACTGCTTTTCCACAAATCACTAACATAATTAAATCGGCTAGATTTATAAATCATTCTTAATTGCCCTTCGCTAATTGACTGTTTTATTTATCAATATAAAAACGGGAATGTTCATCAATTGGACATTCCCGTTTTAAAATCAACCACTTATTAACTGAATGGTGTAATTGCAAAACTAAACTCATAGTCATTATCAGCAGGCAGGATTGCATCTTTTTCAACTGCAGCTCCCCAACTATCAATTCCTCCAACACCACGAACTGCTCCGGCAATCACCAGAACCGTTCGCCGGGCAGCTGGCAATTCTTCAATATGGGTTGCGTTTTCTAATTCTTCTGCCGTATATGGCAACAAGCTGAAATTAAATGGCTGGTCAATTTGTACAAACTTCAGCGTAAATGATTGCGGATGCAGATCAGCATTATTTTGCGTTGTTTCACGTGTAACTTTTAATGCACTCGTCCGCATGTGCATCCCCATCTCCTGTGGAACCAGATATGGAGTTAATGGCAAGCCATCGATGTGATACGTTCCCTCTTGTCCACCAGCCAGCCGATCTGGGTAGGTCTCACCCGATAGCCCGGTGTAGGTAAAGCCAGTCGCCATCGTCGGCATGACCATCCGCACACCGAAAATTGGGAGTTCAGGAAGTTCCTTTTCCCCGTAATAATGCGCACTAACTTTAATCCGACCGTTGCTCTCCACAATGTAAGTCACAGATGTTTGGGCAACTGGTGTTGTAGCGGTTGAATAGGTAAATTTGATCATTACCTTTTCTGCTGTTTCGTTCCCGGAAAAACGATTATTTAATGGTGCAATTGGCAGTTCAGCGAAGTGATGATCGTCTACCGTAAGTTCAATTGCCGTGCATTTAGGAAACATATCTGCACCGAGCCACTGCGCACTATGATATGAAAAGCCATTGCCAAGATCGTTGCTGGTACTTGCCCGCCAGTAAGTTGGGTAAATTGGCCGATACAGCCATTCGCGATCGTTAATTTTCAAAGATTCCATACTTCCTCGTTCATAGTTAAAGAGGTATTCAAAACCATTCCCGTGTAAACCGAGCACCCCATCACCATAAACTACGTGCATTTTATTTGAGTTGGCCATAGTAGTATTTCACCTCCTGCATTGCGGGTTTAGGAACCCGGTTTGCAAACATTAAACCATCTCCAGAAAAGTCCGCATCTGTATGCCGATCATCAAAATCACCGCCATACCGCATTACTAATTGTCCTGTTATGGGATCCGTAACTTGGATGGCTTGGTCGATAATGTCCCAAATAAAGCCACCACAATAAACAGGATATTTCTTGATCAAATCAACATAGGCCTGCATTCCACCAACGGAATTGCCCATGGAGTGCATGTATTCACATTCCATAAACGGTTTATCAGGATTATTTTTCAAATATTCTTCCACATCTTTTGGTGGCAGGTACATCCGACTTTCAAAATCAGAAATTCGGTCCCGATATTTAGGATTTTGACAAACTCCTTCATAATGAACCAGTCGAGTATCATCATGTTGCTTGTAAAATTGCTGCATCGCCGCAATATTGTCTCCGGCGTATGATTCATTTCCCAGTGACCAGAAGAGAATACTTGGGTGATTTTTAAAGGTTTCGTAATTGGTGCGTGCGCGATCTAAAACAACATCACGCCACTCCGGCACTGAACCCGGCACATTATATGATGGTTCCACTGCTCCCATCTTTTGCCAAGTTCCATGCGATTCCAGATTATTTTCTGCCATCATGTAAATGCCATTTTGATCACAAAGGTAATACCACGGAATCTGGTCAGAATAGTGACAAGTCCGCACCGCATTAATATTATTTTCTCGAAACGTTGTGATGTCTTGTTTCATATCTGCTAATGTTATGCAGCGTCCCGTCCGACAATTCCATTCATGACGGTTAACACCGTTAATAATCAGGCGTTGACCATTCAGTTTTAACACATGATCGGCATCAATTTCGACGCGGCGGAACCCAAATTGATACGGAATAACTTCTAATAGTTGACCAGCTGGATCATGCACCGCAATTTCCAGACGGTAGAGATACGGATCCTGGTTAGCCCACAAATGAACCTCGGGAATGGTTCCCGATTGAATCGTTAAGGTTTCTGCCACACTTTGGTCCGTGCGCAAAATTGTCTGTCCTGACTGATCTTGTGCAGTAATTGATACCGTCCCCGCCATGGTTCCCGCCATTTTGAGATTTACCAATAGTTGCCCAGATGTGTAATCATCATTAACGGTTGGCTTAATCAACAAATCTTCAACATGAGTATCAGGAACGGCTTGTAGGGTCACGTTACGAAAAATCCCTGAAAAGCGGAACATATCCTGATCTTCTAGGTAAGATGCCGTACTGTGTTTAAAAACGGCCACCGCTAGCACATTGTTTTCTTCTCGCAAAAAAGGCGTTAAATCAAATTCACTCGGGGTAAAACTATCCTCGGCATAACCAACAAATTGACCGTTTAGCCATACGTACATGGCTCGTTCAACACCAGCAAACTGTACCCGGACGTGATGGCCTTTTAATCCCGGTTGTAAATCAAAGTGGGTTCGATAACAGCCTACCGAATTATCATCCGCAGCTGAAAATTGCCCAGGTACAATCTCCTGACCATTTGTAAATGGTGGGCGCCGAAAATGGTGCCCTTCCCATGGATACAGAGTGTTAATATATTGGTTTTGGGCATAACCGGCCAACTCGATCATGCTGGGAACCTGAATCCAATCCCAATCATGATCATCATAATCTGGTTGCATAAAATCTTGCGGTTGATCCTGTGGCGTCTTGGCAAAGGTAAACCGCCACCGACCATTTAATGATTGGTAAAAACTACTTTTTTGATTGGCTAATTGTCGATAATTTTGATACCAATCGTGGTCGCTGTGGGCCGCAATTTGGTTGACCCGAAAAACCAGGGGATCGTCTAACCATTCTAATTGTGCACGCATGTGAATCCCTCCTTGTAATGTTACCGCTTACATTAACTTGTTAAATAAAGGGCTGAGCCAATCCTCAGCCTATTTTTTTGTTGATGCCCGTTTGACTAACTTTGTACCAACCACAACTCTCATGGGGGTAAAATCTTCACTCCCCCGTCGCATTTTAACTTGTTGAACAGCCATCTCCGCCATTTCATCAATCGAAACTCGAATGGCAGTCAATGGTGGATACGTATAGTGGGTTAATGTTGTGTCGCCAAAACTCATTACCGCTAATTCTTCTGGCACCGCCACTTTAGCTTCATGCAGATACCGTAAGGCCCCAACCGCCATTGCGTCATTCGCCACAAAAACCGCATCTGGGTGTGGCGAGCCTGCTAATAGTTGTTTCATCAAAGCATAGCCGCTTTGTTCAGAATAATCGCCCGTTACAAACAACTTATTATTGTATTGATCATGCTCGCGTAACACACTTTCAAATACTTGCTGGCGGTCATCAAAAACAATTTCACCGTCTCGGGTCTTTTCCTGACCGGCAATCATTGCGATATCAGTATACCGTGCGGCTAGAAATTCAGCAGCCTGGCGTACTCCGCCATGAAAGTCAGGAATTACCGAGTCATAACCATGGGCTAGTTCATCATGGTCGAGAACAACCACATTATGCGTAATAGTCCTTAGTTGCTGAAGCTGCCGTTGACTAAACTTACCAATGGCAATAATCCCGGCCAAAGATGTGGGAATTTGGTCCAAGTGGTCTGCAAAAACGGTTACGGTTTTGAGCCCCGCTTCCTGAGCAGCTCGTTCTACATTAATCCGAGTACTAAGGTAATATAAGTCCCGTAATTCTGTTTCCTGTGGGTACCACTCAACAATGCCCACTTCAGTCGACTGTTGGTTAGCGGGTTGGTGATGCTTTTTAGTATAAGAAAGCTTTTCCGCAATCGTTAGAATCTTACGTCGGGTGGTTTCACTGACTGACAATTTGGGATCGTGATTAAGAACTCGTGAAACTGTCGCTAAAGAAACTCCCGCTTGATCTGCAATGTCCTTTAATGTTACTGCCACAAAAAGCCTCCTGATCCGTTATAGTTGATCAATAAATCGTTGCCATCCTGCGCGGCCCGCATCATCATTTTTAAACACTCCGGCATCCGCTAGCACGTCAGAAAATACTTGAGCCACTTCTTCCTGAAGCACCTCATCCACATTGGCAGCTGTGATCTCCCGTCGTACCTGAACAGCTTTCGCCCATGGCAGGTGACTATCAGCAATTTGATTATCCTGACCAAGCCAGAATTTTTTGACTTCTGCTAATTCATCCTTCAACCGGGCTGGTAAAATGGCCCGTCCCATTACTTCGATCAGGCCAATATTTTCCTTCTTAATGTGCCACAACTCTTCATGTGGATGGAAAATTCCGAGTGGGTATTGATCACTAGTGTTATTATCCCGTAAAACCAAATCTAACACAAACTGGTCACCATTACGGTGCATAATTGGGGTCACGGTATGGTGGCGGGTAGCGCCATCCTCCGCCTTAATCTGCAGCTGATCATCACTATAATGGTCCCAACTATTAATGATGTGGGTCCCTAAATTAATTAACGCTAATTCATTGTTACTGATTAAGCGTAAATCACTCATCGGCCAGTCCACAATCCCCGCCGTTACGTCTGGATAGTCGGTAAAAGAAATTGATTGCCGGAGTTTAGCCTTCATCATTGGAAAGACGTGTTTACCGCCTTGATAATGTTCGTGGGCTAACATCGAACCACCAACGATTGGCAAATCTGCGTTGCTACCAACGAAATAATGGGGTAGCTGCTTTTCGATTTCTACTAAATTAATCAGCGTTTGCTGGTTAATCTTCATCGGTTCGTGCTTGGCATCTAAAAAGATGCAATGCTCATTAAAGTATGCATATGGTGAGTATTGGAATCCCCACTGTTTGCCGCCAATCATCATCCGGATAATCCGGTGATTACTCCGGGCAGCATGATCAAGGCGGCCCAAGTAGCCTTCATTTTCCATACACAATGCACATTGCGGATACTTTTCCCCCTTAGCATGGGCAGCCGCCGCAATTGCCTTCGGATCTTTTTCCGGTTTAGATAAATTAATGGTAATTTCTAGTTGGTTACCATCTTGAACCCGCTTGGTAAATTCAATATTGCGCTTAATTGCGGACGCTTTGACGTAATTATTGGTGGTGCACAGTTGATAAAACCAATTCGTCGCGGTCTGTGGCGACTCCACGTACTTGTTCCAAAACATTGCGTTCACTGCTGCTGGCGTTGGCGTCAACAGATCATATAACTGATCACTCAAGATTTCGCGTGCGGTAGGTCCATCATCGATCTTCTTACGTTGAACAGCTAGATCAACTAATTGATCCACAACTGGCCGTTGATCATCATCCACGTCCGCGTCACCAACTAATGCTCGCACCTTATTCATTACATAGGTCTGGTCCAACGGTGCAAACCGGCCACTGGCAATGGCTTGTTTAGCAAACTTTTCAAATAACATTCTGATTCGCGCTCCTTAGTTTAATTGTCGCGGTCCATCAACAATTTCAACATCAAAGAAACTAGCATCATAGCCAACTTTATTGCGGTATTCTTCGCCAACCTGCTGTTTCAAGTTTTCAACTTGGTCCTTCTTGACTAGCGCAATGGCACTTCCTGCAAAGCCGCCACCGATCATTCGGGCTCCAGCTACTCCCGGAAGCTGCCAAGCTGTGTTTACTAGTGTATCCAGTTCAAAACTGGAAACTTCATAGTCGTATGCTAATGAAACGTGGGAAGCATTAATCAGCCGCCCGAGACGTTCCATATCATTCACCTGCATTGCCTTTGTAGCTTCACGTGTCCGTTCATTTTCCGTGACAACATGCCGCACTCGCCGGATCAACACCGCATCATTAATTAAATAGTCATACGCTTCAAAGGTCTTAAAATCGAGATCACTAAGTGACGTAATGCCTAGCTTCTGTTGTAAAAGATGCAGTGCTTCCTGACTTTGCTTAACTCGTTCATTGTAGGCAGAATTAGCTAATGAATGTTTTTTATTAGTGCTCATAATTACCAAGGTATAGTTCGGATCATCCATTGACTTATACTGATAACTCAATGTTGCGCTGTTTAGTAAAACGGCCTGATCCTTCTTGCCCATCCGGACAGCAAACTGATCCATGATTCCAGAACGCAACCCTAAAAAGTCATTTTCTGTCCGCTGACCTAACTTAGCCAATTCAATATTGCTGACTGGTAAATTAAATTCATCCTTTAAGACTTCCCCCATTAGCATTTCGATGGACGCCGATGATGATAGTCCCGAACCATACGGTAGATTACCATAGATATACAGACTAAATCCCTTATCAATGAGGTAGCCTTCATGTCGTAAATAAGCGAGCATTCCCTTCGGATAATTAGCCCACTGTTCCGAATCCTTCACAATTGGATAACGGTCCGTCACGGGAAATGAAACAATTTCACCCTTAATATTTTCGGAGTACAGTTCCACTTTATTGTCATCACGTGGCGCAAAGACCCCGTAAGTTCCTAAGCTAATTGCACACGGCATTGATAAACCGTCATTGTAATCAGTGTGTTCACCAATCAGGTTAATTCGTCCCGGTGAGAAGAAAATATCCTTTCCGGGGCGGTGAAATACTTTTTGGAATCCATCCAGTAACGCTTGCTTTTCCATGAGCAGCCTCCGTTTTCAGTTTAGTAAAGTTCATTAGTAAAATTTTACTAAACTCATGGTAAACCTTTTTGTAAAATTGGTCAACGCCCTTTATTGTTTCACGTGAAACACGATTCATTAATGCGCTACAATAGGTTAAAAAAGTAAGGAGTTCAAACAATGGAGTTTCCTGCAAACGCAATCATGAAGCAAACACACCTCACCGGTCGGTGGTTTATCCATGATCATTTTTTAATGTCGCCACTATTAGGCGCTTCATTAAATTTCACAATTCGTAATAGTGCTTCTTTGTCCATCAAAACGGTAAATAATGCTAACCCTCTTTCTCCTAGCCAGTTCTTTACCTGCCGGATTGATAACGGCCCTTGGCACCGCTGGCCTGCTTCAGATGAAAGTATGACGTTATCATTTTCACCAGTTTGCCACCAAATCTGTATTATGACTGGTGGAAATTGTGATCTTGATGATGTTTGGAATAAAAATGAAGTGTTCACGATTACCGGGATGACGGTCGATGATTCGGCCACCATTCAGCCACTTGCTAAATCCACCCGCGTTCTTGTCCTTGGTGATTCCATTACGGCAGGGTGTTGGGTTGATGGTAAACATGCTAGTGTCGACTACCGTCCGGAAAGTAACTACTTGGCAGTTGCACAAGACCTCCTTCCCCAAATTGAAATTCATCGGGTGGCTTATTCGGCGGCTGGAGTACTACGACCGGGAACCGGAAACGTTCCACCAGCTCAGACTTGGCTCAACCAGTTGAATGCTCAACTCGCGGCACCAACGAAGCCATTTGATTTAGTAATCATTGCTTTAGGAGTTAACGACCGACGCTTTTCCACCAGCGAATTTCGTCGGGCATATACTGAATACTTCAAAGCAGTTCGACAACGTTATCAATGTCCAGTCGCATTAATGGTGCCCTTCTTACAAAGCTTTGCTCAGGAAATCAAAACGATTGGTCAGGAAATGAAGATTCCGGTAATACTAACTGTCGACTGGTGTTCAGAAACGGTTGATGGACTGCACCCTAGCCGTCGTGGTTCGTTAACGGCTGGGCAACATTTTGCACAGGCCCTTTCACAACTGGTACAATAGGGGAAACAGAAAGGAAGTGATCAATTGGCCCACGAACGAATTATCCCATTATTAAATACCCATAATTTTCGAGATCTCGGTGGTTACCCGACCGTTAATGGTCAAACCGTCAAATGGGGAAAGATTTTTCGTTCTGATAAACTTAGTCAATTCTCCGACCAAGATCAACAGCAGCTCACTACACTAGCAATTCAAACAGACATTGACCTGCGCTCCAAAGAAGAAATTACTGCTGCTCCAGATCAACTTCCTGACCACATTGAATACTTATCGAACCCAGTTTTCCAACGGGATGTGACCGATTCATCAAAGAGCGTCGACGGACTCAGCAATGAGTTACGGAGCAACCCGCTCGCTGGCCGCCAGCACATGCAAGCGGTCTACCACGATATGATGACTAGTCAGCACGCTGCCAATGCCTTTCATGCTATCTTTGCGCAACTACTAACCGTCAACGAAGACCGGAGCATTCTTTTTCATTGCACCGCTGGTAAAGATCGAACGGGAATGAGCGCCTACCTAGTTCTCCGGGCGCTGGGGGTCAGTACAGAAATTGCCAAAAAGGATTACTTGCTAACTAATACAGCCCTGAAAAATTTTCTGAACGGTCGCCAGGCAATGTTACGCGCGGCACAACGCCCAATGACACTCATTGATAACTACACCGCGTTATGGACCGCTGATCCGAGCTACCTCGAAGCGGCTCGTCAGGTGATTAAAGAACAGTATGGTAATATCAACAACTATCTCAGTTCCGCGGTTGGTCTCTCCAAAAATGACCGCGCAGATTTACAAAAACTGTATCTAAATTAATTAAGGAGGTTGGAAAAATGAAAATTAATGTACCACTTGAAAATGGTCTCCTCCCTGACCGTTACGGGAAGTTTGCTCCAGCTGGCAATAAGTCAGCAGGGCAACCAGTAACGTCATTTCCGATTAAAATTAGTGACGCACCCGCTACAACCAAAGCATATGCAATCGTAATGGTCGATTATGATTCCATTCCAGTTTGTGGATTTACCTGGATTCACTGGATCGCAACCAATATTCCCGGTGATTGGCAAGAAATTCCAGAAAATGCCAGTTTTGCACTCAAAGACCGGTTCATTCAAGGAAAAAATAGTAATGCCAGTCGGTTCGTTAATGGGCAACCACAAACCGGATATACTGGTCCGACACCACCAGACCAGACACATAATTACCAATTAACCGTTTATGCCCTCGATCAAATTTTGCCGTTAAAAAACGGTTATTGGTTGAATGAATTTCTTCAGGATGCTGAAGGTCACATTGTTGATGAAGCCACCATTCAGCTACCATCTCGTGCAAATTAATAAAGGAAGTGAGATTATGGAAACTAGAATTTTCTTCAACCCGGGTGATTCAATTGCCAACATTCACGATTACAACGAAGCCGTCCGGAAAGGACAAATTTTTAAAAAAGAACGTAAAGTCGACGACCTGGTAATTGCCAAGGATAAAGACAATGAAGAATATGCCATCTTTTACGCCCGTGATGCGAAGCAAGAACCGCATAATTCTACTAAGGCATACGAAATCAAAAAACACGTTTAGTTAGCCTACACACAAAAATGCCGCCCAGTTCGTGGAATCCGGACTGGGCGGCATTTTCTGTTCGCAGAGAAGCGATATAATCTCTAAAATTTCATAGCAGCTAAAAATTCTTGAATGCGTTTCGTTGGTTGATTAAAGAACTGTTCACTAGCACCCGCAAATTCAATCTGACCGTCTTCGACAAAGACAATCTGGTCAGCAACCTTGCGTGCAAAGTCCATATTGTGGGTCACCACAATCATTGAATGACCCTGCTTGGCTAAATCCTGCAGCACCCGTAAAATCTGGGCCTCTAGTTCAGGATCAAGAGCACTCGTTGGCTCATCAAATAAAATAAATGAGGTATCGAGAGCTAATGCCCGACAAATGGAAACCCGCTGTTGCTGGCCACCGGAAAGTTGGTTTGGATAACGGTTAGCAACGTCATCTAAGCCGACCTGTTGGAGCAGTTGGTGTGCCTTTTCCTCAGCAATCGCGCGACTAACCCCTTTCACGTAGATCGGACCTTCCGTAATATTCTCCAAAATCGTCAGATTCGGAAACAGGTTCCAACTCTGGAAAACCATGGCCGTTTGGCGACGCATTTGTAAAATTTCTTTATTGGATAGATCTTGTGCATAATCCAGTTTTGAATCGCCAATTTCTAACGTTCCAGACTGTGGTCGTTCAAGCAGGTTAATCGCCCGGAGTAACGTTGATTTCCCAGCTCCTGATGGCCCAAGAATAACTGTTGTTTGATGATCAGGGAATTCAACGCTGACGTCATTCAAGGCGTGATGATTTTGATATTGTTTATCAACATGACTTAGTTTAATCATTGACTATTCCCCCTCCGCGGTAATGTAGCGTGATAGCCGCTTTTCCATGTAATATTGCAAAATTGTCAGTAATGAGCAGAAAATAGCATAAACCGCTGCGACAATTGAGTACATCAATAATGGCTGATAGTTATGCGAAGCAATTTGCTGACTCACTAAAAACATATCCGCAATCGTAATCGTACTTGCTAACGACGTATCCTTAACTAGGCCAATAAAAGAATTCGACAGCGGTGGAATTGCAACCCGGAAAGCTTGGGGAAAGATAATTTTGAATAACACCTGCTGATAGGTCATACCGATAGAATATGCTGCCTCCCACTGACTTCTGGGAATAGAACTAATGGCCGCCCGAATCGTTTCTGAGGCGTACGCCCCGGTATTAAGGGAAAAAGTCCAAATACCAGCCGTCCACGCATTTAATTGCAGGCCAACATTGGGGAGACCGTAGAAAACAATAAATAATTGAACAATCAGTGGTGTGGAACGGAAAAGCCATACATAAAACGAGAAAATGGCCTTGAGGAGCTGCCAAAGCCCTTTAACCACTGCATTTCCCCGTGGCTTAGAAGTTTTAATCAGGGCGGTTATCACCGCAATTACCAATCCAATAATGAACGAGATCACCGCAATCGGAATCGTGTATTTAATGCCGGCCCATAAAATTTCCGGCGTTGTTGATTTGATAATATCCCACATTTTAATTCCCCTTTTGTAAAAGGCCAAGCTCGTTATAATTGCGATCTTGGCCTTACTAATTTATTTTTCAGTAATGTTTTCTTGGAAGTATTTATCAGATAACCGCTTCAATGTACCATCCTTACGGAGTTCATTCAATGCCTTATCTGTCTTCTTCTTCAAACCTTTATTATTCTTCGCCATTAAAATCCCAATCTTTTGACTTGGAATCTTGCTCGTTGGGACCGTCATTTCCTTTAAATCATCCGCATTATTCGTCCGTTGATAATAAAGGAATGCTTCTTTCGAGTTCATTGCAGCTTGTACCCGACCCTGCCGAATTAATGACATTGCAGTCGCAAAGTCTGGTGATGAAACATTGTCACCGCCGAACTTCTTAACATTATCCGCATTAGCAGTCCCGGTTGCAGCAGCAATCTTTTTACCCTTAATATCATTAACATTCTTAATGTCGTTATTATCCTTCTTCATGATTAAGGATGTCTTGGAGTAAATATATGGAGTTGAGAACAAGTATGCCTTCTGACGTTCAGGAGTCATTGCAATATTGTTGATTGCCATATCAAACTTATGGGAACCAACCCCTGCAATTAACGAATCCCACTTGGTTGGCACAAACTTAACCTTGTAACCCATCTTCTTAGCTAACGCACGCGCCATATCCACTTCAAATCCCGTTAGTTTACCATTTTCACGGTACGAATATGGTGCATAGGTTCCTTCCAAACCAACCGTTAACGTTCCCTTTTTGACTAATTGGGGACTATTACTTGAAGAAGAGCGGCCACAGGCTGCCAGTGCCACCATTGCAAGTAAACTAGCACCGATCACACTGATTCTTTTGAGCCATTTTTTCATTACCGTATTTCCTCCTTGTCGTCATGCTTACTTTCAATAAGTAAAAGTTTACAGACTCTGTTGACGATTGTCAACATCATTAATCATCTTTTTAACGGTGACCAACAATTTTTTGCGCTTCATCCGCAAACCGTTCATCAAGTTCATCCGCATTCTGTTCAAAGTCACTAACCCAATTATCGCCAATTGGTTGGACTTTGCCGACTTTTTCCCCCATCACATCAGTTACCTCAAGCGTCCCATCATCCAGCATTTTGACATCATCATAATGGCCTTCCAATGCTTCGTCCAGGTAACCTTGTAAAATATCCCGGACCGCAGTCGTAATGACTTCTTCCTTGGTTAGCTCATGGCCGCGGACCTTCGCTTGCGCAATCTTCATTGCGACTTCTTCCATGTTTTCCGGTACATCCAAACTCATCTTTGATCACCTTTCCTAAAATTGAAATCTTAGGTTTATCATATCATAATAGTAATAACAAACGAACGAGGAGAAGTGAACGATGAAAAAAGCCGTATTAATTCCTGCTGACTTTCGTGACGCAGGACGAAAAGTTTTTGAAGATGCCAATATCGAAATGATTGCTGTTAAAAATGTGGATAATGAAGCCCTAATCCAGTATGGTGATCAAGTCCAGGGGGCGGTGGTAATGCTCGATCAAATCAGCAACGACACCTATGCGCAAACACCAAAATTAAAGGTCTTATCCCGGGTTGGGGTTGGTTACAACAATATTGATCCTGCTGGCGCAGCAGCTAATGGCGTCTGGGTCACGATTACCCCGCACGCCAACTACAATTCAGTTGCAGAAGCCATTTTAGGAGCAATTTTAATGGCTGCGCGCGATACCTACCAACGTCAGCAATTATTGCTCGCCGGAAAATGGGATCAAGGTCACGCCACTGCCGGTCACGATATTAGTGGTCAAACTTTAGGAATCATTGGGTACGGTCGGATTGGTCATGCTTTAGCACAAAAAGCAGCCGCTCTAGGAATGAAAGTCGTGATTAATAATGGTGCCCATCATAAAAAGCTCGAGGTTGGGACTGAAGTTTCATTAGACGAACTCTTGGCGACTGCCGATTATGTTTCATTAAGCGCTCCCGTAACTAAGGAAACAACCGCAATGATGAATAAGCAGGCTTTCGAACAAATGAAGCCGTCGGCAACATTGATTAACTTCGGGCGTGGCCAATTAGTTAATCATGATGATCTAATTGCTGCATTAAAGAATCACGAGATTCATAGTGCCGTCCTAGATGCTTTCCAGCAAGAACCGCTTCCAGTAGACGATGAACTCACTAAACTGGATAACGTATTTCTGACTCCCCACATTGGTGGTGGCACAATTGATGCGATGGACCGTGGTTGCCATGATGCCGCGAGTGAGGTTATTCGCGTCCTACAAGGTCAAAAACCACAGTGGCCGGTAAATCAACTATAAGGATCTGGAACGATGACAGAAATCTATTTTCAAAAAATGACCCCTGAGGGCTATCACGAAATTGAGCTACAGATTGAAGAACTCAAGAAAGAGCGACCAACTAAGATTGCGCGTCTCAAAGCTGCCCGCGCGCTTGGTGACCTCTCTGAAAACACTGAATATAGCACTGCAAAACGCGATTTACGGCATCTAGAAAGCCGTCTGCGCTACCTAAATAAACAATTAACCTACGCTAAAGTCATCCAGCATCGGGATGGCGGGCCCATTGATTTAGGCAGTACCGTCACCATTGAATTCTTAGATGATCACTCTCAGATCACTTATCAAATTGTCGGAACTCACGAAGCCGACCTTGCCAACCACAAACTGGCATTTGACTCGCCACTGGGTCAAGCCATGATGGGCAAAGTGGCTAATCTGGTGGTAAATGTGGTGGCCCCAGATTCCACCTATCAAGTCAAAATCATCAATGTGAAATAATTTTTATTGCAGAGTGAACGTGACTTTTGTAAAAAATCGTCACGTTCCTTTTTTCTACTTAAAGTCAAGTTATATCAGCACTTAGTTACTGTTTTAACCTGACTTTTTGCATTTATTATGGTTAATGTGAGTTTTGGATTCTGATTTTGAGTATACTAAAATTAACCAGTTCTAAAATGGTTTCAAAATTGTCATTGAACTGGCTATAATAGATATTGATCAAAAGGTTATCTTTACCAATTAGCGATGGTTGGTAAACTGATAATCATATTTCTGACCATAAATTATTAGGTGGTAGATGGTTCTAATCAGTTTATGGACAGCTGCGATCGCAATCTTCTTAGAGTTTTGACTCTGAGAAGATTTTTTCTTTTGCGCGTAGTAGTCCGCAATATGGCACTGATGACAGCGACTAGCTGATGCTATTTGGCCAATTGTTCGGTACAAGATCTTACGGGCCATCGCATTACCGCGCTTACTGATATGGTCCGCCGCAATAAACTGCCCTGATTCATAATGCCGCAAATCTACTCCGACAAAGGCATTTAAGGCATTGGGATTACGAAAACGACGAATATCGCCTAAAGTACCCAGTAGTAATACTGCGGTTGTGTTGGATATTCCTGGAATACTAGTAAGAATTGTTAAATCATCAGATTTTAATTGGCGCGCTATGGTAACCATTTGGGTAACGATCTCTTTACGTTTACTAGTTAAGGTGATGAGTCGTTGCGCATAATCACGAGCTTGGACTACTTGGGGGAAGTCCACTGGAGCTGATGGAAAAGTGATGTTAGCTAAATTTAATAATCGCTGTGCAAGATAATTGGCCCGATGATGACCCACGCCCTTTAGTGTCATCAATTGTTTAGTAATGTTATCAAGACCGGCGGTCTTGACTAGTTCAGGATGGGGAAATTTAATGATACATTGCCAATAATTCCTACCTTGCGGGGTTGAAAATAACTGTTCGATATCCGGGAAAATCTCTTGTAAAACCCGGTGAAGTCGATTTTTCGAAATGACAAGGTCATGGGTCAACTGATCATAGTAGTGACCCAAAGACTTTAATTTCTTATATATTGGAGAAATTCGGTATTCCGGACGACGATGAAAGATGTACTGTGAATTAGCCAGGCCATAAGCATCATGCTTATCAGTTTTATTCAAGCGAAATCTCATTAACTGTTGTTTAGCCTTGAGAGGATTCAGCCGACAATAGCTAAAATGATGCATGTCTAAGAACGACTGTAGTCGTTCAGAATATACTCCGGTAGCTTCGAAAATGACTTCCGGTTTCTGAGCGAATACTTTTAAATTATTAAGTAAGATATTAAAGCCGACTCGATCATTACTGATTTCGTATTGCTTAATCACATTACCTTGCCCAATCATTTCGCAAACGTTGGATTTGCGACTGCTTACATCAATTCCAAACACAACGACATTATCATTAATCATTTCCTTCTACCTCCTAAGAGGACAAGATCATGATCCAAATCACTAAACTAATCTAATTTTCTATACTCTGCATCATTGTGCCAACATACTTAGAAGTGACTTTTGTTTAGTAACTAGATCGTCAGTTTTATATACGACGTCAATGCGCCAAAGAGGCTCAGGGCATTTTGATCTTGTCCTCTTCTTCATGATAAATGAAAAAGATGAATTGTAATTCCGTCGAATTACAATTCATCTACAGGTTAGTATGTTTTATTCTTCATCTTTTTGCTTATAGACTTCCCGTGGTTTGGATCCATTCGCCGGTCCAATATAACCGCGTTGTTCAAGATCATCAATGATGCGAGCCGCACGGTTGTATCCGATCCGAAAGCGGCGCTGAATCAAAGATGTTGAGGCCTTTTGTTGATCAACAACAAATTTTAAAGCTTCTGGAAAAAGTTCATCCTGATCGGTAACTTCCTCTTCATGCTGAATTTCTTCATCGCTAACCACCATTTTTTCATCATAATCGGCTGGCTGCTCATCTTTAATAAACTTCACGACGTTTTCAACATCCGTATCTGAAATGAATGCTCCTTGCACCCGTGTTGGTTTGTTTTGATCAATTGGTTCGAAAAGCATATCACCCCGGCCTAACAATTTTTCAGCTCCATTGGTATCAATAATCGTCCGTGAATCTACCCCACTCGAAACGGCGAAGGCAATTCGTGACGGTACATTGGCCTTAATTAAGCCGGTAATAACATCAACCGATGGTCGTTGGGTTGCTAAAATCATATGGATCCCTGCTGCTCGTCCCATCTGAGCAATTCTGACAATTGAATCTTCAACTTCTTTAGAAACCGTCATCATCAAGTCAGCCAGTTCATCAACAATTACCAAAATTAACGGTAAGTAGGGGTGATTCTCGTCAGTTGAAGAATTTTTCTGCAATTGTTCATTATATCCATTGA
>SKEM01000896.1_pt1 | contig 16243 bp, 16 predicted proteins | sample 4826731 | NCBI WGS metagenome assembly SKEM01 (sample SAMN11008809, study PRJNA524170) | human gut metagenome | biome: Human fecal sample; material: Feces; isolation source: fecal sample from pouch patient p37 | host: Homo sapiens | place: Israel: Tel-Aviv | collected 2015-07-27
GAAAATAACTTAAATAGCAAAGATACACAAAATACTTTTCTAAAAGGTTCCGCTTGGATGACCTTTGGCTCAATTGCCTCGAGAATTTTGGGTGCTTTGTATATTATTCCGTGGTATGCCTGGATGGGCTCCTACGGCAATATTGCCAATGCTTTGACTGCGCGTAGTTATAACATTTATACAATTTTTATCTTAATCTCGACAGCCGGAATTCCAGGAGCAATTGCTAAGCAGGTAGCTAAGTATAATGCACTAAACGAATATGGGATTGGCCGCAAATTATTTCGCAAAGGCTTAATTTTAATGACCGTTTTGGGTATTGTCTCAGCTGCGATCATGTATTTTGCTTCGCCGCTTTTAGCTTCAAATGGGAGTCAAAGTGATCCAAGACAGGTTGCAGTTATGCGTAGCTTGTCTTATGCGATTTTAATTATTCCAATTTTGAGTATCATGCGAGGCTATTTCCAAGGTTATGCCGATATGATGCCAAGTGCGATGTCACAGTTTGTTGAACAGTTTGCCCGGGTAGTCTGGATGTTGCTAACGGCGTTTGTAATTATGAAACTGCAACATGGTTCATATGTTCATGCAGTTATTCAATCTAATTTAGCTGCCGCAATTGGTGCCGCATTTGGTATCGGCTTGCTTGTCTGGTTCTTATTTTCAAGAAAAAAGCAGCTAGATAGCTTAGTTGCTCATTCCAATAATCGTCTGCGAGTTTCAACCACACAATTATTTGTGGAAATTATTGAACAGGCTATTCCATTTATCATTATTGATTCAGGAATTACCTTGTTTTCATTGGTTGACCAATATACTTTCCACCCAATGATTGCTGGTTTGGTTCACGCTAGCTCAGATACAATTGAAGACTGGTACGCACTGTTTGGTTTGAATGCTAACAAGTTAATTATGATTATCGTTTCTTTGGCTAGTGCGATGGCGGTAACTGCAATTCCGCTTTTATCAGCAGCGCATACAAGGGGCGACTTCAGAAGCATTTCTAGACAGATTGCGAACACGATGGATTTGTTCTTGTTCATTATGATTCCAGCCGCATTTGGGATGGCAGCTATCAGCAAGCCAATCTATACTGTCTTTTATGGTCCAGATCCACTTGGCAGTAATGTGCTTTACTTATCCGCATTTACTGCAATTAGCTTGGGTTTGTTCACGGTATTAATGGCAATTTTGCAAGGCTTATCAGAAAATGGCCTGGCTATTAAATATTTAGTCTTAGGTTTAATTCTAAAAGGGATCTTGCAGTTCCCAATGATCTTTTTATTCAAGATCTACGGACCACTAGTTGCTACTAATCTTGGTTTATTAGTAATTGTGCTTTTATCACTTAAACACTTGGAAGTACAATATGATTTCAATTTGAATAGAACCAGCCGCAGATTAATCGGAATCACTGCATTTTCAATCGGGATGTTCTTGATTGTTAAATTGGTAGAAATGGGTTTAGGCAATTTCTTGAATCCAGATCATAGAATTACGGCTCTGATTCTAGTGATTTTATCAGTCGGTGTCGGTATTGTCTTTTATGGCTTTGCTGCATTGAAGACTGATTTAGCCCAGAAGATTATGGGTAGTCGAATCGAAAATATTTTGGTTAAGTTTCACATCCATGGTTAAAAATTGAATAAAAAATACGTCATCTTCTACATTTGAATAGAAGATGGCGTATTTTTGTTTCTTAGTTTTTATTTCTTCTTAATCATGTTTAAAAAGTTGCGCCATTTGCTGCCTTTAATTTGATAATTTTGTGTAGGCTGAGTTACTTCAACGCATCCTAAATATTTTCCATTGTCGTCATGAAGACTATAGAAGGAAATATTTACTGGTTGATCATTCTTGGTGATATTGATTGAAATAGAATTTCTTTTGCCATCGTGCATTTGTTTTAAGACAGCTTTGACTCTGCCTTGAGAATGTCCAGGGTGGACTTCAAATACTGTTTTACCAATATCTTTTTCAGTCCGTGGAAAAAGTCGATCTTGATTCATTGATGACCATACTACAATATCGTTAGCATCTAAGACATCAAATTCTTGTGGAATAGTTTTAAAAATAGAATTTAATTCAGTAAGTGATAGGTGACCACCATCTAATTTAATTTGTCGATCCATGTTTTTCTTCTTTTCTAATTAATTATTATTTACCTATAGTTGTATCACTTAAATAAGAAAACCTTCAAAATTCATGCTCGAATCTTGAAGGCTTTTAATAAAAAAGCAGAATATTTTCAAAAATTAGTTAGGAGTAATTGCAGTTAAAACAAAGACCCCAATTAGTTCAAGTGCTAAAAAAGTAATTCCAATAGTGGCTGTCATAATAAGCCATCTCCTTATCTGGAGAATAAACATCATAATGTTTATTCCAATTCATATTATCCTTTACACCATTTACTTTAACATAGAATTCATCATAATAAAAGCGCTTTCATAAAAAGAGTGAGAAAAAAGCCGATTTAATTTAAATCGACTTTAGTGCCCCTGCCAAGGATCTTTATTATAACATTTACTATAAGCAAAAGTTATAACTAACTAGTAATTATAAATATTTCTCCAATCATTCTTTTGAGAATAGGATATTAATTGAAATAAATGATAAGCAGTCAATAAAGAAAAGAAGGATAATAATATGGCTAAGAATGAAGAAGAAGTAAAGAATACTCCATTTGGTTTTGGTACATCAAACGATGCATACGCAAAGTATTTCACCGGTAAAAGTTACTTAAACCCACTTGCAACCAAAGCTAACTGCAACATTGCAAATGTTAACTTTGAACCAGGCTGTATTAATAAGTGGCATGAACACACAGTTCCACAAATCTTAGTTTGTGTTGCTGGTGAAGGCTGGGTACAAGAAGAGGGTAAGCCAGCTCACAAGATGACCCCAGGTGACGTTTACATTGTTTCACCAAACACTAGACACTGGCATGGTGCGGCTAAAGATTCATGGTTCTCACACCTTTCAATCATGGCTGATACTGACAAGGCTAAGACTACTTGGTACGAAGATGTAGCCCCAGACTACTACAACAACTTAAAGTAAAAACACTTTGATATTTAAAAACCACAGAGTTGAAAAATCGACTCTGTGGTTTTTTAGTGTGTCGGGCATGGTATTTCATCTAGTCTAGTGAAAGTCTAGACCACGGGTAGTTGTCACCAAGTGTAGTGAACCACAAACCAGTAATAGTGATGTTATGGGTGAAGGAAGTGGCTAGCGAGTTTTCCGAGTCTACGTACAGAAACCTGGTCAGGCCAAATGGTGGATAAGACTGCTAGACAAGTCGAAGTCCGAAAGACAACCGTAAAACCAAGACGGTAAACCAGGAGGCAGTGGAAAATAAAAGATGAATGTCTTACCCCGAGAGGTCTCGCGGACAGGTAAAACCGAGCAAGCTTTAATATCAGCGATCGTAAACCTGGTCGAAAAAGGTTTATCGTGAGAAGTCAGCTGAGGTCATAGTAGTGACGAAGGTCTTGTAATGAGACTGGAGCTAAGGACCTAATGTTGGTAAGAGAATATCCCGCTATAAGCAATGTTCAGACAGTCCGAATAAGAGGATAGCCTAACACAAAGAGAACGTAACTCTTTGATGGTGAAAGCAATTGGGACGATTCTGAATAGATTTACAAGTAGAAATGGAGATATCACGAGATGGAGTTAATTGAACAGATTCTAAGTCAGAGTAATCTTAAAGAAGCCATTTGTAGAGTTAAGATCAATAAATGTGCTCCAGGAGTAGACAAAAGAACAGTTGATGAACTTGATAGCTATTTCAAGAAGCATCAAGCAGAAATCAAAGATGCAATCATGAAAATGAAGTATCTTCCACAAGCTGTTCGTAGAGTCTATATACCTAAAGCAAATGGCAAGAAACGGCCTTTAGGAATACCAACGGTAGTAGACCGGGTAATTCAACAGGCAATTGCCCAGGTATTAATGAAGATTTATGATCCTCATTTTAGTGAACATAGCTATGGCTTTAGACCTAGACGCAGCGCCCATGACGCTATTGAAGAAGTCTTAGAATACCTAAATATTGGCTATCAATGGGTCATTGATAGCCAATATTGAGAAATACTTTGACACAGTTAATCATGATAAATTAATTTCAATTCTAAGAGAAAGAGTAAATGATAAAACCACCCTCCACTTAATCCGTGCTTTTCTTAAAGCTGGAGTAATGGAAGATGGTTTAGTTAAGCCTAATAAACTAGGCGTACCGCAAGACGGTCCTCTTTCGCCAATCTTGTCCAATATTTATTTAGATAAAATGGACAAGGAATTGGAACAAAGAGGCCTGCACTTTGTGCGTTATGCCGATGACTGCAATATCTTTGTTAAGAGCGAAAAGTCAGCTAACCGGGTGATGAAGTCGATTTCATCATGGTTAGAAAGAAAGCTATTCCTAAAGGTCAACACAACCAAAACCAAAGTTGTACGACCAACCAAGAGCAGCTTTCTGGGCTTTACTTTCTGGAAAAGTGGCGACTCTTGGCAAGCAAAGCCAGGTGACGACCGCAAGACCAAGCTTTATGACAAAATTAGAGAACTTCTCTGGCGTAGAAAAGCAGTTGCTCAGCCTTTATCACTAGTCTTTACTAAGATAAATCAAGTAGTTAGAGGCTGGGTCAATTACTTTAGAATTGGCGAGATGAAATATTTTCTAATTAAGTTCAGTCAATGGCTGCGCCATAAAGTACGGGTGGTAATCATTAAGCAATGGAAACTACCAAAACGAATATACACTAATTTAATGCGGATCAACAAGGCATTAAAGTGCAAATTTAGTGATGAAGATATTCATAAAGTAGCTAATACGCGCCTAGGTTGGTATAGAAGAAGTACAGGACATGTCATTAACTTTTTGCTTAGCCCAAAGGTATTGGGCATAAGCAAAGCGGATCGCCCAGGATTGGTCGATCCGATCAACTATTATTTATCTCGTAAATAATTACAAATGTAGCGCCGGATACGGAACCGTACGTCCGGTGCAATGAGAGGGCGAGAATTAATCTCCCTCTACTCTATTAAAATTGGCTAATGAAACAAAAATGCAAGTATAAATTTACACTGCTATGCACTTACATAATTGAAAAACCAATACCAAACAAAATTCCACTTGTGAAACATAGCTATAAGGCCCGTTATATCAAGCTTTTTGATAAAATAAAACAAAAATCCACACATAGTGTGAACTTTTCGGGTTAGTTATTCACAATTTAGACCAACTTAGCACCTAATGAATTCTTGAAATGATCCAGTGCCCATTGTTGCCCATATTTAGTGAAGGTAGCAACTGCATCGGTTGGAATCGTAATATGATAATTTAGATTATAAGCTGCAATGGCGGTGTGCAAGACACAAATATCGGTACAATCACCTGTTAGCCAAAGATCGTCAATTTTTCTTTCTCTTAAGTAATTATCTAGATTGGTGTTTTGGAAAGAAGAATAACGATTCTTGTTGAACTTGTAAACTTTGTCGCTATCTTTGTGGACATCATACCAAGTTTTGATTTTGCCATACAATTCTTGTCCAGAAGTGCCAATAATATTGTGTGGTGGGAAAAGTTTGTATTCGGGACTAAATTTATCGTGAGTGTGACCATCTGTAGGGAAGATCACATAATCACCATTTTGATAAAACTCATCAGCTAATTCTAGAATGTGACCCTCAATTGCTTGCCCAGGTTTACCACAAGTTAGTGCACCGTCATCAGCGATGAAATCATTAGTGTAGTCGATAATCAGTAGTGCTTTAGTCATAATTTATCTCTATATGTTTCTGTATTCTGAAATTAGTTTTTGTTGTAAGTCGGCTAAATTCTTTGTCAAAAAGACAGGATAACGATCAGGGTTAACTAGACGCTTAGTAGCTGTTGGTAATTCTGCGACTTTTTGATGAGCGAATTTTTGAATGGCAAAAGTGTCAGTTTCAATATCTTTTTCATGATCAGGAGTTAAAATTTCACTCAAAAGTGGTTTAGCTACAAAGTCTTTTAATTCAACTTTGTCGCAAGTGGCATATACATCCGCATTGACTGCAGAAATAGTGTCACCGATTTGTTCATCATTTAATGCAATGACATCAGCAAAAGCCTTATTAGGTTCATCTTTCTTATAGAGACGGTAAACTTGCTTATTGCCTGGCAAAGTAATCTTTTCACGACTGTTACTAATCTTGATCTTAGGTTTCCATTTACCGTTGTTCTCAAGTTCAGACATTTTGTAGACACCGCTTAAAACTGGGCTAGATGAACTCGTAATCAAACGTTCACCGATACCAAAGTTATCAAGTGGTGCGCCATCTTCAAGTAAAGCTTTAACGATGTGAGCGTCTAAAGCATTGGATGCAGTGATCTTAGCGTTAGGGAAGCCTGCATCGTCTAACATCTTTCTAGCCTTTTTGGCTAATTGAGTAATATCACCAGAGTCAATTCTGATGCCAACTGGTTCATGACCAGCAGCACGTAATTCTTTGAATACTTTGATAGCGTTTGGAACACCAGAATTTACCACATCGTAGGTATCAACTAATAATGCGGCTGTGTCAGGATAAATTTTGGCCCAAGCTCTAAATGCAGTTAATTCATCCGGAAAACTTTCAATCCAAGCATGAGCCATTGTGCCAACTGCTGGTACATGGAAAAGTTTAGCGGCTAAAACGTTAGAGGTGCTGCTGCAACCACCAATGATTGCGGCACGAGCACCGTAGGTTGCAGCGTCAGGACCTTGAGCACGGCGAGCACCAAATTCCATGACTGCACGACCATCAGTTGCATTTGTAATTTGCCACGCTTTAGTAGCAATTAGTGATTGATGGTTAATAATGTTTAATACTAATGTTTCCAGTAATTGAACTTCCATTAATGGACCAGAAATAGAAAGAATTGGTTCTTGTGGCATAACTGGTGTACCTTCAGGGATAGCTTTAACGGTACATTGATTTTTAGCATGTTCAAGATAATCGAGAAAGTCAGCGGAGAAGTGTTTCAATGAGCGTAAGTAGGCGATGTCATTGGCAGTAAAGTGCCAGTGCTTGATTTCATCTAGTGCTTGCATTAAACCAGCACTAACTACGAAACTACCATGGTCAGGAACGTTACGGTAGAAGACATCAAACCGTGCTTGCTTATTATGTGGCAGAGTTTGAAAATAGCCGTTGGCCATTGAAAATTCGTACATATCTGTTAAAAGTTCATGATACATTTTTCTTATTTGCTCCCTATTCTTTTAAGTATAATTTACTTTAATTACTTCAAAAATAAAAGTATAATCAACTTTTATTAGTGCCGATTGTAGCACGTTATTTAGCGAGTGCAAGTTTTAACGCAATTTAAAGATCTTAGGTGGTCGGCCAGAACGCTTAGTAGAAGCTGTTCCTACTTCTTCAAAAATGTTTTTATGGGTTTTCTTAAAGTTAGAATTATCAATTTTGTCGACTGTAGTTTTTAAGAAAATAGCGTAAACTTCGCGTGCTTGTCGCAGAGTAAATGTTGGTCCTAAGATTTGAAGTACTGTTGGTTGGTAATCTAGCTTGTTCTTAATTCGCTTGATAGCTGCAATTACGATTAGATGGTGATCAAAGGCAAGTTTAGATTGTTCGGTTAAGGTTAGATCAATATCATTGTTTTTTAAATAAAAATGTCGGTCCTTAAAATTAAATGTGAACCATCTTGCTTCTGTTGCACCATAGCCAGGCTTAAGTTGGGGCATAGCGGGCAAAAAAGTCATATAAGCTAAAGCTAGTGCACGTTCACCACTAACTCGATTAGGGTCAGTAAAAGTAGCCAACTGTTCAGTGGCACCATGAGGGATGGACATGCCAATTTTATCTTTAATCAGTCGGATACAAGCAGCATCTGCACTTTCATTTCTACGTAATAGAGTTTCAGGCAATGCCCATTTATTCTTAAAAGGTTCATTAGCTCGTTTAATTAACAAAATTTGAGGTAAATGAGTGTTAGGATTGAAACTCCAAATGATATTCGTAATCGTAATTAAAGGACGAGCAACAATTTCTTCATCCAAATAAATCACCTCGAAAAAAGATCATTCAAATACGTAACTACGTAAATTGAATGATCAAATTTTTATTATCTTTAATTATCGTTTGAATCTTCATCATGATTATCTGACTTAGTAAAGTCACCGTTCATTGTGTTAGGCCGACCTGTTTGATAATCAGTTTCATGCTTTTCGACTCTAGGTGAAACTTCATTGGCTTCAGGCATTACCATTGCTGCAATAATATAAAGTGCAGTGCCCGGGAAGAAACCAGTGAAGATAATTAAAGCAGCACCAATGATTCTTACCCAAGCTGGATCTACATTGAAGTAGTTAGCAATTCCACCAAAAACACCAGCTAAAATTTTGTCTTGTGATTTAGTTAATCTTTTTTGCATAATAATAGTCTCATTTCTAATCTCGCTATTGGTTACTTATAATTATACAGCATAAGGGATGCGAAAGGCATTTGGAGGATTAAAATATAAAGCTTTGTGTAAGAAACATTATTTATCTTTTTGTAAAATAAAAGGGCTAGCATTTACTAGACCCTACCTTTATGCCCGCTAAAGGATTCGAACCTTCACTCAGTCACCTGAACAGCGACCTGAACGCTGCGCGTCTGCCAATTCCGCCAAGCGGGCAATTTTCTTTGGTACATGAATAATCATACCAAATATTTGGTAAAATGTAAGCATAAAATACTTTAATTATAAAAAAGGATGGAAATTCATGTTTTTTAGCAAAAAAATAAAACGTGCAGCAATTACCACGATTGCTGCAGTATCAATTTTTTCTTGTGGTGCGGTATTTGCAACTATACCAGTTAGCGCAGATACAACTAGTAGCTATCAAGCTGATCAAGTTAAACTAAATGTAAAGTCAGCAATTGCAATTGATAGTGATTCAGGTCAAATTTTGTATGCCAAAAATGCGACTAAAACTTTGCCAATTGCTTCGATGACTAAATTAGTAACAGTTTATTTAACTCTGCAAGCAATAAAAAATCATAAGCTTTCATGGGATCAGAAAGTAAAGCCAACGGCTCCGATAGTAAAGGTAGCTAATAATGCAGAATATTCGAATGTACCATTAAAACTAGGACATTCGTATACGATAAGACAACTTTATCAAGCAACCTTAATTGAATCAGCTAATGGTGCTGCTATGCTGCTTGGTCAAACAATTGCTGGCTCACAAAAGGCATTTATCGATCAAATGCGAGCTCAAGTAAAAAAGTGGGGGATTGAAGATGCCAAGATTTATACTGCTTGTGGTTTACCTAATGGCAATTTGGGTAAAGATGCATATCCTGGTGTAAATAAAAATGCTGAAAATACGATGTCAGCTAAGGATATGGCTATTGTCGGTCAAAAATTAATCTCGGCATTCCCAGAAGTATTAGAAACTACACGCTTAGCTCACTTAAACTTTAAAGATGCTGGTCACGTAACTAAGATGGCTAACTTTAACTGGATGTTAAAGGGGCTTTCTCAATATGATCAAGCTTATCCAGTTGATGGCTTAAAGACGGGGACTACTGATGCTGCAGGGGCTTGTTTTATCGGAACTGTACAACACAATGGTGCTCGTTTACTGACTGTAGTAATGGGCGCACGTCACCGTGACGGAACGGATCCAGCTAGATTTGAACAAACTAAAAAGTTAATGAATTATGTTTTTACCAAGTATCGTCCTGTAACAATGACTGCTGGTAGCCAAATGAATGGCGCTAAGACAATTAAAGTTGTTGATGGTGATAATGCAACTACTAATTTAGGACTTAAGCAAAAGACTACTATCTGGGATCCAGCTGATGGCAAAACTTTAGTGGCATCATTGAATAAAAAATCTGTAGAAGCACCAATTAAGAAAGATCAAACAGTTGGTGATTATCAATTTAAATCTGGTAATGAAAAGATTGTTTCATTGTCTAATCCTAATGGGATGAACGTCAAGGCTAAGGCATTGTCAGCTAATAACAAGGTGAACTTTTTTGTCAGAATTTGGCGCTGGATTTTCGGAGGAAGATAAATATGACTGAAATTTCTGAAGATATCTTGAAAAAGGTAATTAAAGAAAGAGAAAGCGATACACATAAAGGCGATTACGGTCGTGTACTCTTGATCGGTGGTAGTGAGAACTATGGTGGCGCTATTATTATGTCTACCGAAGGCGCTATTAATGCTGGCACAGGTTTGACTGCTGTTGCAACACACCCTTTGAATTTAGCACCGCTACATGCACGAGTGCCTGAAGCAATGTTTATCAACTGGCGCGATGCTAAGTTAGCAGATTTAATCAAAAATATGGATGTTGTAGTTTGCGGGCCAGGATTAGGCATGAGTGATCTCGCTAAGCAAATTTTAGTTATCTTGCGAAGATGTACTTCAGAAAAACAAACCGTTGTCTTAGATGCCAGTGCTCTTGATTTAATTAGTCAGGATAAGAACTTATTGCCAACTAATGCTGGCCACTTAATCTTGACGCCGCATCAAATGGAATGGCAACGATTGAGTCAAATTCGTATTCCGTTTCAAACAGATAGTGCCAATATTGATGCTTTAAACCAATTGATTCCAGATACTAATGCGCTTTTAGTACTCAAATCGAATCATACTCATGTTTATAATGGGACTGGTCAAATTTTTGTTAATCCAATTGGCAATCCAGGCATGGCCACTGGTGGAATGGGTGATACTTTAGCAGGAATCATCGGTGGGATGGTTGCTCAATTTGGCCCAGGCGTTGAAACCGTTCAAGCTGCTGTCTATCTTCATTCTTTAGCAGGTGACTTGCTTGCCAAAGATAATTATGTGGTACGACCAACGGAACTTTCTAAAGTATTGCCTAAATTGATGAAAAAGTATTCAGAATTGGCATAAACATGTTAAAATTCTAATAGTAAATAAATGCATCCCTAGTTGAGGGATGTTTTTTAACGCTTAAAAGACGAAAAAGCATAATATAATTGAGTTAAATATTAATAAAAAAGAAGATTAACATATTTATGAAAAAAAACATTATTATCGGCGTAACTAGTATCGTTCTAGCTTTTGGTGCAATTATCGGCTTAGCTAAGGTATGCGCACCTAAGTCTGATGTCTCACAAGAAGCTGCTACAACGCAGACTAAGGCCAAAACTAAGAAAATAAATAAAATTAAGAAAAAACAAGCTAAAAAAGTAGATAATGGTGCTTTATATCGACCATATAGCGATCCTAAGGACTTGCGCAAGGCAGGCACTTGGAAGAAAAAGAGTGAGCTTAAAAAATATCCTAAGATTAAGCCGTATGAAAAGGATTTGACTTTGCGGGTATCATTAAAAGGAAACCGGACCTATTTGTTAAGAAAAGGCAAGGTTTTGTATACCATGTTATCAACTGGTGGAATCTACAAGAAGGGCAAGTCATTGACCCCAACTGGAACTTTTAGGATCCAAAATGGTCGTGGAGACAGCTTTTTCAATTATAACTTAGGTGAAGGAGCTAATAATTGGACTAGTTGGAGTCCTGATAACGTGTACTTGTTCCACTCTGTGCCAACTAAAGCTGATTATAGCTATAACTTAAAAGAAGCAGTCAAATTGGGAAGAACTCAAGGTTCACATGGTTGTATCCGTTTGAGTGTACCTGATTCTAAGTGGATTATGGATCACATCCCAGATGGTACGAAGGTAGTCATTAAAAATAATTAACAAGAACGTTGCTTTTTAAGCAACGTTTTTTAAAAAATTGCAGTAAAAAACTTTGTTCAAAGCGTTCAAGATTTTAATCCAACTCAAGAATGGCTTTTTTAACTAAATTAGTGGCAGAAGCCGTTTTTTCCTGCTATAATCATGTTTGCCAAGAAGTCAAAAGTAGTAGTTATTTTCTTTTTAAGCGAGTCTATGTTGGTGCAAGATAGATACTAGAAGATAATGAAGGCGTGTTTGACTGATAAAATCAAGAATTTAAATAAGCGGATACTTTGTATCAATCTGAGTGGTACCGCGGGTTTTTAACTCGTCTCTTTCTACATTTGTAGAAGGAGACTTTTTTATTTAGAAGAGAGGAATAAAATGGACTTTAAGAATGAAGTAGTTGACTTGGTTGCTAGTCAAGTTGATTTACCTAAAGAAAAAATTGCTGCATTAATTGAACGCCCTAAAAATGCTAAGATGGGAGACTATGCTTTCCCAGCATTTATTTTGGCTAAGACTTTGCACAAAAATCCTGCAGAAATTGCTAAAAATATTGCGGATAACTTATCAAGTGATAATTTCGCTAATATCCAAGCAGTCGGTCCTTACGTTAACTTTGCGATTGATCATGAAAAATTAGTTTCATCGACTTTGAAGGATGTTTTGACTGAAAAAGAACATTATGGTGATCAAAAGATTGGTGAAGGAAATGTGCCAATTGATATGTCTAGCCCTAACATTGCTAAGCCAATGTCAATGGGCCACCTTCGTTCAACTGTAATTGGTAATTCAATTGCTAAGACAATGGAGAAGGTTGGCTATACTCCTATTAAAATCAATTACTTAGGTGACTATGGTACTCAATTTGGTAAGTTGATTGCTGCCTACAAGCACTGGGGTAATGAAGAAGACGTTAAAAAAGATCCGATTATGAATCTTTTCCACTACTATGTAAAGTTCCACCAAGAAGCTGAGAAAAATCCCGAACTTGATAATGAAGGTCGTGAATGGTTCAAGAAACTTGAAGACGGGGATCCAGAAGCAGTTAAACTATGGAAATGGTTCCGTGAGGTTTCATTAAAAGACTTCAAGCGAATTTATAAAGAACTAGGCGTAACTTTTGATTCATACAATGGTGAAGCTTTCTTTAACGATAAGATGCAACCAGTAATTGATGAATTAAAAGAAAAAGGTCTTCTTCATGAATCACGTGGTGCGCAAGTTGTTGACATGGGTGAAGGTGAAAATCCTGCTATTATCGTTAAATCTGATGGTACTTCAATTTACTTAACTCGTGACCTCGCCGCTGCTGAATGGAGAATGAAAGAATATAACTTCGTTAAGATGCTTTATGTTGTAGGTAACGAGCAAGCCCAACACTTTGTTGAATTGAAGACTGTTTTGAAAAAGATGGGTTATGACTGGGCTGATGAGATTCACCATGTACCGTTTGGTTTAATCACTCAAGGCGGTAAAAAGTTATCTACTAGAAAAGGTAACGTTGTCTTCCTCGATCAAGTATTAAAGGATGCTGTTTCACTTGCTAAAAAACAAATTCAAGAAAAGAATCCAGATTTAGCAGATCAAGATCAAGTTGCTCATGATGTTGGTGTTGGTGCTGTTGTCTTCCACGATTTGAAGAATGATCGTTTAGACAATTTTGACTTTGACCTAGAAGAAGTTGTGCGTTTTGAAGGCGATACTGGTCCTTATGTTCAATACACTAATGCTCGGGCACAAAGCGTCTTACGTAAGGCTGCTGCGATGGGTGAAAATCCTAGCGAAACTGATCTAGCTCTTGATGATGACTGGGCTTTTGCCGTAGCCAAAGATTTAGCAGATTTCCCAAGAATTGTAGCTAGAAGTGCCGAAAAGTTTGAGCCTTCAGTAATTGCTAAGTTTGCATTAGATTTAGCTAAAAAATTCAATAAGTACTATGCTAATGTGAAGATTTTAACCAAGGACGATAAAATTGGTGCTCGTCTCGCCTTAGTTCAAGCAACATCAATCGTTTTAACGGAATCACTTAGATTGTTAGGTGTCAATGCTCCTAAAGAAATGTAAGAGAAAAACAATGAAAATAAGAAAATAACGCTTACATTCTGTGAAAAATTGTTCATATTTCAATTATTAGGGTACAATAGGCATGTAAGATATTTAGGAGGTATTTTTTAATGGCTTATTTTGACAACGGTAATCAAATCTTTAAAGATGCTCGTAAGAACCATTACGCTGTAGGTGCTTACAACACTAACAACTTGGAATGGACTCGTGCAGAATTACGTGCTGCTGAAGAAACTAGAACTCCATTGTTGATCCAAGTATCAACTGGTGCTGCTAAGTACATGGGTGGTTACAAGTTCGTTAAGGACATGGTAGCTGACCAAATGGATTCAATGAACATCTCAGTTCCAGTTATCTTAAACTTGGACCACGGTGACTTTGAATCAGCTAAGGAATGTATCGCTCTTGGTTACTCATCAGTTATGTTTGATGGTCACGCACTTCCAACTGAAGAAAACTTGGAAAAGACTAAGGAAATCATCAAGTTAGCACATGAACGTGGTATTTCAGTTGAAGCTGAAATTGGTAAGATCGGTGAAAACCAAGGCGGCGGTGAATTAGCTTCTGTTGAAGATGCTAAGAAGTTCGTTGCAGCTGGTGTTGACAAGCTTGCTTGTGGTATTGGTAACATCCACGGTGTATACCCAGCAGACTGGAAGGGCTTAAACTTCGACCGTCTTAAGGAAATTGCTGAAGCAGTTCCTGACACTCCACTTGTACTTCACGGTGGTTCAGGTATTCCTGAAGACCAAGTTAAGAAGGCTATTAAGCTTGGTATTGCTAAGATCAACATCAACACTGAATTCCAATTAGCATTCCAAGAAGCTACTCGTAAGTACATCGAAGACGAAAAGGACCTTGACAAGAAGGCTAAGGGTTACGACCCACGTAAGTTGTTATTGCCAGGTGCAGAAGCAATTACAGCCAAGATGAAGGAAATGATTTCTTGGATGGGTACCAAGACTATCGATGACGAACTTAAGGATGCTTCATTCGACCGTTCATCATTGAACGAAGAATAATCATTTGATTATCTGTTAAATAAAGCTCAGCAATTCACTGGGCTTTATTTTTTTAGGAAAATTATGAATAAACAAGAATTAAAACTTCATTTACAAGATACCCAATGGCCATTGACCTATATTGATCATGACCGTAATATCGTTCGTGCAATTGTGATTGATGAAAAACAGAATTTTTATTTTGTGAGAGCTAAGAGAAATGATGATTTTGGTGAAGCAACTTTAATTGAAACTTCAGGCGGCGGTGTTGAAGCAGACGAGAATTTAGAAGAAGCATTAAAGCGAGAACTAAAAGAAGAACTCGGTGCGAATGTGGAAATAATTGATAGAATAGGTGTTGTTGACGATTATTATAATCTAATTCACCGCCACAATATTAATAACTATTATTTGTGTAAAGCTATTTCTTTTGGTGAAAAGCATTTAACGCCTGATGAGATAAATGAATTTCATTTATCAACGTTGAAGCTTAGTTATGATGAAGCCTTGCGAGAATATAACCGCTGTGCAAATACACGAATCGGCAAATTGATTGCCGCACGTGAATTACCAATATTAAAGCAAGCTAAAAATTTACTAGATCGGAAGCAAAATAGATGAATAAATATAATAAATTATGGCAATATATTAAAGATAATCATGACCAAGACTTTCAATTATCTTTTAACCAAATTCAAAAGATTGTCGGCCTGCCAATTGATCATTCTTTCTTAACTTATAAAAAGGAATTGCTCGATTATGGTTTCAAAGTAGGAAAAATATCCCTTAAAAATAAAACGGTAGATTTTAAAAAATTGGAGGATGAGAATGACGATGAAATCAGATAAGCCAATTTGGAAAAAGAATCTTTATGTTCTCTCTATCGCCGTATTTATCGCAGGAATCGCATTTTCAGAGATTATGCCCTTCCTACCTCTATATATCGATACCTTAGGACATTTTACTCACCAACAGTTAAACTTTTGGTCGGGATTTATTTTTTCCGGAGTATACTTCGTCTCAGCTATTATTTCACCATGGTGGGGTAAATTAGCTGATAAAAAAGGTAGAAAACTAATGATTCTCAGGGCTTCCCTTGGAATGGCCATTGTCCTTGGAAGTATGGGGTTAGTTACTAATGTCTGGCAACTATTTTTCTTAAGAATGTTGCAAGGAGTCTTTGCAGGATTTGTTTCAAATTCAAATGCTTTAATCGCTACAGAAACACCTAAAGAAAAATCTGGTCAAGCGCTAGGAACAATGGCCTCTTCTTTTACTGCCGGGAACTTACTTGGGCCTTTCTTAGGTGGAGCACTTGCGTCTGCATTTAGTTACCGCGTTACTTTCTTTATCACAGGAGGATTATTACTAATTGCATTTTTCTTATCACTTTTCTTTGTTCATGAAACAGACTTTAAACCAGTCACTGAAAAGAAACTTGATAAAGCCAGTGGCGTTATTAAGGAATT
>SKEM01000798.1_pt2 | contig 16202 bp, 14 predicted proteins | sample 4826731 | NCBI WGS metagenome assembly SKEM01 (sample SAMN11008809, study PRJNA524170) | human gut metagenome | biome: Human fecal sample; material: Feces; isolation source: fecal sample from pouch patient p37 | host: Homo sapiens | place: Israel: Tel-Aviv | collected 2015-07-27
GACGGCGTCCCGCCGAGCGTCGTCACCGCCCCGGCCGCGGTCGAGGTCGTCCTGGACCGGACTCCGTTCTGGGCCGAGATGGGCGGCCAGCTCGCCGACCAGGGCGTCATCCGCCTCGCCGACGGCGGCGTCATCGAGGTCTCCGACGTCCAGGCCCCCATCAAGGGCCTGTCCGTCCACCGCGGCACCCTCACCGAGGGCACCGCCGCCGTGGGGGAGAAGGCCTTCGCCGAGATCGACGCCGTGCGCCGCCTCGCCATCGCCCGCGCCCACACCGGTACGCACATGGTCTACGCGGGCCTGCGCAACGTGGTCTCCGAGCACGCTGACCAGGCCGGGTCCGAGAACTCGCCCTCGCGCCTGCGCTTCGACTTCCGCCACAACAGCGCCCTCACCGGTGCCCAGGTCGACGACATCGAGTCCCTCGTCAACGAGAAGCTCGCCGAGGACCTCACCGTCCGCACCGACGTCATGAGCATCGAGGACGCCCACAGGACCGGCGCCATCGCGCTCTTCGGCGAGAAGTACGGCAAGGAGGTCCGCGTCGTCACCATCGGCGACGGCTTCGACGTCGAGTTCTGCGGCGGCACCCACGTGCCCTCCACCGGGCACATCGGCCGCGTCGCCGTCCTGGGGGAGTCCTCCATCGGCTCCGGCGTGCGGCGCATCGACGCCCTCGTCGGCGACGGCGCCTACGGCTTCCAGGCCAAGGAGCACGCCCTCGTCTCCCAGATCTCGACCCTGGTCGGCGCCCGCGCCGACGAGCTCCCCGAGCGCATCGAGGGCCTCATGGCCCGCCTCAAGGACGCCGAGAAGAAGCTGGCGGCCGCCGAGCAGGCCCAGATCATGGGCCGCGCCTCCCAGCTCGTCGACGGCGCCGTGCGCGCCGGCGAGGTCCTCCTCGCCTCGGCCGAGCTGGGCGCCGTCGGCAACGCCGACGCCCTGCGCACCCTCGCCCTCGACGTCCGCTCCCGCCTCGGGGAGTCCGAGCCCGCCGTCGTCGCCGTCGCCGGCGTCGCGAACGAGCGCCCCCTCGTCGTCGTGGCCACCAACCAGGCCGCCCGGGACAAGGGCGTCAAGGCCGGCGACCTCGTCCGACTCGCCGCCAAGACCCTCGGCGGCGGCGGTGGCGGCAAGCCCGACCTCGCCCAGGGCGGCGGCCAGGACGCCTCCGCCGTCCCCGCGGCCCTGCAGGCCGTGGTCCGCGAGCTGGGCGCCTGACGGGCCGAGCGTGAGGCCCGGGACCCGGCTCGCCTTCGACGTCGGCAAGGCCCGCGTCGGCGTCGCCCGCTGCGACGCCGAGGCGATCCTCGCCGTCCCCGTCGTCACGCTGCGGCGCGACCGTTACGGCGCCGACCTCGAGGAGGCCGCCGAGCTCGTCGCCGAGCACGACGCGATGGAGGTCGTCGTCGGGCTCCCCAGGCACATGGGCGGGGGCTCCTCCTCGTCCACCAAGGACGCCCGCCGATGGGCGCGCGAGCTCGCCGGGATGATCACCCCGGTGCGCGTCCGGCTCGTCGACGAGCGCCTCACCACCGTCACGGCCCACCAGGCGCTCCACGCCTCGGGCCGCCACGAGAAGGACTTCCGCGGCGTCGTCGACCAGGCGGCCGCCGTCGTCATCCTCAACCAGGCCCTCGAGGCCGAGCGAGCCACCGGGCGCCCCGCCGGTGAGCCCGTCGCACCGACCCAGGGAGGCAGACCATGAGCAGCGACGACCTCTTCGGCACCGAGCCCGAGGACGAGGCCACCGCGGCCGCCGACGACGGCGGCCTCGAGTCCGTGCTCGTCGGCGACGAGGACGCCGCCGAGGACCGGCGCGCCCGTCGCCGCCGCCGCGTGCGCGCCCGCATCATCTCCTTCCTCGTCCTCGCCCTCGTCCTCGCGGGCGTCGCCTACGTCGGCATGCGCGCCCTCGGCTCCGTCCGCGACGTCGCGGCCGAGCAGACGCAGGTCTCCGACTACACCGGCACCGGCGAGGACGACGTCGTCGTCACGATCCCCGACGGCGCCTCCGGATCCGACATCGGCCAGGTCCTCAAGGACGCCGACGTCGTCGCCTCCGTCGGCGCCTTCACCGACGCCTACAACGCCAACGCCCACTCCGGGAACATCCAGGCCGGCACCTACAGCCTCAAGACCCACATGTCGGCCGCCAACGCCGTCGCCGCCCTGCTCGACCCCGCCTCCAAGTCGGACCACACCCTCACCATCCCCGAGGGCTCCACCAAGGCCCAGGTCAAGGAGCGCCTCATCAGCGTCGGGGGCTTCACCTCGGCCGAGGTCGACGCCGCCTTCAAGGACACCGACGGGATCGGCCTGCCCGACGCCGCGGGCGGCGACGTCGAGGGCTGGCTCGCCCCGTCGAGCTACGACGTCCCCGAGGACGCCGACGCGACCGACGTGGTCGCCTCGATGGTCGCCAAGACCGTGAGCACGCTGAAGTCCCTCGGCATCGACGAGAAGGACTGGGAGAAGGACCTCACCGAGGCCTCGATCGTGGAGCGCGAGGTGTCCTCCTCGACCTACTACGGCCAGGTCGCCCGCGTCATCGAGAACCGGCTCACGCAGAAGGACGCCGAGACCAAGGGCTACCTCCAGATGGACTCCACGGTCCTCTACGGCCTCGGCCGCACCGGGGGCATCCCGAGCAGCGACGAGATCGCCGACAAGTCCAACAAGTACAACACCTACCAGCACGCCGGACTCACCCCGACCCCGATCGGCAGCCCCTCCCAGGAGGCCCTCTCCGCGGTCGCCGACCCGCCGGAGGGCGACTGGCTCTACTTCGTCACCGTGGACCTCGAGAGCGGGGAGACGCTCTTCGCGACGAGCCTCGACGAGCAGAAGAAGAACACGGAGAAGCTGACCGAGTACTGCAAGAAGAACGCCGACGTCTGCTCCGGCTCCACGGCCTCCGCCGACCCGAGCGACGCGGCGACGAGGGGCTGAGGCGGACGTGACGAGCAGCGACGCACCCGTCCGCTTCCGGGCCGGCGTCATCGGCCACCCGGCCGCCCACTCACTCTCACCGGTGCTCCACCGCGCCGCCTACGTCTCGCTCGGGCTGACCGACTGGGAGTACGACCTGCGCGACGTCGAGCCCGCGGGGCTCTCCGAGGTCCTCGCCGAGCTCGCGGCGCCCGCCGGCGACGGCCCGGTCCGCACCGGCCTGTCCGTGACGATGCCGCACAAGCAGGCGATGCTCCCGCGGCTCGACGCCGTCGACCCCCTCGCCTCCATGGTGGGCGCCGCGAACACCGTGATCGCGCAGCGCTCCGGCCGGGGACCCGCCCTTCTGACAGGCTTCAACACCGACGTCGCCGGCATCGTCGAGTCGCTCCGCGAGACCATGCCCGAGCCGCCGGCGGTCGCCGGCACCGGCTTCGGGCACGCCGACGAGCAGGGCGCCCCCGCGGGGCGCACCGGCCGCCGCGCCGTCGTCATCGGCTCCGGCGCCACCGCCTGCTCCGCCCTCGCGGCCCTCACGGAGCTCGGCGCCACCGACGTCACCGTCGCCGCCCGCCGTCACGCCGGTCCCGGCCGCGCCATGACCGCGGCCCACCGCATGGGCCTCGAGATCGCCACGATCACCTGGCGGCCCGGCGAGGCGGCCTCCGACGAGGAGGTCGCCGAGGCCGTCGCCGACGCCGACCTCGTCGTCTCCACCCTGCCCTCCCACGCCGCCGACACCCTGGGAGCGCCCGTCTCCCGCGCCCTCGAGCGCAACGGCGGCGCCCGGCCCGGCGCCGCGGCCCGCGACGTCGTCTACGCCCCCTGGCCCACCCGGCTCGGCGCCGCCCTCACCGGCGGCGGCGTCGCCGTCGCCCCCGGCTGGCTCATGCTCCTCCACCAGGCCGTTCCCCAGGTCGCCCTCATGACCGGGCACCGTCCGGAGACCGGCCCGATGCGCGAGGCCGTCCTCGCCGCCCTCGCCGAGCGCTGAGCCTCCCGCGACGCGGGCCGGGCGCCGCCCGGGACGACGCCGGGCCTGTGGGATGATCGCCCCATGCTTCGATGGATGACCGCCGGCGAGTCGCACGGCGAGGCCCTGACCGCGCTCATCGAGGGCGTCCCCGCCGGCGTCGACATCACCAGCGAGGACATCCGCTCCGCCCTCGCCCGCCGCCGACTCGGCCACGGGCGCGGCGCCCGCCAGAAGTTCGAGCAGGACCAGCTCGCCGTCCTCGGCGGCATCCGGCACGGCTCCACCATCGGCAGCCCCATCGCCCTCCGGATCGGCAACTCCGAGTGGCCCAAGTGGCGCGACGTCATGAGCGCCGACCCCGTCGACCCCGCCGCCCTCCTCAAGGACGCCGGCACCGGCGACGAGCGCGAGATCGCCCGCAACCGGCCGCTCACGAAGCCCCGCCCCGGGCACGCCGACCTCCCCGGGCTCCTCAAGTACGACCTGGCCGACGCGCGCCCCGTCCTCGAGCGCGCCAGCGCCCGCGAGACCGCCGCCCGCGTCGCCCTCGGCGCCGTCGCGGAGGCCCTCCTCGACCAGGTCGCCGGCATCCGCCTCGTCTCCCACGTCGTGCGCGTCGGCTCCGTCGCCCTGCCCGACGACGCGCCTCGCCCCGTCCCCGACGATGAGGCCCGCCTCTCCGCGGACCCGTGCCGCTGCACCGACCCCGACGTCTCCGCAGCGATGGTCACCGAGATCGACGCCGCCAAGAAGGACGGCGACACCCTCGGCGGCGTCGTCGAGGTCATCGCCGCCGGCGTCCCCATCGGCCTGGGCACCCACGTCGACTCCAGCCGACGGCTCGACGCCCGCCTCGCCGCCGCGCTCATGGGCATCCAGGCCGTCAAGGGCGTCGAGATCGGCGACGGCTTCGCCGAGGCGGCCCGACGCGGCTCCCAGGCCCATGACGAGATCCTCGCCGTGCGCGACGGCGCCGTGACCCGCGCCAGCAACCGCGCCGGCGGCGTCGAGGGCGGCACCTCCAACGGCTCGCCCGTCGTCGTCCGGGCCGCCATCAAGCCCATCTCCACCGTCCCGCGCGCTCTGCGCACCGTCGACCTCGCCACCGGGGAGGAGGCCACCGGCCTCCACCAGCGCTCCGACACGACCGCCGTCGTCCCCGGCGCCGTCATCGCCGAGGCCATGGTCGCGCTCGTCCTGGCCGACGCGCTCCTGGAGAAGACCGGCGGCGACTCCGTCGCCGAGGCACGACGCAACCTCGAGGCCTACCGCGCCCGCCTCGCGGAGCGGACCCAGTGGTGAGCGCGGGAACCGACTGAGGAGAACGCCCATGTCCAGCCACCGCCCCGCACCCCGTGTCGCCGTCGCCGACGCCGACCTGCCCCTCGTCCTCGTCGGCCTGCCCGGTGCCGGCAAGACGACCGTCGCGCGCCTCCTCGCCTCCGCGCTCGGCGTCCAGGTCACCGACACCGACGCGGAGATCCGCCGCCGGTCCCGCATGACCATCCCGGAGATCTTCGCCAGCGAGGGGGAGGACGGCTTCCGCGACCGCGAGACCCGGGCGCTGCGCGCCGTGCTCGAGTCCGAGGCGGGCGCCCAGGGCGTCATCGCGCTCGGCGGAGGAGCGATCCTCCGCGCGGAGAACCGGGCCATGCTCGCCCCGCGCACGGTCGTGCACCTCTCAGCGACCCCCGAGACGGCCGCGTCCCACGTCGGCGACGGCGCCGGACGTCCCCTCGTGTCCCCGGGAACCGACCCCGGCGCCGACTCCGACGCCGCCGAGGCCGCCGCGGAGCACCCCGCCGGCGGGCCCGCCGACCCTGGGGCCGGGCGCGCCGCCGTCCTGGCCCGCATGGAGGCCCTCCACCAGCAGCGCTCCCCGCTGTACGCGGAGGTCGCCGACGTCGTCGTGCCGACGGACGGGCTCACCCCCGAGCAGGTTGCCGCGCTCGTCCTCGTCGCCCTCGGAGCCGACGCGCCCGACACGGCACGCGCCCTGTCAGCGGCGGGCGCCGCCGCCCACCGCATCCACGCCGCCGGCACCGCGGGGAAGGACCCTGCGAGCGCCCCCGCCGCCATCGAGGGGACTGAGGACCCAGTCCTCGTCCCGCCCTCCCGGTCCCTCCGGCCCGAGCCCGACGGCCGACTGCGCATCGGCGTGCCCGGAGCCCGTCCCTACGACGTCGTCATCGGGCACGGGCTCGCCGACGAGGTCCTCGCCGGCGTGCGCGCCGCCAAGGGCGCCGGTGCGGGCGGGGTCGCCGTCGTCCACGCCGCCGAGCTCGCCGGAACCACGGACGGCTACCTCGCCGCCCTGCGCGAGGCCGGTCTGCGCGTCGAGGACGTCGTCGTCCCCGGCGGCGAGGCCTCCAAGACCACCGCCGTGGTCGACACGATCTGGGAGGCCCTCGGCGCCATGCGCATGGGCCGCGACGGCTGCGTCGTCGCCGTCGGCGGAGGGGCGACCACCGACCTCGCGGGCTTCGCCGCGGCCACCTGGCTGCGCGGCGTGCCCGTCGTCCAGGTCCCCACGACGCTCCTCGCCATGGTCGACGCCGCCGTCGGAGGCAAGACCGGTATCGACACCGCCCACGGCAAGAACCTCGTCGGCGCCTTCCACGCCCCGACGGCCGTCGTCTGCGACCTCGACGCCCTCGAGACCCTGCCCGCCGACGAGCTGCGCGCCGGCCTCGGCGAGGTCGTCAAGTGCGGCCTCATCGCCGACCCCGTCATCCTCGACCGCGTCCTGTCCGACGCGGACGACGCCGCCGCCCTCACCCGCTGGGACGCCCCCGTCCTCGCCGAGCTCGTCGCCCGCGCCGTGGCCGTCAAGGCCGCCGTCGTGGGCGAGGACCTCACCGAGGCGGGCCTGCGCGAGATCCTCAACTACGGGCACACCTACGCCCACGCCGTCGAGACGGTCTCCGGGTACGCCTGGCGGCACGGCGAGGCCGTCGCCGTCGGCTGCGTCTTCGCCGCCGAGGTCGCCCACCGTCTGGGCCGCCTCGACGCCGACGTCGTCGCGCTCCACCGCGAGGCCTTCGCTGCCGCGGGCCTGCGCACCTCCTTCCCCGAGGGCGCGGGCCGTTTCGAGGACGTGCTCGAGGTCATGCGCTCTGACAAGAAGGTCCGCGCCGGCGTCATCCGCATGGTCCTGCTCGACGAGGTCGCCGTCCCCGCACGGGGCGTCGAGCCCGGCGTCGAGGTGCTGCGCGCCGCTCACGAGTCCGTCACCGCCGAGAAGGGAGCCGCCGCGTGATCACGGCCGCCCGCGACCTCACCGCCTCCGTCGTCCTCGTCGGGGTGCCCGGCGCCGGCTGCTCGAGCGTCTCCGAGGCTCTCGGCGGGCTCACCGGGGCGCCCGTGGCCGACCTCGCCGCCATCGTCGCCGAGGAGCTCGGCACCGCCCCCGAGCTCGCCCTCGTGGCCGTGCCCGAGGCCCGCTACCGCGGGGTCGAGAGCGCGACGGCCCTCGCGCTGCTGTCCGAGGCGACGGCGCGCCCCGGTGTCGTCGCCCTCGGCTCCGGGTGCCTGGCGGACGAGGACGTCGTCGCCGCCCTCGACGAGGTCCGTGGAGCGGACGGACGGGTCGTCGCCCTCACCGCGAGCACGCGCCGGCTGTCCACCCGCAACGGGCTGGACGCGCCGCGCTCGGTCGGGCTGGGCAACGTGCACCACGAGTTCGTCCAGGCCCTCCACGCCCGCGAGGCCCGGTGCCGGGAGGTCGCCGACGCCGTCGTCGACACGAGCGAGACGACGCCCGCCGAGGCGGCTCAGGCGGTCCTGGGGGCCTGAGGGGTCGGGCCGCGCGCCCGGGTGCCCCGCGCCGCCGCGGCCCCGGCTCCGCCGTGACCGACCTCGCCCGCCGCCGCCCGGGGCGCGCGGTCGCCGCGCGGTAGACTCGCGAGGTCCCAAGACTTGCAAGTCCCCCCAACAGTGAGGAATCCGCTCGTGGCAACGACGAACGACCTGAAGAACGGCCTGGTTCTCAACATCGAGGGCCAGCTGTGGCAGGTGGTCGAGTTCCAGCACGTCAAGCCGGGCAAGGGCCCCGCCTTCGTGCGCACCAAGCTGAAGAACGTCCTGTCCGGCAAGACCGTGGACAAGACCTTCAACGCCGGCCTCAAGATCGAGACCGCGACCGTCGACCGCCGCGACATGCAGTACTCCTACAAGGACGGCGACGACTTCGTGTTCATGGACATGAGCACCTACGAGCAGACCTACGTCTCCGCCGCCACGGTCGGCGACGCCGCCAAGTACATGCTCGAGGGCCAGGACGTCATCGTCGCCTTCCACGAGGAGAACGTCCTCTTCGTCGAGCTCCCCGCCGCCGTCGTCCTCACCGTCTCCCACACGGAGCCGGGCCTCCAGGGCGACCGCTCCAGCGCCGGCACCAAGCCCGCGACGCTCGAGACCGGCACCGAGATCCAGGTCCCGCTCTTCCTCAACGAGGGCGACAAGGTCAAGGTCGACACCCGCTCGGGCAGCTACATCTCCCGCGTCACCGACTGACGCGCCCCACGGCATGAGCGACACCGAGAACGCCGCCCAGGCCGGGAGCCCCGCCGTCGACACCGACGGCGGGGCCTCCCGCGCCAAGGGCGCTCAGGTCAAGCACACGGTCACGGCCCGCACCAAGGCCCGTCGCCGCGCCGTCGAGATCCTCTTCGAGGCCGACCAGCGAGGTCTTCTGCGCGTCAACAACGCGGAGACCGCGGAGGACGCTCGCGACGACCGCGAGGGCGACGACCGCGACTCCCGGCCCGGTTGGGACCGCGACTTCCGCTCCCGCGAGGAGCGCGAGCGCGAGATCGAGGACCGGATGAACCGCGAGGACTGGTACCTCGTCGAGGACGCGGACGACACCGCGCTGTCCGAGCCCGACGACGAGCGCGAGCCCGCCGAGCGCCTGCGCGAGTTCGCCGCCGAGCGAGCCGTGCACTCCGCGAACCACACCGAGGCCCCCGCCTACGCCCGGGAGGTCCTCACCGGCGTCGCCGACCACCTCGCCGAGGTCGACGACACCATCGAGACCTACGCGCAGGGCTGGACGCTCTCCCGCATGCCCGCCGTGGACCGGGCCATCGCCCGCCTCGCCACGTGGGAGATCGTCTGGAACGACGACGTCGACGCGCCCGTGGCCGTTGACGAGGCCATGACGCTCGCCCGGATGCTCTCCACCGACGAGTCCCCGCGCTACCTCAACGGCCTCCTCGGCCGCATCGGCGACCTCGCCGACACCCTGCGCTGAGCGGACCGGGACCGAGCCGCGGGTCCGAAGAGCCCCGACGACGCCGTCGTTCTCCCTCCGGGGACGACGGCGTCGTCGCTCGCCGGCCCGGTCCGGTCGGCGAGCCCCGGGTGCGGTGGCGCCCGTCACGGGGGCACGATGCCCTCATGACCACGAACTCCTCGAGCCCCGTCGTCGTCGGCGTCACAGGCGCCACCGGCCGCGTCGGCGGCGCCGTCGCCGGGCTCCTCCGCCACGCGCACGTCCACCAGCGACTCATCGTGCGCGACCCCTCCCGCGCGCCCCTGTGGGCCCGCCTCGACCAGGAGCTCACGGCGGTCCGGTCCGACGAGGCCGCTCCCGCAGCACTCCCGACCGCCACCGTGGCCGTCGCCGAGTACGGCGACCTCGCCGCCGCCCGTGCCGCCCTCGAGGGCGTCCGCGTCCTCCTCATGGTCTCCGCCGCCGAGTCCGAGGACCGCCTCGAGCAGCACCGGACGCTCATCGACGCCGCACGCCTCGCCGGCGTCGAGCACGTCGTCTACACGAGCTTCCTCGGCGCGGCCCCCGACGCCACCTTCACCCTCGCGCGCGACCACTGGGCCACGGAGGAGCACCTGCGCCGCTCGGGCATGACCTGGACGATGCTGCGCGACTCCTTCTACCTGGACTTCCTGCCCGACCTCGCCGTCGACGGCGTCATCGCCGGGCCCGCGGGGGAGGGGCGCGTCGGCGCCGTCGCCCGCGCCGACGTCGCCCGGGCCGCCTCGGCCGTCCTCCTCGACGTCGTCACCGGCTCCTCCCGGCACGACGGCGCCACCTACGAGCTCACCGGTCCCGCGGCCCTCACCCTCGCCGAGGCCGCGCACACGATCTCCGAGGTCACCGGCACCCCCACCGCCTACCGCGAGGAGAGCATCGAGGAGGCCTACGCCTCGCGCACCTCGTACGACGCACCGCAGTGGCAGCTCGACGCCTGGGTGTCGACGTACACCGCCATCGCCTCAGGTGAGCTGGCGGCGGTCACCGACGACGTCCGCCGCCTCCCCAGCCGAGCCCCTCTCTCGCTCGAGCAGCTCCTCCGGGGCGATTCCTGATGAACTGCATACATATGCACCTACATGCGTGAAGTTGCTCACGAGTGCGTCCACGACGGCGGCCCCGGTGCCCGCGCCCTGAGCGGAGGCGCTACCATCGGGGCCGTCAGACATCCTTGAAGCCCGTCCCGTGAGGCGGGGAAGGAGGTCCACGCACCGTGGCCGAACCGCAGCCCACCGGGAAGCAGATCCTCGGAGCCCCCGAGATCGCACGCTCCCTCTTCCGCATCGCGCACGAGATCATCGAGCGCAACCGAGGACTGGACGACGTCGTCCTCCTCGGCATCCCCTCGGCCGGTGTGCCGCTCGCCCAGCGCCTGAGCGAGGCCCTCGCCCACGCCGCCGCCGAGGACGCCCGCCTCGCCAGGATCCCCGGGCCCGAGCGCGTCCCCGTCGGAACGCTCGACATCACGATGTACCGCGACGACCTCGGCCGCCACCCGATTCGCGTCCCCCAGCCGACCCGGATCCCGGGGGAGACCCTCGAGGGCAGGACGGTCATCCTCGTCGACGACGTCCTCTACTCCGGCCGCACCATCCGCGCCGCCCTCGACGCCCTCGGCTCCATCGGACGCGCCGACGCCGTCCAGCTCGCCGTCCTCGTCGACCGCGGCCACCGCGAGCTCCCCATCCGCGCCGACTACGTCGGCAAGAACCTGCCGACCGCCCGCACCGAGAAGGTCGTCGTCTCCCTCACCGAGCTCGGCGCCGCCGACGACGCCGTCACCATCCAGGCGAGCGCCTTCGCCGCCGCCGAGGCCGACGAGGAGGCCACCCGATGAAGCACCTGCTCTCCGCCAAGGACCTGAGCCGCCAGGACGCCCTCCAGCTCCTCGACACCGCCGAGGCCATGGCCGCCACCCAGCGCCACGCCGTCAAGAAGCTCCCGACGCTGCGCGGCAAGACCGTCGTCAACCTCTTCTTCGAGGACTCGACCCGCACCCGCCTCTCCTTCGAGGCGGCCGCCAAGCGCCTGAGCGCCGACGTCATCAACTTCTCCGCCAAGGGCTCCAGCGTCTCCAAGGGCGAGTCCCTCAAGGACACCGCCCAGACGATCATGGCCATGGGCGCCGACGCGGTCGTCGTCCGGCACAGCGCCGACGGCGCCGCCCACCTCCTCGCCCACGCGGGCTGGATCGACGTCCCCGTCCTCAACGCCGGCGACGGCAAGCACCAGCACCCCACCCAGGCGCTCCTCGACGCCATGACCCTGCGCCGCTGGTACGTCCCCGGCCAGCCCGCCGGCGCCGCCGACGGGTCCCCCGCCCCGGCCGGCCGCGACCTGGAGGGGGCCGAGGTCGTCATCGTCGGCGACGTCCTCCACTCCCGCGTCGCCCGCTCCAACGTCGACCTGCTCACCACCCTCGGCGCGCACGTCACCCTCGTCGCCCCGCCCACGCTCCTGCCCGTCGGCATGGAGTCCTGGACCTGCGACGTCTCCTACGACCTGGACGAGACCATCGCGGCCGTCCGCCCGGACGCCGTCATGATGCTGCGCGTCCAGCGCGAGCGCATGAGCGCCGCCGGCGGCGGCTTCTTCCCGAGCCCCGCCGAGTACTCCCACGCCTACGGCCTCAACCTCGCACGCCGCGAGGCCATGCCCGAGCACGCCATCGTCATGCACCCCGGCCCGATGAACCGCGGCCTGGAGATCACCGCCGAGGCCGCCGACGACCCGCGCTCGCGCGTCATCGAGCAGGTCGGCAACGGCGTCTCCGTCCGCATGGCCGCCCTCTACCTCCTCCTCGCCGACGAAGGGAACCAGCTGTGACCTCCCACCTCCTCACCGGAGTCCGCCCCTACGGCGAGGACGCCGTCGACATCCTCGTCACCGACGGCGTCATCGCCGCCGTCGGCGCCGACGGCGCCGACCAGGCGCCCGAGGACGTCGTCCGTCACGACCTCGCCGGACTCGTGGCCCTGCCCGGCCTCGTCGACCTGCACACCCACCTGCGCGAGCCCGGCGGCGAGTCCGCCGAGACGGTCCTGTCCGGCACACGCGCCGCCGCCGCCGGCGGCTACACGGCCGTGTTCGCCATGGCCAACACCGACCCCGTCCAGGACAACGCCGGCGTCGTCGAGCAGGTCCTGCGCCTGGGGCACGAGGCCGGCTACGTCGACGTCCACCCCATCGGCGCCGTCAGCCAGGGGCGCAAGGGCGAGCACCTCTCCGAGATGGGCGCCATGGCGCAGTCCGCCGCCCACGTGCGCGTCTTCTCCGACGACGGCTCCTGCGTCTCCGACCCCGTCCTCATGCGCCGGGCCCTGGAGTACGTCAAGGCCTTCGACGGCGTCATCGCCCAGCACGCCCAGGACCCCCGCCTCACCGAGGGCGCCCAGATGCACGAGGGCGCCGTCTCCGCGGAGCTCGGCCTGCGCGGCTGGCCCGCCGTCGCCGAGGAGTCGGTCATCGCCCGCGACGTCCTCCTCGCCGAGCACGTCGGGTCCCGCCTCCACGTCTGCCACGTCTCCACCGCCGGCAGCGTCGACATCATCCGCTGGGCCAAGGGCCGCGGCATCGACGTCACTGCCGAGGTCACCCCCCACCACCTCCTCCTCACCGACGAGATGGCGCGCACCTACTCGCCCCTGTACAAGGTCAACCCGCCGCTGCGCACCGCAGACGACGTCGAGGCCCTGCGCGAGGCGCTCGCCGACGGCACCATCGACGTCATCGGCACCGACCACGCGCCCCACCCGCTGGAGTCCAAGGACTGCGAGTGGCAGGCCGGCGCCTTCGGCATGACCGGGCTCGAGACGGCCCTGTCCGTCCTCATCGAGACGATGGTCGCCCCCGGCCGCATGAGCTGGCGCGACCTCGCCCGGGTCATGTCCACCGCCCCCGCCCTCATCGGCCGCGCCGCCGACCAGGGCCAGGGCCTCGAGGTCGGCGCCCCGGCCAACATCGCCGTCGTCGACCCCGAGGTGCGCCGCACCGTGGACCCGCGGGCCCAGTGGACGCACTCGACCAACACCCCGTACGCGGGGATGGAGCTGCCCGGCAAGGTGGTCGCCACCTTCCTGCACGGGCGGCCCACCGTCCTGGACGGCGAGCCCGTCGCCCACCCGACCGACCAGGAGGACTGAGTCGCATGACCTCCCCCGCCAGCACCACCGAGGGTCCCACGGCCCGTTCCACGAGCGCGCGGGGGACCGCGCTGCTCGTCCTCGAGGACGGCTACGTCCTGCGCGGACGCGCCTACGGCGCCACGGGGCGGACGGTCGGTGAGATCGTCTTCAACACCGGCATGACCGGCTACCAGGAGACCCTCACCGACCCGTCCTACCACCGCCAGATCGTCGTTCAGACGGCACCGCACATCGGCAACACAGGCGTCAACGACGAGGACCCCGAGTCCGCCCGCATCTGGGTGGCCGGCTACGTCGTCCGCGACCCCGCCCGCCGCGCCTCCTCCTGGCGCGCCCGCCGCGAGCTGGAGGACGATCTCGCCGCCTCCGACGTCGTCGGGATCTGCGAGGTCGACACCCGCGCGCTCACCCGTCACCTGCGCGAGAGGGGCGCCATGCGCGCCGGCATCTTCTCGGGCGACGCATTGCCCGTGGGCGCGCAGTACCTGGGGGAGGAGGCCGTGGCCTCGCTCGTCCGTATCGTCGCCGATTCCCCCGCGATGAGCGGCCAAGCGCTGGCGGCCGAGGTATCGACTGATGAGACCTACGTCGTGGAGCCTCTCGGTGACTTCGCAGGCAAGGAACCCATTGCGCGCGTTGTGGCCGTTGACCTCGGCATTAAGTCGCGTACGCCCTACCATCTGGCGGCGCGCGGCGTGCGCGTCTATGTGGTGCCCTCGACGGCGTCCTTCGCCGACATTGAGGCGCTGAAACCGGATGGCGTGTTCTTCTCTAACGGCCCCGGTGACCCGTCCACGGCCGACCGCGAGATTGGTGTCCTACGCGCCGTTCTCGACGCGGGTATCCCGTACTTCGGTATCTGCTTCGGCCACCAGCTGTTCGGCCGCGCCCTCGGATACGGCACCTACAAGCTGGACTATGGTCACCGCGGCATCAACCAGCCGGTGAAGGATGTGGCCACGGGCCGCGTGGAGATCACTGCCCATAACCACGGCTTCGCGGTGGACGCCCCGGTGGGGGAGCCGTCGGTCGCCCCCTTCGATTCGGGTCGATACGGCCGCGTCGAGGTCTCTCACATCGGCCTCAACGACGGCGTCGTCGAGGGCCTGCGCGCCCTGGACATCCCCGCTTTCTCCGTCCAGTACCACCCCGAGGCAGCTGCCGGCCCGCACGACGGCGAGCTGCTGTTCGATCGCTTCATTTCCCTGATGACTGCCGCTAAGGAGACCCACTGATGCCCCGCAGGAACGATCTGTCGTCCGTCCTCGTCATCGGATCGGGCCCCATTGTCATCGGCCAGGCGTGCGAGTTTGACTACTCGGGCACGCAGGCATGCCGTGTCCTGAAGGAGGAGGGCCTGCGTGTCATCCTCGTCAACTCCAACCCGGCCACCATCATGACCGACCCGGGTATCGCCGACGCCACCTACGTCGAGCCGATCACCCCGGAGGTCGTTGCTTCGATTATCGAGAAGGAACGCCCCGACGCCCTGCTGCCCACCCTGGGTGGCCAGACGGCCCTCAATACCGCCGTCGCCCTGTCCGAGATGGGCGTTCTTGAGCACTTCAACGTCGAGCTGATCGGCGCGTCGATTGACGCGATCCGCGCCGGCGAGGACCGCGAGGAGTTCAAGGAGATCGTCGAGCGTTCGGGCGCCGAGGTTGCTCGCTCTTTCATCGCTCACACGATGGAGGAGTGCCACGCGGCCGCCGCCGAGCTCGGCTACCCCCTTGTCGTTCGTCCTTCCTTCACGATGGGCGGCCTCGGCTCCGGTTTTGCTTACACCCCCGAGGACCTCGAGCGCATCGCCGGCCAGGGCTTGGCAGCCTCGATCACGACCGAGGTTCTGCTTGAAGAGTCGATCCTCGGCTGGAAGGAGTACGAGCTCGAGCTGATGCGTGACAAGGCGGACAACGTCGTTGTCGTGTGCTCGATTGAGAACGTCGACCCTGTGGGCGTGCACACGGGTGACTCGATCACGGTCGCTCCGGCCCTGACCCTGACCGACCGCGAGATGCAGCGACTGCGCGACATCGGCATCGCCGTTATTCGCGCGGTTGGCGTGGACACGGGTGGCTGCAACATCCAGTTCGCCATCCACCCGGAGACGGGTCGCATCATCGTCATCGAGATGAATCCCCGCGTCTCGCGTTCCTCCGCCCTGGCCTCGAAGGCTACCGGCTTCCCGATCGCGAAGATCGCCGCGCGCTTGGCCACCGGCTACACGCTCGATGAGATCCCGAACGACATCACGGGCTCGACCCCGGCCTCGTTCGAGCCGACGCTCGACTACGTGGTCGTCAAGGTCCCGCGTTTCACCTTCGAGAAGTTCCCTGCCGCTGACCCGACGCTGACCACGTCGATGAAGGCCGTCGGCGAGGCCATGGCGATCGGCCGCTCCTACACCGAGGCCCTCCAGAAGGCCCTGCGCTCGATCGACAAGGGCGGCGTGCAGTTCCACTGGGACGGCGAGGCACCCACCCCCGAGGAAACCCGCGCGCTCGTAGAGGCTGCGGCGGTTGGCACCGAAGGACGTCTCGTCCAGGTTCAGCAGGCGATCCGCGGCGGTGCGACGCTTGAGGAGCTCCACGAGTCCACGAAGATTGACCCGTGGTTCCTCGACCAGATGTTCCTCCTCGACGAGGTCGCAACCCGCATTCGCGAGGCCGACGCGCTCACGGGCGACGTGCTCGCCGAGGCAAAGCGCCACGGCTTCTCCGACCGCCAGATCGCTGCCATGCGCGGCCTGTCCGAGGACACGGTGCGCGAGGTGCGCGGCGCCTTTGGCATCCACCCAGTCTTCAAGACCGTTGACACCTGTGCCGCAGAGTTCGCTGCCCGCACGCCCTACCAC
>SKEM01000904.1_pt1 | contig 16199 bp, 14 predicted proteins | sample 4826731 | NCBI WGS metagenome assembly SKEM01 (sample SAMN11008809, study PRJNA524170) | human gut metagenome | biome: Human fecal sample; material: Feces; isolation source: fecal sample from pouch patient p37 | host: Homo sapiens | place: Israel: Tel-Aviv | collected 2015-07-27
CCGCGGCGGGTGAGCATGGTGTCGCTGAGCATGGGCCTTCCTCACTTGATCCCGGTGAAGCCGATGGAGTTGACGACGCGCTTCGCGGCCGCCATGAAGAGCAGGAGCATGGGCAGGGCGGCGACGAGGGTGGCGGCCATGAGGCCGGACCAGTCGGTGCCCGAGGTCGGCGCCGGCGACTTGAAGACGGCGACGGCGACCGTGAGCACCCGCGAGGAGTCCGAGTAGGAGACCAGCAGGGGCCAGAAGTAGTCGTTCCAGGCCGTGATGTAGGTGAGGATGGCGAGCGTCGCGAGCGGTGCCTGGGCCATCGGGAGGATGAGCCTCCAGAAGACGCGGATCTTGCTGGCGCCGTCGAGGAGGGCGGCCTCCTCGAGCTCGCGCGGGATGTTCATGAAGAACTGCTTGAGGAAGAACACCGCGAAGGGCGTCATGAACATCGTCGGGAGGGCGACGCCCAGGAGGGTGTCGACCATGTGGAGCTGCTTGATGAGGACGAAGTTCGGCAGCAGCGTGAAGATCGACGGCACCATGAGGGCGGCGAGGAAGATCATGAAGACCGCGTCGCGGCCGCGCCAGCGCAGCCGCGCGAAGGAGTAGGCGGCCATCGCGGAGAAGAGGACCTGGAAGACGGTCACAAGGGTCGCCACGACGATCGAGTTGCGCAGGTAGACCCAGAAGTTGAGGGCGGCCCCGGAGCCGCCGTCCTTGATGGCGTCCGCGGTGGACTGCATGCCGAAGACCCGCTCGAAGCCGCGCAGGTTCGTGTCCACGGGGAGGATCGAGGTGGGGTGGGCGGCGATCCCGGCGTTCGAGGACAGCGCGGTGCGCAGGACCCAGTAGAACGGCAGGAGCGTGATGAGCATGACGAGGATCATGAAGATCCAGGCGATGACGCGGCCGATGGAGAGGCGTCGGCCGGCGGTGCGGGTCGCGGCGGGCGCGCCGTCGGGGCTCACGGCGTCGGAGGTCGTGGTGAGGTCGGTGGCGCTTGCGGTGCTCATGAGTAGTCTCCTCTCTCAGTCCAGGTCCGTCTCGCCGGCCCGGGTGAGCCGGTACTGGAGGATCGTGATGGCGGCGAGGACGATGAGCAGGCCGACGGCCATCGCCGAGGCGTAGCCGAACTGGAAGCGCCCGAAGGCCATGTCGTAGATGTAGTACTGCAGGACGCGCGAGGCGTTGACGGGACCGCCGGCGGTGGTGACCGAGACGGTGTCGAAGACCTGGAACGAGCCGATCATCGTCATGATGAGGACGAGGGCGAGGATCGGTCGCAGGAGCGGCACGGTGATCCGCCAGAACATCGTCCACTCGCTCGCGCCGTCGACCTTGCCGGCCTCGTAGACCGTGTTCGGGATCGACTGGAGCCCGGCGAAGATGAGCAGGGCCGTGTAGCCCATGTGCCGCCACACGTTGATGAGGGCGATCGTCGGGATGGCGAGCGAGGTCGAGAAGAAGTTGACCGGGCTGCCCGTGATGGCCTGGATGATCTGGTTGGAGATGCCCAGGGTGTTGTCGAGGATCCAGAGCCAGAGCATGGCGACGACGACGTTCGAGACGAGGTACGGGGTGAGCACGATGGCTCGCACGAAGGTCGACTGGGTCAACCGCTGCATGAGGACGGCGATGACGAGCGCCATGACGGTCTGGACGCCGATGTTGATGACGACGTACTCGAGGGTGACCTTGACGGCGTTCCAGAAGATCGAGTCGTGCACCATGCGCGTGTAGTTCGCGCCGCCGGTGAAGGTCTCGGGGGTGAGGAGGTTGTACTCGGTGAAGGACAGCCAGATGCCGCGGATGAGCGGTCAGACGTAGAAGGCGATGAGGCCGATCCCGGCCGGGATGATGAAGGCGATGCCCAGCACCCGGTCATCCTTGGGGCGCTTCCGGGTGCGGGTGCGCGAGGCCACGGTGGTGGCTGCTGACACGGTGACTCCGTTCGTCGTTGAAGGAGACCGGCGGACGCCGGCAGGAGCGGCGCAGGGAAACCGCTTCGTTTCGTCAGGGAATATACCGCGGGGCGCCCTGTCGGCAGGGGCGCCCCGCGAGGCCCGGCGTCGGTCCGCCGGAACGGCGGTCAGCTGGGGTCGTAGGGGGCGACGACGACGTCGACCCGCTGGAGCTCCTTGACGTCCGCGTAGCCCGTGGTGGCCAGGGTGCGGCGCAGGGCGCCCATGATGTTGAGGGTGCCGTCGGCGCGGTCGGAGGGGCCGTTGAGGATCTGCTCCATGGTGCCGACGGTGCCGACGTGGCTCCTGTAGCCCCGGGGCAGGCGCTCGTGGCGGGACTCCGAGCCCCAGTGGTAGCCGCCGCCGGGGGCCTCCTCGGCGCGGGCGAGGGCGGCGCCCAGCATGACGGCGTCGGCGCCGCAGGCGATGGCCTTGACGACGTCGCCGGAGTTGCCGACGGAGCCGTCGGCGATGACGTGGACGTAGCGGCCGCCGGACTCGTCCATGAAGTCGCGGCGCGCGGCGGCGACGTCGGCGACGGCGGTGGCCATGGGCATGTGCAGGCCGAGCACCTGGCGGACCGAGGAGGAGGCCCCGCCGCCCTGGCCGACGAGGACGGCCGCGGCGCCGGTGCGCATGAGGTGGAGGGCGGCCGTGTACGTGGTGACACCGCCGACGAGGACGGGGACGTCGAGCTCGTAGATGAAGCGCTTGAGGTTGAGTGGCTCGGCGGAGCCGGACACGTGCTCGGCGGAGACGGCCGAGCCGCGGATGACGAAGAGGTCGGCGCCGGCGTCGACGACGGTGCGCCAGTGCCGCTGCGTCTGCGCGGGGCTGAGGCGGCCGGCGACGATGACGCCGGCCTCCTTGATCTGGGCGAGGCGGGCGCGGATGAGCTCGGGCTGCACCGGCGGGCGGTACACCTCCTGGAGGACGCGGGTTGCGTCCTCGGGGGCGGCCTGGCGGATGCGGGCGAGGGCCTCGGAGGGGTCCTCGTAGCGGGTCCACAGGCCCTCGAGGTCGAGGACGCCGACGCCGCCGAGGCGCCCCACCATGATGGCGGTCTCGGGGCTGACGACGGAGTCCATGGGGGCGGCGAGGATCGGCAGGTCGAGGTGGTAGGCGTCGAGCTGCCAGCCGCCGCGCACGTCCCGGGTGTCCCGGGTCCGGCGGGCGGGGACGAGGGCGATGTCGTCGAAGGAGTAGGCCTGCCGGGCGCGCTTGGAGCGGCCGATCTCGATCTCTGCGCTCATGGCGCGATCGTATTCGGCCGTCAGCGCCCCGCCGGACGTGTCCTGGGGCGGTGGCACACTCGCCCCCATGAGCGAGCAGCAGCACCACTCCCCCACGACGTCCGGTACGGCGAGAGCCGCCGGCTGGGCGGACGGCCCCCTCCTCGGCTTCGACACGGAGACGACGGGCGTCGACCCGCGCTCGGACCGCCTCGTCACCGCCGCCCGCGGGGCCCGCGGGCCGCGGCGCGCCGACGACGGCCGGGACCAGGAGGTCCTCACCTGGCTCGCCGACCCGGGGGTCGAGATCCCGGCGGTGGCTGCGGCCGTGCACGGCATCTCGACCGAGCGCGCGCGCGCCGAGGGGCGACCGGTCGAGGAGGTCCTCGAGGAGGTCGCCTCGCGGCGCGCGGCCGCGATGGCGGCGGGGACGCCCGTCGTCGCCTTCAACGGCTCCTACGCCCTCACCCTCATGGAGTCCGAGCTCGCCCGCCCCGGCCTGCCGCCGCTGCGCGAGCGCCTCGGCCGGGAGCTCGGCCCGGTCCTGGACCCCCTCGTCCTGGACCGGAAGGTGGACCGCTACCGCAAGGGCAAGCGCCGCCTGGGCGACATGTGCGCCGTCTACGGCGTCGTCGTCGACGAGGCGCTGCACACCGCGGAGGTCGACGTCGCGGCGACCCTCGACGTCCTCGAGGCGATCCTGCGGGCGCACCCGGAGGTCGCGCGGCTCGACGCCGACGAGCTCGTCGCCTTCCAGGCCGCGGCGCACCGGGACTGGGCGGTCTCCTTCAACGACTTCCTGCGCCGCAAGGGCCGCCCTGCCGACGTCGAGACGGCCTGGCCGCTGCCCGAGGGCCTGTGAGCGCACGGCGCCCCCGCGAGCGGGTGCTCGCGGGGGCGCCGTCGTCGCGGGGCCGGACGTGCCGGCCCGGCGCTTTCAGTTGTCGCGGCCGGTGTAGTTCGGGGCCTCGACGGTCATCTTGATGTCGTGCGGGTGGGACTCCTTGAGCCCCGCGCTCGTGATCCGGACGAACTGGCCGTTGGCCTGGAGCTCGGGGATGGTACGGGCACCGACGTAGAACATCGACTGGTGCAGGCCGCCGACGAGCTGGTAGACGACGTCGGCCAGCGAGCCGGAGAAGGGCACCTGGCCCTCGATACCCTCGGGGACGATCTTGTCGTCGCCGGTGACGTCGGCCTGGAAGTAGCGGTCCTTGGAGTAGGACTTGCGGCCGCGCGAGCTCATGGCGCCGAGCGAGCCCATGCCGCGGTAGCGCTTCCACTGCTTGCCGTTGACGAAGACGAGGTCGCCCGGGGACTCGGTGCAGCCGGCCAGGAGCGAGCCGAGCATGACGGTGTCGGCTCCGGCGACCATGGCCTTGGCGATGTCGCCGGAGTACTGCAGGCCGCCGTCGGCGATGAGCGGGACGCCCGCGGGACGGCAGGCCCTGGCGGCCTCGTAGACGGCGGTGACCTGCGGGACGCCGACGCCGGCGACGACGCGGGTGGTGCAGATGGAGCCCGGGCCGACGCCGACCTTGACGCCGTCGACGCCCGCGTCGATGAGGGCCTGGGCGCCCTCGCGGGTGGCGACGTTGCCGCCGACGATCTCGATGCCGGAGAACGCGGAGTCCGTCTTGAGTCGGCTGATCATCTCGAGGGCCAGCTTGGCGCCGCCGTTGGCGGTGTCGACGACGATGACGTCGACGCCGGCCTCGGCCAGGGCTCCGGCGCGGTCCCAGGTGTCGCCCCAGTACCCGACGGCGGCGCCGACGACGAGGCGGCCCTCGGCGTCCTTGGTGGCGTGGGGGTACTTCTCGGTCTTGACGAAGTCCTTGACGGTGATGAGGCCGGTGAGGTGGCCGGCGTCGTCGATGAGGGGGAGCTTCTCGATGCGGTGCTCGGCCAGGAGCGCCTTGGCGTCCTCGCGCGAGATCCCGGTGGGACCGGTGATGAGGCGCTCGCGCGGCGTCATGCACTCGCGCACCGTGAGGGTCGACCACTTCTCGGAGGGCACGAAGCGCAGGTCGCGGTTCGTGATGATGCCGAGGAGGTTGCCGGCGTCGTCGACGACGGGCAGGCCGGAGACCTTGTAGTGGCCGCAGAGCTCGTCGAGCTGGGCGATCGTGGCGTCGGGGCCGATGGTGACCGGGTCGGAGACCATGCCGGACTCGCTGCGCTTGACGCGGCGGACCTGCTGCGCCTGGTCCTCGATCGAGAGGTTGCGGTGGAGGATGCCGATGCCGCCCTGGCGGGCCATGGCGATCGCCATGTCGGACTCGGTGACGGTGTCCATGGCGGCGCTGAGCAGCGGCGTGGCCAGCGAGATCCTCTTGGTGAGACGGGAGGTCGTGTCGACCTCGGAGGGGATGACGTCGGTCAGCCTCGGGAGGAGGAGGACGTCGTCGTAGGTCAGGCCGGTGGGTGCGAAGAGGTCAGAGTTGGTGATCGAGTCGCTCACCCTTCGCATGGTAGGACCCGCACCGCCCGGCGCGCACACCGATCTTCCTCACGTGCCCGCCGGACAGCGAGGGCTGCCGCACACCCGAACCGCCCCTGACCTGCACATTCACCCGTTTGACATCGAATCGTTCGATATCAGGTCCGCATCACTATCAATTCACCCGCACCGATAGCGGACCCCCGGTAGCCTCCGTCACAATGCCCCGCGCGACGGGTGAAACCCGCACAGGAATCCTTGTCGGCACCCAGGGCGTCTTTTAGTGTTGCGCCAGACACAGCCACCTGAGCCGTGCCGCCGACGTCGTCGCTCGGCTTCCACCTGAGGAAGGCACCACCCATGACGGAGAGCTCGCGTCAGCCCGGCCCCATCGTCGCCCTGTGGGAGTGGCAGTACGACGGCGCCTGCATCGGCATGGACTCCGCGACCTTCTTCCACCCCGAGGGCGAGCGCGGCTCCAACCGCCGCCGCCGCGACGAGGAGGCCAAGGCCGTCTGCCGCACCTGCCCCGTCATCGTCGACTGCCGGAACCACGCCCTCGCGACCCACGAGCCCTACGGCGTCTGGGGCGGTCTCACCGAGGAGGAGCGGCGCGAGCTGATCGAGCAGCGCGAGCGCCACGAGCCGGTCGCCTGAGGCCGGAGGCTCCGGGGCCGCGGCGAGCTGGCCGCGACAGCGGCCCAGCGGCGGTTCCCCCGGCCAGCACGACGGACGGAGGGGCGGGAAGCAGATGCTCCCCGCCCCGCCGTCGTCTCCGCGCGACCCTCGGGTCACGCGGCAAGAGTCACTTGGTGACGACCGCGAGCACGTCGCGGGCCGAGAGGATGAGGTAGTCCTCGCCGGCGTACTTGACCTCGGTGCCGCCGTACTTGGAGTAGATGACGACGTCGCCCTCGGCGACGTCGACCGGGATGCGCTTGCCGGAGTCGTCGACACGGCCCGGGCCCACGGCCACGACCTTGCCCTCCTGCGGCTTCTCCTTGGCGGTGTCCGGGATGACCAGGCCGGAGGCGGTGGTCTGCTCGGCCTCGACCGTCTGGATGACGATCCGGTCCTCGAGCGGCTTGATGGAGATCGACATGGCGTCCTCCCCTTCTCGCTTGTTGAGCGTGTGGAATGTCGGTTGGTCGCGCCCGTCCGGGAGGGCCGCCGTCGCGGGGGTCGGCCTGTTCCGTCGCTGGTGCGAGCCGCGAGAGCGTGCCGGGCACGTCCCCGCGTCTGGAGCCGAATCTACGCGCGGGATTAGCACTCAGTCAACGCGAGTGCCAAACGGGCGGACGCGGTTCGCCCAGGGCGTGCGGGGCCCGGCGCAGCGCCGCCCGGGCGCGCTCAGGATCCTCCCGGGTCCAGGCGACGGCTGCCACGACGTCGCCCTCGGCGGGCTGGACCGAGGGGGCTCGTCCGCTGAGGACGTCCCAGGCGGCCTTGACGGCGGCGGGTCGCTCGCGCAGCCACGAGTCCCTCCAGCGGTGCGGGCTGCGCCGCCGGGCGAGCGGGTCGGAGGCGCCGGCGGCGGGCAGGCCGACGGCCCGCGCGATGGCCACGGCTCGGGGCACGTGGAAGTCCTGGCTCACGAGCACGGCCCGGCGAACCCCGAGGACGCGGAGAGCCCGGACGCAGGTGTCGTAGGTGTCCAGGCCGGCGCGGTCGAGGACGATCGCGGGTGCGGGCACGCCGACGCGCACGAGGTGGTCGCGCATGACGGCCGGCTCATCGCGCCACGCGCGCCTCCCGTCCCCGCTCACGACGACGGCGTCAACGAGGCCGGCGAGGTACAGCCCGGCGGCGGCGTCGAGCCGGTAGGCCAGCCAGGGTGAGGGAACGCCCCCGGGCCAGACGGCGGCGCCGAGGACGACGGCGACGGCGGGCTCCCCCTCGTCGTTCCCGCCCGAGGGCCGAGGCGCCGGCCCGTCCCCGTCGGGGGCCCCCGCCACGAGCTCGTCCCAGTCGCGGACCCGTCCCCTGCTCGCCAGGGAGATCCAGGCGTTGGACGAGGCGAGGAGGACGCCCGCGCCGAGCGAGCCGGCGCCCGCGAGCGCGGCGCCCCCGAGCAGGAGGCCGCGGGCGGCTACGGCGGCGGACGGGATGCGGTGCACAGGACCTCCTCGCTGCTGCAGAACCGCTCGAGAACGGGTCGTACGAGCCGGACCCCGCCAGGACGACGCGGCCAGCGCACTCTAACCGGGCGTGCCATGATCCGTCCCGTGAGCCACTCCGCACCCTCAGGCACCCCGTCGCGCAGTCGCCGGCACGAACCGCGCCCCGCCCAGGGCTCGCCCGAGGCGGCAGGGCTCGCGCCGCTCCTCACGCCCGAGGGGTGGGCGCTGCTCTCCTCCCTGCCGCCCTACGAGGAGTCGGAGGCCCTGACCCTCGGGGAGAGGCTGCGCGCGGAGGGCCACGACCCGGCGCTCGTCGCGGCGGCGCTCACCCAGCAGCGCCTGCGCGGGCGCGCCGCGGCGAAGTTCGGGCCCTTCGCGGAGCGGATGCTCCTGACCCCCGACGGGCTCGAGCAGGCGACGCGCCTCGTCGTCTCCGCGCACCACGCCGCCCGCTTCGCCGCCGCCGGCCCGAAGCTCGCGGCCGATCTCGGCTGCGGGATCGGCGGCGACGCGATGGCGCTGGCGGGTCTCGGCCTGCGGGTCCTCGCCGTCGAGCGGGACGAGGCCACGGCCGCCCTCGCCACCGTCAACCTCATGCCGTTCCCCGAGGCCGAGGTGCGCTGCGCCGACGCCATGGCGATCGACCTCGACGCCGAGGGCGTCGACGCCGTCTTCGCCGACCCCGCGCGTCGCGCCGGCGGGCGCCGCATCACGGACCCCGAGCAGTGGTCCCCCGCTCTCAGCCGCGTCCTGGCGCTCCGGGAGCGCGTCGAGGCGCTCGGCGTCAAGGTCGCTCCCGGCATCGACCACGCGCTCCTGCCGGCGGACTCCCACGCGCAGTGGGTGAGCGTCGACGGCGGGGTCGTCGAGGCGGGAGTCTGGTGCGGCCCCCTCGCCCCGGAGGGGCCGGGCCGCTCCGCCCTGTGCCTGCGCGCCGGGGCCGACGGAGAGGCCCGCGCCCACGTCCTGCGCGACCCGTCCTGCACGAACCCCAGCACTCCGCCCGAGCAGCTCGAGCCCGTGGCGGACGCAGAAGCCCTCGGCAGCTGGGTCCACGAGCCCGACGGCGCCGTGATCCGCGCCGGGCTCGTCGGGGCGGTCGCAAGGCGCCTCGGAGCCAGACCCGTCGGCGAGCGCATCGCCTACCTCACCGGGGACGCGCCCGCGCCCGCGGAGCTCGTCCCCTTCGTGCGCTCGTGGCGGCTCATCGACGTCCTCCCCCTGCGCACCAAGGCGCTCCGCGGTCGCGTGCGGGAGCGCGGGATCGGACGGCTCGAGATCCACAAGCGCGGCGTCGACCAGTCCCCCGACCTGCTGCGCAGGCAGGTCCGCCCCTCGGGGACCGCCTCCGAGACCTGGCTGCTCACCCGCGTGGGAGCCCGGGGCGGCGGCCTCGCCCGGGGCGCCGTGCTCGTCGTCGAGGACGCCCCGTCGGCCTGACCGCCGCGGAGGAGCCGCCAGGGGCCCGCGGAGCACGGCACCCGCGGGGCGCGCCGCACCGGCCCTGACCAGCGTCGACGCCTCCCGGCCCCTACGATGGGCCCGCGGTCCCGCTCGGGCCCGCGCTCACGCGCCCCTTGAGGAGCCTCATGGCACCGGCACGACTCATCCACCGCGAGCCCCTCCCCTTCGCACGCTCGCCGCGCTCGACCCTCGGCGTCGAGTGGGAGCTCCAGCTCGTCGACCGCGACAGCCTCGACCTGCGCCAGTGCGCCGCGGAGATCCTGCGCGAGGTCGGCCCCGACGAGAACATCCACGGCGAGATGATGCTCAACACCGTCGAGCTTGTCTCCGGGGCGCGGCGGACGGTAGCGGAGTGCGTCGAGGACATCGCGCACGCCTACGACCGGCTCCTGCCCGTGACCCAGCCGCTCCGCGTCGAGCTGGCGAGCGCCGGCACCCACCCCTTCGCCGACCCCCTCGTCCAGAAGGTGACGGACTCGGAGCGCTACGAGCGGCTCGTCGACCGCACGCGCCTGTGGGGCCACCAGATGCTCATCTTCGGCACGCACGTCCACGTCGGCATCGAGGACCGCGACAAGGCCCTGCCGATCCTCAAGGCCCTTCTCACGCGCACGGCCCACCTGCAGTGCCTGTCCGCCTCCTCCCCCTTCTGGGCGGGCGAGGACACGGGCTACGCGGACAACCGCGCCATGATGTTCCAGCAGCTGCCGACGGCGGGGGCCCCGCACCAGCTCGGCACGTGGGAGGAGCTCGAGGCCTACGCCGGCGACATGATCCACACCGGCGTCATCGTGGACTTCACGGAGGGCCGCTGGGACGTGCGGCCGTCGCCCCGCCTCGGCACGGTCGAGGTGCGCGCCTGCGACGCGGCCACCAACCTCACCGAGCTCGCCGGGATCGCCGCCCTCACGCAGTGCATGGTCGAGGACTTCTCCCGCCGCCTGGACCGCGGCGAGGAGCTCGACTCCATGCCGGACTGGTACGTCGACGAGAACAAGTGGCGCTCGGCCCGCTACGGCATGGGCGCCATCCTCATCACCGACTCCGCCGGGAACGAGGAGCTCGTGACGGACCCGGTGCGCCGGATGCTCACCGAGCTCGAGCCGGTGGCCGCGGACCTGGGCTGCGAGGCTGAGCTGGCCGGGGTGGCGGCGACGCTCGACGCGGGCGCCTCCTACCAGCGGCAGCTCGCCGCGGTCGGGGCGGCGGGCGGTGCCCACGAGGCGGCCGTGCGGCTGCTCCTCGCCGAGGTCCGGGCCGGTCGCCCGCTCACGCCGAGCGAGGTCCTCTCGCTCGGCGCCTGACCGGCTCGCCGACGTGAGGAGGCGGCCCGCACCTGCTGGTGCGGGCCGCCCTCCTGCGTGCGGTGGTCGCGCGGCCGGCGGACCGGGGGGGGACGCCGATCGACGGCTCGGCCCTCGGCCGGGGCCGACGTCAGTGCACGACGGTGACGTCGAGCGGCATGCCGGAGTCGGGCGCGAAGCCCATGGGGCTCGGGGCGACGCCGGCGCGGACGGCGGCGGAGCCGAGCGCGGCGATCTGGGCGCCGTTGTCCGTGCAGTACCTGAGCGGCGGGAGGCGCAGCTCGATGCCGGCGGCCTCGCAGCGCTCGGCGGCGAGGGAGCGCAGGCGCGAGTTGGCGGAGTAGCCGCCGCCGACGACGAGGGTGCCGACGCCCTGGTCGAGGCAGGCCTGGACGGCCTTGGCGGTGAGGGAGTCGTTGACGGCCTCGGAGAAGGCGGCGCAGACGTCGGCCTTGGGGACCTCGCTGCCGGCGTCCTCGAGGGACTCGACGTAGCGGGCGACGGCGGTCTTGAGGCCGGAGAAGGAGAAGTCGTAACGGTGGCGGTCCTTGTCCTTCGCGGCGGACAGGCCGCGCGGGAAGCGGATGGCCTTGCGGTCGCCCTCCTGGGAGAGTCGGTCGACGTGCGGGCCGCCGGGGTAGGGCAGGTCCAGGAGACGGCCGACCTTGTCGAAGGCCTCGCCGGCGGCGTCGTCGAGGGTACCGCCGAGCTCGACGACGTCGGTGGCGATGTCCTTGATGGACAGGATGTTGGAGTGGCCGCCGGAGACGATGAGACCGATGAACTGCTCGGGCAGCGGGCCGTCGACGAGCTCGTCGACGGCGAGGTGGCCGATGACGTGGTTGACGCCGTAGACCGGCTTGCCGATGGAGGCGGCGAGCGCCTTGGCGGCGGAGATGCCGACAGTGAGGGAGCCGATGAGGCCAGGGCCCGCGCAGACGGCGACGGCGTCCACCTCGGAGAGGTCCACGTCGGCCTTGGCCAGGGCGGCGTCGAGCGTGGGCACGAAGGACTGGAGGTGGGCGCGGGAGGCGATCTCCGGGATGATGCCCCCGAAGCGGGCGTACTCGTCCATGGAGGTCGCGACGACGTCGCCGAGGAGCTCGCGGCCCCGCACCAGCGCCACGCCGGTCTCGTCGCAGGTGGACTCGATGCCGAGGATCAGTGGTTCGCTCACGGTCCGCAAGCCTAGCCCCTCCCTCGGCGCTCCCGGCCCCGGGGTGACGGGGACGACGCCCGGGGTCGGCGGGCGCGCTCCCGGACGGCGAGCACGACGGAGGGGCGGCCGTCCTCTCGGACGGCCGCCCCCGCGGGGTGGCGCTGGTGGCTCGGGGCTTCAGGCGTGCGCCTTGGTGCCCTTCCAGACGGCGTGGCCGAGGTCGCGGTTGAGCCGCGTGATGACCTCGAGCGGGACGGACTTGGGGCACACCGCGGCGCACTCGCCGATGTTGGTGCAGCCGCCGAAGCCCTCGGCGTCGTGCTGGTTGAGCATGCTCACGACGCGCGGGAGGCGCTCCGGCTGGCCCTGCGGGAGCAGACCCAGGTGGGAGATCTTCGCGGCGGTGAAGAGCATGGCGGAGGCGTTGGGGCAGGCGGCGACGCAGGCGCCGCAGCCGATGCAGGCGGCGGCCTCGAAGGCGGCGTCGGCCTTCTCCTTCTGGACGGGCACGGCGTGCGCCTCGGGGGCGGCGCCCGTGTTGACGGAGATGTAGCCGCCGGCCTGGACGATGCGGTCCAGGGCGGAGCGGTCGACGATGAGGTCCTTGAGCACCGGGAAGCCGGTCGAGCGGAAGGGCTCGATGGTGATGGTGGAGCCGTCCTTGAAGGACGGGTCCTCGGCCAGGTGGCGCATGTGCAGCTGGCAGGTCGTCGAGCGGATCGGGCCGTGGGCCTGTCCGTTGATGACGACGCCGCACTGGCCGCAGATGCCCTCGCGGCAGTCGGAGTCGAAGGCGACGGGCTCCTTGCCCTCGCCGAAGAGCTGCTCGTTGAGCAGGTCGAGGACCTCGAGGAAGCTCATGTGCTCCTCGACGCCGGACATCGAGTACTCCTCGAAGCGGCCCTCGGCGTCGCGGTTCTTCTGGCGCCAGATCTTGAGCTTGATGTTCACTTGTAACTCCGCTGCTTGAGCTCGATGTCCTTGTAGATGAGGTCCTCCTTGTGGAGGATCGGCGGCTGGTTCTCGCCGCCCCACTCCCACGCGGCCACGTAGAGGAACTCGTCGTCGTGGCGCAGGGCCTCGCCCTCGGGGGTCTGCGACTCGGCGCGGAAGTGCCCGCCGCAGGACTCGCGGCGGTGCAGCGCGTCGATGCACATGAGCTCGGCGAGCTCGAAGAAGTCGAGCAGGCGGCCCGCCTTCTCCAGGGACTGGTTGAGCTCCATGGCCTCACCGGTCACCTTGCCGTCGCGCCAGAACTCGGCCTTGAGCGCGCGGATCTGCTTGATGGCCTCGCGGAGGCCCTCGTCGCGGCGCTCCATGCCGCAGTACTCCCACATGATGCGCCCGAGGGCCATGTGGAAGTCGTCCACGGAGCGGGTGCCCTGGAGTGCCATGAGGCGGTTGATCCGGTCCTCGACGCTCTTGCGGGCCTCGGCGACCTCGGGGGCCTTCGGGTCCGGCTTGCCCTCGCGCAGGGCGTCGGCGAGGTAGTCGTTGAGCGTGTTGGGCAGGACGAAGTAGCCGTCGGCGAGGCCCTGCATGAGGGCGGAGGCGCCGAGGCGGTTGGCCCCGTGGTCGGAGAAGTTGGCCTCGCCGGCGACGTACAGGCCGGGGAGGTTGGACTCGAGGTCGTAGTCGACCCACAGGCCGCCCATCGTGTAGTGGACGGCGGGGTAGATGCGCATGGGGACCTCGTAGGGGTCGTCGCCCGTGATGCGCTGGTACATCTCGAAGAGGTTGCCGTACTTGGCGGAGACCTGTTCCTTGCCGAGGCGGCCGATGGCCTCGGAGAAGTCGAGGTAGACGCCGCGGCGCATCTCGCGCTCGGTCCCCTCCGGCGAGGTCTCGCGGATGGCGGGGCCGACGCCGCGTCCCTCGTCGCACATGTTCTTCGCCTGGCGGGAGGCGATGTCGCGGGGGACGAGGTTGCCGAAGGCGGGGTAGATGCGCTCGAGGTAGTAGTCGCGGTCCTCCTCGGGGATCTCGCGCGGGTCCTTGGCGCAGTCCTCGGCCTTCTTGGGCACCCAGATGCGGCCGTCGTTGCGCAGCGACTCGCTCATGAGGGTGAGCTTGGACTGGAAGTCGCCGGACTGCGGGATGCAGGTCGGGTGGATCTGCGTGTAGCACGGGTTGGCGAAGTAGGCGCCCTTGCGGTGGGCGCGCCACACCGCGGTGCCGTTGCAGCCCATGGCGTTGGTGGACAGGAAGAAGACGTTGCCGTAGCCGCCGGTGCACAGCACGACGGCGTCGGCGAGGTGCTCCTCGATCTCGCCGGTGACCATGTTGCGGGCGATGATGCCCTTGGCCTTGCCGTTGATGACGATGAGCTCGAGCATCTCGTGGCGGCGGAACTCCGTGACGGTGCCCGCGTGGACCTGGCGCTCGAGGGCCTGGTACGCGCCGATGAGGAGCTGCTGGCCGGTCTGGCCGCGGGCGTAGAAGGTGCGGGAGACCTGGACGCCGCCGAAGGAGCGGTTGTCGAGCAGGCCGCCGTACTCGCGGGCGAAGGGGACGCCCTGGGCGACGCACTGGTCGATGATGTTCGCGCTGACCTCGGCGAGGCGGTAGACGTTGTCCTCGCGGGAGCGGTAGTCGCCGCCCTTGACCGTGTCGTAGAAGAGGCGGTAGGTCGAGTCGCCGTCGTTGCGGTAGTTTTTCGCCGCGTTGATGCCGCCCTGGGCCGCGATGGAGTGCGCGCGGCGGGCGGAGTCCTGGTAGAAGAAGGACTTCACGTTGTAGCCCTGCTCGCCGAGCGAGGCGGCGGCCGAGGCGCCGGCGAGGCCGGTGCCGACGACGATGACCTCGAGCTTGCGGCGGTTGGAGGGGTTGACGAGCTTGGCCTCGAACTTGCGCTGCTCCCAGCGGCGGTCGATCGGCACGTCGTGGGGGGCCTTGGTGTCGGCGATCTTCTCGCCGACGGTGTACAGGTCGGTGGTGTCAGTCATTTGGTGCGTCTCTCTCAGTGCGTGAGGATGCCGGCGGCCTGCGCGGCCTGGTGGTAGGCGGCGGCGCTCATCGGTGCGTCGACCCAGCCGAGGAGGATGGCCGTGGGGACGATCATGAAGGCGATGAAGACGCCGAAGGCGACGATGAACGCGATGACGCGGATCGCGGGGACCGTGTTGCGGCGGGTGGCGCCCAGGGTCTGGAGCGCGGACCAGACGCCGTGCCAGATGTGCAGGCACAGGGCTGCGAGGGCGACGAGGTAGATGAGGTAGACCCACCACTGGTTGAAGCCGTAGTACATGTTCATGTACGCGCGACCGTGCTCGTAGGCACCGCCGGCCTGGATGGTCAGGGTGGTGAACTGGAGGATGTGCCAGATGATGAAGAGCAGCAGGATGACGCCGCCCCAGCGCATGGTCCGCATGGCGTACCGGGAGGCGAAGTACTCGGCGCCGGGCTTCTTGACCGCGTACTTGTCGTTGCCGCGGGCCTTCTTGTTGCGCACCCACAGGTGGAAGGCGCTGCCGGCGTGCAGCACGATGAGCGCGAGGAGCACGACGCGCATGATCCACAGGAAGCCGCCGTACGGGAGGATCGGCATGAGGAGCCGGCGCAGGAAGTGCGCGTACTCGTCGTAGGCGATCTCGCCCTCGAAGTAGTGGGTGTTCCCGTAGGCGTGGAAGACGAGGAAGAGCATGAACACGATGCCCGACCACGCCATCAAGCGCTTCATGAACACGGTGGTGCGGTAAGGGGTCCGCTTTCGGGGAGCGGAAACAGTCGAAGAGGCCACGTCCGCAGGTTAGGCAGGGGCGCTGCGCCGATGGTCCTAGACGACGGGGCCGTTCTCCGGGCATCACGGACGATCCGCGTGATCACGCGCCAAGGACGGTGTGCGCGCGGCCACGTCCCGGGCGGTGGACGGATGCTCAGGCCGCGTCGTCGGAGCGGACCCGCCGTCATTTCGTGACATAGGCGTCAGACAAATACCGGGGTGGACCGAGTCGGAGCCCGTGTCCCGGGCGCTCCCCGTGACGGCCAGGGTGAGCCTCGTGCTGCGACCGGGGCTCAGAGGGCCTCGGCGCCGACCGGGCCGGGCCCGGCGGGCGGCCTCAGGACGCGCCGCATGACGAGCGCGTCCTCGACCGGGGCGAGGTAGTAGCGGCGTCGGGTCCCGATCGCCTCGAAGCCGTGGGAGGCATAGAGCCGTTGCGCCGCGTCGTTCGAGGCGCGCACCTCGAGGAGGACGTCCTCGCAGCCCCGCTCGGCCGCGAGCGCCACGAGGTGCTCGAGCATGGTGGTCGCGACGCCGCGGCGTCGTGCGGCCGGGACGGTGGCGATGGTGAGGAGGTCCGCGCTGCCGCGGCCGTCCCCGAACCAGGCCCCGGCGTAGCCGAGCACGGCGTCGGCCCCGCTCTCCCCCGGCGCCTCGACGACGACGTAGACGCGGTCCGCCCCGGTGGCCGTGGCCGCCGCGAGCTCGTCCTCGAGGAGGGCCCGGCTCCACGCCTCGCCGCCGAAGAGCTCGCGCTCGAGGCGCGCGAGCTCCGGGACGTCGTCGGGGCGGGCGGGCCGGAGGACC
>SKEM01000906.1_pt1 | contig 16165 bp, 4 predicted proteins | sample 4826731 | NCBI WGS metagenome assembly SKEM01 (sample SAMN11008809, study PRJNA524170) | human gut metagenome | biome: Human fecal sample; material: Feces; isolation source: fecal sample from pouch patient p37 | host: Homo sapiens | place: Israel: Tel-Aviv | collected 2015-07-27
CCGGGTCTATTCAGGTGGCGGTTATTCAGCTTGCTAATACCTGTGGCGCGGCAATCGGCGGTTATGCGCTGGATAATATTGGTCTGACTTCGCCGTTGATGTTGTCCGGCACATTGATGTTGCTGACGGCGTTATTGGTCACCGCAAAGGTGAAAATGAAGTAACGTATTTACAGGAGGGTTATTGCTCTGGCGGGAAAGCTCTCCTGTTCTTCCCCCTGATAACCCTTGATCAGGTATTGTTCTTATCTTGTTGTTATTTCCATTATTCCGCCTGTATTCATCATTTGCTAATCATGAATCATCATTTTCTCTCATGTTAAAGAAAGGTCATTTAATCTGAACGCATAGCGACAGGGATGACAAATGGCAGGGAAAGCGCATGGGAATGGCGATCGTCGGGGCGATAACACCATATGTGGATTGGGGGATCGTTTACGTCGTCTGACCGCAGGTATTTGCCTGATAACACAAACTATTTTCCCTGTTATGGCTGCTGCCCCGACGCATATTAATCCTGCGCACTCGGATACTGCCGCGTCACTGATCCTGCCGAACGTTAAAACTATTCCATATACCCTGGGTGCGTTGGAATCGCCACCAACGGTCGCGGCACGCTTTGGTATCACCGTTGATGAATTACGTCGCCTGAATCAGTTCCGTACCTTTGCGCGGGGCTTTGACCATGTGCGTCAGGGCGATGAAATAGATGTGCCCCTCATTAACAGTAACAGCCCTGAAGCGCGCAACCTGAAAGCAATGCAGATGGAGCGCGATGGCAAAGATCCGCAAATGCAGGTCGCGGAAGTGGCGCAGCAAAGCGGAACACTTTTAGCACGCGATATGGACAGCGAACAGGCGGCGAGTATGGCGCGTGGCTGGGTGGCTTCTTCTGCATCTGCGCAGGCAACGGACTGGCTCAGTCGTTGGGGAACTGCCCGGGTATCTCTTGGTGTGGATGAAGATTTCAGCCTTAAAAGCTCGTCATTTGAATTTCTCCATCCCTGGTACGAAACGCCGGATAACCTGGTCTTAAGCCAGCACACACTTCACCGTACGGATGATCGCACTCAAACCAACCACGGTATCGGCTGGCGTTATTTCACATCGAGCTGGATGTCTGGCGTCAATATGTTTATCGATCATGACCTGACCCGCTATCACACCCGAACCGGGATGGGCGTTGAATACTGGCGCGATTACCTGAAACTGAGCGGCAACGGTTATCTGCGCCTCAGTAACTGGCGTAGTGCACCGGAACTCGACAATGACTATGAAGCACGTCCGGCGAACGGGTGGGATCTTCGCGCCGAAGGCTGGTTACCGGCCTGGCCGCAGCTGGGCGGCAAGTTGGTCTATGAACAATATTATGGCGATGAAGTGGCGCTGTTTGGTAAAGACGAGCGACAAAATGATCCTCACGCGATTACCGCAGGTTTGAGTTATACCCCTGTTCCTCTGATCTCCTTTAGTGCCGAGCAACGGCAGGGCAAACAGGGAGAAAACGACACCCGAATTGGTATGGAGTTGACGTTGCAACCCGGTCATTCACTGCAAAAACAGCTCGATCCGGCTGAAGTTGCAGCACGACGCAGCCTTGTGGGCAGTCGCTATGACCTGGTCGATCGTAATAACAATATTGTCCTTGAATATCGCAAGAAAGAGCTGGTGCGGCTGACGCTGACCGATCCGTTGAAAGGCAAGCCGGGTGAGGTTAAATCGCTGGTTTCTTCCTTACAAACCAAATATGCGCTGAAAGGTTATGACATTGAAGCCGCCTCCCTGCAATCAGCGGACGGAAAAGTAGCTGTTTCCGGCAAGGATATTCAGGTCACCATTCCTCCCTACCGATTCACGGCAATGCCTGAAACCGACAACACTTACCCGATAGCGGTTACAGCGGAAGATTCGAAAGGAAATTTCTCCCGGCGTGAAGAAAGTATGGTGGTCGTGGAAAAACCCACATTAAGCCTCGCCGATTCAACGCTTTCTGTCGATCTGCAAATCCTGCTTGCTGATGGAAAATCAACCTCAATGCTGACCTATACCGCGCGAGATTCCAGCGGCAAGCCAATCCCTGGTATGACGTTAAAAACACAGGCGAAAGGTTTGCAGGATTTCGCCTTAAGCGAATGGAAAGACAACGGTAACGGAACCTATACCCAAATAGTTACCGCCGGGAAGACGTCTGGCGCGTTATCGCTGATGCCGCAATTTAACGGCGATGATATCGCTAAGACGCCAGCGCTGATTGCTATCGTGGCGAATACAGCATCCCGCGCTGACTCCACGATTGAGACAGACCAGGATAATTACGTCGCGGGTAAGCCGATAGTCGTTAAAGTGACCCTGAGAGATGATAACGGCAACGGGGTTACCGGACGAAAAGAACTTCTCAAACAAACCGTTAAAGTTGACAACACGAAGGCTGATGCCGTGAGTGCCTGGACGGAAGAAAGTGAGGGAATTTACAAAGCAAGCTATACGGCCCATCTCATTGGCGACAAATTAACGGCCCAGCTGACGATGCCCGGCTGGCAAACCAAACATTCGGATGCGTTCAGTATTGCGGGTGATAAAGATACCGCCAAAATCGCTGCGATGCAGATCACCGCGAATAACGCAGTTGCCAGACGCGATCACAATACCGTCGCTGTGACGGTCAGGGATGTGCATCAAAATTTGCTGCAGGGACAAAATGTTACCTTCACGGTCGTGAATGGTGCGGCGGTTTTTGCCGATCCAAATGGCGGTATTGTGACGACAGATAAAGACGGGATTGCCAGCGTTAACCTTGCCAGTGACCAGGCGGTAAACAGTCTTATCAAGGCTGAGATCAATGGCAGTAGTCAGTCTGTGGAAGTGAGCTTTATTACTGGCGATATCTCGCAGCTGACCTCCACCATCAAGACGGACGATGTGTCATACACTGCGGGTGGCAAGATAAAAGTGTCAGTTACCCTTATGGATGAGCAGAAAAACCTGGTGAAAGGGATGGCTTCGCTGCTGGCGGGTAGCGGTGTGGTCGAGGTGAGCGGTACAGATAAAAATGAAATGGGTAACTGGAGCGAAGAGTCTGACGGCGTTTACACCACCACCCGAACCGCGAAGATTGCTGGCGATCGCCATTACGCCACGCTGAAACTATCGACATGGAGTAGCGCGCAGCAATCCGATGCGTATGCCATCCGCGAAAGCGGAGCTGTGCTGGCTTATTCCTCCATCGTTACCGACAAAACGACCTACACCGCGGGCGGTGCGATAAAAGTTACGGTAACACTCAAGGATAGCTATGAAAACCTGGTCGGGGGGCAACGAGACGCTATCAACCAGGCTATTCAGCTGCCAAATACAAAAGCGGAAAGCATCGCCTGGAATGAAGATCAAAAAGGAATTTATACCGCAACGTATACCGCATTACTCCCTGGCACCGGTTTAAAAGCACAGCTACAGATGTCCGGCTGGGCGAGCGCTTTGACTTCAAATGATTACAGTATTAGTGGCGATGCCGCCAGCGCACAAATTGTCGCGATGCAAGTGACAACGGGTAACCCGGATGTGCTGGCGAATGGCAGCGATCGACATACAGTGAATGTCCGGGTGGAAGATCAGTTTGGCAATGTGCTGCCGGAGCAGACCGTCACCTTTACGGTGACGAAGGGGGCGGCTGTATTTGCCAATGCAGGGCAGAGCGCAGATATCAGGACGGATGCGCATGGTATGGCAGAGGTTGATCTGAGCAGTACCGTAGCGGATGCCAGCACTGTTGAGGCTAAGGTCAATCAAAGCAGCGATAGTAAAACGGTGAACTTTGTTGCTGATGTTAGCACGGCGCAGGTCGCGGAGCTGGTGGTGACGCAGGACGGCTCAGTGGCTGATGGTTCGACGGCGAACATGCTGCGGGTGAGGGTGACCGATGTGTTCGGGAATGTACTTGCCGGCCAGACGGTTAGCGTGACGGCGGACAACAGCGCAACGGTTGCTCCGACGGTCATCACAGGGCCGGACGGCACGGTGGAGATCTCAGTCACCAGCCAGACCGCCGGAACCAGTGCGATCACCGCCAGTATCAACAACAGCAGCCTGAGCCGGAACGTGACGTTTGTCGCCGATGTCAGGACGGCGAAGATCGCTGATCTGGTAGTCACCCGGGATAACTCAGTGGCAGACGGTGCAATGGCGAACACGCTGCGGGTGAGGGTCACAGATGCGTTCGGGAATACGCTTGCCGGGCAGACGGTCAGCGTGATGGCAGACAACAGCGCAACGGTGTCTCCGACGGTCACTACAGAGCCGGACGGCACGGTGGAGATCAGTGTCACCAGCCAGACGGCGGGAGTCAGTACTGTCACTGCCAGCATCAACAGCAGCAGCCAGAGCCGGAACGTGACGTTTGTCGCCGATGTCAGGACGGCGAAGATCGCGGATCTGGTGGTTATTAAGGATGGTTCAGAGGCGGACGGTTCGACGGCGAACACGCTGCGGGCGAGGGTGACCGATGCATTCGGTAATACGCTGGGCGGGCAGACGGTCAGCGTGTTGGCGGATAACGGCGCAACGGTTGCCCCGACGGTCACCACTCAGCCGGACGGCACGGTGGAAATCAGTGTCACCAGTCAGACCGCCGGAACCAGTACAGTCACTGCCAGCATCAACAACAGCAGCCTGAGCCAGAACGTGACGTTTGTCGCCGATGTCAGGACGGCGAAGATAGCGGACCTGGTGGTTATTAAGGACGGCTCAGTGGCAGACGGCGCGACGGCGAATACGCTGCAGGTGAAGGTCACCGATGCGTTCGGGAATGCGCTGAATGGACAGACGGTCAGCGTGATGGCAGGTAACGGCGCAACGGTCACTCCGACTGTCATCACAGGGCCGGACGGCACGGTGGAGATCTCTGCCACCAGCCAGACGGCGGGGATCAGTACAGTCACTGTAACCATCAACAACAGCAGCCTGAGCCGGAACGTGATGTTTGTCGCGGATGTCAGGACGGCGCAGATCGCTGATCTGGTGGTCATTAAGGACGGCGCAGTGGCAGACGGCGCAATGGCGAACATGCTGCAGGTAAAGGTTACCGACGCGTTCGGTAATACGCTTGCCGGACAGACGGTCAGCGTGTTGGCAGGCAACGGTGCCACGACTGCTTCGACGGTCACCACGCAACCGGACGGCACGGTGGAGATCTCAGTCACCAGCCAGACCGCCGGAACCAGTGTGGTCACCGCTAGCATCAACAACAGCAGCCAGAGCCGGAACGTGACATTTATCGCCGATGTCAGGACGGCGAAGATCGCTGATCTGGAGGTCATTAAGGATGGTTCAGAGGCGGACGGTTCGACGGCGAACACGCTGCGGGCGAGGGTGACGGATGCGTTCGGTAATGCGCTTGCCGGGCAGACGGTCAGCGTGTTGGCAGACAACGGTGCAACGGTCGCTTTGACGGAAACCACAAAGCCGGACGGCACGGCGGAAATCAGTGTTACCAGTCAGACGGCGGGAGTTAGCGCAGTCACCGTCAGCATCAACAACAGCAGCCAGAGCCGGAACGTGACGTTTATCGCCGATGTCAGGACGGCGCAGATCGCGGAGCTGGTGGTTATTAAGGATGGTTCAGAGGCAGACGGTTCGACGGCGAATACGTTGCGGGTGAGGGTCACCGATGCGTTCGGTAATGCGCTTGCCGGCCAGACGGTCAGCGTGTTGGCGGATAACGGCGCAACGGTTGCCCCGACGGTCACCACTCAGCCGGACGGTACGGTGGAGATCAGTGTCACCAGCCAGACGGCGGGTACCAGTACAGTCACTGCCAGCATTAACAGCAGCAGCCAGAGCCGGAACGTGACGTTTATCGCCGATGTCAGCACGGCGCAGATCGCGGACCTGGTGGTCATTAAGGACGACTCAGTGGCAGACGGTGCAATGGCGAATACGTTGCGGGTGAGGGTGACCGATGCGTTCGGTAATGCGCTTGCCGGACAGACGGTCAGCGTGATGGCAGGCAACGGCGCAACGGTTGCCCCGACGGTGATCACCGAGCCGGACGGCACGGTGGAAATCAGTGTCACCAGTCAGACGGCGGGAATCAGTGCAGTCACAGCCAGCATCAACAGCAGCAGTCAGAGCCGGGACGTGACATTTATCGCCGATGTCAGGACGGCGAAGATCGCTGAACTGGAGGTCATCCGGGATAACGCGGTGGCAGACGGTTCGACGGCGAATACGCTGCAGGTGAAGGTCACCGATGCTAACGATAATACGCTTGCCGGACAGGCGGTCAGCGTGTTGGCAGGCAACAGCGCAACGGTTGCTTCGACGGTGACCACAAAGCCGGATGGCACGGTGGAGATCAGTGTCACCAGTCAGACGGCAGGCACCAGTACAGTCACTGCCAGCATCAACAGCAGCAGCCTGAGCCGGAACGTGACGTTTGTCGCCGATGTCAGCACGGCAAAAATAGCGGATCTGGTCGTTATCCAGGATAACTCAGTGGCTGACGGCGCAATGGCGAACACGCTGCGGATGAGGGTCACGGATGCATTCGGTAATACGCTTGGCGGACAGACGGTCAGCGTGACGGCAGACAACAGTGCAATGGTCGCTTCGACTGTCATCACAGGGCCGGACGGTACGGTGGAGATCAGTGTCACCAGCCAGACGGCGGGGATCAGTATTGTCACTGCATCCATCAACAACAGCAGCCTGAGCCGGGACGTGACGTTTGTTGCCGATGTCAGGACGGCGCAGATCGCTGATCTGGTGGTCATTAAGGATGGTTCAGAGGCGGACGGTTTGACGGCGAACACGCTGCAGGTGAGGGTCACCGATGCGTTCGGTAATGCGCTTGCCGGGCAGACGGTCAGCGTGTTGGCGGACAACGGCGCAACGGTCGCCCCGACGGTCACCACGCAGCCGGACGGTACGGTGGAGATCTCTGTTACCAGCCAGACGGCGGGAGTCAGTGCAGTCACTGCAACCATCAACAGCAGTAGTCAGAGTCAGAACGTGACATTTATCGCCGATGTCAGGACGGCGAAGATCGCGGATCTGGTGGTCATTAAGGATGGTTCAGAGGCGGACGGTTCGACGGCGAACACGCTGCGGGCGAGGGTGACCGATGCGTTCGGCAATGCACTTGCCGGGCAGGCGGTCAGCGTGATGGCAGGCAACAGCGCAACGGTCACTCCGACGGTCACCACGCAGTCGGACGGTACGGTGGAGTTCAGTGTCACCAGCCAGACGGCAGGAGCCAGTACTGTCACTGCCAGCATCAACAGCAGCAGCCTGAGCCGGAACGTGACGTTTGTCGCGGATGTCAGGACGGCGCAGATCGCGGTGCTGGAAGTGACGCAGGATTACGCCGTGGCAGATGGTTCGACGGCGAACACGCTGCGGGCGAGGGTGACCGATGCGTTCGGGAATGCACTTGCCGGGCAGACGGTCAGCGTGACGGCAGGCAACGGCGCAACGGTGTCTCCGACGGTCATCACAGGGCCGGACGGCACGGTGGAAATCAGTGTCACCAGCCAGACGGCGGGAGTCAGTACTGTCACTGCCAGCATCAACAGCAGCACCGCGAGCCAGAACGTGATGTTTATCGCCGATGTCAGGACGGCGAAGATCGCGGATCTGGTGGTCATTAAGGACGACTCAGTGGCAGACGGTGCAATGGCGAATATGCTGCGGGCGAGGGTCACCGATGCGTTCGGTAATGCGCTTGCCGGACAGACGGTCAGCGTGATGGCAGGCAACGGTGCCACGACTGCTCCGACGGTCACCACGCAGCCGGACGGCACGGTGGAGATCTCTGCCACCAGCCAGACGGCGGGGATCAGTACAGTCACTGCAACCATCAACAACAGCAGCCTGAGCCGGAACGTGATGTTTGTCGCGGATGTCAGGACGGCGCAGATCGCTGATCTGGTGGTCATTAAGGACGGCTCAGTGGCAGACGGTTCGACGGCGAACATGCTGCGGGTGAGGGTGACGGATGCGTTCGGTAATGCGCTTGGCGGCCAGACGGTCAGCGTGTTGGCGGACAACGGCGTAACGACTGCCCCAACGGTGATCACCGAGCCGGACGGCACGGTGGAAATCAGTGTCACCAGCCAGACGGCGGGAGTCAGTGCAGTCACTGCAACCATCAACAGCAGTAGTCAGAGTCAGAACGTGACATTTATCGCCGATGTCAGCACGGCGAAGATCGCTGATCTGGTGGTCATTAAGGATGGTTCAGAGGCGGACGGTTCGACGGCGAACACGCTGCGGGTGAGGGTGACCGATGCGTTCGGGAACACGCTAGCCGGGCAGACGGTCAGCGTGTTGGCGGACAACGGCGCAACGACTGCCCCGACGGTCATCACAGAGCCGGACGGTACGGTGGAGATCTCAGTCACCAGCCAGACGGCGGGAGTCAGTGCAGTCACTGCCAGCATCAACAGCAGCAGCCAGAGCCGGAACGTGACGTTTGTCGCCGATGTCAGGACGGCGCAGATCGCGGATCTGGTGGTTATTAAGGACGGTTCAGAGGCGGACGGTGCGACGGCGAACACGCTGCGGGCGAGGGTGACCGATGCATTCGGTAATGCGCTTGCCGGGCAGACGGTCAGCGTGTTGGCGGACAACGGCGCAACGGTCGCCCCGACGGTCACCACGCAGCCGGACGGTACGGTGGAGATCTCTGTTACCAGCCAGACGGCGGGGATCAGTGCGGTCACAGCCAGCATCAACAACAGCAGTCTGAGCCGGAACGTGACATTTATCGCCGATGTCAGCACGGCGAAGATCGCTGATCTGGTGGTCATTAAGGATGGTTCAGAGGCAGACGGTTCGACGGCGAATACGCTGCAGGTGAAGGTCACCGATGCTAACGGTAATACGCTTGCCGGACAGACGGTCAGCGTGTTGGCAGGCAACAGCGCAACGGTCACTCCGACGGTGACCACCAAGCCGGACGGCACGGTGGAGATATCTGTAACCAGCCAGACGGCGGGAATCAGTGCAGTCACTGCCAGCATCAACAGCAGCAGTCAGAGCCGGAACGTGACGTTTATCGCCGATGTCAGGACAGCGAAGATCGCGGACCTGGTGGTCATTAAGGACGACTCAGTGGCAGACGGTGCAATGGCGAATATGCTGCGGGCGAGAGTCACCGATGCGTTCGGTAATGCGCTTGCCGGGCAGACGGTCAGCGTGTTGGCGGGCAACAGCGCAACGGTTGCTCCGACGATGACCACAAAGCCGGATGGCACGGTGGAGATCAGTGTCACCAGCCAGACGGCGGGCACCAGTACAGTCACCGCCAGCATCAACAACAGCAGCCAGAGCCAGAACGTCACCTTTGTACCTGGTGATGCATCGCAACTCACTTCAATCGTTGAAACAAATAAGTCGAACTATACGGTTGGAGAGACAATCACCATCACGGTAACGCTCCGGGATGCGTTCGATAATCTGGTAACCGGTGCAGCTTCACAGTTAGCCGCTGATGGTGTGCTGACGGTGGCTGGCACTGACCCGTCAGAAATGGGAAGCTGGGTTGAATCAGGTGGCGTGTATACCACAACCCGAATGGCGACGATTGCCAGTACCAATCAGCACGCCAACCTGCAATTGCAGACGTGGAGTGATGGCGTAACGTCAGATCGCTATGACATCCAGTCCGGTTCTCCGGCGCAAGCCACATCAACTATCGCTACGGATAAAAACGCCTACACCGCTGGTGACACTATAACCGTCGCCGTGACGCTGAAAGACGCGCACGGTAACCTGGTTGAAGGGGGCGAGTCCTTATTGTCTGGTGATAACGTAACAGTAGAAGGAGCCGTACGTTCAGGAGGATGGTCTGAAACCGCCGGTGTTTATACTGCTACATGGTCGGCGCAAATGGCGGGAGACTCTCACCACGCGACGCTGAAGTTGTCTGAATGGGGCAGCAGTAAACAATCAGAGAGTTATTCCATCCACAGCGGTGCTCCGGTGCAGGCAAATTCTGCTATCAGGACAGATAAATCGGCATATATCGCCGGGGAGCCATTAACCGTCACAATAACGTTGCGGGATGAGTTTGGTAACCCTGCTTTAGGGCTGACATCAGAAGTCATCGAGTCTTATATTGATAGTTTCGCGGTAGGCGGCGCAACTCACGATGCTATGCGGTGGGTCGAGCAGAATAATGGTGAATATACCATTGTCTGGACAGCATGGGTTGCCGAGGAAAATCTAGTTGCCAGTCTGAAATTAAAAACATGGGCAACGGAGATTAAGTCCTCGTTATACGGAATACAACCAGGTGCGGCGGCAAAAACTCAATCAACGATTGTCGCGGACAAAACGATATATATCGCTGGGGATAGCATAACGGTGACCGTTGTTCTTAAAGATGCCCAGGGTAACTTTATTACTGATGGTGTTGTTCAGCTTAATGAGGAAAACGTACAAGTCAGGAATGCGGATCCTATCCAGGGCAATAATTGGGTTTACAACGGCAATGGGCAATATCAAAGACAGTATATGGCGCATTTTGCGGAAGCGAATTTGAATGCGCAACTGAAGATGGCTGGTTGGAGCGATGCCAATTATTCAAACAATTACACTATTAAACCAGGTGAAGTGAGTCCGCTTGGTTCACAGCTTCGTATACGAGAAGTTTTAGTAGTGGAAGGGGCGGATTTACCTGTCAGTGCTTTATTAGTTGATGATTTTGGAAATCCGGTGGATAACGGTCTGGATTTGCTGGATGATGCAGTGTACTTACAAAATGTAGAAAAAAAAGAAGGGGAAAAATGGAGATATGTGGGTGATGGAATATATGAACGTACATATATGGCCTACCAAGAAGGAGAAAATTTAACTTCATTTATGGAGATTAAAGGTTGGCGTATATACGGACAACCATCCTATACCATCCTTCCTTTTGTGGAAGTCGAGTTACTGAGTGTTAATGGTGTAAAATTCAGGGCGACAGATGGTTTTCCAGAAACAGGGTTTGATGGTGCAAAATTCACGCTGTTACTAACCCATAATATGAAAAATACGGATTATAATTGGACGGCTGGGATTTATGGAATTAATGTTGACAGTAATGGAGAAGTAACATTATCTGTGCTGATAAGAAGTGAAGTTACTATTACTGGGAAACCCAAGAATGGTAAAGGGAATGATGTTGTATTTAAATTCAAGATTAAAAAATGGTTTACTAGTTTAGGTGCTACCAGTAGTAATACCTGGGATATCATAAATACTTCATGTAGCTATGGTCAAATGCCGTCATCTTTAGAATTAGCGCAGCGGCCAAGCGGTGGGGTAGTACCGCGAAAAGTAGGTACGTTGTGGGGCGAATATGGTAATTTAAAAACTTATGGGAACGCTTTTAGCAGTACGGATTATTGGACAAGCACTCAGCTCATGGGAGTACACGAGAAATTTAATCCTGAAACTGGTATATCAGAGCTTGGAACAGGAAAGTCCTCTGGCTTGTGCGTAGAGTATTATTAACGAAGTAATCACTAAATTGCCCTGCATCAGCAGGGCAATTTATATTCGTTATTACGCAGAAGTACGCATCATACCAATAGTATTAAATTCATTTTTCACACTGAGCAAACGGGGGTCATGAAGCAAAACATTTGACCATAAATCATTCTCTTTAATTAATTGTTGCCAGCGCTTTTCATATTCTTTCTTACCATAAACAGTGTAAATTAACGGCAAAATCACACCATTGATTTTGTTAGTGTTAATATTTGCCAGTAACTTCATAATGTCATTTTTTATAGATGCGCCATAGATCAGAAACTTCGTATAAAGCGAGTTAACACAGGTGTAATCAAGACCATGTTCAGGCTCAAGTTTAAGCAATAAACTTTTGGCTTTGTCATTATGTCCTTTCAGTGCCATGAACATAGCCAGAATAGAGGTAATAATTGGATTATTACAGGTGTTTTGACTGTTAAGATTTAATGCAAAAGATATCGCGTTATCGAGGGGGGATGTGTAATAAAGTATAATTAATTTAAGAATGCTTATGCCCATTTTATTGGGTTCAAGAGCAATGCTTTTTTCTATTAAATTAAATGCTCTTGCTAGGTCACCGTTCAAAAAACATAGCAGAGACTGATAATAATAAACGTCTGGCGAATTAGGTTTGAGTAAATGTGCTTGCTTAAATAGCACATTAGACACTGAATGTTCATCTTTTAGCCCACTGATTAAACCCAGTAAACCCAATGCCTGAGAATTTGAAGGGTTAATTTCAAGAGCCTTTTCAATGGAGGTTACTGCCGTAGTTATTGCTTGTTTTTGTTCACTGAGTCCAAGGAGGGCTAATGATATATGGCATTCCGCCAGGCAACAGTAGGGCAAGGTATTTTGCGGTTGCGTACTCACACAATCTCTAAATATTACTAATGCTCGTTTCAAACTCTCTGGTGTATAACGATACATTTCCATTCTGCCATTCATATACATAACAGCAGAATCCAGAGATGGCATTTGTTGTGTATTAATAGATTTAAAATTAATATTGGGTATTTTTTCAATAAGAATATTAATTACTTGTGATAATAATACGGAAAGAGGATTATCGGGGTTGAAATCAATACTTTGATGATCAATCAATTTATGTGTTCTGGCATGAATTAACTCAATAAATAAATGCCAGTTTTTACCATAGTGAACGACCTGACCCATAATATAATATTCTGGACCTGTTTTATTGATAAACTGATGGATAGTGGAAAAATCACTGGCCTCATTTGTTACCGAAGCTGGTAAAATATCTAAACCACAAAAAGCATATTTTGAAAGGCCCTGGACAAGTTCGTAATGGAGTTTTAGAACATTGATCGAACCTTCAGTACGAAAGGGAAAAACGGCAAGAGTAGTGGTCGACTTTACCGGTTCATTATCGGTCACAATCACAATAGGTACAGTAAAACGGTATCCACGACCATAGACCGTTTCGATATACTTACATTGTTTATTCTCATGCAAAAGCTTGCGCAATGCATAAATACATCGTGTTAGAGATTCATCACTGGCAACACTCGCGCTCCAGACCTTATCGATAATCTCTTCTTTGCTAACAATTTCACCGTCAGCATTAAGCAATAGAATAATAACGCCAAGTTCTTTCGGGGGAATATGATATTCTTTGTTTTTGAATAATAATATTCCATTGTTTTTTAATACAAAGTCGCCAAATATATATTGTTGTGTATTATTTTTTCCATGTTGCAATTGCATAGAACGCTCCTTCCGTTTTCTCTATTCATAGTATTAATTTGATCAATATAAAATAAAGTATTGGCAGAATTGCTCTATCAAAAAACGCTCATTTTGTAAGATTGTGATGAAGAAATGAATGAAAGCTGATGCTTAATAATATGAAACGCTGGTCCCATTTTTCGGGACCAGATAGTGGGCGATAATTGTGGGTGTTACTTAATCAGAAACGTAAATAATCTTTTGCTGAATCAAACAACGCAGTAATGGTTGAAGATAATAATTTGATAATTGTATCGTAGGTGGAGTTGGCTGTACTATATTTAGTCGTGATAACCTGCACGTCGGTTTTCATATTTTCTGCCTGGCTGTTATAACCCGCCAGCCATGCCTGGTATTCAGCCGTGCTTATTTCGTAGCCGGTGAATTCTTTAGATATATTTTTTTCCTTCCCTTTATCGTCCCTATGCACCATTGAGTCTGAAGACTGACTCATACTGTCTATAATCTGAGGGTTGGGAATAATAACATACAGACCGCTACCTTGCGGTTCAACTTCGACAATCGGAGAAGGTGTGCGGTGTTTGGGATCGGGTGGAATTACCGGAAGTCCTAAAGCGGCGCACCATTTTTCTGCTTCTTCTAGTGGTACACCAATTTTGTCAGCAGGTGCCGGAGGGTATAAAACATAGTCTGGATTGTAATGATAGTGGAAATCACCATTAGGATATTTATCGATATAATAAAAATGCATCAAGGCTTTTTGGAATGCATTGACGTCAAAAACTATCGCATCGCCTTTTTTATTAGAGTGAGTCCATTTTCCCATATTGCTTTGGATATGTTCACTGAAGTCCTGCCAGTATGCGCTCATTATCTCAACGCTATTTGCATAGATTTCGAGGTAGTCGCTACCGAGCACACTCATCAAATCAGCAATATCACTGCATATATATTTATCACTTTTAAATTCGTTTGAACTACTGGCCGTTAAAGTACTGCTGGTTGCTGAACTTCTCACTTCAGGTGCAGAACTATCTAAAGAAGCGATAGCGTGATTTAAGGTACCTTTGGTCGATGCCATTGCACTTGACCCGGTTGTGTTGTCAGCAACGTTAGCCAGGGTTTTTCTCACAGAGTTATGCAAGGTCAATATTTTAGCGGGATCCTTTAATTTTCCGTCAATAGTATTAACATTTTCTGTAAGCTGCAGAACGTTTTTTATCAGCGAATAACTTTCGTGTAAGAGCGCAGATCCCTTCTCTGACAGGTTCTCAGTTGGGAAATTTCTGAGCATGTTTTTAACGAAGTTGAGTTGTATGTCATGCTGGCATTTCCAGTCTTCATTTCGCGGGCTACGTTCACTGACTAAAGTTGATAGTTTTTCAACATCTTTCTTGAGCATAGCGCCAATATTATTATCCTTACTGGCGCTGTTATACAAATTACCCTCGCTTTTGCTGTTTTCCAGTTGATGAGGCTCCTCACTTTGTGAGGATGCCTCTTTAAGAGGAATGTTTGCATTCTGCTGACGTAAAATATCTATATTTAGATTATTATCTTTATTAATCATGTGCCATTCCTCCTTAAATATAACTAACTATTATTGCAATAATTTATGAGCGAATGCCTTGAACGATTGCACTATCAGTATCAATAATGGTTTGTATTATTTGCTGTAATAAATTGAGTGCTTGATCTCTTCCTTGAACATCACGATTAATTTGATCCAGATAGCTACTCATAACTGAATGCATAACATTTTTAGCTTGCTCAGCCAAGTCTTTTTCTGCACGAGTATGTTCTGCTGCCACTGTTCCGCCGTATTGAGATAGATTTGCAATAGACTGAAATAGATTATTGGTATGAGAAATAGAACTGGTAATACCATATCTTAGATTGTGACTATTAATTTTTTCTTTGTCTTTAATTTTATTAGTGATACTTTCTTTTTCTTTTTGTAACTTACTTGATTGCTCTTGTTTGTCATTATCCTCAATATTCTTGTTATTTGATAAATCTTTTTGTTGATTTTCTATTTCGGCAAGTCTGGCTTTCGCATTTGCCATATCTTCTTTTGATTTTATCCGAGTTTGGCTATCTGGTTTGTCTGTATTTTGTTCCTGGTTTTCTGCGATATCATCTATCTTTCCCGCGGGCTTCGCAAGTTCTGCACCTGCCATAAATACAGCTCCCGTAGCATTAATAGCTGAGCCTGCTAATGCACCTGCAAAATTTGCCCAAGAAGCATTTTTTGTTTCGCTACTCTGAAGATGGACAAGCTGTTCAAAAACGATGCTCATGCTAGCATCAGCCTTGGCAGAGGCATTGTACATTGATGTAAAGACTCTTAGAAAGGCCTCCATAATGTTCTGTTGTCTCATCGTCAAATTATCTAACATATCGAGAATATTAAATGTTATGGTTTTCTCTATTGACTCGGTAGACTGACAGGATGATTTTGTTGCTATGGCAGAATTTTGATTTATATTATGTAGTGTATTCTTAGCATAATTAAGACCATCTAGTACCTGGTAATGACTCCAACTTACTGATAGTGTTTTATGTTCAGATAATGCCTGATGACCTTGTCATGCAGCTCCACCGATTTTGAGAACGACAGTGACTTCCGTCCCAGCCTTGCCAGATGTTGTCTCAGATTCAGGTTATGCCGCTCAATTCGCTGAGTGTAACGCTTGCTGATTACGTGCAGCTTTCCCTTCAGGCGGGATTCATACAGCGGCCAGCCATCCGTCATCCATACCACGACCTCAAAGGCCGACAGCAGGCTTAGAAGACGCTCCAGTGTGGCCAGAGTGCGTTCACCGAATACGTGCGCAACAACCGTCTTCCGGAGCCTGTCATACGCGTAAAACAGCCAGCGCTGGCGCGATTTAGCCCCGACGTATCCCCACTGTTCGTCCATTTCCGCGCAGACGATG
>SKEM01000910.1_pt1 | contig 16097 bp, 26 predicted proteins | sample 4826731 | NCBI WGS metagenome assembly SKEM01 (sample SAMN11008809, study PRJNA524170) | human gut metagenome | biome: Human fecal sample; material: Feces; isolation source: fecal sample from pouch patient p37 | host: Homo sapiens | place: Israel: Tel-Aviv | collected 2015-07-27
ATCAGTTTTTCGCATTTTTGCCGAAACGGTTAGTTTCGCTATTAACAGCAAGCTAAATGTTTAAAATAATTGAAATGAGCTTTGTGATACCAAGGGATCAGTCTGTCTCGGAGCTTTCAAGTTTCAGCTAGAAGATCTAAACATTTTGACTCATTTCCTTCCTTAAATATTAATTATAACAAAAGCCCAGTCAATTAGACTAGGCTGAGGTAAAAAGAAAATGATCGTAGTTTATTGTCATCGCGGACGATCTGGCGGGCTGGAATTGAACCAGCGCTCCCAATGTAAATTTTGGACGCACTCAGTATTGGAAACTGGGAGCTGACCACACGCCAGATAAGGATAGCGGATCGGTAAGGGAGGCTTATCACCTCCATTTTTAAACCAGTCGATTTCGATGGGTTTTAAATTAATACATAACATGCCGTTTTGGTTGACTTTCAATTAAGGCCAATTTATTCTATAGGTATTCAAGGGTTATCCAGTTAATAACCTTTAGGTCGCTGGCGAAAAACAGTGCCCCTTTTTACTCGAACAATTACGTTTCACGATTATTTTTATCAGGAGGCTACAAAATGAGTTTAGAAGACAAAACTAAGAACGCCAAAGATAAAGTTAGCGGCAAGGCCAAGGAAGTTGAAGGTAAAGCAACCGGTGACAAAATCCGTGAATCCCAGGGCAAGGCTGAAGGCTTAGTTGGCAAGGCTAAGGATAAGTTAGCTGATGCCAAAGATAAGGCTAAAGATGCTGTTGACAATCTGAAAGATAAATTTGACAAGTAACATTCTTTGAAGGCGTGATCGCCTTCTTTTTTTTATCCAAACTAAAAAGCCAGCCGTTAAGCTGACTATCCAAATAATAATTAATGCAAGAGGCAAAGTTGAACCCAGAGTAAGTGCCAACCCAACGGGGACTTAATCATTCTTTTTGACAATACCAGTATATGCCCTTTTATCCCCGTGTGGTCTCCGTTCGATTCCCGATTCATTCCCGATTCATCCCCGATTTGAAGTAGACGTGAAAATCAGGAATTAATTGACGATCAACACGGTATAATGCACACTTTGGCTCAATGATATCCGCGAAATCAAGGCAGGCCCGCTCTTCTAGTGCCTTATAGCCATCATCGCTGTATCGTTCTAGCTTCGGAGCCAGCTCTTTAACGTACATACGATCTCTAAAACCCGGTAAAAAACGTTCTTTCAGAATGACTCTGGACGAATACCGACAACTTTGAATGGCCTCGTGAACGGCGCAAATCGCATGTAAGCAGTCGGCAATGTCGGCCAGCCGATCATCAGTCGAGTTAAAGGCTGAGCTGCCTTTGATTCCAGTGATATCTAATTGCGGCGAGCGCAAGCCATAGTTGCCCGCTCTCAAACAGATCCCTTCAAATCGGTCATCGTCCCAAAAGAAATGACGTACTTTGTCAATTGTTGCTTGTTTATCAATTTGCGGAAACAGTCCCATGAAGTGCACTCCTCGTTGTATAATTGAATTGATATTTGTTTTGAGAGCACCCTGCATGGGTGCTTTTTATTTTGTCAGTATCGCCATCGCCAAATTGGAATCCCAATTAGTCCCCAGCAAATCAAATTAGCAATCACCAACGCAGTGAGTAACGCTAAGAGCCATTTAATCGTTTCCATCATTGTCCTTCCGCCCTCTTTTTACGCGCTGCCGCTTTATGCAGCTCATTTTTCACCGTTTTAAATGAACGCTTTGAAATACATGCAGTATCCGCTAAAGTTAGTTTTCTTTTGATTTTCCATTCCAAAAGCATGTCCCACAATTCTGGAAACTCGCTTGTGCCCTTGTGAGCGCCCACAAGCTTCCGTTCCTTGGCTAAAAAGATCGTGCGCAAGCCATCAATCACACCCTTTCGTTTAGCCATTTCCAGCTCTTGGAGCCGTTCTCGCTCAAGCTGGTCATCTGACTTACGGAGTTTTTCAATCGCCCTTAATCGGCAGTTGAATTTTTGAGTTTCTCGTTCAAAGTCAGGTTCGCCAAATTCTTCAATATATGCCTTATCTTCAATTTGTAAACGATCATCAAAGCGCATATGGATTGCACAAAGCAGGCCACGTGTCAACAAGTTCACTTCTCTACCTCCTCCTTAATTTCCACCGCCAAGTGCGGCCGTTCTGAATAGAATTTCTCCGCCTGTAAGCTTAGATTTTTCTTCTTTCCAGCTTAACTAAGGATGCACTAAGCTTAAGCGGCTCCGGTCCTGCTTTTTGGCTTTCAATGTACTTTTTGATGTACTTAATCAGACCTGATTTGTACTGACCGTTCTCGTTAAAAGCTTGTAGCCCTTCACCGACTACTTGGGGACCAAACTGCCTGGCTAATCCCTCCAGGCTCCCTTTTGTTTTGGTGGATAACATGCCCCATTGTCGTTCAGTTTCGCCCAGCTTCTCAGGTAATGAGCTTAATTTATTATCATTCAGCCAATCATTAGTTAAGTTAGTATTAGTTAAGTTAGTAATTGGTAGTGTGCTAAAACGCGAATTCGCGTTTTCCGAATTCGCGAAACAGCAATTCGGTGACACCGTTTCGCCGTTTTGGCAATTCGGTTGAGGATGGTCAAATAAGGTGTACTCATAGCCCTTAAATTGACCATTGTCCCGACGCCGTTCCCGCTTGACATACCCCAGATCAATCAGCTCGTGCATTGCACTGTCGACTGATCGACGCCCATTTTTAAAGTGTTTGGCAATCTCGGTTACGTAATAATCCCAGTCATCTGGTTGACGCCACATATACGTATAGAGCCCCAAGCCGGCTAGGCTCATATTGGGGTCATCTACAACTCGGTTATCAACTTGGGTGAATCCCCTTGTCCTAACCTTCTTTACTTTCGCCATTGCTCACCCTCCTAGAACGGTAGATCCTCCATTGATGACCCTTGTTGTGCCTGCTCGACCGGTTGTTCACCAGCAAATGGCAGATCCTTTGTGTTGACCGGTTGGTTAGTCTCCATCTTGTCGATCGTCTGGCTATTTACGAAATCGTTGGTCGGCGTCCCGTTCGCGTACATTCCGCCGTATGGAACGCTGTTAGTTTGGCTCTGAGACGCATTGAAATTGTTGTTAGCTTGGTAATTGCCGGCCTGATAGTTCTGGTTTGCCTCATTTCGATACGAAAACAATGAGAATGAGTCGACCACAACATCCGTCCGGTAAACTTCCTTGCCATCTCGACCGGTGTAGTGACTGGTTTGAATTCGGCCGTCAATTCCGATCATCGACCTTTTGCCAGCAAGCTTCGCGAGGTTCTCCGCTGCCTGGCGCCAAATCTCACACGAGATAAAGTCGGTCTCGCGCTCGCCGGTTTGCTTATTCTTAAAACGGCGATCAACTGCTAGTGAGAAATGGGCTAGTGGGGTGCCGCTGTTGGTGTACTTTACTTCAATGTCACGGGTCAAACGCCCAGTTAAGACTACACAATTAATCATTTAGTCCACCTCGATATCTGTTACGTGCTGGAATCCGGATAGTTCCTTCGTTAACCGGCAATATTCACACTTCCCACAGTGCTTCGGCGCTACTTCACCGTTCATGATTTGCCAGTACCGGTCTTGGTTTTCCTTGATCTCATCAATCGCTTCTTGCATTAAAAACTTGGTATCGCCTTGAAAGTCAAAGGCGCCTTTATCTGGTGGTGTTTGCTTGCTAACCGCGAACAAGTACGGTTGGCATTGCTTACCAAAGGTTTGCTTGATCAACTCTTGGTAAATCGCCGCTTGCATGACGTAACCGCGATCCTCAATAAAGTTCGTGTACAGCTTGTTTTCATCGTTCCAATGCTTCTTGTGAATGTCGTCAACGGTCTTTAAATCGCAAAAGTAACCCTTGTCCAGGACTAGACTGTCAACCTTGCCCTTCCATTCGTGACCACCAATCTTACCGGTCGCGATCACTTCTTTTTTACCTGGCGTATAAACAAAGTTGAACCACTCGTCATCTTCTAATGTCTTGATCATCTTGTCGGCCAGTTTAAACTCGGCTCGTAAGTGGCCGTTAGGATTGGTTTTCGTCGGCTTAGTCATCATCAGTTCCCGGTTAGTTTTCGTCCCGGTTTCTAACCGGTCTAACCAAGCTTGGTGTGCTTCCGGGCTTTCGAAGTATGAGTGGATGTAATTACCAACTAACAAAGCTGTCGGGCTTGATGTCGGCTGCCAATCTTCCTTGAGCTTTGCTAAAGTGGCGGCTTCACACTTTTTAAAGTCTTTGTACAGGCTAAAGCTCATGTACTCCCAATCGGTTTCGTGTGAGTAATAATTTTCGGCGGTCAAATTAGGCATTTTCGTCACCCCCTACGAAGTCGTAAATGGAGGTTTGCCCTTCAGGTAACTCTTCCCCGTTTTCCTTATTCGTGTCTTGCAAAGCGGGCCTAGAATCGTTTTTAGTCTCTGATTCGATAATTTCCCCATCCTCCACCTTCACGGCCTCTACGGGCTTCTCTGGGCCTTGTGGCGTGTTGCTCTTTTTTTCGGCTTCTTGTGCCTTCTTAAAGTCGGCTAGTAATTGTGTTGAACTTTCCTCTTCGGTGGTGGCCGTTACGTCCTTTGGCTCTTCATACTCTGCTTCGGTGGCGGCGTTAATTGAGCCAGTCAGCAAGTCGCTATCGTCTGATGTATTGATGAACATCTTAGCGGCCCGGTTTAAAACGGTCCGTTTGGCCATCTCGTCGCTAAATTTCTTTTGCACGTTGTTCTGCCGGTTGCGACTTTGCGCCCATGACGTGTCGATTTGAGCCTTCGTCATAACGGTATAGTCCACTCGCCCATTCGCCAGCTTGATGAAGGCAAAGGCCCCAATTAGCTCTTTGTCCAAATTCGTAAATGATGGTTCAAACTTGGTTACGACGATGTGCCCAATCTCATCGGCACCGATCTCAAACTTATCGCCGCGATGCACGACTTGGGCGTCGATATCTTCAATACTGGCAAGCCGTTTTAAAGCGGCAATGGTGCCAAAGTAGGACCGTTGCATTTGTAACTCGTTGCCGTAAACGATGAAGTAACACTGATTCTTGGCCGGCGAAAGGCCCTGAATCGCCATGTCAAGCAAGGCGTTAGCAATGCTTGATTGTGAGCAAACGGTTAGTGCCGGACGTCCTTGCCGGTCTTTGACGCCTTGCAACCGTAAGTAAGCTGCTTTCAGTGCATTTTGAGCGCTATAATTCGTTGGCAGCGCTAGTCCCTCGTCTTTCAGATCCTCCAAGCGTCCTGCAACCTGGTCGGTTAATTCCCTAACGTTTACTGGCCCTTGTGTTTGCTTCTGTTGATACATGATTAAAACCTCCCTGTGACTTCGTGCTTCCAGTCCTTTGCGTACAGAACTAATTTCTCTGCTTGCTCAATAATGGCATCATGCTCTGCGATTGCTTCACTACGCGTCATCGGTTCGTGCAAGGCCAGGCGGTTAGCGTCATCCAATAAGTACTCGCCAGCTTTGATCAGCCGGTTCGCAACTTGGCCAATTTTTAATTCATCATTTGTCATGTTAGAATTACCTCAGGTTTTCTATAATGTTCTGTCTTAAAAGGGGTTTGCTATGTACTCTGTTGTTGCTTTAATCTGTTCTCTAGTCGTTAACCTCGTCCAAGCTTTTAGCTCCTACCAAGACCGCAAGCTTAACTACAAACTCTCACTCGAAAGCATCAAGCGAGATAAGGAAAACGACGCGGAAAACCGTAAACTTCAAAAAGATATCCTGAAGTTGAATCACGAGTTCGACATTCAACTTAAAGAGTTATCCAACAAACACCACATGCGAGCTACCAAACTGGACGACAAAGTGTACATCCATCGCTCGTTAATCGATCAAATGGAAAAGGTGTACTTCAAGTACATTGATTTACTGCTCTCTGAAATCAAGTCATCTAAGACCATGCCAGTAGAGTTCTCTACTGAATGCCAAGCGCTATCGAGCAGGGTGATGATCTATTGCCCAGAAGCGATTCAACATATCCAAAATATCTACTCTTATAACATCAGTGATGAACAAGCTGGTGAAGAGTATGACCCTAAAAAGTGGCTCCAAGAACTTGTTGTAAATGACTTGATCCCAACTCTTTCTAACAGCATCATTTCAGTTGAGCGTAACAAAGCCAGTGATCAAGCCGACTAACGTGTAGATAGCCACGATGATCAAGAATACGAGTGGCCGCTTGTTGGGGTCGTCCCCATAAAGTGAGAACGGAATCGTTCCGGCCATTCCCACAAAAGCTCCTATCGCTGTACACGTAATGATGTGTAACATGGTATAATCCTCCTATAGTGCATTGAGCTTTGGCCTAGCGGTTTCGCTGGGCCTTTTTTTGTTGCGGAAAGCTTTCTTCCATCGCAATTAGCCAAAAAGGCACAAGAGCGATCATAGCTAACCAAAAATGATCATGTAGAGTTTCAGCTGCGACTAAGCTTCCTAGCGCTAAGCAAGTTATTAGCTTAGTCATCGTTGCGCCACCTTTCGTATTCATCACCCCGTAATCGCATTTCTAACTGGTGACAACGCTCCGTGAGTAGAACGTTGTTGACCAACAATTCGATCGAGTAGACCGCCATGATGACCATTACTGCTGCCATGCTTTTGCCTCCTATAACTTGGCTCGCCAGTCAATCAAATCGACATTGGCGTTGATCCATTCAATTGCTTTGCGTTCATTAATCTTAATCGGGTGCCCTCGTCCTGCGTTTAGTCCGTAGACAAACGCCTGCGTTTCTGGGTGGCCTTCGAAGATGTAGGCCTTGACCCATTCTTTGCCCTTGCGCATCGGCAAGAGCCCAATGAATTCGTCTAGGCCGATCATCTTGTCGACCTCTTGGCGCCTGGGCAAGCCATACTCCTTCAAGAACATCGGCCGAATCTGCTCATAGAGTTGGGCGATCAAGTCCGGTGTGAAGTCATCTATTTGCAGTGGCATTATCAACCTCTCCTTTCTGTTAGAATTAAGTCATCTCCTAATGAAAGGAGGTGAACAATGTTGGAACAAGACATTAAAATATCTGGCGGTGTATCAATAAACACACCAGACGAATTGCCGACAATCGAACAATGGCATGAAAATGGTAATTTTGTTGAAAGGTATGAGTATTCAAATGGTTGGATTCTAATAATTGAATGGCATGGTAAAGATGCACATATTGATTCAAATATCTTATTAACTAATTACCCAGATGGTTCTGTAGGCCCTGTTCCTGGTTTGCCGAAGAATCAAAGTTTTGTTGATCGTCACAAGCCTTAAAAGCTTGTGGTTTAAAGACGATTGACTCTGCATCAACATAGATAGTCCCTTCACTAAGTTGAAGGCGACTATTTTTTTTATTCTGTTCTGTCATCTTTTTCCTCCTACAGCCCTAAGTCGTCGTCCTGAATCTCCAGTGCGTTGTCTTGGAATACCTTCAACGCTTCAGGGAAGTAGTGCCAAGAACCAACGCGATCGCGGTAGCTCATGTCAGCATCACGCTTGACGCCTAGCTTGTTACCCCACTTACCGATTGCAATTGGCGATACACCGATCATGTTGCCAATCTCGGTCGCTGAGTATTCCCGCCGTGCACCGACCGGCAAGGCTGACATGGCACGGATCGCTTCATTGCGGAAGTCGGTGGCCATACGTGGTCGTTGGTAATCGTCAGCAACTTTGCCAAGCTCCAGATACAGCTTGACGTCTTGATTGCGTAACTCGTGTGCCTTGTTGACGTTCTGCTTGCGCATTTCTGCTAACCACTTGAGCTTGAATTCTAGGTTTTCACGAGTGAGATTCTTGTCGGTGCCGATCATCTTGCCGTTGTGTTCAGCTTGGTATTGGTTAAACAGTCCAACGTAGGTTGCTGTGAAGATTGTTCCCTTCTTGCCGGTCAGCTTGTTAGCCACAAATTCGCAACCTTGCTTAGTGAGCAGGTAACAGGGCTTTTCACGATTTAGGTTGTCAACATAGCTGGATTCGACAAAGAATTTAGATGAATCCAATTTTGGATCCATCTCCATATCGTTGATATACCGGGAAATGTCACGCATTAAATGTGCGTGAGTTTTTCCGATCATCTTTGCAACATCCCGGCTATCCATTACTTTTTGATCGCCTACTTGCTTAATAATTTCTACTTGGTTTTCCATGCTTTTTCCTCCTCACTTGGTACCAATTTGGTACGTACGTGGCAAAAAAATATCATCGATATTACGCTTGAACATCTTACTGATTTCGAACATTTCATCTTGGGTGAATTCGGCGTTGCCACGTTCCTTCATGCTGTAGCGCCCACGCGATATTCCGAGCTTGTTAGCCATTTCCTCTTGGGTGATGCCGTTATCCTTTCGCAAGGCGTAAAGTTTACTTTGCATCAGACATCCTCCCTCCATAATTTATTCGGTACCGATTTGGTACGACTTTTATATTAGTACCTCTTTGGTACTTTTGCAACCTTTTTTCGCCAAATGATTCAAAAAAGTTCCATTCCGGTATATAATAGGGCCACGAGGTGACCAGAATGGAACTTAGTAAGTTTATAGGTAAAAAGATTAAAGAGCGGCGGGAACATCTTAATATCACACAAGATGAGCTTGCCGAGATGATGAACACTTCTCGGGTGACGATCACCAGGTACGAGAATGGGACACGTAAAGCAAACCAGGACGCCCTTTTCAAACTGGCTCGGTTGCTTAAGGTAAATGTAGCTTATTTCTATCCTGACCAAAATTACCCATCACAATCACAGGCTAACGATGATCTCACCGAAAACCAAAGGTTAATAGCCTACTCGATCGATCCGGATATATCTGACGAGGAACGCCAGGACATCATTAACCTGGTTAAGATTGCCATGAAGAACCGCCGTCGGATTTAGGGGGGTGGTCATATGACCGATTTGGAAAAATTGGAGGATCAGTACCCAGAACTGCGGTTTTGGTCAATCGATGTACCTAACCCACACTTTCACGGTGTGATCGTAGGCTTGGATGTTTACATAAATGAAAATGATGATGACTTAACTAAGCTAAAAACTGCTTTACACGAAGTATTCCACCACGAAATGGATTGCGGTGATCTATCTAATAATCGTCAGACAATCGCATTAAAATCAGAGGGTGCGGCACGGCGATTCGCGGATAAACGACTAAAATTAAGCATATAGGATACGTCCAACACTGATCGACGTTAAAAGCTGTTGGGAGGGACTGACAATGGAAACTGCGTTATTTTTATCAGGCTTGGGCTATCTAGCGGCAATCATGGCCTTTGTGGTTGCGATCGGGTTTCTGATCACTCTACTTGTTGGCCGAACATCTGGAAATGAGGTTACTTTTAAGGTTGGTAAAAAGGGAACACTAATTGCTGGAATTGTTTTAGCTGCTAGCTTGGTACTTGGCTTTGGCGCCGGAGCGGTTGAGAATAGCATCGCAACTCAGCGTAACAACCGCTTTGATAACTATGCTGAAAAATACACTAAGCTGTATGCCAAAACGTCCACCGATGCCGAAGATATCGCCAACAACATTTACGATGCTTGGCAAGATGGAATCTTTGACGACACGTCAGATAATAATTTCGATCCAAGCACGGTCGTATCAGCATCCCTTGAAAAAGATGCCGATAAGGTCTACGCGCTAGAAAACAACATGAAGGAACTTAAAGATACGTTAGACAGCATGAAGGATTGCGATGCTCCAGACCGTAGCATCAAGCTTTACCAAAACTCCTACGATAAGATGAGTGAGATGGCTGACTACGTGACTAATCCATACGGCAATTTCAACAGTTTTTATGACACGACAAATAGCCAGGATAAAGCCGTTGGAAATTACTTACGGAAATTATTAAATAAGTAAACCCGAACGTTAGTAGCGAAGCTGGCCTTAATGACCTGCTTTGTTTGTAGTTTGGGATCCCTACCGAGCTGGAGTATATAGCCTGCCTTAAAATCAAACGTATCCTTACCAGCTGACAGCGCTGGTTACTTATACGGTTACGTCCAAAACCTGATCGACGTTAAAAGCTAGTGGGAGGATTATGTATGAAAAAGATAGGCTTAGTTTGTGCCACACTGTTAGTCGGTATGTCACTTTCAGCCTGCAACAATCTGGCGTCACAGCAGTCACATAAAGCAAGCAGTAGTTCATCTACCAAGGTAGTTGAGCACCACCACAAGAAGCGTCACCAAAAGCCCCAGAGCTCGTCCGTATCTTCATCTAGTTCTACTAGTCAGACCAATCAGCAAGCCCAAAGTCAGTCTTCGAGCGTCCAATCCACCCAATCTAGTGAGAGCTCACAGCCAGATGCTTGGAGTAGCCAGCAGCAGGCTCGTGATCAGGCGGCTCAGAACGACGGCCCCACTACTGAGGACCAGGCCCGTGCAATGCTTGGTGGTGCTAACGGCGACTTGCAGGCAACGAGGACTTCCAACGGCTGGACATTTTCCGGAGATGGCTACACGGCCACCGTCGGGGATGATGGGAGCATCTCGCATAACTAAAGCATCCCCCGCTGGGGCAAGGGGCGGATATAAATTATTTATTGGAGGCAATTATAGTGAAAAAAGAAATTAAAGTTATAGCAATTCCAGATGATACAAGAATTATCATTAACTATGGATATGAAGATGATGTAGATAGAGACGATTTGCCCTTTGGTAGTGAACCAAAGTATGCAAAAGTTGGTCAACAAATAGTTGTAGAATCGAAAGGCATGGAGTTGACTGACCCCGATACAAATGAACCACTAGGTAGTTATAACCCTCCAATTGATTACTTAGAAATCACTGATGTTCGTGATAAGTATTCAATTGCTAGAAAGAAAGTATCAAAAAGCCTTAACTCTTCCAGTGTCCCTCCTCTTATCAAAGAGGCCTCATCGCCAAAATTTAAAAACTTAAATGTAAATAACTCAGATGTAAAAAATATCAAGCCTGATCCAGTTATTTCAGTGGGAGATATTGTTGAATTTGTTGATTAACAAGTTGACTAAAAATAGACTATACGGTACTATAAAGGTATCTGAGATGGGTTTCCTAGATGAGACCTGCGAAAAAGAGCCTTTCTACTGTATAGTGGGGAGGCTCTTTTTGCATGTCTAAAAATTTTAAGCATCCGTATAAATCTTTCGATGAGCAAATAGCAATTTTAAAAAGTCGCGGTGTGGAAATAAACGATTACGAATTTGCTAAAAATGCTTTAATGACATTTCCATACTACTCTATTATTAATGGCTACAAAGATATGTTCTTGAAGCAAAAAGAACCCGATATATATCGAACGGGAACTTCTTTCGAAATGTTATATCAAGTTCATTGGATTGATGTTCAAGTTAGCAATATTATTTTTAAATACTCACTAGCAGTAGAAGAACGGCTAAAAGCCCTTGTTTCAAATATAGTAGCTCGAAACTTTTCTATTGATGAAGAAAAGTACTTAGATAAAAAAAATTACAGTAAAATAAGAGCGCAACGTGGCAAAATCAGCGATTTTATGAATGCAATTGAAGATGCTAAGCAAAGCAGCAAGATCGCCCAACACTATATAGATGAAGAAGGCAATTTACCACCATGGATAGCGGCAGAAGTTATTAGCTTTGGCTCTATGGTAAATTGGTATTCCACCTTATCGATTAACGAAAAGAAAGAAGTTGTAAACATTTTCCTTCAAAGAATGCCAAAGCATGAGAATGTTACAACTGACTATAAACTGCAATTCTGCAAAATTTGTTTAGAACAAGTTTATAGATTTAGAAATCTCTCGGCCCATGGTAATAGAACCTTTAAGTTGCGGCTTAAGGAATCTGACACACAAAAAATACTTTTTTTAGAGAAGTTCTCAATTTCGTTTCTTTATAAAACTAAGAACGGGGAAGAATTACCCCGCAATGGGCTTTTTTCAATTATAGTTAGTATTATTGTACTTCTAGACGATCAATATCTTATATCTACTATGATCGATGAGCTGGAATCAGTTGTTAATACTTATGGGAATCAAAACCTTTTTAACGGTAAAAGCATCTACGATTTATTTGAAGTTGATAAAGATTTTATTTCAAGACTGCAGGAATTTATGAACATGAAATTTCCTTCATAGAAAATGATTTTACGTCCAAGCGTGATCGACGTTAAAAGCTGAGAAAAGTATTGACAGTTTCGTCACTCTTTGTAATAATAAACGTACAGATCAAGTCCAAAGGGCCCTAGGAGTAGGTGTTGGACTAACAAAACCTTAGTTCTGTGCGTTCGTACAGTTCTAGGGTTTTTGTTTTTTTAGAGGTGAAATTCTTGTCGGACACAATTAATTCTAAACCATTCAAAACATTAAATCAGCAATTATCAATTTTACGTGATAGAGGTCTTGATGATGCTCATGCTAAAGCTAAACGTTCATTAGAACAGATAGGATATTATTCCTTAATCAATGGTTATAAATGGATGTTCTTAGCCAGGGATTCAAACGGGAAAATAATTCATCCAGAGGTATACAAAGATGATGCATCTTTTGATGAAATTAAATCATTGTATGATTTCGACTTTGAACTAAGAGCAATTTTATATCGTGCTCTACTTAAATACGAAACTATGTTAGGAGCAGAAATTGCATACCGTTTTTCTGAACAGCATCAAGAAGAACATGCATATTTAGCGATTGATAATTTTTCCAGAAATTCCCAACAAGTTTCCTCAGTTGTTGGTACTATAAGTTCTCTATCCAGTACAATTAAAAAATACTCTTCTGATCGCAAAGGTAAAAACGCTATAAAACATTATGTTAATAAGCACGGTCACGTTCCACTCTGGGTTCTTGCCAACTTCTTAACATTTGGTGAATTAAATCATTTCTATTCAAATTGTACACCAGATATACAACTAACAATTGCAAAAGATTTTCAACATACTAAAAAAGCTTCGTACGGTGGCAGCCCACAACCAGCAATTACACCAAACACAATTATGGATATCAATCATATGGTTAATATTTTCAGAAATGCAGTTGCACATGGCGAAATTACTTATTCAAAGATCGTTCAAAAAACTCCTCATATGCGTGACATAAAGGTCGCAGCCAATATCGGAAATGTTCCTTTAGAGAGTCAGGCCGGTATTTTCGAACTTATAATAGCAATGAAGGCCGTTCTTCCCAGAAGAAATTATCAAAGACTAATTAAAGATATCGGTATTTTACTAAAAGAATTTAAAGATCGTTTTACTCCAATTAATTATTCAGCATTATTACAAGATATGCATTTTCCAAGTAACTATACCGATATTTGGTAGCTAAAAAGTTCGTTATCTGCCGGAAACAATACTAGGCACCAAACACCAATTAATCCAACCACCTTCTCTACCGCCCTTAAAGATCTCAATGATGACATAGCAACAACATTGACTTTTTCAAAACTCTTAGCAGATAAGAAACTATTGCAGAATGCTAGTTAGCACATCCGGTCACTTAGGCCGGTTTTTAAAGCCGTCAAAACGAACATACGTTTAATTAAGGAGGGTGCAATTATGGCGTCATATGTAAAAAGGTCCGGTAAGTGGCAAGCTCGTATCAGCTGGTATGATACTGCTGGAAAACGGAGGTTTAAAAACAAAGGCGGCTTCGCGACTAAGAGCCTGGCTAAAAAGTGGGCAGTCGAGAATGAAGCTAACTTGGCCAAAGGAATCCTGACCTATAAGGAAATCACTTTTGCCGATTACGTTGATCAGTGGGTTACGACTTACAAAGAGCCAAAGGTGGCGAAGATCACACTTGACCGGTACCACTACACCGCTAACGAAGTGCGCCGTTTCTTTAAGCTGACACCAATCAGGCAAGTCACCAGGACGATGTACCAAGAGTTCATCAATGACTATGGCAGCTGTCACGCACCGTCCACTGTCAAAAAGGTTAACAGCTACATTCGATCAGCAGTTAAATCAGCGATCCTTGATGACTATCTGATCAAGGACTTCACGCAAGGTGTGGAGCTGAACAGCGATAAGTCACGGTCGATCAAGGTCGACTACCTCAATAAAGCTGAAATTCACCGCTTAATCCAACACGCTGAAGCGGGATTAACCCGTCGCTACACTTCCCGCCACATGATTGTGACGGCGATTTACACGGGAATGCGGTTAGCTGAGATTCAGGCACTTACGTGGTCGGACATTGATTGGATTAAATCTACAATCACGATCAACAAGTCGTGGGACGCCCATACACGCCAATTCAAGCCGACTAAAACAGAATCGTCTAATCGGGTCATCAAGGTGAATCGTCATCTTCTGGCGCTTCTGAGAGGGCTTAGAACGCATTCTAAAAGCAATATGGTTTTCCTCACCCAGTTTGGCACCATTCCCACCAGTAACGCCGTCAATAAGACGCTGAGAACGCTCCTGGCCGACTTAGGCATTAACCGGCAGAACTTTCACTTCCACAGTCTCCGTCACTCACACGTGGCGCTCTTGCTAGCGAGTGGCATTGATCTCTACGCCATCAGCAAACGACTTGGTCACTCTTCGACCGTGATCACGTCTAACACTTATGCTTACTTGATCGATGAGTACAAAGCCCAGACCGATGAACTGATCATCGCCGCGCTTGAATCCATTGGGCCTAGAATAAAAAGTGTACAAGTTAAATAGAGACTCTGATTTAGTATAATTAAGGAAGTAAATTGGAGGATCAAATAATGACGAAGCACAGTTATGACAAGGAATTTAAGGAACAGGCCGTTCAGTATTACTTAGATAACAAGGATCACATGACCATGAATGAAATAAGTAAGAATCTAGGTATTGGGACTAGTACATTACATAAATGGATTAAGCTGTTTACTGAGACTGGGGAGTTTGGCCGTGGCTCTGGTAATTTTGCCAGCGATAAGGACAAGGAGATTGCACGACTAAAGCGTCAACTTCGTGACGCTGAAGGAGCGATCGAAGTATTAAAAAAATCAATCGGGATTCTGAGCAAGTAACTACCGAAAAGGTATACCAAGAAATGGACGTTCAGCACGCTTTGGAATCCCACCCTTCCATCAATGGTATGTGTGATTATGTTGGAATCTCAAGAAGTGGTTACTATCAACGAGAAAAGCGTCATAATCACCAATCACCGCGAAAGCTTCGGAAGAAGTTTATTCAAGGTGAAATTAAAGCAATTTGGATCAAAAGCCTTTGTATTTACGGTGCCGGCAAAATCACCCAAGAACTTCGCTCAAAAGGATATAAGATCGCTGAACGAACTGTTGGTAAGTATATGCGTGAACTTGGCATTCACGCCGTTTACCTAACCCCTTGGACGACTACCACTCGCAATTCTAAGTTTGATAAACAGCTAATAAATATTTTAGACGAGCAGTTCAATCCATTGCGACCAAACGCCGTTTGGTGCATTGACACCACTTATATTCCGGTTCATGACGGATTCGTTTATTTAACCAGTATTATGGACTTGTACTCCCGACGGATCATTGGTTGGGACTTATCTGAAACCTTGGAGGTATCGAATGTCATCCCACTTATTGAAAAGACTAAGCACAGTCGCCATATTAGCAAGCCATTAATCATGCACAGTGATCGTGGTAGTCAGTTTACGTCTGAAGCTTACAATCAAGTTACAGCTAACATGACATTAAGCTATTCAAAGAAAGCTTATCCTTGGGATAATGCCTGCATTGAGTCGTTTCATGCCTTGATTAAGCGTGAATGGATAAATCGGTTTAAAATCCATTCATACTCCGAAGCTAAACGACTAGTTTTTCAGTACATTGAAACGTTTTACAACACAGTTAGAATTCACAGTCACTGTGGATTCAAATCACCAAAGCAACTTGAAGATGAGTATCAAACTCAAATTCAAAATTTAGTCGTGGCATAGGAAAAAAGTCTCTATTTAAATTGTCTATTTTATTGACAGGGGACCACATCTAATGGTGCACATTTGGTGCACGGTTAGCTCAAGAATACTGTTAAATCAACGTTTGTGGAGTAGTGTTACTGCCCACCCGTCTCATTTTTGAAGAATTTTGAAGAAGCCTATAGAACAACGAATCCTTATTTGTAGCGGCTTTAACGACATGGGAAAAACTGAAAAGCCCCATAAAATTTTGAAGTTGGTGCACATTTG
>SKEM01000408.1_pt2 | contig 16072 bp, 11 predicted proteins | sample 4826731 | NCBI WGS metagenome assembly SKEM01 (sample SAMN11008809, study PRJNA524170) | human gut metagenome | biome: Human fecal sample; material: Feces; isolation source: fecal sample from pouch patient p37 | host: Homo sapiens | place: Israel: Tel-Aviv | collected 2015-07-27
CCGCCGCTCACTGAGCGGCGGGCCCCGTTGCGTCCTCGAAGATCCTCCTCGAGGAGGAGGTGCGAACCCGCAATGTGTGCCTCCTCATGCCGCAATGCGCTCGGATCACCTGACAGCGCCGCCAATGTCTCGGTAGCGTCACGATCGCAATCCCGGAAGCTCACCTCGAGGAGATCGCACCCCATGGCATCCCACGCCCTTCGCCGCACGCGCAGCCCCCGCACGGCCGTCGCCCTCGTCGCCTCCACCGGCCTGGCGCTCACCGCCGTCGCCGCCGGTGCCGCCGCCGCGGACACGGTCCCCGCCGACGCCTCGGCAGGCTCCCTCCACGGGTCGGGCACCGCTGCCCTCGCCTCCGGTGCGCGCGAGGTCATCACGACCAACAAGGCCGTCACGGTCAACGCTGACGCGGCCGCCTCCGAGGACGTCACTACCGCCTCCGCCGTCGAGAGGACGGAGGACACGGTCGCCGTCCAGAAGGCCGCCGCCGAGAAGAAGGCGGCCGAGGAGGCCGCCGCCGCGAGGGCCGCTGAGGAGGCTGCGGCAACCGAGCAGGCCTCCGCCGCCGCGACGACGCCGGACACGACGACCCAGGACGCCGCCGCGACGACCTCCTCCTCGGGCGCGAGCACCGCGAGCACGACGACGTCCGGCTCCTCCCTCGGCGCCGCCATCGCCGCGACGGCCCTCCAGTACCAGGGCGTCCCCTACGTCTCCGGAGGCTCCACCCCGAGCGGCTGGGACTGCTCCGGCTTCGTCCAGTGGGTCTACGCCCAGCACGGCATCTCGCTGCTGCGCACCTCCTACGCCCAGGGCGCCGCCGGCACCACCGTCTCCGCCGCCCAGGCCCAGCCCGGCGACATCGTCTACTACGGCTACCACGTCGGCATCTACGTCGGGAACGGCATGATGGTCGACGCCGGCAACACCGCGGTGGACACGGTGTACCGGGCCGTCTGGGGCAGCCCCACGTACGTCCACATCGGCTGAGGTCCTCCGGCCTCCACCAGCTCCCGAGCGGGGCGGTCGCCACCCGGCGGCCCCCCCGCTCGTCCGCACCCGGAGCCCGGGCCCGCCCTGCGGCGTCCGTGTGACCGAGGCTCGCGCCGATCCGATAAGGTTCCCCACGCAGTGGTTTGGACCACAGTATGCGAAGGGGCACAATGGCCCCATCGGTACTCACGACCCCATCGTGAAAGGGGCAGAACCCATGGCTGAAGACAAGGTCGTCCTCGTCGGAGTTGACGGCTCTCCGGAGTCCCTCGGGGCGGTGGACTGGGCGGTCGCCCGTGCCTCCCGCGCCGGATGGCGGGTCCACCTGCTGTGCGCCTACTCCCTGCCCTCCTTCACCACCGCCTCCCTCGACGGCGGATACGCCGCCCTCGACGACACCGCGATCCGAGCCGGCGCCCAGGCCGTCGTCGACGAGGCCGTCGCCCGCGCCCAGGGATCGGGCGTCACCGTCACGAGCTCCCTCGAGACCGGCGACCCCTCCGGCGTCCTCATCGACCTGTCCGACGAGGCCGCCCTCACCGTCGTCGGCACCCGCGGCGGCGGCGGCTTCACGGACCGTCTCCTCGGCACCGTGTCCTCCGCTCTCCCGGCCCACGCCCACTGCCCGACGATCGTCGTCCCCCGCCACCTCGAGGGCGCCGACTACACGCCCGTGCGCCGCATCGTCGTCGGCGTCGACGGCTCCGAGTCGGCCCGCAAGGCCCTGCGCTGGGCCGTCAACGAGGCCGAGGTCTGGGGCGCGGAGCTCACCGCCATCGCAGCCGTCCCCATGGCCTCCGGCGCAGGTGCGCTGGCCTGGCTGCCCGCCGCCGTGGACCGCGCGCAGGTCCTCATCGACGTCCGCTCCGGCCTCGACCGCGCCATCGCCGAGGCCACCGAGGGGCACCCGGGCGTCACCGTGCGCCGCCACGCCCTCGACGGCAACGCCGCCGAGCTCATGGCCGAGTTCTCCACCGCCGTCGACCTCGTCGTCGTCGGCTCCCGCGGTCGTGGCGGCTTCTCCGGGCTGCTGCTCGGCTCCACGAGCCAGGGCGTCCTCTCGCACGCCGCCTGCCCCGTCATGGTCGTGCCGACCCGTTCCAAGGACGACCAGCTCGACGGCCGCAACATCGGCACCCCGTGGGGCCGCGCCTGAGCGCCGCCCACCGAGACGTCCGACGGCGCCGCCCCGCAGCTCGTGGGACGGCGCCGTCGTCGTGCCGACGGCCGGCTCGCGATCTCGGCCCGGCCGGCGCACCGCGCGAGCCCGGGGACGCCGAGGCGGTACCGCGACGCCCCGGGCAAGCGCGGGGCGTCGGCCTCGCGCTGGTAGGGTGTCCCGCTGCAGGCCCTCGTAGCTCAGGGGATAGAGCACCGCTCTCCTAAAGCGGGTGTCGTTGGTTCGAATCCAATCGGGGGCACGAGCCGGGAGCCCCGACCACGTCGCGTGGTCGGGGCTCCCTCGTGCTCCTCGCGCTGAGCGGGCGTCGGGACTCGCTCAGACCCGCTCGGCCCGACGACGGCGCAGGGTGAGCGTGAGGCCCCCGATCCCGAGCAGCCCGGCGGACATGAGGACGAGCTCGGAGTCCGCTCCGGTGTGGGCGAGCGCGCTGCCGTCGGTGTCGTCCTCCGATGCCGATGCCGATACCGAGGCCGCGACGACCTCGCCGTCCGAGGCGCCCGTCGTGGAGGACGCGGACGTCGTGGTCCCGTCCTCCGACGTCGTGGTGGCGCTGGAGCTCGTCTCGTCAGCGGTGGTGGTCGCCGTGCCGGCCGCCTCCTGCTCGGCGGGTGCGACGGCCGCCTCCACCGTGAGCACGGCGTCCTCGGCAGCGGCCCCCGCCGCCCCAGCGGTGGTGGTCGCCGTGCCGGCCGCGTCCGTCGTGGTCGCGAGCGGTGTGGCCGTCGTCGTGTCGAGCCCGGTCCACTGCGCGGCGAGCGCGTTGAAGATCGTGGGCTGCACGGTCGCGCTGGTGGTCGTGGCCGCTGCCGCGTCGGCGACGGTGGCGTCGGTCATCCCGGTGGTGGTCGTGCTGTCGGGAGCGGCGGGCGGGGTGGAGCCGTCGGCGGTGCCCGTGGGTGCGGTGCCGTCGGGCAGGGCAGGGGGAGTGGCCCCGTCCGTCGCGGCCGTCGGCGCGGTGCCGTCGGGCATCGTGGGCGGCGTCGTGCCGTCGCCCGAGAAGTCGGCCGGTGCGCCCTGGGCGCCCGGGTCTCCGAAGGCGGTGGACTGCCGGGCCTCCGTCGTGGCCGTCGCGGTCGCGCTGGAGCCGCTTGAGACCGTGATCGTGTACGCCTCGCCGTCGACGAGGCCTTCCGTGGAGAACACCACGTTCCCGAAGGCGGTCGTCGCCGTCGTCGTCGCGACGACCGTGCCCGAGGAGTCCGTCACCGTGATCGTGTCCCCGGCCGAGCCGGACACGTTCGACATGAGGTAGGCCTGGGTGGTCGAGGTGAAGGCCTGGGCCATGCCGGTCTGGTTGATGAACCACACGGTGCCGCCCGTGAGCGTGCCCGTCTCGTCGTAGTCGAGGGCCGCGTTGTCCTGCGAGGACTGGCTCACCGTGACGGTCCCGGAGTCGATCTCCACGGACCCGTTCGAGTCGATGCCGTCACCTGCGGCGGTGACGACGACGGTCGCGCCGTCGACGAGGATGAGGAGGGGGTTCTCGGGCGTCGTGTCCGTCAGGTTCGCGACCTCGTCGGCGTAGTCCTCGTCCTCGGTCCACTCCTTGGCGTTGATGCCGTCGTCGCCCGCCGTGAGCGTGCCGCCGGTGAGGTTGACGAAGCGGCCCTCGAGGCTCTCGTCTCCGGAGACGATCGTGACCTCTCCGGACTCGACGGCGAGCTCGTCGCTGACGGTGACGCCCTTGTCCTCCGACGTGATGGTGAGCGTCGAGTCGGACAGGAGGAAGTCGCCGGAGTCGACGTCGGAGGTGTCCTCGACCTGGATGCCGTCGTCCGCCGCGGTGATGGTGACGTCGGAGCCGTTGACGACGGAGACGGTGGTGGTGGCGTGGATGCCGTCCTTGGGGGTCGAGGTGAGGTCGAGGTTCGCGCCGTCGACCGTCACCGAGTCGGCCTTGACCGCGTGGGACTCGTCCGAGCTGAGGGTGAGGGTCGCGCCGTCCTCGCTCGTGAAGGTGAGAGCCCCCTCGGAGGAGATCGCGACGTCGCTGCTCGAGGCGATCGAGGAGTCGGAGGTCGTCGTGATGGTGACGTCGGCGGTCGTGCCCGAGGTGATCTGGGAGTCGGTGAGGCCGAGGGACTCGAGGATGAGGGTGACGGCGTCCGAGATCTCCTTGCTGACCGCGATGGTCCAGCCGGATCCCGAGCCCGTGATGACGTACTGACCGGCCTCGTTGATCGTGATCGTCGCGTCGGAGACGGTGACCGCGCTGGTGGTGCTCGTCGTGTCGGTCGAGTCGGTGGTGCCGGTCGCCGCGGTGTCAGTGGTCGTGCCCGTCGACGCGGTCGAGGACAGCGCGCAGCCGCCCGCCACGATGAGCAGCGCCCTGCCGTCGTCGTCATCGCCGAGCGGACTCCGGGGGCCTGCATCCACCGGGGAGTCGTGCGGGTCGTCGTGTCGCGCATGGGTTGCTGCTCCTTCTGCGTGCGCTGCCGGGTGACGACGCCGACGCTAGGAAGCCTGCCCGCGCCCGTCCTGTGCGGCGCCTGAGCCCCGCCCCTCGATGCCGGCCGATCCTGTGAGCCCCTGGGCCGGAGGGCCGGCCGTCCGGCGTCCGCCCGCCGCGCCGCCCGGAGGTCGGCCCGCGCTGCCGTAGATTGGGCGCATGACGCCTTCACTCTTCTCATTCGGCCGCAAGCGACGCCACTCGGAGCCCGCCCCCGAGGAGAGCACGGGCGTCGACGGCCTCGAGGAGACGATCACCGCGCAGTCCGCCGCCGCGGAGGACGCACACGAGCCGGCCGACGCGCCCGAGCCGGAGCCCGAGCCCGTCGACCCCGTCGACGCGGCCCTCGCCCGCTGGCGCAGCGAGCTCGTCGAGCTCGGCGGTGTCGCCAGCCTCGACGACATCCGCATGCTCGACGGCGTCGTCGACCTCTCCGCCGCGCACCCCTCCGGCCTCGCCCAGCTCTACGCGGGCCGGCCGACCCACCTCACCAGCCTCATCCGGGAGCACTCCGCGCTCAGCGTCGCGCGCCAGTCCCTCCGCGAGGTGGCGGGCCGCACGGACAGCCTCGCCCGCCAGTTCGGCGTCGCCCCCGTCTACCTCGCCATCGGCGTCGCCTCGTGGACGGAGACCGTCGTCTCCGAGCACGGCGCCGCCGCCTCCAGCGCCTCAGCCGCGTCCTCCACGACGGCGGCCTCCGCGGCCTCGTCCCTCTCGGCCCCCTCCGCGGCCTCGTCGCCCGTGGCCGAGGGATCCGCCGACGCCTTCGACGCGGACGCCGCCGAGGCCGAGCTCGCCCGCGCCACCGCCGCCCTCGACGCCTCCCGCGCCACTCATCCCGACGCCTCCTCGACCTCCCGCACCGCCCAGCCCGGCGTCGTGCGCACCGTCAACGTCCCCGTCCTCCTGCGCCCCGTGCGCCTCTCGAGCGCCACCGCCGACGCCGCCCTCACCCTGGACGCCTCCATCGAGGTCAATCCCGTCCTCGTCCGCGCCCTGCGCCGCTACGGCTCCACCGCCGACGTCGACGCCGCCGCACGCGCCACCCTGGCCGGCGCCGGCTTCTCCCCGCGCAGCGCCCTCGAGCGCGTCGCCGCACTGGGCCGCGAGCACCTGCCCGGCTTCGAGATCCACGAGCAGCAGGTCATCGGCGCCTTCGTCCACCCCGGCCAGGCCCTCGTCGAGGACCTCGACGAGGTCTGGGACCGCGCCCGCGCCTCCGCCCTCGTCGCCGCCGTCGCCGGTGACGAGGAGGCGCGCTCCGCCCTCGACGTCGACCTCGGCGAGCCCGTGCGCACCGACCGCGACCCCAGCGAGGAGCGCGGCGCCGGCGACCTCGACCCCGCCCAGCTCGACGCCGTCGAGGCCGTGAGCACCGGCGCCTCCCTCCTCCTGGACGCCCCTCCGGGCTCCGAGGTCGCCGAGACCCTCGCCGCGATCGCCGCCGACGCCGCCGCCTCCGGCCGCACCGTCGTCCACGTCCCCGCCCCGAGCGCCGACGGCCACGCCGTCGCGGGCGCCCTGCGCGACCTCGGGCTCGGCGACCTCGTCCTCGACCTCACCGAGGACGGCTCCTGGCGCCGCCACGTCGCCGACGCCATCAAGGAGTCCCTCGGCGCCGAGCCGCCCGAGCTCGACGTCCCCGCCATCGTCGACATGCGCGAGGAGCTCACCGCCACGCGCGACCGCGTCTCCCGCTACGTCGACGCCCTCCACCGCGAGCGCGCCCCCTGGGGCGTCTCCGTCGACGACGCCCTCGAGCGCCTCGCCGAGCTCACGAGCGACGCCCACGCCGCCCGCACCCGCGCGCGCGTCGCCCCCGGCCGCCTCGAGCGCCTCGACGACGCGGGCACGGACCGCGCCCACGAGCTCCTCGAGCGCGCCCACGAGCTCGGCGTCATGACCCACGCCGCCAGCACGAGCCCCTGGAACGGGGTCGCCGTCGCCGACGTCGACGAGGCCACCGACTCCCTCGTCCGCCTCCAGCGCCTCTCCGACGAGCTGCTGCCCGCTGTCATCGAGAACGCCGGCTACGTCGCCGGAGCCACCTCGCTGCGCCGCGCCTCCACGATGGGGGAGTGGTGCGAGCAGCTCGAGATGCTCGATGGCGTGCGCGAGTCCCTCGACGTCTTCCAGCCCGCCGTCTTCGAGCGCTCCGCCGCCGACATGGTCATCGCGACCGCCTCGAAGCAGTGGCGCGAGGACCGCTCCGTCCAGATGAGCGCCTCCGACCGCCGCCACTACGCCAAGGCCGCCCGCGACCTCGTGCGCCCCGGACGCGTCGTCGAGGACCTCCACGGGGAGCTCGTCAAGGTCCAACAGCGCCGCGAGACCTGGCGCAAGCACGACCCCGAGGGCGGCTGGCCCACCCTCCCGCACGGTCTCGACGCCATGCAGGCCACCGCCCAGCAGACCCGTGAGCTGCTCGACCGGCTCCAGCCCGTCCTCGGCACCGCCCCGGACGCCCCGGTCCTCATGGACCTGCCCCTCGAGACGCTCCTCGAGCGCGCCGGGGCCCTCGCCGACGACGACGTCACCGCCCAGAAGCTGCCCCAGGTCAACGCCGTCCTCGCCGAGCTGGACGAGCTCGGCCTGAGCCCGCTCGTCGCGGACCTCGCCGCCCGCGAGGCCGGCGCCGACGAGCTCGACGAGGAGCTCACCTTCTGCTGGTGGTCGTCGATCCTGGCCCAGGCGCTGCGCACGGATCCCGACCTCGAGGGCCTCGACGCCGCCGCCCTGTCCGGCACGGCCCGGCGACTCGCCGAGCTCGACGCCGAGCAGTCCGCCTCGCTCGCCGGTCCGGTGCACCACGCCTACGCGCGCCGCGTCCGCACCGCCGTCGAGGAGCACAAGGCGGACGCCCGCGCCCTCTACATCGCCCTGTCCCGGGAGGACGGCGTGCCGCTGCGCGACATCCTCGCGCTCCACCCGATCGCGCTCACCGTCAAGCCGATCTGGATCATCCCGCCGACGCTGGTCCCGCAGGTCCTCGCCCCCGACGCCGTCGTCGACCTCGCGGTCCTCGACGCGTCGGCCGACGTCCCGGTCTCGCGGGTCGCGGCGGCCATGGTCCGCGCGAGCCAGATCATCGTCGTCGGCGACCTGCGCCGGGCGGAGACCGGCCTGGCGGCCGAGCTCGGCTCGCTCCTGCCGTCGGTCACCCTGCCGACCGGGCGCAACGCCCTCGACGCGGAGATCGCCGCCTTCCTCGCCACCAACGGCTACGAGGGCGTCGTCGACGCGATCCCGGCGCCCCCGGGCACGGAGCGCCTCGCGCTCTCCCTGGTCGACGGCCGCGGCATGCCGGCGCCCGGCCAGAGCGCCGTCGAGACGGTCGGCGCGGAGGTGGACCGCGTCGTCGACCTCGTCATCGAGCACGCGCTCACCCACCCCGAGCTCTCGCTCGGGGTCGTGGCCCTCAACGCCCGCCACGCGGACGAGATCCGTCGGGCGGCGGCCGCCGCCGTCGCGGGCTCCCCAGCCCTCGAGGAGTTCTTCGCGACCGGGATCTCCGAGCCCTTCACCGTCGTGGACCTGCCCGAGGCGCGGTCCCTGCGCCGCGACCACGTCATCCTCGCCGTCGGCTACGCGAAGACGCCGCACGGCCGCACCATCCACTCCTTCGGCCAGGTGAGCGAGCGCTCCGGCATGGTCGAGCTCGTCGAGGCCCTGTGCGCCTCGCGCGGCACGACGCACGTCGTCTCCTGCCTCGCCGCCGAGGACATCGACCCGGAGCGCCTCCACGCGCCGGGCGCCCGCCTCCTGCGCGAGGTCCTCGCCCGCGCCGCCGGTGAGGCGCCGCAGGCCGAGGCCGGCTCCGCCGAGGTGCCCGACCGCCTCACCTCCGACCTCGTGGGCGCGCTGCGCCGCAGGGACCTCCTCGTCGTCACCGGCTTCGGCGTCGAGGGAGGCCTGCGCCTGCCGATCGCCGTCGGCCACCCGGACGCCCCGGGCGAGCTCCTCGTCGCCGTCCTCACCGACGACGCCGAGTACGTCGCCGAGCCGAGCCTGCGCCGGCGCGACCGCCACTGGGTGGAGCGCCTCGAGCACCGCGGCTGGCGGGTGCGCCGCGCCTTCCGCGCGAGCGTCTTCCTCGACCCGGAGGCGGAGGCCGCGCAGATCGCCGAGCTCATCGACGACGAGCTCGCGCTGCGCGCCGTCACGGCGGCGCAGGAGGCCATCGAGGTCGTGCCCGAGGACGCCGAGGACCCTCTGACCAGCATGTCGGCCGCGTCGGCGGAGGACCTCGACTCCGAGAGCGCTCCCCGGGTCGACGGCGCGGATGATGCTGAGCGGGCCGAGAGCGCGGAAGGGGTGGTCCGGGTCGAGTTCGCGCCGCTCGTCGCCGGCGCAGCCGGGACCGGTACGGGCGCTGACGACGGCGCCGCCTCCGGCACCGAGCCGGAGCCGCGCCCCGATGACTTCAACGCCGCTGCGCGCACCGCTTCCTCCCGCCCGGTCGCGGGCCGCGCCGACGCCGCGCCCACCGCCGGCGAAGAGGCCGCTCCCGCCGAGCCGACAGGCCCGGTGGATCCGGTCGGCGCTTCGGAGGAGTCCGCCGCCGGGCCTGACGAGGAGACGGTGACGGAGGTGTCCGCGGAGGATCCCGAGTCCGAGGCCGATACCCCCGCGACTCTGCCCGATCACGTCCACGACGAGCCCGTCCCCTTCTTCCAGCTGCCCGAGGCCGACGACGCGACCGGGGTCCCCGCCGCCGAGGCGCGCGCGGCCGCCCGTGACGTCCGCCCTCCGATCGCCCAGGGGCTCCCGCTCCAGGCCTACACGGACGACCAGCTCGACGACCTGCTCGCCTGGATCCGCACCGATGACGTCGTGCGTACCGAGGACGAGGAGGTCGAGGAGCTCCGCCGCGAGCTCGCCCTCCGCCGCCGCGGCGCCGGCATCACCGCGGTCCTGCGCAACGTCGTCCGGCGCACCCGGTGAGTGCCGAGCACCCGCCGGAGCCCCGCCGCCGGCACCGACGCGTGGTCGCTCTCTCCGCCCAGGACGAGGAGCGCGTCGCCCAGGGGCTCGAGCCGCTGGAGGCGGCCGAGGCGAGGCGCCGCCGCTCCGTCGACGCGCTCACGGACGTGCTGTCCCGCGAGCGCGGTGTGCTCGGACGCGACTCCTCCGCCTCGGAGCACGCGAACGACGCCCGGCTCCTCGGCGACGTCCCGCCCCACTGGGGGCACGGCCCCGCCATCGGCTGAGCCGTGGGGGCGGAAGGGCCGCCTCGCACGGGTCCTCTCCTCGAGCGTGCGAGCACGACGGAGCCCCGGCGACCTCATGGTCGACGGGGCTCCGTTCAGTCCTGGGGGAGGGGTGCTCCCCGGTCGCCTCAGGCGCGCGGGGTCTCGATGCCGCCACCGGTGGTGGTCTCGGCGGTGACGTTGGCGCGACCGCCGGCGAGCAGGTCGCGGATCTGGACGAGGAGCTCGGTGTCGGTGACCTCGACGGCCTCCTCCTCGACCTCCGTGTTGGCACGAGCCTCCTTGAGCTTGTTCATCGGGAGGACGATGCAGAAGTAGACGGCGATGGCGATGAGCAGGAAGTTCACGATCGCCGTGACGATGGCGCCGGGCTGGATCGGGTCAGAGCCGTTGATGGTGAACTGGCCGACGGAGTCGAAGTTCGGTGAGCCGATGACGGCGCCGATGATGCCCATGATGACGGCCGTGATGGCGTCGACGATCGGCTTGAACGCGGCGCCGATGATGACCGCGACGGCGAGCTCGAGAGCGTTGCCTTGCGCGATGAAGTCCTTGAAACCCTTGAGCATGGGTGTGCCTTTCTGGGGAGGGTGGCGGGGCGCACTCTCGGTGGCCTTCGCGCCGGTGGGGGATGGGGGCACCGGAGGTTCCTGGCGCCCGGCTGCCGCCGCCCGGATCATGAGGGACTCATGATCAGTCCCAGGGACTCATGCGTCGCAGCTCCAACCACAAGGCTAGCGTCGTCGTGGCGAACGGCAAGAGTAACAAGTGTGACCTTGCTCCCCGCGCGGAATTGAGAAGCGTCGTCTACGGGTTCGACACGGACGACGCGTGCACCCGAGGCGAGGACGCGGTCCTCCTGCGTGGTGGTGAGCGCCGTCCCGGAGGCCGCCGCGTCAGAGGCTGCGGCACCGGGCGCAGTTGCTCCGTCCGACGCCGCGCCGGCCCCCGCCGAGATCCCGTCGGGTGGCGCCGACCCGGTCTCCTCCTGGCCGGCAGACGCCTGACCCAGGGTGTTGGCGGAGCCTCCCGCGTTGTCGTCCGCCGAGGTGACGACGCTCGCCTCCCCGACGACGTCGACCCGGACTCCCGGCTGCGCCAGGCCGGCCCCCACCTCGACGGGCACCTGGACGAGCTGCTCGCCCGCGCCGAGCCCGACGGCGGCGGCGCCCGAGGTCATCGAGCCTGTGAGCACGGTCCCAGCGGGCAGCGCGACGGCAGCTCGCTGTCCGACGACGCCGTCCTCCGCGAGACCCGAGCCCGGCAGCGCAGACTCCGGCAGCGAGCGGCGTGCCACGTCCGCCTCCTCGACGATCTGCCCGGCGGCGACGTCGCGGGCCAGCACGAGGACCTCGCGGCCCGCCGTCTCGGGCGGGCGCAGGAGGGAGAGGGCGAGGAGGCTCGCTCCCGCGACGCACGCGGCGACGACGAGGTGCCTCCACCGCCACAGCAGGAGGGAGGGGCGAACGGGACGACGGCGGGGCTCTCGGCGCGGCATGCCACGAGCCTCGTGCCCGGGAACCGTCGGTCGGCGTCTGCCGGTCCTGCCCTGTGGACGGCACCCGCACCGCGACCGCCTGTTGAGCCCGGGCCCCTCAGTGAGGCGACGGACGGCGGCCCCGCTCCGCGGTGACCGCCGACCGCGCGGGATCGTGCCCGCCTCCAGCCGCCGAGCGCCGCCGGGGGAGAGGACGGCCCGCCGGCTCAGCGCCCGGCCGCGAAGGAGGAGCCCTCGAGGAGGAACCACTCTTCGGAGGTGATGACCGCGTCGACGCGCTCGTCGTGCTCCTCCGTCGGCAGTGGGCCCGCGACGAGCTCGTCGGGGTGGACCATCGCGAAGGTGGGGACGCCCTCGGCCCTGAGCGGCAGCATGCGGTCGTACCAGCCGCCGCCCTGGCCCAGCCGCCGTCCGCTGCGGTCCACCGCCAGCGCCGGCACGATGAGGGCGTCGACCTCGGCGACGGCCTCGGCCGGCAGGACCTCTCCGCTCGGCTCCGGCGGTCGGCCCGGCGCCCGGTCGCCCAGGTCCGCCGTCCCCTGGAAACGCCCCCAGGAGCGCGACAGGTGCGGTCCCAGCCCGGGGAGCAGGACGGAGACCCCGCGCTGCTCGAGCCGGTCCAGGAGGAGGCGCGTGCAGGGCTCGAAGCCCACGGAGACGTAGGCGGCGACCGCGTCGCAGCCCTCGACGGCCTGGAGCGTTCGCTCGGTGAAGGCCTCGCAGACGGCGTCGTGCCCGGTCTCGGGGTGGCGGTGGTGGCCTCGGCGGTGCCGGCGGAGCACCTGACGCAGGCGGTCCTTGGCGTCGTCGACCTCCAGCCAGCCGGTGTCGGGCAGGTGTCGCGCGTCAGAAGTCATGGGCCCATCCTCCCAGGTCGGGACGGTTCCCGTGCGGTGGTCGGCGCCGCGGTTCCCGGTTCGTTGCCGCGCGGCCGGGTAGCCTGACGCGAGCGCCGCCGTCGGACGGGTTCGCCCGCGGTCGCGCACGCACCGACCCCGGAGGACCCATGAGAACCGTCGCCGAGCACCTCTCCGCCTGCCTCGAGATCGCCCAGGCGGCCGCGCCGCTCGACGTCGTCCTGCTCGACGCCGTCGGCTGCGTCCTCGCCGAGGACGTCGTCGCCGCCTTCGACCTGCCCGCGGCGGAGCTCGCCGCCCTCGACGGCTACGCGGTCTCCTCGGAGGAGATCGCCTCCGCCTCCCCGGAGTCTCCCGTCCACCTGTCCGTCGTCGACACGCTGCGCGCCGGCGACGTCCGCCCCGCCCGCCTCGTGCGCAGATCGGCCGTCCTCATCGACTCCGGCGCGCCCCTGCCCGCGGGCGCCGACGCCGTCGTGCCCTGGGCGGACACGGACCGCGGCGACTCCCGCGTCAGCCTCTCCGCGCCGGTCGAGCCCGGAGCCAACGTCCGGCACCGCGCCGAGGACGTCGCCGCGGGCGCCACCGTGCTCCCGGCGGGCTCCCGCCTCTCCGCCCGCCACATCGCCCTGCTGGCGGCGCTCGGTCGCTACCGGGTCAAGGTCCACCCGGCGCCCCGCGTCGGCATCGTCTCCATCGGGGACGAGCTCGTCGAGCCCGGACGCCCCGCCGAGCCCGGCGACGTCTTCGACGCCAACGGCCACGCGCTGGCCTGCGCCGTCACGGACTCCGGAGGCCAGCCCTTCCGCGTCTCCGCCGTGCCCGACGAGCTGCGCGCCCTCCAGGAGACCATCGAGGACCAGCTCGTCCGCGCCGACGTCCTCATCACCACCGGCGGCCTGTCCACCGGCCAGGGTGACACCGTCAAGGCCGTCCTCTCGCCGCTCGGCTCGGTCCGCTTCGACTCCGTGGCGATGTCCCCGGGCCGGCAGCTCGGCCTCGGCAGCGTCGAGGGGACCCCGATCTTCTGCCTCCCGGGCGACCCGGTGAGCGCGCAGATCGCCTTCGAGACCTTCGTCCGACCGGTCCTGCGCCAGATCGCCGGCTGGAGCGGCCTGCACCGCACGAGCCTCCCGGCGACGGTGACGGCCGGGTGGACCTCGCCCGCCGGCATGCGCGAGTTCGTCCCGGTCCACCTCACCGGGGCCCCGTCGCGCGGCTACACGGCGGAGCCGACCGCGGAGCCGGGCAGCACGCACCTGCTCGGCCTCGCGGGCGCCAACGCGATCGCGGTCGTCCCCGAGGACACCCGCAAGGTCGTCGTCGGCGACACGCTCCACTGCCTCCTCCTGGACGCCTGATCCCGTGCCGGTGTGGCTGGACGCGCTCGCGGGCCGACGTGCGCTGGGCGCCGACGGCCAGCCGCTCTGGCCGGTGACTCTCCGGGAGGACGACGTCGCCGCACGGGGACTGGCCCGCGGGGCCGAGTCCGTCGTGCTCCGCCCGATCCGGCTCGGCGACGAGCGGGCCTGGGGCAGGCTCCGGACCGACGACGACGAGCGGCTCGCGCCGTGGGAGGCGACCATCCCTCCCGGGACCGGTGAGCGGCGCCTGGACTTCCGCGGCTACGTCCGGACCCAGCACCGCGACGCGCTGCGCGGGACGGCCATGCCCTTCGTCCTCGAGGTCGACGGCGTCCTCGCAGGCCAGGTGAGCGTCGGTCCGATCGCCTGGGGGTCGTTGCGCTCGGCGACGCTCGGCTACTGGATCGGCGGCCCGTGGGAGGGGCGTGGCCTGATGAGCCTCGCGGTCGCCATGACCCTCGACCACCTGCTGTCGCCCGCGGTGGGTCTCCACCGCGTTGAGATCGACGTCCGCTCCGAGAACGATCGCTCCCTCGCAGTGTGCCGGCGCCTCGGACTGCGTGCCGAGGGGGAGCGGCTCGGACTCATGCACATCGCCGGCGCCTGGTCGGACCACGTCGCCTTCGTCCTCCTCGCCGAGGAGCTCACGGCTCGGCCCCGGGGGCTCGTGGCGGGACTGGAGACGCCGATCGCCGGAGGCGCTGACGACGCCCGACGATGAGGTTGGTGTGACTCGTGTGAACGGTGGGGCGTGTGGCGCTCATGAGGTGGTGGGCTCGGCGTGGGACACGCCGGACACGCCGTTCCGCTCACGGTTGACGGGGACTGCTCCGCCTAGGTTTGAGCCGTGGGAATCGAGGTGTGGGCGCTCATCGCCCTGGTCGTCGTTTCCACCGTGTACCTCCTTCCCTTCCTGGTCGGCCGTCGCGAGATGATGGGGCTGGCGCACGCCGAGGACCGCTACTCCGCGGAGTTGCGGGTCCTGGCGACCGGCGAGCACCCACCCAGCGCGGACGAGGCCTGCACGGGCGGAGCGCACGCACAGATCTTTCGTAAACGACCGGAGGTCAAGGCGATGAACAGGCCCGCAGTGAGGAACGTGCGAGCGCTTCGCACGGAGCGCGAGCTCGCTCGGGCGCGCCGTGTGCACGAGGACGGACGTCGTCGTCGTGCCGAGGCGGCCTCGCACCGCGCCGTCGTCGCGTCGGTGCTCCTCGGTGTGACGCTCGGCGTCATCGTGGTCGCCGCGGTCACGGTCCTGCAGATGTGGACGGTGCTGGTCCCCGCCGTGCTCCTCGCCGGCTCCATGGCCGCAGGGCGCAGGGCGGCGATCGCCGCCCAGGAGTCCGATCGGCGCGAGCGACGTCGCATCGCCGACCTTCAGCGCCGCCTCGACGCGGTCACCGGGGACGCCCCGCGCACGGCGGCTCCCGGCCACGTGCGCAGCACCGTCGCCGGCGGCTCCGGTCCCGATCGCCCCACCTCGCGCGAGCGCGAGCAGGAGCGGCCGGCGGACCTTGGCTCCGAGGTCCGTGAGGAGATCGCCTCGCCGATCACCGTCGACGCCGTGCCCCGCGAGCAGGTCGCCGGCCCCGCCGCGGAGCGCGCCACCGGGTCCGTCGCGGCCGAGCGCCCGGAGGCCGCCACCTCCACCCCGCCCCAGGGCTGGAAGCCGGTCCACGTGCCGGCTCCGACCTACACGCTGGCCGCCCGTGCGCCCCGCCGTCACTTCGAGGCGCCCGGCGAGGAGGCCGTCGCCTCGGCGCCGGTCCCTGCACGTCCTCAGAACGCCCGGAGCTTCTCCCCGTCTGACGCCGTCGACGAGGCCGCGCACAGGACGATCGACCTCGACGCCGCGCTCGAGCGTCGTCGCGCCGTCGGCGAGTGACCGTGTCAGCCGTGCCGGTGGCGCGGCTCACGGACGGTCGAGTTGCAGCCCGCGGGCACCGCGGTGCTACGATCGTCCAGCACTTGGGGCTATGGCGCAGTTGGTAGCGCGTCTCGTTCGCAATGAGAAGGTCGGGGGTTCGAATCCCCCTAGCTCCACCAGGTGTCGCAGAGGGTCCGGTCCTTCGGGATCGGGCCCTTCGTCATCACCGGAGTAGGGCGCCTCGATCGGCGCCGTGCGCCGGCTCCGGCGACGGAACTGGCACGTGGTGCAGGTCACCGGATCTCGACTTGACGGTCGGGGGCTGGGTCAGGCTAAAGTACTCCTCGCTGCCGGGCCGACCGCAAGGTCGTCCGAGCAGTCATCGGACTCGAATTCCCTCCGGGGACTGCAGATCGAAAGAGCTGAGAGATCGGGATCACGGATCCTGAGCTTGAAACTCCGAAAACGATCTGCTTAAGATAGTCCGGCCGCCTTGAGGGACGGAAAGAAAGCCGCAAAGGTTTTCGGACGGGACTCATGGGTGTGTTGTTTGAGAACTCGATAGTGTGTCATGTTTTTTATGCCATAGTGAGCATTCTGGATGGCTGGTGCTGCCCTGTTGTGGGGTGGTTTGGTTGTTTGGTTTGT
>SKEM01000916.1_pt1 | contig 15983 bp, 10 predicted proteins | sample 4826731 | NCBI WGS metagenome assembly SKEM01 (sample SAMN11008809, study PRJNA524170) | human gut metagenome | biome: Human fecal sample; material: Feces; isolation source: fecal sample from pouch patient p37 | host: Homo sapiens | place: Israel: Tel-Aviv | collected 2015-07-27
CTCCCCCGACAACCGGCCCGAGACCTCGACCGGCGGCGCCCCGGGGACCACGACCGCGGAGACGCGCTCGGGCGCGGGCCTCGCGATGGTCGTCGGCTGCTACGTGCTGTGGGGCTTCTTCCCACTGTTCTTCCGCCTGCTCGACGCCGCCGGTGCCGTCGAGATCATCGGGCACCGGGTCCTGTGGACGTTGGCCACCTGCCTCGTCCTCGTCGCCGTCCGCCGCGGCTGGAGCCGGCTGCGGACCGTTCTCACCACGCCGCGGCTGCTGGGGACGCTCACGGTCTCCGGGTTCCTCGTCACGGCGAACTGGCTCATCTACGTCTACGGCGTCAACGCCGGGCACACGGCCGACGCGGCGCTCGGGTACTTCATCAACCCGCTCGTCACGGTCGCCCTCGCGGCGGTCTTCCTCGGCGAGAGGCTCCGGCCCGCCCAGGGGATCTCGATCGCGCTGGCCTCGGTGGCCGTCCTCATCCTCGTGGCGATGCAGCACTCGCTGCCCTGGGTCTCCCTCGGCCTGGCACTGACCTTCGGGTTCTACGGGCTCGTGAAGAAGCGCGTGAGCAGCCGCGTCGACGCTCTCACCGGGCTGACCGTGGAGAGCCTCGTCGTCGCACCCGTGGCGCTCGTCTACCTCGGCCGGCTGCAGGCCACGGGGGCGGGCGCGATGCAGGGTCCTGAGGCCTCGCCTCTCCTGCTCGTGCTGCTGCTCCTCGCCGGCCCCCTCACCGCGATCCCGCTCCTGCTCTTCGGGGCGGGCACGGCACGCGTGCCGCTGAGCGTCGTCGGCCTGTCCCAGTACATCGCGCCGATCATGCAGTTCCTCCTCGCCTGGGGCGTCTTCCACGAGGAGATCTCGACGGCGCGCTGGATCGCCATGTGCTTCGTGTGGGCGGGGGTCGCGGTCTTCGCCGTCGACCTGCTGGGCCAGCTGGCGCGGCGGCCGAGGGTGCGCGAGCGCGCCTGACCGCTCGCCGTCGGTGACGCCCTGGGGCGCTCCCGGGGTCAGAACGCGGGGCGCTCCTCGTCGGGGAGACTCGTCTCCGAGGCCGCGGCCTCGACCGCCTCGCGGACGCTGCGCAGGTCGGCCGGAGCCGAGGGCTGCGAGAGACGCTCGGCCTCGGCGACGGCGTCGCGCTGGTCGGCGGAGGGCTCGTCCCCCTGCGCGGAGGCGTCCTCGGCGTCGTCGGAGCCGACGAAGCGCTTGGCGAGCGGGCCGATGAGGTCCATGGGCAGTGGGAAGACGACCGTCGAGTTCTGGTCGGCGCCGAGCTCGAGGAGCGTCTGCAGGTAGCGCAGCTGGAGCGAGGCGGGCGACTTCGAGAGAGTGTCAGCCGCCTGGCGGAGCTCCTCGGAGGCCTGGAGCTCGCCGTGGGCGTTGATGACCTTGGCCCGGCGCTCGCGCTCGGCCTCTGCGCCACGCGCCATGGCGCGCTGCATCTGCTCGGGGATCTCGACGTCCTTGATCTCGACGACGCTCACCTCGACGCCCCAGGGCTGGGTCTGGGCCTCGATGATGTCGCGCAGGTCCGCGTTGAGCGCCGACCGGTGCGCGAGGACCGTGTCGAGGTCGACGCGCCCCAGGACGCTGCGCAGCGTGGTCTGGGCGATCTGGGAGGTCGCGATCGCGTAGTTCTCCACCTCCATGACGGCCTTGACCGGGTCGATGACGTTGAACAGCACGACGGCGTTGACGCGCGCCGGCACGTTGTCCTCGGTGATGACCTCCTGGGGCGGAATCGTCAGCGTGACGACACGGGTGTCGACGCGCTCCATGCGCTCGAAGAGCGGGACGACGAAGTGGAGGCCCGGCTGGGCGATCGGCCGGAGGCGGCCGAGCCGGAAGACGATGCCCCGCTCGTACTGGCTGACGATCTTCAGACCGAAGACGAGCAGCAGGATGATGAGCACGATCACCACGATGATGAACGCGACGGGCATGGTCATGAGAGGGACTCCTCGCTGGAGGTGGACGTGGTGGTGGCCGGGTTCCAGGCGGAGGCCCAGGACCGGCGCGGCTCCTCGGTCGTCGAGGCCTGGCCGGCCGTGCCGCTGAGGCCGGCGAAGCGGCTCTTGCGGGAGCGGACGGCGGCGAGGTGCGCGAGCTCGGGCTCCGGGGCGGCGCTCGGATCGGCGTCGGCGCCGTCGCGCAGGAAGGAGACCTTGACGGCCCGCCCGGTGGAGCGGGACTCGGTCTTCGCCTGCGCGATGCGCTCGGCGGCCTCGCGCACGGATCGGTAGCCGCTGGGGCGCTCGCCGATGGCGACCGGGCCGGGCGCGGCGGCGCCCGCACGGCGTGCGGCGTCGGCGGTGACGCGCTCGGCGGAGCCGACGTGCGGGAGGTTCTTCGGCGCGTTGTCCGGGGTGCTCCACAGGTGCCGGGCCAGGGGGTAGGTCCCGCCGATCATGAGCGCGAAGGTCGCGCCCAGGAGGACGCGGTCCGCCGCACCCCGGAACAGCACCATGAGGAACAGGCACAGGAAGCAGCCGACCGTGGCGATGACGAGGGCGACGCCGCGGTGGAAGCGACCCGCCTCGGAGTAGGGCCACGGGTCCACCGGCTTGGTGATCTCGCGGGGCCCCGGGGTGGGCGAGCACGTGTCCTTCGACGGGCAGCGCCCGCAGATGGCGTGGGCGCCCTCGTAGCGGATGACCCGCTTGTCCGGGTCGAAGGCCGTGGGCCACAGCCACTGGTCCTCGTGGCACCTCCACCCGTCGACGTCGTCGTGGTAGACGAAGTCGGCCTGGCGCCAGTTGAGCGAGCGCCGGGCGCTGCGCGACCCGAGGACATCCACGAGCCACGCAACGCCCAGCAGGACCAGTGCGTAGACGGCGACGAGCCACACGCTCAGGTCGGGGACCGGCATCAGTCGTTCAGCTCCGCACGCTCGCCCTTCCACGCCTTGGGCGTGGTGTCGAGCTCCTCGTAGAGGGCGTCCTCCGCGAAGGTCTCCACCGTCCTGCCGTGGCGCCAGTTCCTGACGCCGAGGAAGGCGATGTAGAGGTACGGCAGGGCGCCGCCGAGGATGAAGATGAGGTCGCCCGGCATGCGTCCCCACTCGATGATCGTGTTCGTGTGGTTCGTGATGTAGGTGAGCTGGCGGGCCTCGAAGTAGCCGGTGCCGACGGCCTCGTTGAGCTGGAGGATGCCGAGCGGCAGCAGGGTCGCGAAGCACATCCAGGCGAGGCCGATGTTGAGGCTCCAGAATGAGACCTTGGCGAGGCGCTCGGGCCACTTGTCCTCGGGGATGAGGTAGCGCAGCGCGAACATGCCGAGGCCCAGGGCCATGAAGCCGTAGACGCCCATCATGGAGGCGTGCGCGTGGTTCGCCGTCAGGGCAGTGCCGATCTCGTAGTAGGAGACGATCGGGAGGTTGACGAGGAAGCCGAAGACGCCGGCGCCGAGGAAGTTCCAGAAGCCGACGGCGACGAGGTACATGACGGCCCAGCGGTGCGGGAAGGGCTTGGCCTCCTTGCCCTGGCGGTTGGCGCCGAGCAGCATGAAGGCCCAGGCCTCCACGGTGAGGAAGGTCAGCGGGATGACCTCCGCCGCGGAGAAGAAGGCGCCGAAGGCCATGTTCTCCACCGGGGTGCCGGAGAAGTACAGGTGGTGCATCGTGCCGATGACGCCGCCGGCCGAGTACAGGATGATGTCCATGTAGATGATGCCGAGCGCGATCTTCTCGCGGACGACGCCCATGAGGACGAAGAAGTACGCGACCATGACCGTGGTGAAGAGCTCGAGGAAGTCCTCCACCCAGAGGTGGACGACCCAGAAGCGCCAGAACTCGGCGACGGACAGGTGCGTCGTCGTGCGGGCCATCATGCCGACCGCGTAGAAGGCCGGGATGGCCAGCGCGGAGAACATGAAGAGCCACGGCATGTTGGCGACGTGCTCGTTCTTGAGGCGGCCGCGCATGGCGCGGTAGATGATGAAGACCCACACGAACAGGGCCGCGGTGAGCAGCACCTGGAAGAGGAACGGCAGGTCGAGGTACTCCCACTGCTGGGCGAAGATCGGCCCCTTGGCCCAGGACAGGCCGTGCTCGGAGGCCGCCTCGGCGAGGCAGGACAGGACGACGACGGCGGCCGCCGCGATGAGCAGGACCCACGTGAGGACGTGCTGCTTCCTGGGCTCACGGCGCGCGATGAAGGGCGTCATGAACAGGCCGGCGGCGAGCAGGCCGATGGCGGTCCAGAACAGGGAGAGCTGGACGTGCCAGGTGCGGGCCAGCGAGTACGGGATCCACTTGGCCATGTCGAAGCCGAAGAAGCTGAGGACGTCGGCGCGGTAGTGCTCGGCCAGGGCCCCGACGAGGGTCTGGACGACGAACAGCGCCGCGATGGTGAAGACGAACCAGGCGACGACGCGCTGGGACCTGGTCAGGCCGATCTCGCCGGGCTGGCGGAAGGACAGGGCCGGGGCCTCCTCGGAGTGCCAGCCGATCTTCGCGCTCCAGCGGCCGTAGACGGCGAACATGATGCCGATGCCGCCGATGAGGACGATGAGGGAGATGACGGACCAGATCATGAGGTCGCCGGTGGGCGAGTTGCCCACGAGCGGCTCGGCCGGCCAGTTGTTCGTGTACGAGTAGTCCTTGCCGGGGCGGTCAGCGGCGGAGGCCCAGGCGGTCCAGCCGAAGAAGGCGGTGACCTGCTCGAGCTCGGTCTTGTCCGTGATGAGGTCGGGCTTGAGGCCGTTCTTCTGGGCGTCGGGCCCGAACATGTTCGTGTAGTACTCGACGGCCTGGTCGTAGGCCTCGACCTGCTCGTCGGTCCAGACCAGCGTGCCGGTCCCGGCGTCGTAGCGGTTGGTCCGGAGCATGGTCTTCATGCTCTCGGCGGCGTTGGCGTCTCCGGCCTGCTCGAGCTGCTTCTCAACGGACAGCGCCTCCATGCGGAGGTACTGGGCGGTGAAGTCCGGGCCGAGGTAGCCGCCGTGGCCGACGATCGTGCCGTACTCCATGAGGCCGCGGGCCTGGAAGATCTCCTGGCCCTTGGTGATGTCCTGGGTGGTGAAGACGGTCTCACCGGACTCGGTGACGACCTTCTCGGGCTGGGGCATGGAGTCCGAGTAGGTGCGCCACGCGAGCATGCCCATGACCGTGAAGCCGAAGAGCATGACGAGGGCGACCGCCTGGATCCAGCCCTTCCCGATGAGGCGCTGGGTGCGGCCCGGCGCCCCGTCGGTCTGAGCGACGGTTGACATTGGGAGATACCTCCGTGGGGGAAGGGACGTGACAGGGGTGTCGGGACCAAGGTAACGCGATGGTCTCGACCGCGAGCGACGGCTCACGGCGGCCGAGGGCCGAGCGGCGTCGTCGCACCGGTAATTCCCCCGAACTGATCCGTATCTAATCACGTCGAACGGGGGCGCGCAGCGCTCTCGGCCAGGAATTACGGCATGGAGGGCGCACAGAATCGCCCCAGCGTGCCGGTTCACACCCGCCCCGGCCGCCTCTGACGACGTCGACGCCGCGCCGCGCATCGGCATGCGGCGAGGACGACAGGACGATGGTCCCAATGCAGGTGTCAGCAGGGCGTAAGACGCACGGTCGTGTCACACTGCCAGCACGCCCCTTGCACGGATCCCCAGAATTTACCGGCGACCATCGGTAGAATTCGAGCCATCCACGGACCGGCCTCCCCGGCGGGTCCCCTCCCCCGAAGGAACGACGGTGTCCCCCCTTCTCATCCACGCCGCACAGGCCGCGGCCGACGCCGCGGAGCAGTGCGTCGACACGAACACCTTCCCCATGTGGATCCGCTTCACGCACCTCGTGAACTTCATCCTCATGGGCATGCTCATCCGCTCCGGCATCGAGATCCTCGCCTCGCACCCGCGTCTGTACTTCAACGACCAGTGCGCGCCGGGCTCCGAGTGGATCCGCTTCACCAAGGACAAGGTGCCGTGGGAGGAGGGCGCCTTCACGGCGCGCGACGACCAGCGCGACCTCTCCCCCCTCATCGCCCTGCCCGGCCACGCCAAGATCGGCCTCGGCCGCGCCTGGCACGGCATCGCCACGACCCTGTGGATGCTCAACGGCTTCATCTACGTCGGCTGCCTCATCGGCTTCGGCCTCGCCGGCCGCCTGGTTCCGACCAGCTGGAGCATCTTCCCCGACGCCTGGCACTCGCTGCTCACCTACCTGCACCTGCAGGCCCCGTCCCTGTGCGACTTCACCCCGTACGACGGGCTCCAGCAGCTCGCCTACTTCGCCATCATCTTCATCGCCGCCCCGCTCATGATGATCACCGGCCCGGCCATGTCCCCGGCCGTCGTCGGCCGCTTCCCCTGGTACGCGAAGATGCTCCACAACCGCCAGACGGCGCGCTCGCTGCACTTCCTCGGCCTGGTCATCTACCTCGGCTTCGCGCTGGTCCACGTCGTCCTCGTGTTCGTCGTGCACCGCGACCACAACCTCACGCACATCGTCTACGGCCACTACGACCCGGCGAGGACGGGCTCGGCCCTCGCTATCGTCCTCATCACCGTCGCGCTCGTCGTCGCCCTCTGGATCGCCCAGTCCTACTGGACGCTCTCCGACCTGCGCCGCAGCCAGCGGGTCCTCTGGGGCGCCACCCGCCCCGTGAAGAAGCTGACGATCGACCACTTCTCCTCCACCCAGCGCACCAAGCAGGTCTGGACCGAGAAGGACATCTCGCCCTTCCACTGGGTCAACACCCGCACGCCCTCCATGGACGAGTCCGAGGAGTGGCACGAGCTCGCCGCGGGCGACTTCAAGGACTTCCGTCTCGAGGTCGGCGGCATGGTCTCCCAGCCGTCGTCCTTCTCCCTGGAGGAGCTCCGCGAGATCGCCGCGCAGTCCCAGATCACCATGCACACCTGCATGCAGGGCTGGACGGGCATCGCGAAGTGGACGGGCATCCGCGTCCGCGACCTCCTCGCCCAGGTCGGCGAGATCGACCCCGAGGCCAAGTGGGTCATGTTCGAGTCCTTCGGCAAGGCGCAGCACATGCACGACGGCCGCCCCGTCGAGCCGTACTACACCTGCCTCCCCCTCGACCTCGCGCTCGAGGACGAGACCCTGCTCGCCTGGAACCGCAACGACGAGCCGCTCTCCGGCATGTTCGGAGCGCCGCTGCGCCTGCGCTGCGAGTCCGGCCACGGCTACAAGATGGTCAAGTGGGTCCGCTCCGTCACGATGATCCGCGACTACCGCGAGGTCGGCGACGGCATGGGCGGAACCCGCGAGGACTCCGGCTACCAGGACGTCGACGCGCGCATCTGACGCGCCCGGCACGCCGCCCCTTCCTCGTGCGGCACGCGTTCTCAGGCGGTCGGCTGCGCCGTCACGCCCCCCCCTCACCGGGTCGACCGTCAATGCTCCGGTCGACCGTCTGACTTCCAGGAGTCGAGCGGTCGAGCAGTGCACTGACGGTCGACCACGGGAGCGCCGCAGGACATCGCACGGCTTCGCAGCACCCGGGTACGCCGACGGCGGGGCCGACCACCCGAAGGCAGCCGGCCCCGCCGGTTCGCTCAGCCGGTGCTCCCGGCAGCGGTGCGCGCGCTCAGTCGCGCGGCTTCTCGCGCATCTCCCAGGTCTCGATGACGTCGCCCTCGGCGATGTCCTTGAAGCCCAGGTTGATACCGCACTCGTAGCCGTCGCGGACCTCGGTGACGTCGTCCTTCTCGCGGCGCAGCGTCTCGATGGTGAGGTCGCCGTTGACGACCACGCCGTCGCGCACCAGGCGGGCCTTGGTGCCGCGCTTGATGATGCCAGAGCGGACGATCGAGCCGGCGATCGAGCCGAACTTGGAGGAGTGGAAGACCTGCCGGATCTCGGCGGTGCCGAGCTCGACCTCCTCATGGATCGGCTTGAGCATGCCCTTGAGGGAGGCCTCGACGTCCTCGATCGCGTTGTAGATGACCGAGTAGAACTTCATGTCCACGCCCTCGCGGTCCGCCAGCTCGGCGACCCGCTCGGCCGGACGGACGTTGAAACCGATGATGACGGCGGAGTCGACCGTGGCCAGGTTGACGTCGTTCTGCGTGATCGCACCGACACCGCGGTGGATGACGCGCAGCGCGACCTCGTCGCCGACGTCGATCTTGAGCAGGGAGTCCTCCAGCGCCTCGACCGCACCCGAGCTGTCGCCCTTGAGGATGAGGTTGAGGGTGTCGACCTTGCCCTCCTTGAGGACGTCGGAGAGGTTCTCCAGCGAGACGCGCTTGCGGCGCTTGGCCAGCATGGCGGCGCGCTCGGCGGCCTCGCGCTTGTCGGCGATCTGACGGGCGGTGCGGTCGTCGGGGGCGACGATGAAGGAGTCGCCCGCGCTCGGCACGTTGGTCAGGCCCAGGACGAGGGCCGGACGCGCGGGGCCGGCCTCCTCCAGGGAGTTGCCGTGCTCGTCGAACATGGCGCGCACGCGGCCGTAGGCGGCACCGGCGACGATCGGGTCGCCGACGCGCAGCGTGCCGCGCTCGACGAGGATCGTCGAGACGGCGCCACGGCCCTTGTCGAGCTTCGCCTCGATCGTGACGCCTCGGGCGTCCGTGCTCGGGTTGGCGCGCAGGTCCAGAGCGGCGTCGGCGGTCAGCAGGACGGCCTCGAGGAGCCCGTCGATGTTCTGGCGCTGCTTGGCGGAGATGTCGACGAACATCGTGTCGCCGCCGTACTCCTCGGGCACGAGACCGTACTCGGTGAGCTGACCGCGGATCTTCTCCGGGTTCGCGCCCTCCTTGTCGATCTTGTTGACCGCGACGACGATCGGCACGCCGGCCGCCTGCGCGTGGTTGAGGGCCTCGACCGTCTGCGGCATGACGCCGTCGTCGGCCGCGACCACGAGGATCGCGATGTCCGTGACCTCGGCACCGCGTGCGCGCATGGCCGTGAAGGCCTCGTGACCGGGGGTGTCGATGAAGGTGATCGGGCGCTCCTCGTCGTTCAGGTGCACGCGCACCTGGTAGGCGCCGATCGACTGCGTGATGCCGCCGGCCTCGTCCGCGACGACGTCCGTGGAGCGGATCGCGTCGAGGAGCTTGGTCTTACCGTGGTCGACGTGGCCCATGACCGGGACGACCGGGGGACGCGGGAGAAGGTCGGAGTCGTCCTCCTCGGCCTCCTCGGCCTCGAGGTCGATGTCGAAGGACTCGAGCAGCTCGCGGTCCTCGTCCTCGGCGGAGACCATCTGGATCTCGTAGCCGAGCTCGGCGCCCAGGAGCTGGAAGGTGTCCTCGTCGACGGACTGCGTGGCCGTCACCATCTCGCCGAGGTGGAAGAGCACCGTGACGAGGGCCGCCGGGTTCGCGCCGATCTTCTCGGCGAAGTCCGTGAGCGTGGCGCCCTGACGCAGGCGCAGGGGGGTCGAGCCGTCCCCGCGGGGGACGATGACGCCGCCGATCGACGGCGCGCCCTGCTGCTCGAACTCCTGCCGCTTCGCGCGCTTCGACTTGCGTCCGCGGGTGCGACCACCGCCGCGCCCGAAGGCGCCCTGGGTGGAGCCGCGTCCGCCGCGCCCGCCGCGGGGGCCGCCGAAGCCGCCGCGAGGACCGCCGCCACCGGCACCGCCGCGACCGCCGCCGGGGCGACCGCCACGACCGCCCTGACCGCCGCGGGCCGGGGCGCCGGGACGACCGACGGAGGAGTGACCCGGCATCATGCCCGGGTTGGGACGCGGGCCGCCGGGACGGGGACCGCCCTGAGGACGGGGACCGCCGCCCTGCGGACGGGGACCGCCGTTGCCGGCACCGGCCGGACGGGGACCGCCGTTGCGCGCGCCGGGGCGGGGGCCGCCCTGCGGACGCGGGCCGCCGGAGCCGCCGGGACGGGGCATGCCCTGCGAGGAGGCGAAGGGGTTGTTGCCCGGGCGCGGGGCGCCGGGACGCGGGCCCGGGGTCGGCGCCGAGCGACGCGGACCGGGGGTGGGGGCGTCGGAGCGCCGCTGCGGGGCGCGCGGAGCCTCGGACGCGGGCTTCGGGGCGCGCGGACCGGGGGTCGGCGCGTCGGAACGCTGCTGAGCGGGCTTCGCGGCCGGCTTCGGGGCCGACGGCGCGGGAGCCTCGGAGGCGGCCTTGGGCGCGGCGAGGGCCGCGGGCTTCTCGGCCGCGGGGGCGGCCGGCTTGGCGCCGGGCTTGGGCGCGGAGGACGGCTTGGGGGCGGTGGGCTTGGCACCGCCGTCGGCGGCCTCGGCCTGCGAGCCGAAGTGCTCGCGGACGCGACGGGCCACGGGCGGCTCGACGGCGGAGGAGGCCGCCTTGACGAACTCTCCCTGGTCCTTGAGCCAGGCCAGGATCACCTTGGACGTGATCTTCTTGCCAGTGGGGTCGAGCTCCTTCGCGAGCTCGTGAACGCGTGGTTTTGCCACTTTTCTCCTGTCCGGTTCACCCGTCCCCGGACAGGGACGGGCGCTAGTAGAGGCAGCTCATCGCTGGGTACTCATCGGGTGCCCATCGGCTTCCTACCCGCCTTCTCAATCGGTCGTGCCGGGCCCGTGGGGGTCCGGTGTCGTCAAGGTCATGACCCGCCCGCGTCGCGGTCGAGCCACTGCCTCACGGGGGTCGCATCCGGCGACCCGCTCACGCGCAGGGCGCGCCCGAAGGCGTTCCTGCGCTCGGCGAGGGCGAGGCACTCGGGATCCGGGTGGATCCAGGCGCCGCGTCCGGGCGCCACGGCCCGGACGTCGACGGCGAGCTCGCCGCCCTGCGTCGTCACCAGGCGCAGCAGCTGCGCCCGGGGGGCCCTGCCGCGGCAGCCGACGCAGGTGCGCTCGGGCACGTGTGAGGTGGTTGCCACCCGGCCGTGTCCTTCCGCTCGCTGCTCGGCGGCCCCGGGGCCCGGTTGCCCCCGACGACGGGCGCACCGGCGTGCGCCGGGCGTCCGGAGGGGGCGCCGGACCCATGAGGGTCCTCCCGAAGTCTAGCGGAGAGGCCGCTCAGGCCTCCTGGCCGACGCCTGAGGGACCTGTCACGTCGTCGGCGCGGGACCCCTGCCCGGGGGCGACCTCGCCGGACTCGGCGTCGGCGTGGATGTCGATCTTCCAGCCGGTCAGACGGGCGGCGAGCCGGGCGTTCTGCCCCTCCTTGCCGATCGCGAGGGAGAGCTGGAAGTCCGGCACGACGGCGCGGGCGACCTTCTCCTCGGCGTCGAGGATCGTCACGGAGGAGACGCGCGCCGGGGACAGGGCGTTGGCGACGAAGCGCGCCGGGTCCTCGGAGTGGTCGACGATGTCGATCTTCTCCCCGCCGAGCTCGGCCATGACGGCGCGGACGCGCTGCCCCATCGGGCCGATGCAGGCGCCCTTGGCGTTGACGCCGCGCTGGCGGGAGCGGACCGCCATCTTCGTGCGGTGGCCGGCCTCGCGGGCGATGGAGACGATCTCGACGTCGCCGGAGGCGATCTCGGGGACCTCGCGCTCGAAGAGCTTCTTGACCAGCCCCGGGTGGGTGCGCGACAGGATGATCTGGGCGCCCTTGAGGCCGCGGGAGATCTCGATGACGAGGGCGCGGACCCGGTCTCCGTGGCGGTAGCGCTCGCCGGGCACCTGCTCGTGCGGCGGCATGATGCCCTCGTGCTCCTCGTCGAGGCTCACGTAGACGATGCGGGGGTCCCTGCCCTGCTGGACGGTGCCGGAGATCAGCTCGCCGGTCTTGTCCTTGAAGGTGCCCAGGACCTCGAAGTCGCGACGGTCCTGGATGCGCTGGACGATGACGGAGCGGGCGGTGGCCTGGGCGATGCGGCCGAAGTCGTCCGGGGTGTCGTCGAAGTACTCGCCGGTGGGCTGGTCGTCGTCGTCGACCTCGGGCGCGAGCACGGTCATGTGACCGGACTTGCGGTCGATCTCGACGTGGGCGCCGCGGATGGCGCCGGGGATCTTGGAGTAGGCGCCGAGGATGGCGTCCTCGATGGCGGGCAGGAGGTTGTCCAGGTCGATGCCCAGTTCGCTCGCGGCGCCTCGCAGCTCCGGCATGTTGATGTCCATGGGTTCCTCTCTCGTCCGATGAGGCGGCGGGCGGTGGGGCCCACCGGGCCGTGCGCGACGGCCCGTGAAGTCGGTGTGTGGTCGGTGGTGCCGGGTGGGCGCCCGTGGCGGGGCCCTCCGGCGGGTCAGAGGACGACGACCATCCGCGCGCTCTCGACGTCGTCGACGGCGACGGTGCGCGGCTCGCCGTCGACGACGAGCGTGAAGGAGTCCTCCCCCGCGTCCTCGACGGTGCCGGTGACGGTCCCGGCGGCGGTGGTGACCTCGGCGTCGTGGCCGACGGCGCGGCGGAACTCGCGCGCGGTGGAGAGCGGGCGCTCGGCGCCGGGCGTGGAGACCTCGAGCGTGTACTGGCCCTTGACGGGATCGGCCTCGTCGAGGGCGTCCGAGACGACCTGGGTGATCTCCCCGAGGGTGTCGAGGTCGAGGTCCCCGGGGCCGTCGGCGAGGTCGACGACGGCGCGGACCGTGGAGTACTTCCCGGCGCGCGTGGTCTCGACGCGCTCGAGGACCGCGCCGGCCCCCTCGACGACGGGGGCGAGGAGCTCGACGAGCGTGCTCTCGAGCGCCTCCGCGCTGTTCGCGGTCTTCGCCATCTGGGGCATCCTCCCGGTCGTGGGCGTGGTCGGTCGGGGTCATGCTACCCGGCGTGCGAGGATCGGGACGTGCAGCCCTTCCTCAGTACGGAGACCGAGTCCGGCGCCGTGACCGCGTCGGCGCACGACCGCGCGGCGCGCAGCCCTCGTTCACTGAGCGGGAAGGCCCGGCCCCGCGGCCGCGACCTGTTGCTCCGGCGCGCGGGGGCGCTGGTCCTCGTGGCGGCCCTGGCGTCGACCGGAGCGTGCTCCCTGCGGATCGGCTCGAGCGAGCCCGACCCGCTGCCGACGATGTCCCAGGAGCAGTCGACCCGCGACGGGCTCGCGAGGGACGCCGTCCTCATCGCCTCCGCGGCCGCCTCCGTGGCGGACGGCGGCGGGCAGGCCGACGACGCCACCCGCACCCGGGCGGCGGCCCTCGAGACTGCGGCCGAGGAGCAGGGGAAAGCCCTCGGGGGCGTGTGGGAGCCCTGGGCGAGCGCTCCCCCGACCGGCTACCCGACGGCGACGCCCGTCGCGACGGTGAGCGCCGGCTCGGGCACCGACGATCTCGTGGGCGCCCTCGCCCAGGGCGTCATCCGGGCGCGCAAGGCCGCCCTCGCAGCCACCGACGCCGATACCGCGGCCCTGTGCGCCTCGATCACGGTCTCCTGGTCGGCCGCGCTCGTGGCCCTCTCCCCCGACGACGAGGCGGTCGTCGCCTCGGCCCGCGACGCCTCCTCGATGACCGAGCCGCTCTCGGCCGAGAGGCTCCTCGCCTACGACGCCGCCCGCTACGCCATGGAGGAGGTGGCCGCGCGAGCCTCGGGCGACGACCGGACGCGCGCGGTCGCGGACTCGAAGGCCGCGGGCGACGTCGTCACGGCCTCGGTGGCCCTCGGCGGGACGGACTCGCGGCTGGCCGCCTACGCCGAGCCGGAGGCCTCCGGCGGCGCGAGCGCCGACGTGACCTGGGCCCGTGAGGCCTGGACCGACGTCATCGAGGCGGAGGTCGCCGACATCGGCGCGGACTCGGGCGACGCGCGGGAGGCCTCGCTCGACGCGGCGGTCGACGCCGCCGAGCGCGCCGCGGCCTGGGGCGCGAGCGCGGCCGCGCTACCCGGCTACACCGTCGGCGCGAAGGCCGCCCCAAGCGCGACGGGCACTGCGGTCGCCACGCAGCCGACGGCGGGAACGGCGACAGCGACTGCCTCCGGCGCACCGACCACCACTGCATCCGCGACTCACTGAGGTCGGTCGATCCACGCGCTCAGCTCGGTTCGGCGGGCGCCGACTCCCGCTCACGACCGAGCCCGCGAAGGGTGCCGGAGCGGGGCGGAGCCTCGGGAGCACGCCGACGGCGCCCGCGCCGCAGCCGGTCGGAGGACCGGGCCGCGGCGCGGGCACCGTCGTGCTGAGAGCGAGTCGCCTTGAGGACTCAGGCGACGTCGTCGGCGGTCGGGGCGGCCGCGAGGGCCTCCTCGACGGCGGCGGAGACCTCGGCGGCGCCGTCGGCGACGCGCACGCTGCGGCGGTCGCCGGAGCGGCGGTCGCGGATCTCGATCGTGCCCTCCTTGGCGAGGTCGCGACCGACGACGACGGTGAAGGGCACGCCGAGGAGCTCGGAGTCGGCGAACTTGACGCCGGCGGAGACCTTGCGGCGGTCGTCGTAGAGGACCTCGTAGCCGGCCGCGTCGAGCTGGGCCGCGAGCGCGGAGGCGGCCTCGAAGACCGCGTCGTCCTTGCCGGTGGCGAGGACCTGGACGTGGAAGGGGGCCACCTGGATCGGCCAGGCGAGGCCGTGCTCGTCGTGGTACTCCTCGGCGAGGGCGGCGAGCGCACGGGTCACGCCGATGCCGTAGGAGCCCGTGGTGACGACGCGGGCCTTGCCGTTCTCGTCGAGGACGGTGAAGCCGAGGGCCTCGGAGTACTTGCGACCGAGGGCGAAGATGTGGCCGATCTCGATGCCTCGGGCCAGCTTGAGCGGGCCGGAGCCGTCAGGAGCGGGGTCGCCCTCGCGGACCTCGGCGGCCTCGATGGTGCCGTCGGCCTCGAAGTCGCGGCCCTTGACGAGGTGGAGGACGTGCTTCTTGACGGCGTGCGCGCCGGTCACCCAGCTGGTGCCGTCGACGACCCGCGGGTCGAGGAGGTACCGCACGGAGCCGGTGAGGAGCTCGGTGCCGTCCTCGGCGGTCTCGACGCGGCGCAGCTCGGAGTTGGGGCCGATCGCTGCGGGGCCGATGTAGCCGCGGACGAGCTCGGGGTGGCCCTCGAAGTCCTCCTCGCCGGCCATGGCGACCTCGGCGGGGGCGACGGCGGCCTCGAGGCGCTTCATGTCGACCTCGCGGTCGCCGGGGACGCCGACGACGAGCAGCTCGGTCGAGCCGTCCGGGTGGGTGAGGGTGACGACGACGTTCTTGAGGGTGTCGGCGGCGGTCCAGGCGCGCCCGTCCTCACGCGGGTACTCGTTGTTGAGGAGGTCGACGAGGGATTCGATCGTCGGGGCGTCGGGGGTGTCGACGACGCGGGCGGGGGGCTCGTTCGAGGAGTCGACCGGGTCGGGAACGACGGTGGTGACGGCCTCGGCGTTGGCCGCGTAGCCGCCGTCGGAGCGCACGAAGGTGTCCTCGCCGATCGGCGAGGGGTGGAGGAACTCCTCGGAGTGGGAGCCGCCCATGGCGCCGGCCATGGCGTTGACCGGCACGTACTCCAGGCCCATGCGCGTGAAGATGCGCTCGTAGGCGGCGCGGTGGCGCAGGTAGGAGGCGTCCAGGCCGGCGTCGTCGACGTCGAAGGAGTAGGAATCCTTCATGACGAACTCGCGGCCGCGGATGAGGCCGGCGCGGGGGCGGGCCTCGTCGCGGTACTTCGTCTGGATCTGGTAGATCGCGGCGGGCAGGTCCTTGTAGGAGGAGAACATGTCCTTGGCGAGGAGGGTGAACATCTCCTCGTGGGTGGGGGCGAGGAGGTAGTCGCCGCCCTTGCGGTCCTGGAGCTTGAAGAGCGTCGGGCCGTACTCCTCCCAGCGGTTGGTCGCCTTGTAGGGCTCGGCGGGCAGGAGCGGCGGGAAGTGCACCTCCTGGGCGCCCATCGCGTTCATCTCCTCGCGCACGATGGCCTCGACCTTGCGCAGCACGCCCAGGCCGAGCGGAAGCCAGGTGTAGATGCCGGGGGCCATGCGGCGGATGTAGGCGGCGCGCACGAGCAGCTTGTGGCTGTCGACCTCGGCGTCGGCCGGGTCCTCGCGCAGGGTACGGATGAAGGCGGTGGACATCGTCTGAAGCACGCGCCGATCCTACGTGAAGCCGCCGCGCCTCCCCGCGACAGTCTCGCCGGGCGCACCGGGAGCGGTCAAGTCCCTTGTTGTGGTGTTCTTTCAGGCCGTCAGGGTGATGGGCTGGGTGGTGTCGGCGAGGGTGTGGCTGAGTCGTCTCATGGAGGTCTCGGACAGGTAGCGGC
>SKEM01000575.1_pt2 | contig 15869 bp, 10 predicted proteins | sample 4826731 | NCBI WGS metagenome assembly SKEM01 (sample SAMN11008809, study PRJNA524170) | human gut metagenome | biome: Human fecal sample; material: Feces; isolation source: fecal sample from pouch patient p37 | host: Homo sapiens | place: Israel: Tel-Aviv | collected 2015-07-27
GAGTCTGCCATTGCACTAACTGTAATGTATGCTGTACTCTTGGCATCAAGCAATGCTCCTAATTGAGGTAAAGTTAATAATGCTAAAAGACCTTTAATAATACCAGATGCTGCGATTACCCCAACTACTGGACTCATGGAACCAGTAATAACACCAATTAAGTTACCAAATGCACGACTAACAGGATTTCTACCATCATCAACAGGAGCTGTATCTTCTGCTGGTGCGTCAGCTAGATTTGGCATCTTCTTCATAACTGCATCAAAAACGTTAGTAACTTCATTTCCGATAACAACTTGATATTGACCAGATGCATGTAAAACATCAATTACTCCATCAGTATCTTTCAAGACATCATCATGAGCCTTACCTTCATCTTTTAAGTTGAAACGAAGACGAGTGATACAATGAACCAAGCTATTTACATTTTCTTGTCCGCCGACATTATCAATAATTACATCTGCCAAAGCATCATAATCTAACTTGCCATTTTTCTTAGTAGCAGCTTTAACGTAGGCAGTTGCAACTTCTTTACCAGCTTCAACTTCACCTTCTTCAATATCAAGCCCTTCCAATTTATCGCTGGAGTTAGTTATAATTACCATGATTGTTGTTTCTAAGCCAGCTAGTTTAATATTTTCTAGGGACATTGTAGCTAATGCTTGACCTGCCTTAACTTCTTGTCCATCTTGAATGGCTAAATCAAAAGGTTCGCCGTTCAAGCCTACAGTATCGATACCCATATGTACCAAAACTTCTAAACCTTCTTTAGTAGTAATACCTACCGCATGTTTAGAATCGGCTACCATAGTTATCTTACCTGAAACTGGTGCAACAACTTGTTCACTAACGGGTTCTAAACCAAAGCCTTCTCCCATCATACCTGTGGAGAAAACTTCATCATTAGTTGCACTAAGTGCTAATACTTTACCTGCTGCTGGAGAAACAATTTTTACTTTCTTAGCCATGTTTTTCCCTCCTGTAAACCTTTTCTTTTTCTTTTCGTAATCATAGTATCACTTGTATATACAAGTTGTCAATAAAAAACATGAAATTGTTTACAAATATTTCCAAATCAATATATTCAACAAAATTGTCGTATTAATATATTGTATATACATCTATTAATTGTTATAATGATTTTGAAATTTACTTAACTTAATTGGAGGGATGCAAATTGGTTCAAAGTAAACATGATATGATTGCGCAAGACATCGCTTCAAAAATTAAATATCATCAATATAAAGCCGGAGATTATCTTCCAAGTGAACATCAACTTTGCGAACTTTATGGAACTTCTCGCGAAACTATTCGTAAAGCTCTCAATCATTTAACCGAATTAGGACTTATTCAAAAAATCCGTGGTAAGGGTTCTGTCGTTTTAGATATTCAAAAATTTACCTTCCCTATTTCTGGGATTACAAGTTTTAAGGAATTAAATAGATCTCTAAATATGCATGCTAAGACAACGGTTCTAAAGCAAGTTAACACATTGGCTCCTAAAAGATTTATGGACATTAATATCGATAATCAACAGGCGATCTTCGTTGAACGTCTTCGTACTATCGACGACCTACCTGTAGTGTTAGATCAAGATTATCTACTTACACCTCCAGTTTCTTCTTTGCCAGCTGGTGTAGCTGAAGACTCTATTTATGAATATTTAGAAAAAGAATTACATTTAAAAGTATCCTATGCTACTAAAGCTATTACGGTTGAAAAAGCCGCAGATGACATCGCTGAAAAGTTGCAACTGGATGATGATAAACTCGTTGTTATAGTCAGAAGTCTTTCTTATTTAGACGACACTACACTATTCCAACTAACATCTTCCTATCATCGCCCTGACAAATTTAAATTTATTGACTTTGCTCGTAGAAAAAAAATCTAAGAAAAGAGGTAGCTAAACATGACGAAACTCGGACAAAAAGTAATTTATCAAATTTATCCTAAGTCATTTTACGATTCTAATAATGATGGTTTTGGAGATTTGAAAGGAATCATTGCTAAGATCGACTATTTAAAAAAACTTAATATTGACATAATTTGGTTTAATCCTTTTTATGTATCTCCTCAAAATGATAATGGATATGACATTGCTGATTACTATAAGATAGATAAACGTTTTGGTACTATGGAAGATTTTGAAGAAATGGTGGCTAAACTAAAAGAAGCTAACATTGGTGTAATGTTGGATATGGTTTTAAATCATTGCTCCACTGAACATGAATGGTTCCAAAAAGCTTTGGCTGGCGATGAAAAATATCAAAAATACTTCTATCTTCGTCCAGCTAAAGCTGATGGCTCTTTACCTACTAATTGGCAATCTAAATTTGGTGGTCCTGCATGGGAAAAATTTGGTGATACAGATTTATACTATCTTCATTTATATGATAAGACTCAGGCAGATTTAGACTGGCATAATCCAGATGTACGTGCTGAAGCTGCCAAAATTGTTAACTTCTGGAAAGAAAAAGATGTTGCTGGATTTAGATTCGACGTACTTAATGTAATTGGAAAAGATGAAGTCTTAGTAGATTCTATAGATCCAGATCATGAAAAACCTCTATATACTGATACTCCAGTTGTTCATAAGTATATCAAAGAACTTAACCGTAATACTTTTGGAACAGATCCTGAAATCGTAACTGTTGGGGAAATGTCATCAACAACTATCCCTAACTCGATTGAATATACAAATCCAGATGAACATGAATTATCTATGGTCTTCACTTTCCATCATTTGAAAGTTGATTACGATAACGGTGAGAAATGGAGCAAGGTTCCATTTAACTTTATGGAATTAAAATCCCTATTATCTACTTGGCAAACAGAAATGGATAAAGGCAATGGCTGGAATGCATTATTCTGGAACAATCATGATCAACCTTGGGCTTTAAATCGTTTTGGTGATCCCGTAAACTACCGTGAAAAATCAGCTGAAATGCTATCAACTACCCTACACTTACTTCGTGGTACTCCTTATATCTACATGGGTGAAGAATTAGGTATGATGGATCCTCATTATAAGACTATTGGTGATTATGTTGACGTTGAAGCTTTAAACGGTTATCAAATGTTACTTGATAAAGGTGTAGACAAAGATCGCGCTTTTGAAATTGTTGTTTCTAAATCACGTGATAATTCTCGTGTTCCTATGCATTGGAATGATAGTAAATACGCTGGCTTTAGTAATGTAAAACCTTGGCTAATGCCTACTGATCAAGATGAAATTAATGTAGAAAAAGAATTAGCTAGTGGAGAAATCTTTAATCACTATCAAAAATTGATTAAATTAAGAAAATCAGAACCACTTATCTACGCTGGTCATTTCAAAGAATTATTGGCAGATGATAAACAAGTCTTTGCTTATGAGCGTTATCTAGATGATTCATCTGAGAAATTAGTTGTCTTCAATAACTTCTATGGCACTGAAGTTACAATTGATTTACCAGCTGAATATCAAGATAAGGAATGCACAACACTTATCGATAATTACCAAAATGAGATTCAAAAGACTGCAAAACAAATTACACTACAACCTTATGAATCTTTAGCAATTAAGAGTCTAGTGAATAAACCAAAATAGCATTAGCAATTAAGAGTCTAATGAATAAACCAAAATAGCATTTATTACGGCATCTCTACCGTGATAAATGCTATTTCTTTACTAAAATTCGTTTATTTTGTGACCAAATTACTAGAATGAAATTAAATCCTAACATCAAAGCTGTGAATAAAAAGACTGCTTGATAACCAAACAAACTAGATACGAATGATCCTAGCAATGGTCCAATTACCCCACCACTAGCTTGGAAAGATTGGTTATAACTAAATATTCTACCAAATGCTACTGGTGGTACATCTACTGATAAGATAGTCTGTACAGCTGGTAATAAAGCTGCATCCGCAATTCCTATGAAGAAACGTAATACAGCTAGTAGCCATGGCGATGTTACCAAAGACATCGGGATAAATAGTAGTACTTCTACAACTAATCCCGTTATCAATACTTTTTCTGGCCCTATTTCGTCCATCTTATGTCCTAATTTATTTGCGACTAACAATGTCCCAAAGCCTGGAGCTGCCGCAACAATCCCACTAACTAGAGAAATATTACCTTGTCCATGCATCAATTTTTTAACCAACAAACTAATGATTGGTGAAATTGACATTAGTGATGCGTTGATAATCAAAGTCGTTATAAACATTGAAATTATCAATTTAGTATTTGAAATTTGAGAAAAGATTTCTTTCATAGGCTTCATTTCACGTTTAGCTACCGGCTTAAAGTGCTCTTTAGTATTTACCCAGGTTAAGAAGAATGCAATTAGCATCATAAAGCCTGTAATAAAAAATGGAACCCTATAACCAAATGATCCAGCAATCGCGCCACCAAAAATAGGTCCTAGTAGGTTTCCTGAAACACTAGCAGTCATCATATTTGCCATTGCGGATCCCGTTTTAGCACGTGGAGTTTCGCCAGCAATAAATGCAGTCGCATTATTTATATAACCAGAGAATGCTCCTTGTAAGAAACGAAGAAAAATAATCACCCAAACACCTTGGGCTAATCCTGTTAGGAAAATCGTAAAAGCCATAACACCTGAAGCACGCATACACATTAATTTACGACCCTTACGATCTGCCAAACTTCCCCAATATGGTGATACAATTGCTTGTGATAAATATGTCATCGAAAAAGCTAAACCAGAATATAAATTTAGTTGCCAAGTCGAAAAATTACCTAAGGTTTCCATGAACAGTGGCATAAATGGCATGGTCATGGAAAATCCTAGTCCAGTAATAAAACAGCCTAACCATAATGATATAAATGTTCTCTTCCAAGTTTTAGGGTATTCATTAACTTTCACCTGCACGTCATCTCCAATGCTACTCTCTTATGTTTTACTCAATATGGTTATCATTATAGCACCGATTTCTTAACTATTCTTTAAAAATTTTCGCCCATACAAAAAAATGATGAACAACTCGTGTCCATCATTTTACTTACTGTAATTTCTTTAGTTCTTTACTATTTCTTCTAATTCTATTGAAGTCACTCAAGCATAGCGTAATTTCAAATGCAGCTATGACCGCAATCATAGTGTCGTAGCCATGTTGAAGCATTCTGATACATATCAGTCCAAATATCATTTGAATTATGATTGTTACTCTTCTATACTTAATATCCTTTTTTAAAATTTCGATCTTTTCCTGATTGTTCATATATGTCATTCCTTTATACAATAAAGCGTCTAACTATCCTATAGTTAATTCTAACATATCTTAACCGATTAAATTATTAAAGTAAATAAAAAAGAACGAGTAGATAAAAACCCACTCGTTCAAGAATTAATTACACACCATACAATAAGTCATGTGCTAACTTAGCTTGTGTAACACCAAAACGACTTAAATATCCGTATGGATCAACATGGTCTCCCCAGATATTCTTGGTTACCCAGTAGTGACTCTTGATACCTCTAGTTCCAGCACCACCTGCATCTAATGTCAAAGGTATGCCGTACTTACCAGCCATATCACGAGCTACTCTGACGTATGTTACATAGTCTTGCCAGAATTGACCAGAATTGTATGTTCTACCAAGTTCAATTTGAACTGGAGCATTATGGTTAGCGACTCTACCAGCACCCCAAGATACTTGTCCTGGTCTACCAACTTGATAAACTTTACCACCATCACCAACAACAAATGTTACATATGCTTCATTTGTATCTACTGTGTCACGGAAGTATCTAGCGTTAGTAGCAGCACCTGACTCTACACCAACATCATGTAAGATAAGGTAGTTGTTAGTAGCTGTTTCATCATCGCCCTTACCTGCTGGCAATGCATATCTATAATCAATGGAGTAGTTTAAAATTTGTTTACCATTACCGTCAAAGTTATAACCAACACCGTTAATTACAGCGCTACCTGTTTGTAATTGACCATTTTGTTGGTTGTAGTAATACCAGTCATTACCTGACATTAACCAACCTTTGTACATTGCTCCATCAACATTATTGAATAAATACCAGTGACCAGCAATATTTTGCTTACCGTATTGCATTTGGCCATTTGAAGCATAGTATACTGTCTTATTTTGACCATATGGTGTTAAATCTTTGAATCCTGTTTGCATAGATCCATTAACTTTATCAAATAAGTACCAATGTCCGTCAATATTTTGTTGACCATATTGCATTTGTGCATTATTTGGACTGTAGTATACTTTGCGTCCATCTTTTAATGTTTGGAAACCAATTAATACATGGTTATTGTTATCAAATAAGTACCAGTTTCCTGCAATATTAGCTTCACCTTGTAAATGTTCTAGTACACCAGCAACATTAAACACATATTCAACATTGTTAATCTTATACTTCATATTCTTAGCAACTAAACCTTCACTAGTTACATAAGATAAAGTATGATTTGTTTTATCAAAAACTAATGTACCTTTTCTCATTGCTCCAGTTGTTGTATCGAAGTAATAATTCTTACCATTGATTGCTTGATTACCATACAACATTTGCCCATAGTTACTCTTAGCTTCACTGTAGTAAACTGTACGCTTTCCACCATCTAAATCGTGGAAACCTACTTGCATTACACCTTTATTGTCAAATAAGTACCAATGATTGTCAATATTCTTTTGGCCAGTTACCATTGCTCCGTCAAATGTATCAAAATAGTATGTCTTTCCATTAATTTCATTCTTACCATATTGCATTTGACCTAGTTTATTCTTATCTTCACTATAATAAACTGTTTTATTTTGACTTGGAATGTGTACAAAACCTGTTTGCATTACACCTTTACTATCAAACATGTACCAATTACCTTGGATATTCTTTTGACCTGTCTTCATAGATCCATCAAATGTATCGAAATAATATGTCTTTCCTTTAATATCCTGGAATCCATACTTCATTTGGCCTAATGTATCTTGATTTTCATCATAGTATACTGTCTTATTTTGACTTGGAATGTATACAAAACCTGTCTTCATTGCTCCGTCAAATGTATCAAAATTATACCATCTACCATTGATATTCTTTTGGCCATATAACATTTGACCTATTTTATTCTTATCTTTACTGTAGTATACTGTTTTATTTTGACTTGGAATGTGTACAAAGCCTGTTTGCATTATCCCTTTGTCATTGAACATGTACCAGTTACCACTGATATTCTTTTGGCCTGTGGCCATCACTCCACTATTATCAAAATAATAGTTATTTCCATTGATGTTAGTTAGGCCTTTCTTCATTGCTCCATTATATGTGTCAAAGTAATATGTTTTTCCTTTAACTTCAGTCTTACCATATTGCATTTGACCTAGCTTAGCCTTTTCTTCACTATAGTATACTGTCTTATTTTGACTTGGGATAGTAACGAAGCCCGTCTTCATTGCTCCATTGTATGTATCAAAGTTGTACCAGTTACCTTTGATATTCTTTTGACCATATTGCATTTGACCTAGCTTAGCCTTGTCTTCGCTATAGTATACTGTCTTATTTTGACTTGCTATTTTTTGGAACCCAGTTTGCATTACACCTTGATTATCAAACATGTACCAATTACCGTTGATATTCTTTTGGCCTGTAGCCATAGCCCCATTAAATGTATCAAAATAGTATCTGTTACTATTGATATTTTGCCAACCATATTGCATTTGTGCATTACTTGGTGCATAGTAAACTACTTTATTTTGATCCTTGATTTCTTGGAATCCAGTCAAGTTCTTACCAGTGTTATTATCTACTAAATACCAGTTACCATTAACATTCTTTTGACTAGCATTATCAGCAGTATTTACTGGTGTTTCTACTTTAGGTTCTTCACTCTTTTGTGTAGTTGAACTTTGAGTAGAACTAGCTTGATCCTTATCAGCTACTGAAGTATTTTGAGAAGTGGCTACTGATGTTGTAGTTACTTGTTTGTTGTTTTGTCTACTACTTGTAGCATCAGCATTTGAACTACTTTGTTCTGTTGTAGTAGTTGCTGATGTTTGAACAGCGTTACTTTCATTTGTAGTATTTGTTGCTTTTTCTACTTGAGTTATAGCTTGTGTAGAAGTTGTAGTTGCACTTGTTGCGTCTACCTTGGCAACTTGTTCAGTTGAACTTTGAGCAACTGTATCAGCTTTAGCAGTATTACCACTCATCGCCATTACACCTGTTAAAGCTACAGTTGATAACATCGCAAAGACCCAATTTTTACCTGCTTTATACATCTTATAATGCGTTTTACGTTCCATCTTATAACCCCACTTTTAATAGAATACGCACTAATTATAACACTATATTTTATCAAATTTAAGATTTTCTAAAGCAATTATTCCACTTCGATCCTTGCACCATTTCTATCAACTTCAAGCAAACGATACTCATCATTCAAGCCCGATTCTTGAGCAATTTTTATAAATTCATCAACCTTGTCTTTTTCAATTAGCGTCATTGTTGTAGGACCAGCTCCACTTAAATATGTAGCAAATGCTCCTACCTCATGTCCCAAATGTCTTAACTTTAAGAAATGTGGAACTAATTTATCACGATATGGTTCGTGTAAGAGATCTGCTTCCATCAATTTTCCCATATCTTTTTTATTTCCTGATACAATCTTCGCTACCAAAGCATTGCCAATCGCATTAGCTCTAACGGCATCTTTGAAATCCAAATTTGCTGGTAATACTCCCCTACTCTTTTTAGTAGCCAACCAATAATTAGGAATATATGCTAACAAGCTTACATCTGGGAAACTTATTTTTTCATACATTATTTCTCCATCTAAGTATGTAGCAACGACAAAATCACCTAGTATAGCTGGTGCAACGTTATCTGGGTGTCCTTCAATTTCAGTCGCTCTTTGAACCAATTCCTGCTTCGAAAGATTTAAGTTTCCAAAATGATTTGCTAACATCAAGCCTGCAACGATAGCAGAAGAACTACTCCCCAGACCTCGTGTTAGTGGAATATCAGATTCTACTTTTACTGCTAATGGTTGTAGGTCTGGTACTAATTCTAAAGCTGTCTTTACAATTAAATTTTCTTCATCATGTGGAATTTTTTCACCTAAATTATGATCAACATACCAAGCATCTACATTTTCTTCCACAACCGTCACTGTTAAATAACTAGTTACAGCTAATCCTAATGAGTCAAATCCTGGACCTATATTAGCACTAGTAGCTGGTACAATAATTTTTACACTCACCTTACTACCTCTTTTCTAAAACTTTATATGCTGCTAGAAGTTCTACGTCTTTTTCTTGCTTAAGACCTTCTTCAATCTTCAATAACTGAGCTTCTGTCATTGCATGAGTAACAATTGAGATTTTAGCAAAACCTTCATTAGCTTCTGTTTGTGTAATTAACTTAAAACTAGCTTCTGCATTGGTAAACAATTCTGTTAATTTCAACATTTCCCCTGTTTTATCTGGAACAATTAATGAGATATAATATGGATTCTTTACTTCATCTGGAGTTGCTAGTTTAATCTCATGTGAATAATCATTAAAACTGTTACCTGTAATTCCCATTACAATATTTTTAGTTACACTAATAATGTCACTTAGCACACTGTTGGCAGTTGGAAGTTCGCCTGCACCCGGACCATAAAACATTGTTTCACCTACTGCAACACCTGTAACAAAAACAGCGTTATTTTCATTAATAACAGTTGCTAATGGATGAGTTTGAGGTACTAATACAGGTCCAACTGATACAGTAATATGATCATTGACTTTTTCTGCCACACCTAAGAGCTTAATATTGTACCCTAAACGTTTAGCTTCTTTAATATCTGATAATTGAATCTTGGAAATTCCTTCAATCTTTACATCGTCTAAAGTTATATCTTTTCCAAAAGCAAATTGTGTCAGAATTATCATCTTATATGCAGCATCGATTCCTTCGACATCATTAGTTGGATCTGCTTCTGCAAAACCTAATTCTTGTGCATCTTTTAAAGCTTCCTCATAAGCAACATTATTTTGATTCATCTGTGTCAAAATATAGTTTGTCGTTCCATTAACAATTCCCTTAACTGATACAATTTGGTCAGCCGCAAATGAATTAACGATTGTTCGTAAGATTGGAATCCCACCAGCTACACTTGCTTCGTAGAAAAGATCACATTTCTTTTCCTTAGCTAGTTTTGTAAGTTCTGGGCCATATGTCGCAATCAAATCTTTATTTGCTGTAACCACATGCTTACCAGCTTCTAAAAGACGCTTAATATATTCGCGCGCTTTTTCTACTGTTCCCATTACTTCCACTACCATTTGAATCGAATCGTCATTGATCAACATTTCAAAATCATCAGTCAAGGTTACCCCATCTAAATCAACTGTCCTTTTCTTAGTCATATCACGTACAACTACCGTTTTTACCTTTAACTTTCTGCCAGTAATGCTTGAGATTTTATCTGCGTGACTTTGTAAAATCCTAACAACACCACTACCTACTGTACCTAAACCTAAAATACCGATATTGATAGTTTCCATAAAGAGAACCTCCCTACTAATTATTATAATAATCTTATCAAATTTTAATTATTATTGAAAGATACTGTTTTCATATTTAATATATTTTTTGATATTTTTTCGTTATAATTAGTATCATCAATAATATTTTTAGAAAAGATGATTCATTTGGAAAATAAAAATACAACATTTAAGCAAACTCCACTTCAAAAAACTTATTTTGCACTAGGAACTAGAATTAATTTAACTATCTTTGGTTGCGAAAATCCTGCTATCTTAGATAAAACATACGATTTAATAAAATATTACGAAGATATCCTAACTGTTAACCGTGACGAATCTGAAGTTATGTCCATTAATCATGCTGCTGGCAAATATCCTGTTAGAGTAAGCGAGGCGACTTATAAACTTATTAAGCGTTCTGTTCAAGTTAGTCAGGAATATCTTGGCTTCAACTCTTTAATCGGTCCACTTGTTAAGCTTTGGGGAATTGGCTTTGATAATGCTAATGTACCTAAAGAAAAAGATATTAAATCAACTTTAAATTTAATTAATCCTCAAAAAATTATTCTAGATGATAATGAAATGACGGTATTCCTACAAGATGATGGAATGGAACTAGATTTAGGTGGAATTGCTAAGGGATATATTGCTGATAGAATTAAAGATTTTTGGCATGCCTTTGACATTAGTTCAGGTATTATCGACTTAGGTGGAAATCTATTATTGGTCGGTCCTCAGCCTAAACATGATGATGCACTCTGGCGAATTGGTGTACAAAATCCACATGATGCTCGTGGTAGTGCAATTGGAGTAGTTGTGACATCTGAATGTTCTATTGTAACTAGTGGAATTTACGAACGTCATTTAGAAGTTGATGGTAAAAGTTATCATCATATTTTAGACTCTAAGACTGGTTATCCTAAACAAAATAATCTAGCAAGTGTTACAGTGTTCTCTAAATACTCAATTGATGGAGAAATTGAAACTACCAATCTCTTCTTTGCTGGCAAACCAGTTAAAGATTGGGGCAAAGATAATCCTAACTTATTAGGAGCTGTGTTTGTAACTACTGATAATAAGATATATTTGAGTAAGTTTACTCCTAATGATTTCCATTTACTCTCCGATGAATTCGAAGTTGTTCAACATTAAATTTAATTGAGCCTTCTTAATGTTTTTGTTAAAATAAACTTAACAAAATTTCATTAAGGAGGCTTTTTTATGGCAACTTTGTATCGTAGTACACGCGACGCTTCAGCTCATAGTATTTCTTCGTCTCAAGCTGTTCTTCAAGGAATTAGTCCCGATGGTGGTTTGTTTGTTCCGGTTGACTTTCCTAAATTAGATCTAGATTTATCACAATTACCATCGCTATCCTATCAAGAACTAGCTTACAAAATTCTCCAACCTTTTTTCAGTGACTTTACCGAAGATGAATTGCGTTCATGCATCAACTCTGCTTATGGCAGTAATTTTACTAGTGAAGAGATTACCCCAGTTTCCTATCATGCTGGTAATATTTACCTTGAACTATTTCATGGTCCTACAATTGCTTTTAAAGATGTTGCTCTACAATTATTGCCCTACTTATTAATAACATCAGCTAAGAAAAATAACTCTAATCTGAAGAACGTCATCTTAACAGCTACTTCGGGCGATACAGGTAAAGCTGCCATGGCTGGATTCGCAGATGCAGAAAATACACAAATTATTGTCTTCTATCCTAAATACGGTGTTAGCCCTATTCAAGAAAAACAAATGCTTACACAAACTGGGGAAAATGTCTATGTGGTTGGTATTACTGGTAATTTCGACAATGCTCAAACAAATGTTAAGCAGATTTTTAATAATTCAACTTTAACTGATGAATTACTAAAAAGTGGCTATCAATTTTCATCGGCTAACTCTATTAATATTGGTAGATTATTGCCACAAATTGTTTATTACTTCTATGCTTATGGACGATTATTAGCTGATAATAAAATCAAGTTAGGCGATAATGTTAATTTCAGTGTTCCGACTGGTAACTTTGGTGATATTTTAGCTGGCTTCTTCGCTAAAAAACTTGGCTTACCTATTAATAAGCTACTATGTGCATCAAATGAAAACAATGTCTTAACTGAATTTTTCAAAACTGGTACATATAATAAGAAACGTGATTTTAAAGTTACAAACTCTCCTTCAATGGATATTCTTGTATCTAGTAACTTGGAACGTTTATTATTCTACGCTACAAACGAAAATGCAGCTTTAGTGGCTGAATGGATGAATCAACTTGAAAAAGAAGGTAAATATACTGTTAACTCAGATACACTTAAATTTCTTCAATCATGTTTCTATGCTGGTTCGGCAAGTCAAACTGATACTAAAAATGAAATTAAACAAGTTTTCACTGAAAGTAATTATGCTATTGACCCTCATACAGCTGTTGCTTCCTTTGTTACTCGAAAATATGAAGATGCAACTGCTGATTCTTGTCTAACAGTTACAGTATCTACGGCAAGTCCGTATAAATTTCCACAAACAGTTCTAGCTGCTTTAGGAGTAGATGATGCGACTGGTGATTTAGATGATGTACAAAAATTAGTTGATTTAATTAAGCTACCTCTACCTAAAACAGTCGCCAAGCTATTTGAAGCTAAACAGTTACATGATACTGTTATTGAACCTGATGAGATGGAAAAATATGTTAAAGAATTACTGATTTAACCCTATTTTTGCTGGTCTAATATTACTAATACTTTACAAAAATTAAACTTTAAGGATACATCTTGCATTGTATCCTTTTTTTGTTCAAAATATATTTTCAATAGTTTATAATGAAAACTAGAATAAAAAATAAGGAGAGCAAATCATGACCGAAAAAAAGAAGACAATTTCTGATAATTCGTTAGTAAAGCAAGCCTACATAGCCTCAGGAATTGCATTACTTTCCTTAGGGGCTGGGACTGCTGTTAATTCTAATAATGTAAAAGCTGATACAACTTTAGCTGTCCAAAATAATAATACGAAAGCTAATGATCAAGTAACTAACAATAACTCTATTGAGATCACAACTACTCAAAATAACAATAAGCAAAATAGTACTCCAGTAACTAATAATAAATCTGTCACAACTGCAGCTACTCAAAATAATGCCAATAACTCAACGCAGAACAACAATGTTAATAACACACAAAATAATTCTTTGAAAATTCAAAGTAACAATACAGGTAATACTGATTATAGCTATAGTGGTGAAATCAAAAATGATGTCTCATCTAATAATCAAGCTGCCGCTACTAACGCTACAAATGTTCAAGGTGCAACTAATACTAATGAAAATATTTCATATAACACAAATCTAACTAATGTACCTGCCAGTGTAAATAACTTTGTTAATCAAGTTGGTAGTGCTGCTGTGAAAGTTGCTAATGAATATGGTGTTTATGCTTCTGTAATGATGGCTCAGGCTGGATTGGAAAGTGCTTGGGGACAAAGTTCCCTTTCTAGAAATGCTCATAACCTTTTTGGTGTTAAGTATAGAGGAACTGGAAATTATGTAGTTATGCCTACATTAGAATATTATGGTGGAGCATATCATACTGTAAATGCTCGTTTCCAAAAATATGACAGCTACTATGACTCCCTAGTTGGATATGCACAACTTATTAAGAGTAACTTTTATTTATCTACTAAAGCAAATTCTTCTACATATCAACAAGCTGCTAATAATCTTCGTAATGGTAAATGGGGATCATATGCAACTGATCCAGGTTATGCTAACAAATTAATTAACTTAATTAATTCATACGGTTTCTACAAGTTTGATTACAATCAAAATGCCGCTCAAGAAAAATATATAAATGGTCACTGGTATTTGTATAAAAATAATCAAAAACAAACCGGATTACAACATCTTTCCGCAGGTAATAAAGTTGTATACTATAACTCTCAAGGTCAGATGGTATACGGTCAGCAAAATATTAATGGTCATTGGTACTACTTCGATGATGTTACTGGCGCAATGCAAAAAGGCATGAAGTACATTGCTAACCAGAAGAAGAATGTCTATTACGACTCCCAAGGTCGTATGCAATACGGCGAGCAAAATATTAATGGACAATGGTACTTATTTGATAATGTAACTGGGGCAATGAAATATGGATGGCAAAAACTTGCCAAAGGTAATAGAACTGTTTTTTATGACAACAATGGTAAAATGATTCATGGTCAGTATAATATTAAAGGCAATTGGTATTACTTTGATGATGTAGATGGTCATCAATTAGTTTCTCAATTCAAATGGATACCTAATCAAAGCAAGACCGTTTACTATAATAGTCAAGGAAAAATGTTATATGGTACTCACCTTATCAATGGAAAAATCTATTACTTTAATAAAGTAACTGGGGCAATGAGAGCTAATACCTTCTACTATAGTGACGAAACTAGAGGAATTCAATATTATAATTCAAAGGGTCAACTTGTCCTTGGAGAAGCTAACATTGGAGATAACTGGTACTTATTTGATAAGAATAACGGTAATATGAAGACTGGTTTCCAAAATCTAGCTGCATATGGTCACAATAAGACTGTTTACTATAACTCTCGTGGTCAAATGTTATATGGTCAACAACGAATTAACAACAAATGGTATCTTTTTGACTCGATTACTGGTGCTATGAAATACGGGTTCCAAAACATTAAAGACCAGAATAAAACTGTTTATTATGATAACAAGGGACAGATGCTATATGGATTGCAAAAGATAAATGGTCATAGTTACTACTTCGATACAACTACTGGTGCGATGAAAACTGGTTGGTTATATATTCCAAACACAAAGAAACTATATTATTTCGACCATAATGGGCAAGCTACTACAGGCACAAAAACTATCTCTAATAAACAATATCAATTTGATATTGCTGGACGTTTAATAGACAAAGCCGGTCAATATTCACTTGATGGTAATTGGTATCTACTCGATAAAGATAGTTCTGTATTAACTGGCTGGCAATATATTAAAGACCAAAATAAAACTGTTTACTATGACCCAACAACAGGTATCATGAAACATGGTCAAGCAAATATTAATGGACATTGGTATTTATTTGACCATGTAACTGGTGCGATGAAGACTGGTTGGCAATATATTAAAGATCAAAATAAAACTGTTTATTATAATTCTCATGGTCAAATGTTGTATGGTACTCAATTAATTGATGGCAAACGTTACTACTTTGATAAGCATGATGGTTCATTGAAATAAAGGTTCTTTGTCAAAAAGGACTGATGCCAAAATTTTAATTATTATTTTTAAACTATTAGATGGAAGTCTAATAGTTTTTTTGTTTTAGGTGGAGAAGAAAATTACATTATTTTTTAG
>SKEM01000351.1_pt2 | contig 15770 bp, 16 predicted proteins | sample 4826731 | NCBI WGS metagenome assembly SKEM01 (sample SAMN11008809, study PRJNA524170) | human gut metagenome | biome: Human fecal sample; material: Feces; isolation source: fecal sample from pouch patient p37 | host: Homo sapiens | place: Israel: Tel-Aviv | collected 2015-07-27
GCGCCGGCCGGGGCGGCGGCCCGGGCGCGGCGGGCCGACCCCGGCGGGGGGCGGCCCGCCGCGCCTGGCGCTCAGACCTCGAGGAGCTCCTTCTCCTTGGCCTCGAGGGCGGCGTCGATCTGCTCGACGAAGCGCTTCGTGAGGGACTCCAGGTCGCCCTCGGCGCGCTTGACGTCGTCCTCGCCGGCCTCGCCGTCCTTCTTGATGGCCTCGAGCTCCTTCTTGGCCTTGCCGCGCACGCCGCGGACCTGGACGCGGGACTCCTCGGCGCGGGACTTGGCGAGCTTGACGTAGTCCTTGCGGCGCTCCTCGGTGAGGGCGGGCAGGGTGACGCGGATGATGTTGCCGTCGTCCGTGGGGTTGACGCCCAGGTCGGACTCGCGGATGGCGCTCGTGATCTGCTTCATCGCGGAGCGGTCGAAGGGGCTCACGATGACGGTACGGGCCTCGGGGATGGTGAGCGAGGCGAGCTGCTGCAGCGGGGTGGGTGCGCCGTAGTAGTCGACCATGATGCCGTTGAACATGGCGGGGTTGGCGCGGCCGGTGCGGATGGAGGCGAGCTCGCGCTTGGCCGCCTCGAGGGCGGACTCCATCTTCTCCTCGGCCTCGAGCATGACGTCGTCGATCATCGGGGTGGAACCTTTCCGTTGGTGTGGCTGGTGGGGGCGGTGAGCCGGGGCCGGTCTCAGTCGCGGGTGACGAGGGTGCCGATCTTCTCGCCCAGGAGGGCGCGGGTGATGTTGCCGGGCTCGCCCATGCCGAAGACTCGCATGGACAGGCCGTTGTCGCGGCTCATGGCGAAGGCGGAGGCGTCGAGGACCTGGAGGCCGTCGTTGAGGGCGCGCTCGTAGGTGAGGGTCTCGAGGAGCTCGGCGGAGGGGTCCTTGCGCGGGTCGGCGGTGTAGACGCCGTCGACGCCGTTCTTGCCGACGAGGAGCTCGTCGCAGTGGGTCTCGAGGGCGCGCTGGGCGGAGACGGTGTCGGTGGAGAAGTAGGGCAGGCCGGCGCCGGCGCCGAAGACGACGACGCGGCCCTTCTCCATGTGGCGGATGGCCCGCAGCGGGATGTAGGGCTCGGCGACCTGGGTCATCGCGATGGCGGACTGGACGCGGGCCGGCACGCCGGCCTTCTCGATGAAGTCCTGGAGGGCGAGGGCGTTCATGACGGTGCCGAGCATGCCCATGTAGTCGGCGCGGGCGCGGTCCATGCCGCGGGTGGACAGGTCCGCCCCGCGGAAGAAGTTGCCTCCGCCGACGACGACGGCGACCTGGACGCCCTGGCGGACGGCCTCGGCGATCTGGCGGGCGGCGTCGGAGACGACGTCGGCGTCGACGCCGACCTTCCCGCCGCCGAAGACCTCACCCGAGAGCTTGAGCAGGACGCGGCGCGGCCTGGTGGTGGCGGTCTCGGACTCGGCGGTCATCGCTGCTCTCTCCTGGGTCTCACGCCCCAGTGCGGGGCCCTCGGGGCACGCGGACGCGCACCTCCGGTGGAGCCTACCCGGTTCTCGGTCGGGCCGTGGCCGGGGCCGTCGGGGGCGGGCCTCCGCGGTCCTGTCCGGGGCCCGGCCGGGGACGCGCCCGGGGGCACCATCAGGGCCGTCGTCCGGCTCCGTCGTCGCGGGGTGCGGAGCGCGGGACGAAGCCGCGCTGGACAGCGAAGTCGCGCAGCGCCGCGACCTGACGGGTCATGAGCGAGCGGGCGCTCGCGGCGGCCCGCTCGTCGGTGGTGGAGCGCACGCGCAGCGGCGCGATCTCGAGGGGCCGCCCGTCGCCGTCGACGACGCAGACGCGCAGGACGAGGTCGTTGGTGGGGCTGGACTCGTCGGGCACCTCCCGCTCGGTGACGGCGAAGCCCGCGGCGTCCGCGGGCCACGGCGCGCGGCGCCGGCCGAGGCGCAGCCCGTCAGCGTCGGCGGTCGCCCGGCGGGCGCGCGCCCAGCCGCGGGCGAGCAGGTGCGCGATCCAGGTGACGAGCGCGAGGACGGGCAGGGCGAGCAGGTCGTCCGGCTGCGCGCCGTCGGAGAGGACGGCGGCCAGGAGGAGGGCGCCGAGGCCGAAGGCGACCCCGAGGGGGACGAGCGCGGTCTGGTCGCTCGTGCGGGTCATCGTCAGGACGTCCTGGGCGGGCACCGCTCCTCGGGCCAGGGAGAAGGGCGGCTCATCGAGTCCGAGCGGACGGTTCCTCTGCGCACGGGCGTCGTCCGGCCGGGGGCTGCTCATGGGGGCACCGTAGCGGGCGGGACGCGCGGGACCCCCGCGAGCCGTGGCTCGCGGGGGTCCCGGGAGGTCTGCGGGTCGTCCGGCGGTGCCGGGCGGTCCACAGGGGGGCGGTGCGATCAGGCACCGACACGGAAGCGGAGGAAGCCGGTGACGGAGCCGCCGGTGGCCTCGATGACCTTGCCGACCGTGGTCTTGGGGTCCTTGGCGAAGGCCTGCTCGACGAGGCAGTTCTCCTTGAAGTAGCCGCCGAGACGACCCTCGCCGATCTTCGGGATGGCTCTCTCGGGCTTGCCCTCGGCGCGGGTGGTCTCCTCGGCGATCTGACGCTCCTTGGCGACGACGTCCTCGGGGACGTCCTCGCGGGTGAGGTAGAGCGGGGAGTAGGCGGCGACGTGCATCGCGATGTCGTGCGCGGCCTCGGCGCCCTTGGCGTCGGTGCCCACGAGGACGGCGACCTGGGCGGGCAGGTCGGGGTTGGTGCGGTGCAGGTAGAGCTCGACGGCGGGGGCCGAGAGGCGGCCGACGCGGCGGACGACGATCTTCTCGCCGATGACGGCCTGCATGCCGTCGGTGAGCTCCTTGACGCTCTGGCCGTCGACGGACACCTCATTGAGGGCCTCGACGTCCTCGGCGCCGGACTCGACGGCGGCCGCGAGGACCTTGTCCGAGAACTCGATGAACTTCTCGTTCTTGGCGACGAAGTCGGTCTCGGCGTTGATCTCGACGAGGACGCCGGTCTGGCCCTCGGCGGAGTCGACGACCTTGGCGGCGATGAGGCCGGCGGAGGCCGAGCGGCCCTCGCGCTTGGCGATGCCCTTGAGGCCCTTGACGCGGATGATCTCGATGGCCTTCTCGGCGTCGCCGTTGGCCTCGTCGAGGGCCTTCTTGACGTCGAGCATGCCGGCGCCGGTCTTCTCGCGCAGCGCCTTGATGTCAGCGGTGGTGTAGTTCGCCATGGAATGTCTCCTTGGAAGCTGGTGTCGGGTGCTGGAGGGGACTCAGGCCTGCTCGGAGGGCTGCTCGGCCTCGGCGGCCGGGGCGGCCTCCTCGGCAGCGGCCTCGGTGGACTCGGCGCCGGCGAGGAGCTGGGCCTCCCACTCGGGCAGGGGCTCGGCGTCGGCGGTGCCGGCGTCGGCCTCCTCACCGGAGCGGGCCTTGCCGCCGGAGCGGGCGAGGAGGCCCTCGGCGGCGGCGTCGGCGACGACGCGCGTGAGCAGGCCGACGGAGCGGATGGCGTCGTCGTTGCCCGGGATGCCGTAAGTGACCTCGTCGGGGTCGCAGTTGGTGTCGAGGATGGCGACGACCGGGATGCCCAGCTTCTGGGCCTCGGCGATGGCCAGGTGCTCCTTCTTGGTGTCGACGACCCAGATGGCGGCCGGGAGCTTGGACATGTCGCGGATGCCGCCGAGGGTCTTCTGCAGCTTGTCCTTCTCGCGGCGCATCATGAGCAGCTCCTTCTTCGTGTGACCGGAGGAGGCCACGTCGTCGAAGTCGATCTGCTCGAGCTCCTTCATGCGGTCCAGGCGGGCGCGCACGGTGGAGAAGTTGGTGAGCATGCCGCCGAGCCAGCGCTGGTTGACGTAGGGCATGCCGACGCGCTGGGCCTGCTCGGCCACGGCGGCCTGGGCCTGCTTCTTGGTGCCGACGAAGAGGATGTTGCCGCCGCGGGCGACGGTCTCCTTGACGAAGTCGTAGGCGGTGTTGATGCCGTCGACCGACTGCTGGAGGTCGATGACGTAGATGCCGTTGCGCTCGGTGAGGATGAAGCGCTTCATCTTCGGGTTCCAACGGCGGGTCTGGTGGCCGAAGTGGACGCCGGACTCGAGGAGCTGACGCATGGTGACGATCGCCATGACGGTCCTTTCGCGCGCGACCGGGAGGTTGCCCGGCGCGCAGTTCATCAGGGGACGGTGCCCGCCGCTGGTGCGACGGCGTCCCGGGTTGTGGTGGTTGATCCCCGTTGACCGGAGGACCCGCTCGGGACGGGCCGCGGCTCGTCGGCCGGTCCGGGAGGACCGCCCGCGATGGGGCCTGGTGCCCGCGACTCACGGCCGCCCGCCGTCCTCGGGTGAGGGGTGGCGGGACCTCGGCCGCGGGTCCGAAAGGACTCCCGGGCTCGGGGCGGACAGGGCCGCTCGGGCGCCGGGTACGGGCACGCGAAGTCAGCCGTTGCGGTCCGATCCGGACGAGTCCGGGGGACGAACCTCAGACGACTGCGCGGGCGAGGCTACCACAGCGAGGCAGCGACACCTCCGGGGATCCGCGTCATTCCGGGCCTCTCGCGGTGTCGTGCCCGTCACGTGCCGGTGCTGCCGCGAGTCCGGGCGCAGCGGTACCGGCGCGTCCGGCGGGCCCGGCCGGCCCGACAACCTCGAGCCGGGCTCCACAGGGGCCGGTCGTGAGGACCCGGTCCCCAGGGCTCGGAGACGGAGCGGCGGGGTCGAGCGGCGGGCCGTCACGCTCGGGGCATGAGCAGCGCAGTCGCAGGCACTCCCCCGTTCCCCGACCACTCGCCCCACGGCTCCCGTACCGCCCGGGGACGCGTCGCCGGTGCGTTCCGGCGACGACGGCGTCGCCTCCTCCCCGCGGCCGCGGGCCTCGTGTCCGTGGCGGGGCTGCTGCTGAGCCCCGCGGCCCCCGCGGTCTCCGGGCAGCCGACGGCGCCCCGGGCGGCGGCCGCGGTCGCCGCCCCGGCAGCGGTCGAGTCCCCGGTCCCGCGAGGCGAGTACGGCTGGCCGACGGGCGCGCTCGGCGTCGTCCTGGAGGACTTCGACCCGCCCGCCGTGCGCTGGGGCACCGGCCACCGGGGCGTCGACCTCTCGCTCGCGGCCGGCTCACCCGTGCTCGCCGCGGCAGACGGCACCGTCGCCTTCGCGGGCACCGTCGCCGGGAGGCCGGTCGTCTCCATCGACCACGCGGACGGGATCCGCACCACCTACGAGCCGGTCGAGGCGAGCGTCTCCGCCGGCGACGCCGTCACGCGGGGACAGACCATCGGCACCCTGGTGGCCGGTCACCGCGCGGACGGCGCCGACGCGCTGCACTGGGGCGCGCGCACGGGGCCGAAGGAGTACGTCAACCCGTTGCGCCTCATCTCGCCCCCGGTCATCCGGCTCAAGCCGGTCGGTGGCAGGGGCTGAGGCGGTGCGCCGCGGGCGTCGCGCGTCTCAGGCGCGGGGGAAGGCCTGCTCGTAGACGCTGCGCAACCGCTCGGCGGAGACGTGAGTGTAGCGCTGGGTGGTCGCGAGCGAGGAGTGCCCGAGGAGCTCCTGGACGCTGCGCAGGTCCGCGCCGCCGGACAGGACGTGGGTCGCGGCCGAGTGGCGCAGGCCGTGGGGGCCGAGGTCCGGGACGTCGGCGGCCGCGGCGGCGCGGTGCACGACGTCGCGCACGGCCCGCGGGTCGATGCGCCGTCCGCGCGCCCCGAGCAGCAGCGCTCCCCCGGCGTCGCGGGCCGCGAGCGCGGAGCGCTCGGCGAGCCAGGCGTCGACGGCGCGCGCGGCGGGCGTCCCGTAGGGGACGGTGCGCTCCTTGTCGCCCTTCCCGAGGACGCGGAGGGTGCGGTTGGTGCGGTCGAGGTCGCTGACGTCGAGGCCGCAGAGCTCGGAGACGCGCACGCCTGTGGCGTAGAGGAGCTCGAGGAGGGCGCGGTCGCGCACGGCGAGGGCGTGCACGCGGGCCCGAGCCGCGGGCGTGTCATCACCCGGCTCGCGCTGGTCGTCGCCGCCGTCCGCGGTCCCGGCGCCGCGCTCGGCCCGCTCGGCCGCGACGGCGAGGAGCCGCTCGGCCTGCTCACGGGTGAGGACGGAGGGCAGGCGGTTGTCGGCGCGCGGCGAGCGCAGGCGGGCGCCGACGTCGGAGGCGAGGAGCCCGGAGCGGTCCGCCCAGGTGGAGAAGGTGCGGCAGGCGGCGGCGCGGCGGGCGACGGTGGCGCGGGAGTGGCCGGAGGCGGCGAGCTCGGCGAGCCAGGCGCGCAGGTCGGCGAGGTCGAGGCTCGCGAGGGCTCCGCCGACGGGCTCGGTCTCACCCGGGCCCACACCGAGGAAGGTGAGGAGGTCCTCGAGGTCGCCGCAGTAGGCGCGCACGGTGTGCTCGGAGAGCCCGCGCTGGAGGGAGAGGTGGCGGAACCAGGCGTCGAGGAGCTCGCCCCGCGTGCCAGGTCGCCCGGCCGCACCGGCAGCGCCTGCGCCGTCCCGCTCGTTCCGCTCCGTCATGCGCCCAGGCTACGCGCGCCTCCAGCGGCCGCCTTCCGTGCGAGCCCGGCCCGTGAGCTCGAGGAGGCCGAGGGCGGCGGTCGTCCCGCGGACGGACAGGCCGGCGGCTCGGGCGAGGGACTCGGGCGTGGCGGAGCCCCTGGCGGGCAGGGCGTCGAGGACCGCTGCGGAGTCGCCGTCGAGCCCGTCGAGGAGGCCGGTGCCCGCGTTGACGGGGTCGGCGGCCTTGAGGGCGTCAGGGTCGGTGGCGCCGAGCGGGAGGACGAGCTCGAGGGCCTCGGCGGCGTCGGTGACGCAGACGGCGCCCTCACGCAGGAGGCGGTGGCATCCCACGGAGCCCATGGAGGTGACGGGCCCGGGCACGGCGCCGAGCGGCCGTCCGAGGTCGCGGGCGTGCCGGGCGGTGGACAGGGCGCCGGAGCGCCAGGCGGCCTCGACGACGACGGTGGCGCCCGCGAGCGCGGCGATGAGGCGGTTGCGGGTGAGGAAGCGGTGCCGGGCGGGCTGGCTGCCGGGCGGGACCTCGGCGACGAGCGCGCCGGCCGCGATGACGGCGCGGAGGAGGTCGGCGTTGCCGGCGGGGTAGAGGCGGTCCACTCCCCCGGCGGAGACGGCGAGCGTCGTCGCCGCTCCCCCGGCGGGGCCCGGCGCGGTCGAGGCCGCGAGGGCGCCGCGGTGGGCGGCCGCGTCGATGCCGAAGGCCCCGCCAGAGACGACGGCGGCGCCGTGCTCGACGAGCTCGCGGGCCACGGTGGAGGCGACGCGCTCGCCGTAGGGGCTCGCGTCGCGGGCGCCGACGACGGCGAGGAGCGGCCCGGACCCGGTCGCGCGTCCGGCCTGCGGAGCGCCGGCACCCGAGCCCCCGGTGAGCGCTCGGGGGTCGCCCCGCACCCACAGGCAGTGCGGCGGGTGCTCGAGCTCGTCGAGTCCCTCGGGCCAGGCCTCGTCCCCGGGGACGAGGAGCGTGCCGCCGAGGCGCTCGAGGACCTCGATCTCCCGGCGTACGTCGAGCCCGTCGAGTCGGGGCGCCCAGCGTCCGGCCGCCCGCGCCCACCAGACGGAGGCGGCTGAGGCGTCGCCGCGCGGGCGCAGGGGCGGTCGGGGAGCCGAGCGGGGCTCGCCGTCGGCGTCGAGGGCGTCCTCGAGGAACCAGCGGGTGGCCTCCTCGGGGCCGAGGGCGGTCACGAGGGCGGTGGCGGCGCGGTCGGCGGGCTCGGTGAGCCGGGACCAGGAGGCGCGCAGGAGGTCGGCCCTCTCGGCCTCGAGGAGCCGGCGCAGGCGGTCCGCGCCGGCTCGCGGGCCCGTGGCGGCGGCTCCGGCCTCGGCGGTGCTCGTTCCTGTCGTCGTCACGGGCGTGCTCCTCTCGTGCGAAGGGCCAGGGCGGCCCCGAGGTCGGTGGGCGCGGGTGCGTCGTGTCCCGCGAGGAAGGCGAGGGTCCAGGCGAGGCGGAGCACGCGGTCGACGCCCCGCAGGGAGAGGTCGCCGCGGTCGAGGGCTCCCATGAGCCGTCCGACGAGCGCCGGGTCCGTGCCCGAAGCTGCCGAGCGGATCCAGGACCCGGGGACCTCGCTCATGAGCCGCCAGGGCGTCTCCGCCAGGTGCCGGGCGGCGCGATCGCGAGCCTCCGCGACGCGCCCGGCCACGACGGCGCTCGGCTCACCGCGCGCACCGTCGGCGAGGTCCGCGGCGGACACGGGACCGACCTCGACCTGGATGTCGACGCGGTCCAGCAGCGGGCCGGAGAGCCTGGAGAAGTACCGCCGCCGCTGCAGGGACGTGCAGGTGCACTCCAGGCCCCGGCCTCCCGCCTTGCCGCAGGGGCAGGGGTTGGCGGCGAGGACGAGCTGGAAGGCGGCGGGGTAGGTGGCGCGTCCTCCGGCGCGGTCGATGGTGACCCGGCCGGACTCGAGGGGCTGGCGCAGGCAGTCGAGGACGCCGGCGGGGAACTCCGGCGCCTCGTCGAGCAGGAGCACGCCGCGGTGCGCCAGCGAGACGTCACCGGGCCGCGGCGTCCCCGATCCCCCGCCGACGACGGCGGCGCGGGTCGCGGTGTGGTGGGGGCTGCGCAGCGGCGGCACGGTGAGCAGCCCGGTCTCGGCGCGGAAGAGTCCGGCCACCGAGTGCAGGGAGGTGACGGTGACGGCGTCCTCGGGTTCGAGCGGAGGCAGGATCGAGGGCAGGCGCTCGGCGAGCATCGTCTTGCCGGCGCCCGGCGGTCCGACGAGGAGCAGGTGGTGCCCGCCGGCGGCGGCGACCTCGAGGGCGTGGCGGGCCTCGTCCTGGCCGACGACGTCGGCGAGGTCCGGCACCCGGCGGGGCTCGGCGCCGTCGGGCGGCCGCGACGCGGCATCGGCCGCGCGGCCGCGGGCGCGCCGCGCCAGCTCGGTGACGGCGCTCGGGACCTTCCCACCGAGCCCCTCGATGACCTCGGCGAGGTGGGCCGCGCCGGTGACCCTGGCTCCGGGGACGAGGGAGGCCTCGGGGACGGCGGCGGCCGCGACGACGACGTCACTGACCCCGGCCTCGACGGCGGCACGGACGGCGGGCAGGATCCCGCGGACGGGATGGAGGCTGCCGTCGAGACCGAGCTCGCCGATGAGGACCGTCCTTCCGAGCGCCTCGACCCCACGGCGCGGGAGGTCCCCCCGGGCTCCGAGGACCGCGAGCGCGAGCGCGGCGTCGAAGCCGGTGCCGGTCTTGGGCAGGTCCGCCGGGGAGAGGTTGACGGTGACCCGGCGCTCGCCCCAGGCGACCCCGCAGGTGGACAGGGCGGCGCGGACGCGTTCGCGGGACTCGCGCACGGCGGCGTCGGGCAGGCCGACGAGGGTGAAGCCGGGCAGCCCGGCCGAGGAGTGTGCCTCGACCTCGACGAGGTGGCCGGTCAGGCCCGTGAGGGTGACGGCGAGGGCGCCGGCGAGGCCCATCAGAGTCCGACCCCGCGGTGGTGGCGGACGAGGGGCGTGCGTCCGGGCGGTGCGAGGACGGAGACGACGTCGACGCGCACGGGGGTGCGCAGGACCTCGTGGTCGACGGCCCAGGCGACGGCGAGCGCGCGCAGCCGGGCGAGCTTGGCGGGGCCGACGGCCTCGGCGGGCTCACCCATGGCGGTCGAGGTGCGGGTCTTGACCTCGACGGCGACGAGAGTCATGCCGCCCCCGTGCTCGGGCGGCTCGAGGGCGACGAGGTCGAGCTCGCCGCGCAGGCCTCCGCCGGGGCGCCAGTTGCGGTCGAGGACGGTCCAGCCGGCGTCGGTGAGGTAGCGGGCGGCGAGCTCCTCGCCCGCTCGCCCGGTCTCGCGCCGGCGGCGGGCGGCCTCGCGGCGGCGCTCGGTCGCGGCGTCGGGGCTCGGTTCCGGTGCCCGTCCGGCGGCGGGCCGGGGCAGGGGCTCAGTGCTGGTTCGGGTGCGTGGGCTCACGCGGATCACCTCCGCGATGAGCCTGCGCGTCCGGGGCCTCCGCGCACTGGGCGGTGCGCCGGCGCTGTGGAGGAGCCCGTCAGGGCAGTCGCTTGTGGGGCCCGGGCCGCCGGGCGGTCACCCGCCCGGCGGACGCCCCGCCGTCGTCAGGACGGGATGTCCATCTCGGGCTTGGTGAGCTCCTCGACGTTGACGTCCTTGAAGGTGACGACGTGGACGGACTTGACGAAGCGGCTGGCGCGGTAGATGTCCCAGACCCAGGCGTCCTCGAGGGTGAGCTCGAAGAAGACCTCCCCGCCGTTGGTGCGCACCTGCACGTCGACGGCGTTGGCCAGGTAGAAGCGCCGCTCGGTCTCCACGACGTAGGAGAAGAGCGAGACCACGTCGCGGTACTCGCGATAGAGGTCGAGCTCGAGGTCGTTCTCGTATGACTCCAGGTCTTCAGCGCTCACCGAGCCATCATGCCCGCGGCCCGCCCGGGCGCGAAACCCGTGCCGCGGCCTGTCGGCGCCTCTCAGCCCGCGGTGAACCGGTCGAGGCCGGGCAGGCGCCAGGAGCGGCGGTGCTGGTCGGAGGCCCCGAGGCGGGCGAGGCCGTCGACGTGGGCGGCGGAGGCGTAGCCCTTGTTCCCGGCCCAGCCGTAGCCGGGGTCGGGCAGGGCGGTCATGAGGGCGTCGCGCTCGACCTTCGCCAGGACGGAGGCGGCCGCGACGACGGCGCAGCGGGCGTCGCCCTTGACCTCCAAGCGCACGGGCGGGGTCACCGGACCGGCCAGGACGCCGCCGGAGAGGAGGCCCTCGGTGACGGGCTCGGCGGCGGGCGAGCCGAGGCCGGAGAGGAGGTCGGTCTCGGGCTCGGTGAGCCAGTCGGCGGAGCCGTCGAGGATGACGACGCCGGGGGCGTGCCCGCGGGAGGCGACCTGGGCGAGCGCCCGGCGTCCCGCGAGGCGCAGCGCTCCGAGGATGCCGAGGGCGTCGATCTCGGCGGGGCTCGCGTGGGCGACGGCGGAGTCGAGGACCCAGTCCCGGCAGGGCTCGACGAGGGCCTTGCGGCGGCGCGGGGTGAGCTGCTTGGAGTCGGCCAGTCCCTCCGGGAAGGCATCGGGCGTACCGCGGGAGACGACGGCGAGGCCGACGCTCACCGGGCCGGCGAGCGACCCCCGACCGACCTCGTCCATGCCGCCGACGAGCTCGTAGGTGTCGAGGAGCGCGGTCTCGACGAGGCGGTCGGGGCGGATCCGGGCGGGGCTCACGCGCCGTCCTCCGCGGCCGGGGTGGCGAGGCTGGGCGCCTTGCCGGTGGGGGCCGGGACGTCGTCGAAGACCTTCGTGCCGTCGTCGACGTCGGCCCACTGCGTGACGGGCCAGATGACGTCGCGGGCGACGCCGACGACGTCCTCGACCGGGACGAAGCCCTGATGGGAGTCGTTCTGGTGGTAGCGGGAGTCGGCGGAGTTGGCGCGGTTGTCCCCCATGACCCACAGGTAGCCGTCGGGGACGGTGACGTCGAAGGCGACCTCGGAGGGCAGCTCGCCCTTCTCGACGTAGGTCTCGTCAACGGCGACGCCGTTGACGGTGATCCGGCCCCTGCCGTCGGAGACGACGTGGTCGCCGGCGGTGCCGATGACGCGCTTGATGAGGTGGTGGCCGGAGTCCTCGGGCAGGAGGTGGATGAGGATGAGGGCGTCCTGGACGAAGCCGCGGAAGCCGGTGGGGTCCTCGACGTCGAGCCAGTGGTCGGGGTCCTTGAAGACGACGATGTCGCCTCGTCGGACGTCGTCGGCGTCCCAGACGCTCACGGCGACGCGGTCCCCCGTCATGAGGGTGGTCTCCATGGAGGAGGAGGGGATGGTGAAGGTCTGGACGACGAAGGTCTTGAGCAGCGCGGAGATGAGGACGACGACGAGGACGACGCCGATCGTGCCGCCCCAGCGGCGCGGCTCGCGCTCGGCTGTCGGTGCCTCGCCGGCCCGCGCCGGGACGGGCAGCGGCTCGGGGCGGTGGACCGGCGGGTAGGACGGGGGCAGGCGGACGGGCGCGACGGGGACGGCGACGTCCGGGGTCTCGGCGACGCGCAGCAGCTCCTCGCCCTCCTCGCTCACCGGCCCGGCGGCGTCGATGTCCGTGGGGGCGGCGAGGCCAGGCTCGGCGGTGCTCTCCTCGACGACGGGCGTGGGGGCCTCGGCGGACGCCGCGGCCCCGGCGGGATCACCGGCCGACGTCGCGCCCGCTGAGGCGGGGACGACGACGGGGACCTCGCCCGTCATCGCGCTCTCGCGGACGGGCGCCGGCGCCGTGACCGGCTCGACGACGGCGGGGGTGGCAGGACCGACGCCGGTGGTGGCCGAGTCGGTGCGAGGGGTCGGGACGAGCACCTCGTCCAGCACGGGATCGGCGGGGTCGTCGACTAGGTCGTCGGGCAGCGGCACGTGCGCGTCGCCCGTCCCCGTGCGCCCGAGGGCGGGCTCCTCGGGGACCTCGGGGTCCTCGTGGTAGGGACTGATGAGGGCGAGGTCGGCGTCCTCGACGGGCGCGCGGCGCAGCGCGACGATCTCGGAGAGGGGCTCGTCCTCGAAGGCCCCGATCGCCTGGTCCGGCGCGGGCTCGGGGACGCGGGCGGGAGCGGCGTCATCGCCGCCGTCGGCGCCCGCGCGCGGGCGGTCGGCAGTGCTCATCGCTCCCCCTCTCCGTCGTCGGCGACAGTACCCGCCCGGAGCCCGGTCGGGCCGTCGTGTCAGCGCGGTGCGCCTCACCGGAGGCGGGCCTTGACACGGGTGGCCGGCCGCCGCGCCGCAGGGAGCACGCGACGGCGCCCTGGACCGCTGGGGTCCTGGGCGCCGTGGAGTGACGTCGAGGCGTCGAGGTGGCCGTCCCGGTCGGGGCGGCCGCAGAGCGCGTGCGCTCAGTCCTCGCGACGCTCCTTGATCTTGGCGGCCTTGCCGCGCAGGTCGCGCAGGTAGTACAGCTTGGCGCGACGCACGTCACCGCGGGTGACGACCTCGATCTTCTCGATCGTGGGCGTGTGGACCGGGAAGGTGCGCTCGACACCGACGCCGAAGGAGACCTTGCGGACCGTGAAGGTCTCGGACAGGCCGGCGCCCTGGCGGGCGATGACGACGCCCTGGAAGACCTGGACGCGCTCGCGGTTGCCCTCGACCACGCGGACGTGGACCTTGAGGGTGTCGCCGGGGCGGAAGGCCGGGACGTCGTCGCGCAGGGACGCGGCGTTGATCTCGTCGATCAGGTTGCTCATTGTTCTCTCCACGCAGCTGCCACTGGTCAGAAGCGCTTGGTAGGCGGCGCCGCGCCCGTCCGCGCCGGGGCGTGGAGGCGGAGGCTGCGCCGGATCATGCCGCCCGCGGATCCGTCGGTTGGGCCGCCTCCCCAGTGGCAGTGGCGGTCCGAGGCCCGTGGGCCGCACCAGTCTGCCACAGGGCCGCCGCCGCGCTCAGCGCCCATGGGGCAGGAGTGCGCGACCTCACGCCGTGCGCGAGGCGCCCCTGCCCGCCCGGCTCGGGGCGTCAGCCGCTCATGCGGCCGGCGAGAGGCGACGCAGGCCCTCCGGGAGGGCGACGGCCGGGTCGACGGACTCGGTCCCAGCGGTCGGGGCCGGTGCGCCGGCGAGGGTCGCGGCGGTCGTGGCCTCGGAGGGCGCCGCGCCGCCGGAGCCGCTCGTGGCGGTGGCGCTGGGGACGTCAGCGAAGGCGGACTCACCGGACTCGAGGCCGGAGATCCTGCTCAGGGGCCAGACGATCTCCTTGGCGACCCCGACGACGTCGCTCAACGGCACGGCGCCGCCGTGGGAGTCGTTCTGGTGGTAGCGGGAGTCGGCCGAGTTGGAGCGGTTGTCCCCCATGACCCAGACGCAGCCGTCGGGGACGGTGACGTCGAAGGCGATGTCCGAGGCGGAGCGGCCGTCCTTGACGTAGCTCTCGTCGAGGGCGACGCCGTTGACCGTGAGCGAGCCGTTCCCGTCGGAGACGACGTGGTCCCCGGGCATGCCGATGACGCGCTTGATGAGGTGGTGGCCGGCGTCCTCGGGGAGGATGCGGATGGCGATGAGGACGTCCTGGAGGGCGCCGCGCCAGCCGGTCGGGGCGGTGACGGAGAGCCAGTTGTCGGGGTCTCGGAAGACGATGACGTCGCCGCGGTGGATGTCGGTCGAGTCGTACATGGTGACGGCGACGCGGTCCCCCTCGAGGAGGGTGTCCTCCATGGAGCCCGAGGGGATGACGTAGGTCTGGACGACGAAGGTCCGGATGAGGGCCGTGAGGACGAGGACGCCGATGACGACGCCGAGCAGGTGGAAGCGGTGGCGACCGACGGGTTCCTGGGACTCGTCGCGGGCGTGGGCGGCGCGGTCGGCGGCGCTCGCCTCGCGGGCCCTCACCGGCGCTCCCTCGGATCGAGGACCATGACGACGTCGCGGCAGCGCCTGCCGCCGACGAGGTAGCTGCGGGTGCCGCGCTTGCGGAAGCCGGCGCGGCGGTAGGCCTTCTGGGCGCGCTTGTTGCCCTCGTGGGTGCCGAGCCAGAGGGCGGTGACGCCGAGGACCTCGGCGTCGCAGGCGGCCTCGGCGAGGAGGGCGGCGGCGACGCCGGAGCAGCGCAGGCGGGAGTCGACGTAGACCTTGGACAGCTCGGCGGCGAGGCCGGGGGCGTCGTCGGCCCCGGCGGGGACGGCGACGGCGTCGGGGCGCTCGTCCAGGCCGACGGGCAGGGCGCCGTCGGCGTCGGGGACCTCGGCGACGACGGCGCTGTAGCCGACGAGCTCGCCGGCGACGACGGCCTCGCCGTCCGGTCCGGCGGGCAGACCGCCCGGCAGCTCGGCGACCGTGACGACGACGCGCGGATCGGCGATCCAGGCGGCGAAGCGCTCCGGGGTGAGGTTGGCGGCGACGTGGGCGGCGATCTGCTCGTCGGTGAGGAAGGGCGGGCAGGCGTCGGGGAAGGTCCGGGCGGCGAGCGCCGCGACGGCGTCGGCGTCCTCGGGGAGGGCGGGTCGAAGAACGAGCTCCACGGGGCGCTCGGCGCCGGCGGGCAGGGCCCAGCCGCCCCGGGCGAGGGCGGCGCGGTCGGCGGCGTCGAGGCCGGCGGGGTCGAGGGCCTCGATCATGTCGGGACGTCGGGCGGCGGTGCGTGCGATGGCCTCGTCGCGGCGGGTGCGGGCGACGGCGCCGTGGTCGCCGCCGGTGAGGCCCGGAGCGAGGTCGGTGACGTCGAGGCCGCGCCAGGCGATGGGGCGCGTGTAGGCGGGGTGCTCGAGAAGCCCCTCGGTGGAGTGGGACTCCTCGACGACGGACTCGGGGTTGCCGAGGACGCCCGGCCGCAGGCGGGCGACGGCCTCGATCATGACGAGGGAGGCGACCTCGCCGCCGTTGAGGACGTAGTCGCCGATGGACAGCTCGAGGACCTCGACGCCGGCGTCGCGGTAGTGGTGGGCGACGCGGTCGTCGATGCCCTCGTAGCGGCCGCACGCGAAGGCGATCTGGGAGGCGCCGGCGAGGCGCTCGGCGACGCGCTGGGTGAAGACCCGCCCGGAGGGGGTGGGGACGATCAGCACGGGATGGCCGGCGCGTCGGTCGAGGGCGGCGCGGGCCTCGGCGGCGTCGGCGGGCAGGTCGAGGACCTCGTCGAGGGCCTCGCCCCACACGTCGGGCTTCATGACCATGCCCGCTCCCCCGCCGAGCGGGGTGTCGTCGACGGTGCGGTGGCGGTCGTGGGTCCAGTCGCGCAGGTCGTGGACGCGCAGGTCGATGAGGCCGTCGGCGGTGGCCTTCCCGATGAGGGAGAGGTCCAGGACGCGCAGGTAGTCCGGGAAGATGGTGACGACGTCGAGGCGCAGGGGGTCGGGGCGGCTCGCGCGGGCCGGGGCGGCGGTGGACGCGGTCACTCGCGCACCTCCTCGGCCTCGCCGAGGCC
>SKEM01000928.1_pt1 | contig 15746 bp, 13 predicted proteins | sample 4826731 | NCBI WGS metagenome assembly SKEM01 (sample SAMN11008809, study PRJNA524170) | human gut metagenome | biome: Human fecal sample; material: Feces; isolation source: fecal sample from pouch patient p37 | host: Homo sapiens | place: Israel: Tel-Aviv | collected 2015-07-27
TTTTGGCTCAAAAGTGAGATTTTCGTCGTTTAAAGTGTGAGAAGTTAACTTAGATGGACTTGTTAGTGATTCAGAAATACCTTTTTGTGACTTTAATGAACCTTCTTGTGAATTAATAACACCTTGTGGTGACTTAAAAGAACTTGTAGTCGACTCGATTGCACCTTGTGGTGATTCAATTGCACTTATAGTTGATTCGATAACACCTTCATGTGATTCAAACGAACTTTCTTGCGACTTTAACTCACTAGATTTCACATTAAGCGAACCCGCATTCAAAATATAATCCCCAACATTATTAGACGCACTTTCTTCAACCGGCATAAGACCCGCAGAAATCTTATCAAAGCCATCAGTTGGCAGATTAAAAGAATTCGCCAAATCCTCACAATAACGATGATTATCATAACCAGAAAAATTCCCACAACATTTACTACAACGACAATTTTCACAAAGGAAATTATCATCATCAAAAGCAGGACCTATAGGTGGCGGTTTTATCGCAGAAACGTTGGCAATACTACTGTTTGGAGTATTGCTGATAAGTCTTATATAGTTAGGCCCGATGGCATAATAAGTAAAAGTTCCTCTCTCGCGAACTACTGTTTTTTTGAATATTTGGGCCTTGCATAATTTTTTTAACCTTCTATATATAGCAGTTTTTTGCAGATGTAAAATCGGCATATCCTCGCTGACTTTTTTGTGATAAATCCAGTAATACACTTCGCCATCGACAATTTTTGTATCCATTTGTTTAGTATCTTTGAAATCGACAAACCATCTTAAAAGGTATAAATCAATCCCATCTATATTCAATTCAGACGCTACTTCTTGAGAAAATCCTTGTAAATTATATTTCATAACCACCGCTCCTAACTTTTTTAAAAATTTTTTTTGAAAATATGTATAAGACCTGAAAATGTGTCCATAATTAAGGTAAGATCAAAATAGTTCTCTGGGGAGGGATATAGCCCCAACGGTATGGGGCATAATACTATTTTGATTTTAGTGAAATAATGTTGCTCGAAAGCTCATTTATACTGTTTGTTAGGGTCTCCAGCTTCGATTCTAGCCTCACCAATAGATATATCGAAACGGCCACTGGAAATCCTACGTTAGCGATTAGAGTTTCAATGATTTCCATAAATATCTCCTTTCATTCAATGTTATAAATACATAGATATGATATTTGAATTAATGATTTTAAATGCTGAAAGGGGGAAGCAACTGCTTCCCCCACCATATACTTTAAAACCACATACAAACTATCTATTCAGATAAAGTACTGTTGTCTATTCTTACAATGTTATATACATCGTGCTTTTGCAGATTACCAAGTGCATTTGCAACATCCAAAACATTTTGGTCAGTCGCTTCTGAATCTACATAATTAAATGTCTTAGTACCAGTTATTTGCTTAGAATTTTCATCTAAGCCTTTATTTAGGTACAATTTTAATGATGATAAGTTTTTTGTAACTACAACTGCCATACAGTAACCTCCTTTCTTTTTTATTTAGTACCAAACCCTAGCCTACACAACAAGATCGTATTCTTGAGTTTGAGTATTTACGATTCTAGCCTCAACAGCTTCAACCAAATCATAATTATTTTTCTTAAAGATGTTCTTTTCAACAATTAAGTCCATCGCCGCTTTTATCTCGGCTTCTGTCAATGCGTCTTTTGGGTCCTCGATAGTGAAAGTAACTTCTTTACCGATAGAGTTTTTAAATACTAGTACTAATTTTTTAGATTCAGCCATGTTTGCACCTCCTTTCTTGTTTGAAAACGAATTTGTTTTCTTGGTTAAATGATACTATAGAACCGTTTTCACGTGCTATTAAACTATTTTATTATAATATTTTAAAGAAATAGTGTAGTGACTAATTTCTATTTAAAGAAAATTTTGAAAATTAGAATAATTAGGAATATACAATTTCTATAAAAGAGACTACTATATAAAATAAGAAAACAAGATAGGGGGAGTAAATTATGAAGGATAACAATCCAGAGAGAAGAATACCAGAAGATTTAGTACCGCTTTATAATATTGTCGGAGAGGAGAAATACAAATTGATAATTAAAGAAATGGGAGGCGGCTTATATTATATTCCGACTAAAGACGAATTAGATATAAAAGAAAGAGATAGAGGGATTTTTGAGGATTATATTATAAAAGGAATGAAAATCAACAGTGTTGCGAAAAAATGGGGGCTTAGTGCCAGCATGATAAGTAAAATTGCGGGAAAGGAACGTGATAAAAGGAAGAAAAAATAGATAGTGTTTTGAGGAAATTCTAAGAAACCGAGTCAAATTAATTTTTGGCTCGGTTTTTTTATTTTATTTTAAAATAAAATTGATTTGAGTACAAAAAATTGAGCAGGGGTCATATAGAAATTGATTATTATTTAAATTATAATTATAAATGGTGTTTATAACAACAAAAGTAAATTGATCTGAAATCATAAAAAGGAGGACAGAAGCGGGGAATTTAGGGAATAAGAGAAAGATTTACTTAGACTTTTTAGAGGGAGAGATTTTATGAAGAAGATTATTAATAAGTTTCTAGCAATTACAATGGCGCTTTTAACTGCATTAGCGGTGATACCATTTTACGGGGTGAGTGTATCGCATGCTACTAAGGTGAATAATTCAAGCAATAAAAGTGCAGATAATGATGTAAAATATTTTTCAACTACAATGTATAACTTTAATAAAGGCTTATTTAATAATGCAACAGATGAGGGTAAAGGCAAATCAGAAAACAATTTCTATTTTGTAAATGAAAATACAGACTCATGGGCACAGGGAACAGGAGCGCTAAATAGAGCCAATACCTCTTTTGCATATACTTATAATGTTCTTGTACAAGGCATAGTTAAAAATAGATTAACTAATGATGGGAAATTACAATTCAACTATAAAAATGCAGGAGTTTTCGAATCGCCAGAAAAACAAATAAGCGGAAGAGAAGTCTATCAAAATGTGCAATTCCCATTTGTAAAAGATGCGAATGGATATTATGAGTTTAACAGTTCAAAAAATCACGTTCATGTTGATAAAAGTAAGAAAAATGGACAAACTTTAACTTTAGAATCTGGGAAACAAACAGTAGGAAGTGTATCATCATTCTTCCCATTCAATGCTGATGGAAATTATAGCCCAGATTATCACTTCGGTATGAATATGAGTATACCTTTTTATATCAATGAAAATGGTAAAGACGAAAATAACAATCCTATAAAATTTGAATTCTCTGGTGATGATGACGTTTGGGTATTTATCAACGGAAAATTAGTTCTTGACTTAGGTGGTATACATGGTGCTATCGACGGTAGTATAGATTTTTCAACAGGAGAAGTTAAGTACGGATTTAATAAAACGAATAATGTAAAAGTTATAAAAGCTGGACAAACAACACAAACAGATGCAGCATCAACAACATTACAAAAGCTAGGTATCGATATGGCAGAACTTGCAAAAGGTGAAAACAATCTACAAATATTCTACCTAGAACGTGGGGCTGGTGAATCAAACTGCAAAATAAAATTCAACTTACAACAAAGAGACTCATTAGAAGTTAACAAAACATTGGGATCTACAACTCCTTACACTGACAACAACTTCGAGTTCCAACTTTTAAAACAAAATCAAAACGGACAATACGAGCCAGTTGGAAACAAAGCGTATACATTATATACAGCAAATAACTCAATCGAATCAAATAATTATAAAACAGACAAAAATGGTAAATTCCACCTTAAAGCTGGTCAACGTGTAAACTTTACATCAAACCAAATCGGTAAATATAAAGTTGTCGAGCTGACTGGTGGATATGAAAAAACATGGTCTGGAAGAAAAGAATCAATAGCGACAGGAAATATATCTGACAATAAAAATGCTTATGAAATACAAATAAGCGAAAATGACACAAAAACAGCAACTAGATACACTGTAAACTGCATAAACTCTGCAGATGTTACACTAAACGACGACACTATAGTATTGGACTATGGAAAAACAGTTAGACATAATGTTAGAACAAACGACAACACAAGTTCACAAAATGCGAGTGTTTACGGAATAGGTTCTGGAGATTTAGCGAAAAATGTTGAAAGTGCAACTGGATATTCAAAATTAGATACAGATGTCGATTTACACAACGGCAAAATTAAAATAGACGAAGATGGTGTTGTTGAATATACGCCAACAAGATTTATGAACAGCGTTGATAAGGCGAATTATGTTGTTTCTTATCAAGTTGGAAACGGAAATAAACAAGACACTAGATATGCTTATGGTACAGTAAATGTACTTCCTGCGACTTCTGTTTATTATGAAGATGACTTTGGAACTGAGGATAATACTGATTCGACTGTTTCAATAGTTTGGAGCAATGGCTGGGGAACTACTGGCGGAAACAAAGATAATAAAGAACAATCATCTGCAAACAAAAATTATGGTTGGGATGATGTATATAAAAATGATAAAACTTATAGTGATGAAACAGCACACTATTCAGATGTTAAAGGTGCAACTGCAACATTTACATTTAAAGGGACTGCTGTAGATGTATATAGTAGAACAAATGGGGATGTAGGATTAATACGTGCAGTACTTTATAAAGGAACAGAAGTGACTAAATCAGCGTATCAAATGAAATATATCGATAATGTTTCACAATCAGGAGATTATTATCAAATACCAACTTTATCATTTGATGATTTAGAATATGGGACTTATACTGTACAAATAACAGCTGGGGCAAAAGGCCAAGGTACAACAGGAACATACTACTTAGATGGTATTCGTGTATATAATCCATTAGGAAATGTTGATGCAAATTCAGTTGCGGGAAAAGCGTATAGTGAAGCAGGTGAATCGAACGCTCAATATATATCAGTTAGAAAAGATTTATTAGACAGTACAAAAGTTAATGATTTAGAATCAAGTATAAACGGCTCTTTATTTATCGATAAATCAGAAAACAAAGTTGGAGATAGAACAGATGATATAGGGACATATAAAGATTATGGTCCAAAAAATGAAGTATATGTTAAAGAAAATCAAGGTGTCGCATTCAAAATAAAAGAATACGATTTAGACAACAACAAGGTGTTTATAGGATTAAAATCACCACAAGGAAAAGATGTAAGAGTAAAAGTTACTAGTGGAGAACATATACAATATATAAACTTAAGTTCTGCAGCAGATTTATATTATGAAATTACACCAAATGAAGATGGAAATGTTGTAATTGAAAATATGACAGATAATTTATTATCTATAACAAAAGTTAGAATAACTTCTAAAAATGCTATGACTATTAAAAATTCATTAATAAGTACGCCAGAATTAATGTCTTATGTTGAAAAATTTGATTCATTATCTGTGAAACAAGACAACAATAAAGATGATAGTCTTGGTAAAGATGATATAGATATTGAAAATCCTGAGGATAAAAATGAGTCTGAAGATAAAAATGATGAGGCAGTTAAACCTGTTTCAATTTGGCAAAAAATTATGGAAAGTATTAAAATTTGGTTTGGAAGATAATTACTGGAGGAGACATAATGAAGAAACAATATAGTAAACCGGGAATAATTATTGAAGATTTTAAAATATCACAACATATAGCGAGTTGTGGAGCACCACATGAAAGTCAATGGGGAAGTCCATTATCAGGGTCGCCAGCTAGTTGTGCATGGCTAGATCCATTTAATGATAGGATTTTTACAAGTACTAGTATGGGTCTTGGTGGCAATCCATGTTCTGATTTACAATACAAAGAAGAAAACGGAAAATTCGATATATATTGCTATAATAATCCAGAAGGCGGACTTGCTGTTTTTGGATCTTAAAATAAATACTTTTTTAGTATATATGGTCATGCAAAATAGCATGACCATATTGATATATGAGGGGGAAAATGGAGAAAAATAGATATTATGTGAGTATAGCCGATGTATCAATAGGAATAAAGACTGATTTTGATGTTTTAATTGGGCAAGAAGGTGAACAATTTTTTTGTAGAGAAAGTATTCCTACTAATATAAAAAATGATATATCCTTTAATATACAAAAAACAAATAATCCATTAATAATGGGAAATAAAATATTTGATGAGGATGAATTTTTTATTTATGAAACAGAATTTGGATTTACCCGTCAATTTACTTCGATTATAAGTAAAAAACCTTATGCTTGGCTTACACCATACAATGAATATAATTATAATTTGAGTTATTTGTCAGGAAGAGAAGAAGATTTTAAGTATTCCAAGAATATTTTAGAAGGTATAAATATCGAAAGCATATTAAATAAATTTAATGGATTTATACTCCACAGTTCATTTATAAATTGGCAAAATAACGGAATCCTATTTTCCGCACCATCTGGCACAGGAAAATCGACACAAGCTGATTTATGGAACAAGCATGAAAATGCGGAAATTATAAACGGCGACAGGGCAGGAGTTAGGAATGTCGACGGTGTTTGGAGTGCGTATGGGCTGCCCGTTGCTGGTTCATCGGGTATTTATAAAAACAAAAAAGCACAAATTTCGCATATAATCGTTTTAAGACAAGGCACGGAAAATAAATTAACACGATTATCACCGAGGGATGCATTTATAAAAATTTATAGCGAGACGACAATTCACACTTGGGATGATGAGTTCCAAAATAACATACTAAATATGATTTCGGATTTGGTACAAAATGTGCCCGTGTATTTATATGAGTGTTTGCCAGATGAGAGCGCTGTCGAATTTTTAAAAGAGCAGATAATAAAAGATAATAAATTATAAAATTAAAATAGAAAAATTATAAAGAGGTAACAAAATAAGACTAAAAAATACTTATTTATACAATTTACAAAGAGGGAAAAAATGAAACAAAGACTAATAGAACCGAGATTGACAGAATTTCTTCACAGAAAGGCATCTATTACAAGCACGCCGATAAGTGGAACATTCGAATTATCGCCATTATGCAACATGGATTGCAAAATGTGTTATATAAAAATGTCGAAAGAAAAACAAGAAAGCATCGCAAGGCTTAGAACAAATGACGAGTGGCTTGAACTTGCTAAAGATGCGAAGGATAGGGGAATGTTATTTTTACTTTTGACTGGTGGGGAGCCGTTTTTAGTGAAGGATTTTAAAGAACTTTATATCGAACTGCACAAAATGGGCTTCTGTTTGTCGATAAATTCGAACGGGACGATGATTAATGAAGAGGTGATAAAGTGGCTAAAACATTATCCTCCGACAAGAATCAACATGACGCTTTATGGGGCGAGTGATGAGACTTATGCAAGGCTTTGTAATAATCCAAAGGGGTTTACACAAGTTAAAGCCGCACTTGATTTATTAAAGGAAAATAACATACAAGTTAAGCTAAATTGCAGCGTTACGCCTTATAATAAGGATGATTTGAGAAAAATGATGAAATTTGCACAAGATAACGATCTAGTAATCCAAGCGACTTCATACATGTTCCCACCATTGAGGAAGGATTCGACTCAAATCGGTCAAAATAACAGATTTTCGCCAAATGACGCATCGCTTTATGGAGCATATATAAGTGCATATAGCAACGGATTTGAAAACTTTAAAGCATACGTAGAATCTGGCCAAATTGAATTATATGACACAGACGACGACTGCGGTGTTATTGAAGGAGATTCAATGCGTTGTCGCGCAGGGATTACAAGCTTTTGGATGACATGGGAAGGAAAGATGTTGCCTTGTGGAATGATTCCAGACGAGGGAAAAGATCCTTGGGAAGTCGGATTTGATTCTGCATGGGAAAATGCGAAAAATATCGTAAAAGATATAAAATTGCCAGTTGAATGTGCAGGCTGTGGCAAAAAAGAAAGATGCAAAGCTTGTGCAGCAATGGTTTATACGGAAACGGGAAGTTATGACAAAGTTCCACAATATAGATGCGAGATGACGAATTTTTATCAAGATGCATGTCAAAAAGTATTGTGTGAATTGGAAAGTTAATATATTTGGGAATGGAAATTTTGAGATTTATATAAATTGGAGTGATTAGAGTGAACAAAAAAAAGAAAATAATAGGAGTTGCGGCGGTGCTTGCTGTATGCTTGGCAATAGCAATACCAGTCGGAAGAGGGAAATTTAATTTTGATGATAAGTTTAAAATAGCGGAGAATTTTAAGGCAAATAGTTCAAAAAATGATGCTGAAAACGGCGAATCAGGTGACGCTAATAATATAGATGGAAATATAGGTTCAGATTCGAGCAAAGATAGTGTTTCAGATTGAAAGAATCAAGATAGCAATAGACCAAACGGAAATAATGATTCTGGTTCAAATAGCAAGAATAATGCAACAGGTCAAAATAATGTCGGAGGAAATTCCAACAGTGGCAACCAAAATACAGGCGGAGTTTCAGGCGATGGTAGTATAACAGACTTCGACAATACAGGCGAAACTATAAAAGATAATTACGAGGTGAACGATGCGGATATCAAAATCCAACACATCAACTCATATTCGGGGATATTTATCGAGGATGGTTCTGATGTCGAGGTCGACAATGTCGCAGCAATACAAGTAAAAAATACATCAAAGAAGGCGTTGGAATTCGCCCAAATTCAAATTTATAACGGAGACAAAAAGCTCGTGTTTGATGTGTCATCACTTCCTGCAAATTCGTCAGCAATAATAATGGAAAAAAACAAAGCCCCATTAGACAAAAGCAAAAGCATAACTTATGGCGGAACAACAGGAGGCTACACAAATAAATTAGAAAAAGATGCGACAATCAAATACCAAAAAGTCGACAACAACGGCATAAAAGTTACAAATAAATCCAACAAAAATATACCTTGTGTGCGTATTTTCTACAAATATAAATCAAGCGAGGGATACTACATCGGCGGAATAACTTACACTGCCAAAATCAACAACCTAAAAGCTAAAGAAAGTCAAACAATCTACCCATCTCACTTCGACTCAGACGGCGGCGAGATAATGATGATCAAGACTTACACAACATCGCAATAAACAAATGCCAAACACAGGCATTTAATTAAATCGCACAAATTGCATAAATCGCACAAAGAAAAATATTTAAGCCAAAAATCTTTAACCAATGCGAAATTTATCAAAAAAAGTGCTTTATGGAGGAAATATGGAATTTAAAAAAGAATTTATACTAAGAGAAATCGTTGGAGAGGCGGTCCTTATTCCAACAGGCGCAACAGCAGCACAATTCAACGGGCTGATGTCAGTGAACGAATTGGGCAAATTTATATGGGAAAACTACGAAAAAGCATCAAACGAAGACGAACTGCTAAAATTTGTTTTGGATGAATACGAAGTCGACGAGGACGTTGCCAAAACAGACTTGGACGAGTTTTTGGCTGTGCTTAGGGAAAATGAGATTATATAGAAGTAAATTGTTAGAGCTGGACTTTGTTTTGCAGGGTTTGGCTCTTTTTTTATTGCAAAAGTAGATAAAACGTTTGCTATTATGCGTATATAGTTTAAAAAAATCTTTTTAATTACCCAAAATAAAGATATTTCATAAAATAATAAGAAAAAATACCAAGAATATGGAAAATTAAACAATAAAAAAATAAAGGGTGAAAGGAATTATTAATTTTTGGTGAAAACCAAGATTGTTTTTTAAATGAGTAGGGGTAAATTTATTATATATATCAAATTAATTTTATAAAAGGAATTTGTCTTAATTTATCGAATTTATTTGATATAAGTTTTTTTCAAAGTGGGTTTTAATACATTAATTTGTATATAGAACTAATATATTTTCAACTTGTCTATAAAGTATCTTAAAATTGTGGGGGAATTTGATATACAGTCAAGTATCATTTCAATAAAATTTCTATCTGTTTCCATCCAACTAGATTAGATGTTATTCTACAATTTGAGAAAATATGGACAAGTCACAGTTATGGGTGCTTTACACACACTTATGGCGGTGAGTTAAAAGTATGCAAAAATTTAAAAAATTTATATAAATCAACTTAAGGTTTTATACAAGTGAGAGGGGGACATTTCAATGAATAAAAAGAAAGTTGGCATAATAGCAGTTGTGTGCATAGCAGCAATAGGTATTGGGTTTTATATTAATAAAAGTAAAAAGGAAGAGGCTAGGAATAAAGTAAAAGAAGATTATAACTTATCTGAAGAGGAAATGAACAAGTTAACCGATGAAGAAGTGGACAAGCTAACAAACAATAAAACAAAAGTAGAATCAAAAGAAGTTAAAAAACCTACAAAAGATTCAGCAGAAGTAGATAAAATAGCAGGATTTAATTATGAAGATCAAAAGAAGGTAGGAGGACTTAAACTACCATATAGCGTAGAAAAAACAGATTTAGTTATTGAAAATATAGGTCAATACACTGGCCAATTTATTGAAGATGGAAGCGATAAACCTGTAGCAAATGTATTATCATTATTAGTAAAAAATAATTCAGACAAAGTAGTTCAATATGGAGAAATTAACATCAAAGTAAACGGAAACAAAAATGCAGTATTCAAAGTTACAAATTTACCACCAAAAACATCAACTTTAGTTATGGAGTCTACAGGAAAAATCGAATTTAACAAAGATGACAAGTACAAATATGTTGATTCAATACAAGCAAAACTAAACAATATGTCACTTATGAAAGACAAGGTACAAATTACAAAACAAGAAGATGGAGTAATAGGTATTAAAAACGTATCAGGCAAGGATTTGGGAACTGTATATGTTTACTATAAATACTTCCAAGAAGGGGGAGCTTATTTAGGCGGTATTACATATAGGGTTAAATTTGAGAATGTTAAAGCCGGTGCGAGTGTTGAGGAAAAGACAAGCCATTTTTCTAAGAATTCTAGTGAGATATTGATGGTGGATGCTTTTTAATAATTAGTTGATAGGTATTGTAGCTTTTATGCTATTTACTTATATAAAAGGGTATATTTGTCTATCTTATAAAATTTATAAGGGGGGATTAATTTAATTCTATTTATGGATAGACACTAATATATAGATATTTAAGTTTGTTAATTTAAATATCTATAAAAATACTTATATAAGGAGGGAAACTAAATTGAAAAAGGTAATAAATAAATTTATAGCATTTTTGGTTACTTTTGTCATGACAATAGCTCTTATTCCATTGAGTACTATTTCTTCTTTAGCAGCAGGAATAGATGAATTTGCTACCAAAGGTACAAATGATGTACAAGAATATACTTTTTCTAAAGTTAATAGCCTTAGTCCAGGTCAAGAGTATGTGATTGTATATAATTATAATAGTGAGAACTATGCGCTTGCATGGGATGGAAGTCAATATAGTGCTATAAAAGGTACAGTAAATAACGGTAAATTTACTGTAAGCGCAGAACAATCTGATATATTATGGTCTGTTGGAAATGGGGAAATTACTAATAATGGTAAAACTTTAAAGGGAAATGGTGATAGTGAACTTTCAACTGATGATAGTGGTGAAAATTTATATGTAAATAATTCAAATCAAATTAGCTATACAACTTGGGAAAGGGATGATTCTTCACTTTGGCCTTCTTGGAAGGATAAGAACTACTACCTAAGTTATGATGGCCAAAACTGGAAAACGTCTGAAGATGCTAATAGGGACTTTACTTTTTATAAAGTAAGTTATGAAGGTGAAGCAGAAGATACACTTAAGCCAGATAGCATTTTAGGATCAGATGATACAGTACAAGGTGGAGATTATCCTGAATATCCAAACCAAGGTTCTGTGCGTGTTAATAAAAATGCAACAAGTGAAGATTTTAATGGAACAGGTGTTGCAAAAGTAGAACTTGGAGTTACTGGAGTTCCAGTTAAAAAAGGTGTAGATGTCGTTTTAGTTTTAGATATATCAGGAAGTATGAAGGGGACAAAACTAACAAATCTAAAAAAATCAGCTAAGGACTTTGTGGATATATTATTAGGTAATAATGCCGATGGTTCAAAATCAAGCAACCGTTTGGGATTAGTTACATTCTCACAAGATGATAATAGTAGATGTAAAATTCAATACGCACTGAAAAACGCATATGGAAAAACTAAAATAGAGAAGACTATTGACGACCTTACTGCAGATGGTGGTACAGATTATGATAGCGCATTTTCAAATGCATCAAAAGTATTAGAGGGAGCATCTGCATCTAGAGATAAGTATGTAGTATTTATGACAGATGGAGGACCATCTGGATTTACAAATAAAAATGGAACACCATATCATTATAAAAACCAAATGAGCAAGAGTGATGCAAGAGCGATAGCTAATGTACCTTATTTAAAGGGTGCAGAAGATATTAAAACATCAGGAGTAAAAGTTTATTCAATAGGATTAGGTTTAAATCAACCTGGAAATAATTTTACAGAAGAACAAGCAAAAACAATCGCAGCAAATCTTTCATCAAATACTGCAACAAATAAAGATTATTATGTATCTGTAGATGATGATGATGCTCAAGGTACTAAATTAAATAAAGCATTTACTAATATAGCAAGTGCTATTAAAAAAGCGGGACAAAATGCCGTTGTAACAGACGTAGTTGGTAGTGCATTTGATTTACAAACGTCAAAAACATTACCTAATGATAAGGAAACATTATCAGAATCACCAAACATAGAAGTTAAGTTATATGATCTATACACTTTAGCAGATTTCAATAAGGGAACTATAACTGATAGAAACCAAATAGGTACTAGAAAACCAGGAAATCCTACAGTAGTTGAAACTGTTACATTTAATAGTGATGGAACAGCAACATCATCATTAAAAACTGGAAATATATTAACTAAACAAGGTAATACTACAACAATTGACGCTGAGAAATTTACTTATACAAGAGTAGATAAATCAGATGGATCAAATACAGAGACTTTTACATGGAAACTAGGGGATATAACAGAGCAAGAAGCTACAATAAGTTATTATGCATATTTAAGAGGATCTATGGAAGGTAATCGTGGTAATGGACTTTATGATACAAATGAATCAGCAGTATTAAACTATGATAACTATTTAGGGCATGAAGCACATAAAGAGTTTACAAAACCTAAGATGCCTTGGGGTTCAGCTGTTGTTAATTATGAATTTTATCTAGTTAATGAATATGGTCAACCTGTTAACTCAAGAGGTAAAGTAGTACCATTTGCCGAACGTGTTACTATAGGAGATCCACAACAAAAAGAATTTAACTGGAATAATAAAACTGAAGTAACTGCTAGTATTGTAGCGAATAAACTTGTTCCAGAAGGATATGAATTGTATATAAATGATACAGTATATACAGCTAATGCAACTAGTAAGGGTAAAGGTAATTGTACAATAAAAGAAACTGTTCCAACAGGTTCTTTAGGAGCAGGGGATAATGGAAGTAGTACAAAAGTTTATGATAATGATGAAGGATATACAAATTCTTCTGTAGCATTTGGTGTAAAAAATAAAACTACATTAATTCCAGATAGTATAGTAATTGACTACGGCAAATCTATAGATATAGATGTAATGAAAAATGATAGAGTTTTAAATGCAACTTTAGATTCTATTGCACCTATAGATACTAGTTTAGGAGATACAGCTTTAGGAGAAGGATTTACTGATCAATTAAAAGATGGTTTTACAAATAATATATCTACAGAACAAGCTAACATAAGTGTAGCAACAGATAAATCAGTTGTAACATACACACCAACTAAATACATGGATTCTGTTGATCAATTTTATTATGCAGCAAAAGATGAAACATCTGATGGTAAAGGTGGAGAAATAACTTCTTATAGATATCAAACTGTAAAAGTTATACCTGCTACTACAGTATACTATGAAGATAATTTTGGTAATACAACTGATAATAATACAACTAATGGTATAGTATATAGCGGATCTTGGGCAGAAGTGGATGAAACTGATGGAACAACACCAGAAGATAAACAAGATAATAAGGATGTAACTGATAAAGATGGACATCAATATGGTAGTGATGATTCATACCAAAATGATACTAAACTTAGTAATGGTTCTGCTAAAGTAACTACTGGTGATGGTACAGCTAGTGCATCAGCAACATTTACTTTTAAAGGAACTGGATTTGATTTAATAAGTAGAACTAACAATAGTACAGGATTAATACAATATAAGATATATAGAGGTGATAAAGCAGAAGGAACTCCTATATTTAAACAAAATCTTAATACAGTATATAAAGATGAAGGTGGAGATCTTTATCAAATACCTGTTATAAATTGGAGTTCAGAGACTTATGATACTTATACAGTAAAAATTACAGTAAGCAGAAATGCAATTTTCTATCTCGATGCAATACGTATATATAATCCTGTTGGACTTGACAATGAAACTGCGAACAATCAATATAAGAAAGATAAAGAGGCTAATCCAGTTATAAAGGAAGTACGTAATTTATTAATTGAATCAGGAAAACTAAGTACAGATGAAACAAAAGGTGCAGTATTTGTTGAAACAAAAGATACAACTAGTAGTATAGTTGATTATATTAATAAAGGACCAAATAATGAAGTTTACTTAAAACCAGGTCAATCAGTTGCGTTTAATATAAGAAGTACACAAAAACCTAAATCTGTTCAAATAGGTGCAAAAGCTCCAAATGGAAGTTCAAGTATAACTGTTGGTAGTGGTATAGATGATAAGCAAATATCTCTTACTTCTGCAACAGATATGTATTATAACGTATCTTCTGCTATAAATTGGAGTAACGATGATAATTCATCATATGCTACTGTTATCATTACTAATAATGGCACAAGTGATACTATAGCTTCAATAACAAATTTAAAATTAACTTATGATAATTCAGATGGTGATTATTACACATATGTAAATCAAAGTATGGCTAACGAAGCAAGTAAAATTGCTACTAAAAGAATGAGTGTTTTATTAGATAATACTGATAACAGTACTAATAGTACTGAAAAAGATACTAATTCAAATGAACAAGATAAAGATTCTAATCAAGACAATAGTCAACAAGAAACTACTAAAAATAATCCTATTAAAGATTTCTTTAATAATTTATTTAGTAAATGGTTTAAGTAATAGAATTGAGGTGATTAGATGAAAAAAGAATATAAAAAACCTTTAATTTATATAGAAAGCTTGGTAATATCTGAGTTTATAGCAGGACCATGCTCTATAGATGTTGGATTTAATGAAACAGATTGTAAATTAATTGTTCAACCAGATCCAGATATGGATCCAATTACTTATTTTACAGTAGGATTTTGTGAGCAAGATCCTCGTCCATCTGCAGGAAATGATGGAGAATGTTATCATGGAACAACAGATCCAAATGCATATTTTGGTTCTTAAAAAATAAAATAATAATTGAACTTTATATAGGTGTTGTAATCTTACAACACCTATTGTAGCTTTATAAGATAAAGGAAGAAATATGATAATAAGAATTGCTAATTTAAATTTAGAATTAAATGGACAAGAAAAATGGTTTCAAAATAAATATATAAAAGAATTTAAATATAATATTAAATCAGAAAATATAGATTGGGATTTTAACTTTTATGAGGTTAGTTGTGATTTTCAAAGTGACAATATAATTAGAAATTATGAAAACAGACAAATATATAGAGTTAACAATAGTGATTATCAAAAAATAAGGTTATCACCAAGTGATAAAGAAAGTTTTTATATTTGTAATATAGATAATATTAAAAAATCAGATATTTAT
>SKEM01000931.1_pt1 | contig 15695 bp, 8 predicted proteins | sample 4826731 | NCBI WGS metagenome assembly SKEM01 (sample SAMN11008809, study PRJNA524170) | human gut metagenome | biome: Human fecal sample; material: Feces; isolation source: fecal sample from pouch patient p37 | host: Homo sapiens | place: Israel: Tel-Aviv | collected 2015-07-27
GTACAAAACTAGGTCGGGCATATCCGCAAAGTGCCGCTGCTTCCCCTTAAAGTTTAGGAAAATATCGTTACTCCGCAAATTTTGTTCGATGACCTTCTGCCCGTCAATGTCGAAATATTCACAGACCGCCGGCTGACCATTATCATAGTAAACTTTGCTAAACCGGGTTGCATGTTTGTCATAGCGATCAATCCACGAAATTTGTCCATTTTCATCTAACCATTGTACTTCGCGCACTGTCCGTTGATTATCGGGCTTGGTAAAGATAATGTTAGCCTTTTTAGTCTTTAAATCGTACACTTGGCCACCCTGAGCATTTGCCAGAATGCGCCAATAATGCGGTAATTTTACTTGGTCAAAGTACAGTGGACGATGGTTACTCTTGAGTCGGCAAAAGTATTGAATGGGCGAATCTACTTCATCCGGCAAAAAGCCATCATCATTAATGACAACGGAAGGAATCGTGAAGCCCGCGATTTTTTCAGAAATCAGCAGGTCCCGTGATGGGTTATCAAATGTTTCAAATAAATTAATCATTCTTGAGTCCCTCCAACAATTGTTGCCATTGATGTGCCACGTTCTTTGACAGGTACTTCTCCGCAATCTTATATGAGTACTTACTGAAGTCAGTAATCTGACCAGCTGTAAATAATTTAACCATTCCGTCAGCTAGCGTTGCGACCTTCTGCTGGGTCTGCCAGCCAGCATCGTATGGTAATAGGTAACCATTTTTACCATCTGCAATAAAGGTGGGGTTCCCATATGGAACGTCAAAACCAAGCATTGGTAAACCAGAACCGACTGCTTCCATCAAACTGAGGCCAAACCCTTCACTCGTCGAGGCCGCCACATAAGCTTCATACTGACGGTAAACCTTAGTTAAGTCATGCTGACCCTTTAAATGAATATAGTCTTCCGCCCCATTTTCTTGGATCAGCTTCACTAGCCGGGCGCGTTCGCCACCTTCACCGTAAATATCTAAAGTCAGATCATTAACCTGCTTGCGGGCCTGAACAGCCGCCTTAACTAACCAGTCAACGTGCTTTTCGGGCGCCAGCCGCGAGGCAGTGATTAACGAATGTTGTTTCCGCGGTTGGCTTGGCTTTTCCAATTGTTCCAGACTTCCCACAGGGATCGTAACCACATTTGGCTTCACATGACCATACTTATTAAATTGGTGCATTAATAGTTGCTTTTGAGCATCCGTCGAAACAATGAATGCGTCGACATCGTTCGCATGAGTAAATTGGTATTCATAGAAATTATTCCAGAGAACGTGCTGCTGGTTGGTAAAGTTTTTGTCAAAGTGATCAGCGTGCACCACAATCGCTAATTTAGCATCACCATGGTGTTCAAACAGGAGTTGACCATTAATCAAAACGTTGCCATCATCCATCCGGTCGATAATCACCGTATCATCCGCTTGGAAATTCAGATGCTTAATCATCGCCAAGTACAATTCATTCTTGGTGTAGTAAATTTGGTGCGGAAATTCAAACGTTTCGGTTGTTCCTTGAACATGTTGCGTATAAGCCACTTGCCCATCTTCGTTATAAAAATGCCGGTACGTGACATGGTTATTTTTAACATCGCCCGAGTAATATTCGGTCGCATACTTCACGTAGGAATAAAAGTCACGCTTAATTAAGCGCCCATTAGCAACGTAACTGACTTGATCAATCGTTGGCTGATTGGCATCAGTATCATGCAACCGTGCCGTAATCAGTAGGTGTTCCTCATCCGAAGCATAGTTAACGTTTTTACCATCTTCAGCCACCGTCTTTTTAAAGTTCCGTTGATCAAGCTGGGCTGCTTTTTCAAAGTCCGCCAATAAGTAATCAGATGGTGCAATCTTCACATCCGTGAAGAAGTTATAAAACCAAATAATTTGCTCATCCGCAAAGCCTAAATTACTCGTTAAGTCCTCAATGTTATTCGCCAAAATCATATCAGAAAAAATAAATTTCGTCGGAATATCCAAAGAACTTAATAACTGGTTTCGATAGGATTGGGCATATTCAACACCACTACTGGCCCAACCAATCCCTAAATTGACATTGTATACTGTCATCTTCTTGCTCCAATCTCTACTGATTACTTATAAATAACCTGTAATCGTTTCTTCTTATCTAGTTTAACATCACTCAGAATTAAATTCTGCAAGGCCTGCATATGCGCGCCTTTAATTAATTTTTGGTAGGACTGAAATCCCGCGCTTTGGTAAAGGTAGTCTGGATCATGTCCGGCATTGGCAAAAGGCTTCAAACGTGACCGTAACGTCATTAGATAGTCCATTTGGTTTGTCCAACAGCCATTCAATGAATCCACCATCGCCTGCTTATAAAACTGGTTAAGTAACTGGTGGCTACCCAATACTTGAGCTTTCTGCATCAAATTGGCTTCACAAATTTTTTGCAAAAACTTCCGCATTTTTGAACGATCAGTCAAAATTTCATCGGGAATCTCCACCGGTTCGTAGGTCAAATGCTGGTTAATCAGCATCCGCAAATCATACTTTGTCCAATGCTCCCGCTCATCTAAATAGTCGTTAATGCCTAAATTCAACCAATTACCAACCGTCGCTGCCAAATCATCCTTTTCCATAAACCGTTCGCGCATCTGATCCAGATAATGTTTCTGCAAGCGCATTGCATAGTCATTCTTCTCAATTTCCGCTCTAGCAACTGATTCCTGACCTGCCACTCGCCGGCGCAGTTGGTTCACAGAAAATCTAATCCCCCAGCCTGTTAATTGGCGCGCGGCTTTTCCTTGACGGCGCTTCTTAATCTGTCGGCGGTAATACTTCTTCATCCGAGGAGAACTGTGTTGCGCAATCAAATCATCTTCCATTGAGGCGTAGAACAAACTGGTTCCGGGATCGCCTTGCCGACCTGCCCGTCCGGCAAGCTGCTCTTCAACCCGGTATGGTAATAGTTCTGTCCCGATGACTGCTAAACCACCCTTGGCTACGACCCCGGGACCGAGTTTAATATCTGTCCCCCGGCCGGCCATGTTCGTAGCAACCGTCACGGCGCCCATCTGACCAGCATTTTTAACAATCGGCACTTCCTTAACTGAGTTAAAAGCGTTCAACACGTTATGGGGAATCCCTAAATTCAACAGTAATTCGGAGATAATTTCAGAATTTTCCACTGAACCAGCAACTAGCAATATTGGTCGGCCTTGCTTGTGAATCCGCACCACATCTTGAATGGCGTGATCCAGTTTTTCTGGAGTGGTTAAAAATAGCCGTGCCGGTTGATCCTGTCGAATCATCGGCTTGTTCGTTGGAATCTTGACGACCCGCATTCCGTACGTGTCCATGAATTCACGTTCATCAACCTTGGCCGTCCCACTCATCCCGGAAATCTTTTGGAACTGCCCAAATAATTGCGGGTAGGTTACCGATGCAGTCGTCATCATATTATCAGTCAGCTTGACATGTTCCTTGGCTTCCACCGCTTGGTGTAATCCCGTACCGACCTTAATTCCTTTTTTAATGCGGCCATCCGTTTCATCCAATAATTGAACCTTATCATCAACCACGAGGTAGTCATGACCCCGTCGCATGAAAAAATGGGCGCGTAACGCCAAAATGATATGACGGTAAATTTCTCGTCCATCGACACCAAACAGGTCATCCAGTCGGAAATACCTTTCCGTCCGCTGAATTCCACGGTAGGTCAGCCAAAGTTGGCCCAGATCAAATTTTACTTTGAAATCCCGATCCTTAACCAAGGTCAAAACAAAATTATCCGCGACCTCATATAGGTTCGAGAGCATCCGCGGTTGACTCGCAACCACGAACGGGGTCGTCGCTCCATCCAGCAACACGGAATCGACTTCATCAACCAAGGCATAATTAAATGGTTGACGGGTTAACCGCGTCTTTTTATCCGGATTGAGATCGTCAAAAAGGTAGTCGAACGCAAAGGCACTCCCGACCGTATAGACGATGTCTGCCCGGTACCAATCACGTGGCGTCGTTGGCTTGGCATCCGGATGCTCTTCCAAGTATGCCCGTTCTTTGGCGGTTCGTTTAAAACTCAGAGCTGCTGTCAAACCGAGAAAGTTATAGACCGGAGCTAATTGCGTTTCATCCCGTTCTGCTAAGTAGTCACTTGGCGTGATCAGCATTGCGCCCTTGCCAGTCAAAGCATTTAGGTACAGTGGCATCGTCGCAGTGAGGGTCTTCCCTTCACCAGTTTTCATTTCGGCAATGTCACCTTGGTTCATGACGATGGCCCCCATCACCTGGACATCATACGGGTAGAGACCTAAAATTCGAAAATCCGCTTCCCGCACCGTGGCATAAGCTTCTGGCAAGATCTGTTCTAGGGTCGCTCCATCGTGCAATTTCTGCTTTAGCTTGGCAGTTTGTCCTTGTAATTCCTGATCACTCATTTGCCGCATCTGGGGAGCCAAGCGATTGACCTGATTAAGTTTTTTCTTAATATACCGATGTTCAAATAAATCTTTCAACATCTCGCCTAGTCTCCTCCTGAAGTTTTACGAATTGCGGCCGTGATGGCCCGCCAATTGGGTTCCACAGTTGTCGGGTTGGCCCACGCCGCGACCTTTGGCAAGTCGTACGCTTGTGACTTAAAAAGATTGAGTCGCGCTTGGTGCGTACTCGTGACTAACGTCCGGACCGTTTCTAAATCCCGTTGAACATTTAAAACTTGCACATCAAATTGTGGTGAGCAACTAACAATCTGATCATTAAACCGTTCATGATGACGCAAGTACGCTGCTAAATCTTGACTCAAGTTACCGGTATACTGGTAATCTACCAACACCACTTGAAGTGGCAAACCATCAGCTAACGTCACTAACTGGGGAAAGGTCTTTTTCACCCGGCGATTAGCCGGAACTACTAATAAATTCATTGGCTGGCCTGCTTGTTCATTCAAAGGTTTTTGAAACCATAAATCTTGATAGGCCGCCTGATCAATCTGCCGTTCACCAATTTCGATTCGTCGAAAATCAATTTGCTCATTCCCGGCGTTAATTAATTCGAGCGAATAGCTAATTGTCTCTTCGGGAACGGTAAAGTACGCTTTTGAACGAAAAAAATCATACCGTTTGAGTTCATTTCCCTGCAGGTCACGAAACGTCAGCCGAATAATAACTGAATTAGCTGGCTTCATACTGGCGTGCATCACTAAGCGATACTGATGATTAACCTGCAAGTGGGGAAGCTGTGGCACCGTCTTCGATCCCTGATAGTTCACGGCCACTTGCCAATTCTTCATTGCCACCCCCGCTGTCATCAAGCGGTTGTTAAAGACAACTTCATCGTTGGCGTGAACCCTGACGGTCGAGCCAAAATTAAACGCCGCGTCCATTTCAGGCGGCCAGTAGAGTTCACTCACGATTTGCTGCTCCATCAAGATTCACCCGCTTTCTCTTTAAAATCATCATTAATCATATCGTAAATTCGGTCGACAAACATTCCAGAAACGGCGGCCGTATTATCATTGTGCCGACCACCAAAGCCCTTCGGTACAAACTCCATTCCGTTAATGACGGCTGGTGAACGCTTCAGATGGTCAATCGCTTTGTTATCGTAATCGTCGTCTAACATATAGATAATAAATAACTTAGTGTGGGCAAGATTAGTCTGGTCAAATTCTTCCCAGAAACGCCGATCGATGGAGATTAACGACTCTGGTGACATGTCCTTTGCATTTCGTGAAGCCACATCCAATCCGGTATCAAAGCCATATGGTCGTTCCCGTGGCGCCCGTTCTGCGAGATAACCTAAGTTAGTCAATTGCTTACCACAAATCACGGCATGCACCCCTAACTCAGCGCCGAGTTTCAAAGCAGGATAAGACCCCATGGACAGCCCCGAAGTTACGACATCTTGCATAGTAAAACCAAGCTGTTTAACCGTCTTTTGAATTACTTCTTTAATCGCCGTTTGAAAATAATCGCCGGTGTAAAACTGGCCCATTTGCAAACGAGGATCTGTAAACAATAGGGCCGGCTTCCCCGTGTTCCGGAACAGTGGATAAGCTTCAAAGCCCTCCTGACTCCGGGCCCCGGAAAAGTAGATGAACAATGGTGGCCTTAAATCGCCAGGATTGAGGTAGTAGGCAATTTCCTCATTATTGGCTGGATTAACAAGCTTTTGTCCACCAGCAATATAATTTCCGTAGCCATGGCGGGTCCAGCGGTAGTGGAAAGTCCCAATTTCCATACTGCCACGGCCCTTCACCTGAACACTGACACCAATGAAGCGAGCATAGTCAGTAACGCCCATTGGGACAATAATTTCTCGTTGTTTAGAATTTACTGGTAACGTAAATCGTTGATCAGCGTTGCCCTGCATATCGTAAACCAGTAGGCGGGTTTCCAGATTTGGATCTTGGGTACATTCGAGCCACAAGCTCAGTTGTTTATTGGGGTCGTAAAAAGGGGTCGTCTTATAAGTACCCACCGTTTGCCATTCATCCGTATCAACATCGATTTTAAGGTGATAACCGTCCACAAATTCAAAAATCGGGAATTGTGCTCGGTTAATCACTAAGTTCGTTGGGCTTACCCGGATCCCGGTCTGGCCAAAGTAAAAGTTCTTTTCCAGATTATCAATGACCGTCTGTGGATCATGGAAAATTTCTAGTGCGGCCTGTTCTTTTAAGAATCGCTGGCCCCGTGATGATAAAAGTTCAGGAACCCCTGAAAGGTACAATACCGCATACGGCGTCGACGACATTCGCAATAATTCCCAGTGCTCTGCACTCATTTCGGTGGCACCAGTGATAATTACGACATCATAACCATGGCGTTTCTTTTTCGGTAATGGAAAATCATTGAATTCCCAAGTAATGGCCTTTGGAATGTGATAAGTTGCAGACCAATTTCGTGGTCCTAATTGTAAAACTTTCATTCCTTACCATTTCCTTTCGTTTGATCTTGCCAAACTGCCTGCCACATCTGTAGCAATTTGTCGGCAGAATATTGGTTCATGATTTGAACATCATTCGCCAGCGCGGCATTCCAGTGGTTAATATCGTCCAAGTAATACTGCAATCCTGCTTTCAAATCTAAGCGATCCTGACAGATTCGCCCATTTTGTTGATCACGAATTTCCGCAGTCTCAATCCGTTGCAATACGGGGATTCCAATGCTGACTGCAGCCATCTGTAGAAGATCATCTGGATGGTCCCCCCAATCAATTAAAAGGCGGGCCTTATCCAAGGCTTTCATCAGTGAAGGGGTGTCGCTATACTCTTCATACTTGATTGTAATTGTGGGTAAGACTTCCTCTTTCTTTCTGGGATCATCTTCAATCCCCTCATTTTCAACCCTTTTCTTTGGTTCGTGGCCCTTTACCCATAATCGACCATGATGGCGTTGTTGAACTAATTTCGTAAAGTGCTCAGCCTTTTCCCGGCCACCACCATAGGAAAGCAGATGGAGTTCATCACGCTTGGGATGTTGAATAAGTTGGTCTAAAATGATGGCCCCGAGTGATTCCACCTGCTCTTCATCGAGAGGATCAATAAACAGGTAAATCCGTTGGCCGCTAATCCGCTGGCTATGCCCCAATTGAAATAGTGCTTGATACAACGGAATGGCAACCGGACGCTGTGGTGTGTGCATGATCTCCTGCGCCCGCTCACCAGTAAACTGGGTATCGGTGACCAAGGTAATATCAGAAAGTTGTGCTAATGATCGTAATGATTGTTCAAACGGGTGCCACTTACTTGCGGAAAACACGGTCTGAAATTCAGCATATCTGGTCTGTGGAAAACGGCTCTGATCGTCAACGGTCACAATGAGGCGATCCTTATTCGTCAAACGATTGAGAAAATGCTGTTCTACCACTTCCGCAATCAAATCATTCAAATGGTCATAGTGTAATTGAGCAAATTCGTCCGCAAACAATGGATTAATATCTACTGTGTCACTTTGTGGGAAATAGTTAAACCGCCACTCTCCCGACTGGTTTAAGAAACTATCCTTCACCTGCTGGTTATTTGCATCATAATATTCAACACGCGAAACGAAGCCGCGACTGTCCATTAATAACGTCTTGGTATGGCGTTCATTTTCATCAAAGTACTCAATCCAGTTAATTTTACCTTCCATGTCGAAAATGACGTTAGCATAGCATTTTGTACCCTGTCGCACGATCAAATGGAACGGGGTAAATTCAAAGAGGGCACCAGCTGGCCAATCGAAGTCTGCATAATCAAGCGTTTGATTATCAACCTGCGTGATTCCCTGAAGGTCGTCAAACACGTTCAAGACCTTTTGTGGAGTAATCGCGATATTGGCGAGCCGAGTTGAAAGCTGGGGAAGGTAATCAGTAATAACCAAGCCGTAATTAATGTTTCCGGACGAAAGCAATCCCGCAACGCTCACAATATCATCAAAATTGAGGTTGGGAGTCCCATAGGCCCAGTTACCAAGTCGTGTATGCCATGCTGGAACAAGGTAATCCATTATAGGTTCTTCTCCTTTTCATTGAATTTTTCATACCGCCGGGGAATGAGGTACATCCCCACTTGCTCTTGAATTCCTGACATGAACATTAATACCATCATGATGTTCATCGGAATAAGGGCGAAACCAGCGTATTTCCCCAGAAAGCGGGGACCAAGCATTCCAAAGACCATCGTAAATGTGTTTAAAAAGGCCCCAAACAATGAAACCGTCCATAACTTATGACGGAGGTACAGTTGCGTTGGCCGTCCGGGGTGGATTCCTAAGATGTAGGTGCCGTTCCCCCGCATTGCTCGCGCCATGGATTCTGGTTGGTATTGGACGAACGTAAAGAAGTAAAAGAGGACAAAGGTCATTATCCCAGCATAAGCAGCATCAAAGTATGGGTTCGTCAAAAATGTCCACTGAGGAACGAAGCCCCCAAACGTTAGTGGCACCATAATCAATGCCATCCCGATCATGATGGTCATCATTGCCCCAGTGTTTAAACCTAACGGGAGAATTCGGGGTTTAGTACGACTAGACTCATTAGTATCAATAATTTTGATTGGGTAGTACGCCCGCATAAAAGCCAGCCAAAAACGGGCTAACAATAAACCGAAAATAACTAAAATCAAAACCATTAATTTTCCATGTGGTAATGATAGTAAATTATCCACCGACTGCCGGACGTTAGGAAGGGTCCCAGTCAGGATGTTTACCAGAATAATAATGATGGAACCGCCAATTCCCCGCACACCGTTCAGTTGGCCTAACCAGGTGACAAACATCGCCCCCGCCGTCAGAATCAAAATGACGGAGAACGCTTGGTAAGTCGTTTTGGTCAATCCAAAGCCAAGAGTTAAGGCGGTTGATTGGACAATCGCTAACAGTAACACCACAATCTGTTGAAAATACTGCATCTGGCTCTGGGATAACGCACCCAGGCCAAAAATCCGGAAATACGAAAGCACTTGAACTAGCAGCATTCCTGCCATCAAAGGAGTTAACCCAACCATAAATAGGGACATTTGCGACAGGTTCGCCCCACTATAAAAGGACAAAATTGAAATCGGCGATTTGATTAGTAATCGCCGGTATTCACTAGTGACCTGTGCATAGGGTAGCGGAATCTGCATCCCGAGCAGGTAAACAAACAGAATTCCGATGGTCCAGCTCACCCGTTTCCAAAAAATATTTAACGCTGGCGTAAAAGGAAACAACTAACTCACTCTTTCACTTAATTAAATTCGATAACTAATCTAACGATAAGATTCAATTATGATTATATTATCCTGCGAAAATTCAGGATAAATCAAGAAACATTAACCTTTATATTATAACAAAGATTAATGAATAATTCGTTGTCTTCCGTGAATTAAAGTCTCTGAGCGTAAAAAAGATGGTCAGCTCTAATTTTGAACTGATCATCTTTTAAGTTTACTTAATCTTGACGATGCCGCTTACCAAGCAAACCAAACATCGTCATGATACCAGCTAATCCTAACCCAGCAATCGCTGAATCGTGGTTACCAGTTTGTGGTAAAGCATGGTGAGCAGCAGTATTTTGTTGAGCATTCCCGCTATCCTGCTGCTTAGCAACTGCACCAGTTTCATGATTTGACAGCGATACTGATGTCGTCTGTTGAGCGACTGGGTCGCTAGCGACGGTAAGATCACTAACCTCTCCATCGTCCGTAACTGGTTCAGTCAACGTCGAATCACTCTTAGGAGCTGGCTTAGTTTCGGTTGGCTTAGTAGATGTTGAGTCATCATGAGTAGGATTTAACTCAGTTGGTTCTGTAACCTGTGAACCATCGTGAGTTGGTTTCGTTTCAGTCGGCTTAGTAACCTGTGAACCGTCTTAACTTGGCTTCGTCTCAGTTGGTTTAGTAATCGTTGAGTCACCATGAGTCGGCTCCGTAGCATCTGAATCTGCCACTAATTCACGATCAACAGGAATACTGATGAACATGTTGTTGCCAAGTTGTGCTCGAATCATCCCTGTCAATTTTCGGTTCTTAACAGTTGGTGTCTTTTCCCATGACAAAGCATAATCATTAGATGATAAACCACCAAGGTCGACTAAGCTTGCCAAATTACGGGCATCGCTAACTGCTAGCTTACTTGCCAATAACTTTGTTCCCCAAACTTGACCATTAGCGCTAACCATGGTCCCGTCACTTTGTGGACTAAACGTTTGTGTAGTTCCATCATTTGCAATCGTTTTTAGACTAAGCAATTGATTCGTATTAATGTTTGAATCAATAGCAGTAACATTCGTCTTACCCTTCAAAACAGTCGTCTGAATATCATGGGTAATAAAGATCGTTGGGACACTAAATTTAAAGCCGTTTTTCGGCCAACCAACTAGTTGCAGTGCTTGACCATTAGCATCCGTTGGTAAAGCATATTGTACATAGATATCAGCTTTGCTTTCTGGATAAATTCCTAAAGGAGTTGCTGAGTCAATTGTTGGTACCGTTACCCACTTAACTGACGATGGGTGACCATCTTTACCATCAATTACATTACCAACTACATCATTTGCGTCAATGCTGATCGACCCACTTTGTGGACGAGTTTGGTTATAACGAACGAAGTGTGGTTCTTCAATTACGTAAACATTCATCTTGACCACATCCGTGGAACCATCCGGGTAGGTAATCGTAACATTCGCCGATTTCAATCCTGATTGGGAAACATCATTCAAGTTCCACTTAATCAAAGTGGCTTTGTCAGCCTTCCGCGTTCCACCAATTACATCGTAAATACTTGAGAAATTCTTCTTACCATTGGTCGTAGTTGGGCGCAAGAATCCATTCATGAAGTTCCGTGCAGTCTTCAAACGACTCAGTTCAACACCATTACTCAAAGCCTTGGCCAGTGCAGTGTTATCATTCCACATAAACATGGAGCCACCGCGAAGATCATATTGATCAGCATCAGTCGTCAACACAATGATGTGAACATTGGCCGCCCGAAGTATCGTCGTACCACCATTAATTGGTATTACATACGTGGTTTCAACCTGATTGTCACTACTCTTAGTATTACTTGGGACCCCTTTTAACCATCCTTTTGTCTTATTAATTGAACGTGGGTTCAAAGGATTATCAGAATCTAGGTTTGTTACTATCTGATCATCTCCAAATCGCTTATCGAGATCTGCAAATGCTGTTGAATCACCGCGGTTAATTTTAAGCGTACCACCAACTGGTTCTTTCAGAACATATAAGTCAGCAGTAATATCTTGAGTATAATTTCCATCACTATCTTCAGTAAAGCCGTTGAAGATTCCATCAACTAAGCCATATGATGTATTACCCGCATCATCAAAGACATTACCATTCTTTTGGACTTGTTGCGTATTACCTTGTTTTCCATAATTAAAGTGGTAGGTAAGATGATAGACCCCAGCCTTTGATCGATCAGATTGATCCCAAGTACCAACAACTATTGTGTTACGTGGCATCGAATTAAACAAAGCATTACCGTCTAATTGCTTAACGTAATCACCAAGTGAAAAGGCACCATCCTTTCCAGAATCATAATCCGTAGTTGTAGACTTTCCTCCATATTCGTAAGTCACTGTAGCTTGAGTTGCTGAGTTTTTACCAATTACTGCACTGGTCATCGTTTTAAAACTATCCGATTCATCTTCAAACCGATAGTGCGATTCAGCTTGCGGGTTAATGATATACATTCCATCCATGAAATCCCATGTTGGCGTTTTATTAGAAGTAGCATTAACCAAATTACCATTTTCATCTAGTTCACCGTCGGTATCCCCATAATATACCGGAACGGAATATTGAGAATAGCCAAGATCTGCATCATTAACAGTTGGTGTAGTTGCATAATTTTTGTCTACAGATTGAACCAGCCATGGCGTATCTTTATCTCCAGCATTTTGTACCCATGAAATATCCGGTGTTGGTAGTTGACCAAACTTTGTATAAATCGGCTTAAAGACTGGAAATTCCAAAATCGTGAGTCGGCCAGATAGGTTCTTAGTGCTACCATCCTTATAAGTTGCAATAATCCCTAATTTCACGTAATGACTACCATTATTTGCGGCCAAAATCGTATGATCATCATTATTATCGAGCAGCTTTTGGGTTGCTGCATCAAAGCTATAGGTCACACCTTCATAAAGGGTATCACTGCTATCATGAGCCTTTACAAAGTCACTCGCCTTATAATTCTGACTTAATGGCACCTTTTTGGTAGCATCGTAATTTAATCTATAATAGCTAATTTTACCCGTCGATGGGTCTCTAGCAATCTGAATTTCGCGGTAACCATCCCAGGTACTAGTGGCTAAGCCGACTTCTACTGCTTGATCAGCGATACTGTTCACCTGAATTGGAATATTAACAAAGTCGATTGAGACATCTGTATAGACAATTGTGGCAGTCGCAGCGTTAACTAGATTACCATCTTTATCAAAAGCATCTTTTTTTACCAAATTACCATCACTATCAACCGCTGGCGTCATATTATAGTTATCAAGGAGAGCATTATATGCCATTAATACCGTTCGAGCATTTTTTTGTTCAAATGCCTGTTCGTTAGAATCTGTATTTGTAATACTGTTAATGATTGAAGTAATATCATCATCCGTTAACTTCTGACCTAATTTATTTTGCGGTACCAATTTAACATACGGAGTCTTGGACCAATCAATGCCCCACTTAGACTTATCAAAGTAAATCATTGATAAATCAGGTGTTGTAGTGCCTTTTTCAAAGATCGGTTTAAGATCCTGATCTAAGACATCCTTAATCCCGTCTTTAATATTCAGACTAGCAAGCTCATTCCCTGCATTGGTAGTAATTGTCTTAACCTCTGTCCGATATTTATCAGCTTGGGTAACAACGTTGCTGTTGTTAAGCAAAGCGGTCCCAAAGGATAGCCGCCGCGGAGTCCACCAATTAAAGTTATCAAGGAAGTCCTGTAGATAGGTTGCAGTATTAGTCAACCCTTTGCTGCCGTTAGTGCCATAGATAGTTCCATTGTTATAGTAAGAAGCATTAGTGGCAGACTGTACCGGTACCATGGTGACCTGACCACTAGATTGACCAAAGAGCATACCTTGTTTATCATTACCTAGAACCTCAGGAGTAGTATTGGCTGGGATAAAGTTAACATCAGTATTACCCGTCCCGTTCACACTTGTTAAGCCCTGGATCAGCCATGCCTTGTCAGGAATAGCTGTCTTATTATTCAACATCCATTGTGCAAGAGGCATTCCCCCATTGATTGAAGCTTGGTTGGTACCATTAACGTTGGCTAAAGCGGAGTCATGCCCTCCTTCAAGGCTAATCAAGACACCACGCTGACTTCCGGTACGTTGTAAATTAACGTACTTAACATTACCAAAGCCTAAACTATCCTTAGAACCTTCACCAAACATGTGAATCATCCCTGGGTAGTAGATGTCATTCGTGTTACCCAGGGAACCGGCAACTGAAATATATGGATAGCCACTAAAGCCTTCACTAGTTGTTGCCGCATCCTGCAAGTCTAAAACAGATCCAGCCCCCACTGTCATCTTATAGTTAACACCTCTATTTACGCCACCAGTACCAAATGAGATTAATGGCGTAATAGTTCTCACAGCGCCACGCTTAATAAACAATTTACCACCATCAGCAATGTTTAATGCTGCATCAGCTGCTGTAATATTAGCACCCCAGCCAACACCTAAAGCAATGGGCGCATAGTGGACACCATCGTAGTTAGCAACACCATTAGCCCACCTTTTACCATTATTGTTGTCTTGCATGGTCTCAATATTAATGACACCATTAGAACCAATATTTAAGTTACCAGCCATAATTACAGATGAGTGCCCCTGACCCATATCTGCATTTAGAGTACCGTTAACATCAACGTCGCCTTTCAGGGCATCGTTAACAACGATACCACGGACTTCCTTAGATTTACCATTAAGGTTAACGGTTGCGCCTTCTTCAACGATAACTGGCGACTCAGTATCTGAAGAGTCTTCTACTTTAGCACGCAGGATGTTGCCACCCGCGTTAGTGTCATTATTAGTCTTAGCAGTACTTACATTAAAGGTGGTATTAGTACCTTTAGCAAAGATAATGTGTGATGCTTCAACAGCACTTGAATAGTTGTACATTGCACTACCTTTAACGTTAATAGCTTCACATGTAATGTTATTAGTGCCCTTAAAGGTCACTGTTGTATACGGATCGTCAGAAGTAAGTCTGTTCATTGTAGTATTGTAAAAAGCACCGTTCTTAATATCCGCAGTTATATTCTCAAAAGTAACCTTATTCCTAGCCAAAAGTTTGGCATTAATGTCATCCCCACCCATATATATTGGGCTGAATGCTCCCCCAAAGGTAGTATAATCTTTATCACGCCCGTTACTATTAATAGTCATATTCTTAAAAGTAATGTTCCAAGGATCACTATTTTTTTGGTTAGCAGTGGTAAAACTGAGATAGTTATCGCCAAAATTAATTATATGGTTTTGACCATCAATAATAAGGCCACCGGAAATATTCTGTCCGGTTAATTGCATCTTGCCCGGATTACCACCCAGTTTTAAACCACCAGCTATTTTAACACCACTAGCTTTTCCAACATTAATATCATTAGTTAACGTAATGGTTCCATAGATACTGTTATTCATTGCGTTAACAAATTCTTGCCAGGTAGCAACTGTTGCGGCCTCAGTTCCACGAAGTGATTGATTTTGGGTGACCTTACTTTCTGATAATTCTTTAATAGTTACCGGATCCTGAACTTTTTGGTTAACATTAACTGTTTGCGTATCACTATTTTCATTAGCATCGCTATTAACAACAATCTGATCGTTATTAGTTTGTTGGGACCGTCCACTATCGTTTTTCAAAACAACCTGCTTATTAGCTGGTTGAACATTACTGTCCACGTTAGCTGTTTGATCATTTGACTTGTCAGCAGCGCTATCCGTATTAGTAGTCGTATCTGCCGATACACTCATCCCCATCAGAGTGAATCCAACTAATACCGAAGCTACACCAACGGTTAGTTTACGGATCGCAAACCGTTGTTTCTTCGGTTCTTGTTTACGAAGTTGTTCTTTAAAATTATTACGTGAGAGCATTTAACTCCTCCTTAGTATCCATAATTGAACAATATTATCTTAATTATAACCCTATTTCCCACTAACGGAACATTTTTGTCTATTTAAATTGTCGTACGATTAGCCATTTCTTTCCTTACAGCAAAGGCATATC